>Ga0307469_10001043_pt1 | contig 10285 bp, 12 predicted proteins | sample atmos_gasesAM2C__FD_203084 | JGI IMG/M metagenome (GOLD analysis project Ga0307469, IMG submission 203084) | Hardwood forest soil microbial communities from Morgan-Monroe State Forest, Indiana, United States - atmos_gasesAM2C_515 | ecosystem: Environmental > Terrestrial > Soil > Temperate...
CACCCCGGACGGCGAAAACCTGCGCAAGGTATTCTTGCGCTCGCCTCTCGAATTCTCGCGTATCACCTCCGGGTTCGGCCTGCGCCGGCATCCGATTTTCCACCAGTGGCGCTCGCACCAGGGAGTCGACTACGGAGCCCCGGTTGGAACAAGGGTGAAGTCGACCGGTGACGGTGTCGTGTCGTTCGCGGGACGCCGCAACGGGTACGGTAACCTCGTCGTGCTCAGGCACCACGGGGGATACAGCACGTACTACGCGCACCTGAGGAATTTCGCGCCAGGGTTGAAGCCGGGTAGCCGCGTCGTCCAAGGCGAAATCATCGGATACGTCGGGCAAACCGGCTGGGCGAGCGGCCCCCACCTCCATTACGAATTTCACCTGCGCGACCAGAACCGCAATCCGCTGACCATGGCTTTCCCGGCGGCGCAGCCGATTCCCGCGATCGAACTGGCCGCGTTCAGGCGTACCGCCGATCCGGCCATCGCGCGACTCGATCTTCTCAAAAGCGGCGACCTAGCACTGCTCGAGTGAGTGGTTCTACGAGATCGGCATCTTCCGAGATCTACATCGGTTTGATGTCGGGTACGAGCCTTGACGGCGTTGATTCCGTCCTCGTCGACCTGCGGAGGCGTCCTCTTCTCCTGGGTGCCGTGTTCCTGCCATATCCGAAGGCCCTGAAAGCCGTCTTGCTCGCCCTACACGAGACATCCGGCGACGAGTTGCATCGTGCAGCGCTTGCAGGGATTGAACTTTCGAGGCTTTACGCCAAGGCGGCCGATCGCCTTCTTGAGAAACACGGCGTCGACGCACAAGCCGTATCCGCCATCGGTTGTCACGGGCAGACAGTGCGTCATCGGCCGGAAGCCGGATACAGCCTCCAGCTTGGCAATCCTGCGTGGCTTGCCGAGCGCACGGGCATAACCGTGGTTGCCGATTTCAGGAGCCGCGACATTGCTGCGGGCGGGCAGGGTGCGCCCCTCGTACCTGCGTTTCATGCGGCTGTTTTCCGGGACTCGAGCCGCCACCGCGTCATCGTCAATCTCGGCGGAATAGCCAATTTGACCGATCTTCCCCGCAGGGGGCCAGTGAAAGGCTTCGACACAGGACCCGGCAACGTTCTGCTCGACGCTTGGACGCGCGAGCGATTCGGCCACGACTTCGACCGCGGCGGGGCGCTTGCCACCCGGGGCCGGCCGGTCGCATCCTTGCTGAAGAGGCTTCTTGCCGACCCCTATTTTCGCCGCTCACCACCCAAGAGCACGGGCCGCGGTCATTTCAGTTTCGATTGGTTACGTCGGTTCAGCGTCGGAAGGCACCGCGCCGAGGACGTACAAGCCACGCTGGCCGAGCTCACGGCGCGCAGTGTCGCCAAGGCGATTGCAAGGCACTGTCCCGGCGCGGAGGAGGTTTACCTGTGCGGTGGCGGAGTACGCAACCGCGACCTGGTGATGCGCATTACCCGAGCGCTACCCGGCGTGAAAATCGCCTCGACCGGGCGGCTCGGAATTCATCCGGACTGGGTGGAAGCGATGGCCTTTGCCTGGCTCGCGCAGCGGTCGCTGAAGCGACAGGCCGGAAATCTTCCAGAAGTCACCGGCGCCAAGAGACCGCGGGTGCTTGGTGCAATTTACACGGCTTGACCGGCGAGTTGCCACGAAGAAGGACGCATAACGAAACGGGGGCCTAGCGCCCCCGTTTCAGCATCCCGTTTTGGATTTATGCGGAGAACGACGAACCGCAACCGCAGGTGCTCGTCGCATTGGGGTTCTTGATGACGAACTGCGCCCCCTCTAGGCCTTCGGTGTAGTCGATCTCGGCGCCGACGAGATACTGGTAGCTCATCGGGTCGATGAGCAGCATCACCCCGTTCTTCTCCATCACCGTGTCGTCGTCGCTCTTCACTTCGTCGAAAGTGAAACCGTACTGAAACCCGGAGCAGCCGCCACCCGTGACAAACACGCGCAGCTTCAATTCGGTGTTGCCTTCCTCGTCGATCAGCTGCTTGACTTTGTTGGCGGCGCTGTCAGTGAAAACAAGCGGTGCGGGCATCTCTGCGACAGCATTCATGTCTCAACTCCTGTTACGAACCCCATTATCGGACCGGACCTGAAGGGGTCAACGTGCCAGCCGCTTAGATGGGGCTGCAGGCACCGGTAATCAAGCCGGAAGAAGTCATTGCCGGCCGTTAGACCGCGGGCTTGCTCGTCGCGAGCTTCAACTCCACGGTCTTTGCTTCGCCCGAGCGGTGTACCAGATGCCCCTCGACTATGGCGCCGAGATGCATCTCCAAGCTGTTGTAATGCACGTCTCCTTTGACCCTGGAGCGCGACTGGAGTTCGAGGAATTCGGCCACGTACACGGGCCCCGTGATCTCGCCGTTCACGACCAGGTGCGATACACTGATTTCCCCTTCGATACGCGCCTTTTCGCTCAGCACCAGAGTCGAGGGTTCGTCGGAAACGGCAGTTACATTTCCGACGACTTCGCCGTCGACACGAAGGCCTCCGGTGAAATTGACGTTGCCCTCGATCTTCGTGCCGACACCAATGAGGCTGTCGATCCGATTCTGCGGCTTGCTCGGCTGCTTGCGAAACATAGGGCTTCCTACTTGCTAAGAAAGGTTGATGTTTTGGCTGGCACGAGCCTCGCTGGACCCGTTCTCCAGGATACGCGCCTGTACGGTCCGCACCTTGGCTCCCGCCGGAACCCGAAACGTTCCCTCAAGTCGACGAAAGTACTTGAAGTTGAGCTTAAAAGCAGTGCTGCCTGTCTCGGCTGACTCGGGGATGACGATTGTAGCATCCCTGCCCTCCTGCTGCATCTCCACCACGAGCTGTAAAGACCCATGAAACTCGCGGTCAAGCCTGCCGCCCTGAAGGACGAGCAGCCGGTAGCGAAACTCGCCGGGAAGCACGTCACGCTCGACTTTGAAGCGGTGAATGCTGACTTTCTCGCCGCGCCGTTCGCTCGGGACAAGATTTTCGAAGAAGGCTAGATCCTCCTTGAGTCTGTTGTTTTCGTCTTCGAGCGTCTTCACCTGAGAGGCAAGCTGGGCTTGCGCAGTTTGCTCGATCTTCAGCCGCGACTCACTGGCGTTGGCGATCGAGCGCAACCTCGCGGCTTCGCTCTCGAGCCGCCCCATCGATTCGCGAAGCCTGGCGAATTCGTCTTGCAGCTCGCTGCGATCGAAGCCCGCAAAACGACGGCCGGCGTCGTACATCCACGCCGCCAGGGCAAGCGCGAGCGAGAGGAACACCAGCATTCCAAGCCAACGCCAATACCAAGCGACGTGCGTCTGGACCGTCATCTTCGGCGCAGAAATTCCGAATCGCTGGCGGAATTGTTTGAAAAGTTTGGACACTGGATTCTCAGCCGCCGAGTCAGGGCACAATGGCCAGTTGCGAGAGACCCATCGTCTCCTCGAATCCAAGCATGATATTCATATTCTGCACCGCTTGTCCCGAAGCACCCTTAACCAGGTTGTCTATCACGGAAATGACGACAAGCATATCTCCTCCATTCGGGCGATGGATCGCGATGCGGCAGGTGTTGCTGGCCCGCACCGAGCGCGTATCCGGTTCGCTTCCGCCAGGGAGCACATCGACGAAAGGCTCGCTGCGATAACGATCTTCGTACAGCTTCTGAAACTCCCTGTCAGCAGTGATGCGTGCATACAAAGTCGCGTGTATACCCCGAATCATGGGTGTCAGATGCGGTACGAACGTGAGGCCCACGCTCCTTCCTGCGGCTGCGTGAAGCTCCTGCCGAATCTCCGGCCAGTGGCGATGTCCGGAAACACTGTAGGTTTTGAAATTGTCTGAAGCCTCGGAAAAGAGTAGGTTTTCCTCGGCTTTCTTGCCGGCACCGCTCACCCCCGACTTCGCGTCCGCGATCAAGTGATCGAGGTCGACGGCCCGGGTTTCCACAAGCGGCAACAGACCGAGCTGGACGGCCGTCGGATAGCACCCTGGATTTGCTACCAGGCGTGCGCCCTTGATTCTTGCGCGATTCACCTCTGGCAGACCGTACACCGCCTGGGCGAGAAGCTCGGGCGCGGCGTGCTTCACCTTGTACCACTTCTCCCACTCAGCTACGTTTTTGATGCGAAAATCGGCAGAGAGATCGACGACACGCACGCCGGCTTCAACAAGCGCTTTGGCCTCACCCATTGCGACAGCGTTGGGCGTCGCGAAAAACACTACATCGCACTTGGCAAGGTTGGACTTCGACGGATCCGAGTACGCAATCGCGACGCTCCCCCGCAAGCTCGGAAAGACCTCGGCCACCGGAGTGCCGGCCTCCTTGCGTGAAGTGATCGCGACGAGCTCCGATTGCGGGTGGCGCGCGAGGATGCGCAGCAACTCGACCCCGGTATAGCCGGTCCCGCCCACGATGCCGACCTTAATCATCACTACCTCAGAAAGCCCAGTCTACCTTCGGGTACCTTCGAATCGCGCCGCGCCCCAGAGCGTCTCGTTCGGGCTGAAAGGCGAACCGCAAACAAAAAAGCCGCCCGGAGGGCGGCTTTCCTGTGCCAATCTCTGAACATCAGCGTTTGGAATATTGCTTGCGCCGCCGCGCCTTATGCACGCCGACTTTCTTTCGTTCGACCTCGCGCGCATCGCGAGTCACAAGGCCGGCCTTGCTCAAAAGGGGCTTGAGCGCCGGATCGTACTCGATCAGCGCACGCGTCAGCCCATGGCGCACAGCACCCGCCTGGCCGAACTCTCCTCCTCCCGATACGTTCACCATGACGTCGAACTGGGTCAGCTTGTCGGTCAGCACAAGGGGCTGGCGCACGACCATTTGCCCGGTCTCGCGCGCGAAGTATTCGTTCGCCGGACGGTCGTTCACGATGAAATCGCCCTTGCCGGCCTTGATGAACACACGCGCAACGGAACTCTTACGTCGACCGGTTCCGTAATAGTATTGCCCGATCATGCGTTGATCTCCAATGCTTGGGGCCGCTGCGCCGCGTGAGGGTGCTCCCCACCCGCGTAGACTTTCAGCTTCTTCAGCATCGCGTAGCCGAGCGGCCCTTTGGGCAACATCCCCTTGACCGCGATCTCGAGCGCCCGAGTCGGGAACCGCGCCTGCATCTTGGCAAAGGTGGTCGAGTAGACCCCGCCCGGGTAGGTGCTGTGGCGGTAGTAGGTCTTGGCCTCGCCCTTGTTCCCCGTAACGCGCAATTTACCGGCGTTCACGACGACTACGTAATCTCCGGTGTCGACGTGCGGAGTAAACTCCGGCTTGTGTTTGCCACGTAGTCGGCGAGCGAGCTCCGCGGCAAGTCGCCCAAGCACCTTGCCACTGGCATCGACCAAATACCAGTTGCGCCTGACCTCATGGGACTTGGCGGAGAAAGTGGTCATGGTCGTGGCAGCTTGCGTCATGTATAGCGACGAAAGCGCGTGATTTTATTGAAGAAGTAGCGAAGTGTCAAACGCATTTCAGCCGGCGCTCGCTGCCAAAAAAAAGCGCAACCTCGAAAGATTGCGCTAAATCCACCAAAGGAGGAGGGTGGAGGAGACAATTCCGTCGAGCGCGCACAATGATCTAAAGCACTCGGCACACGACATTATGAAGGTGCGATTTGTGCGTTGCAAGAAAATTTGGTGCGATGCGGTGATAACCTTAACTGCATCATGAATCTTTGAAATAGTAAGCATATTCAACTCATTAAGGTGAGCGCTAATCCGATGGAGTGCAAAGTCAAATGGATCGGCCCCGACGGCATGACCTTCGTCGCCGAAACTGAAAGCGGCCATGCTTTCGTCATGGACGGCGCGCCCGAAGGCGGAGGCCGTAACCTGGGGCCGCGTCCTATGGAAACCGTGCTCGCCGGAACGGGCGGCTGCACCGCCTACGACGTGGTGCTGATCCTCAGGAAGAGCGGCCAGAGCATTTCCGCGTGCGAGGTCCTGCTAAGCTCCGAGCGCGCGGAAACCGATCCCAAGGTGTTCACCAAGATCCACATGCACTTCGTCGTGCGAGGCAAAGATCTGAAACCCTCGTTGGTCGAAAGCGCGATCAAGCTCTCGCACAACAAATACTGCTCGGCTTCGATCATGCTCGGAAAGACCGCGAAGATTTCGCACGACTACGAAATCATCGCCGATTGAGCCCGCGCGGGGGCTAGACCCAGTACGAGAGCGTCGTCATCATGCGTGCTGCCAGGCGCATGCCGAGTCTGGCCGGTTCAGGCAGTTCGCGTGCCCCGAGCGATTCGGCGGTGCGCCGGTGTCCGGCCTCCTCCCCCCGCATGCTCTCGATCACGGTCTGCGTCTTGGCGTCGCGGCCCCCGAGCCGATCGATGTGTCCTTGCAGGTGCTGCTCGACCTGCCGCTCGGTCTCGGCGAGAAATCCGAGATTCCAGCGCTCGCCCAGTCGCCCGGCGGCATAACCGAGAGCCAGCGAACCCGCGTACCACAGGGGGTTGAGCAGGCTCAGCCGCCCTCCGAGCTCGCGCACGCGCTGGGCGCTCCAGGCGAGATGATCGGCCTCCTCGCGTGCCGCTTTTGCGAGCGCGTCCTTGATGTCGTCGTTGGAAGAGGCCAGTGCCTGTCCCTGGTAAAGCGCCTGAGCGCACACTTCCCCGCAGTGGTTCACGCGCATCAGCGCCGCAGCATCGCGGCGTACTTCGTCGCGAAGATCTTCCTCGGCGATGGTGTCAGCCGGACTGGGTCGGCGCGCGACCGGCTGGCCGTAGAGGATCCGCAAGGCCTTGTCGAATTCGAGAATGCAGCGTTCCAGATCGAAGCGCGCGTGGTTTGAGATTTCCATTAGACCCGTCTCTTGGAGTTCGGAATGATACCGCCGAATTCCCCCGGCTCCTTCAAGATCGCGTGTGCAAAAAAAAGGCGCCCGAAGGCGCCTTTATCTGTCGCTTTCCCGCTACATCAGAACGTATGCTGTATGCCAAGTGCGACGGTGGTCACGTCCGTGCCTGCGGAGAGACCGCCGTTGGTACCGTTGCCGCCGTTTGCGGCCGGCCCGGCGATGTAGTAATAAGTCGTGCTGATCCCATTATCGATCTTGTTGTAGGCGACGTACATCTTGGTGCGTTTGGACATCACATAGTCGTAGCCCACGGTCATCATTTTCGCCTTTCCTGCCGAGCCGCAGGCCGAGCTGCCGATCACCAGGTTTCCGGTTCCGGTGTTGGGGTTGAAGGCAGCCGGCTGAGTGCAGCTCTTCCCGCCCGGGGTCTGGCTCCAGCTCGCCCAGACTTGGCCCGGGCCCGCGTTGACCCGGCCGTTGACCACCATGTTGGACACCTTCATCCCGGTATCTACCGCAGTTGCGGAGTTGTTCGCGTATTTAAGCTGCTCGATTCCCGCGCCGACCTGGGCCATACCGAAATCCCACTTGATGTCGGCCTGAACCGCGGTGTCCTTGGGATTGGGCACCCCATTTACAACCGTGGTCGGGCGAAGTCCCGTATGAGAGTCAATCGCAAACGCCAGCGCGAGAGGTCCGCGCGCCCAAGTAACGCTGCCCGAATACTCCTGCATTTTCGGCGTTCCATTGGGGAAAGAGCTGTCGGGCGACTGGTAGTTGGCCAATACATACAGCGCCTTGATCTGCGCACCGCTGAACACCGGCGACCAGTACTGGATCGAGTTGTTGATGCGGCGCGACCACGCGGTGCCGTTGGAAGTCGCTTCGGTTACGCACACGGAATTGGCTGCCGTCGATGCCAGTGTGCCGTTGCCGTTGTTCACCACGTTCGTGCACAGCGGATTCCCCAGAGCGCCGGTCGTATCGCCGTTCCCCATGATGATCCCGGAGGATGCGAATCCGCCCGAGGTCACCAGATTGCCGGTACCGTACGCGACCTTGTAAGGCGTGTCCCATATACCGAACAGGACATCGCCCCCGGCGCTCGAGAAGCCGACCGCCGAGTTCCTGCCGCCGAAATGAGCACCGGTGGTCGCCCCCGCTTCCAGGCGTCCATCCGGCCACACGCCTGTCTCCAGCTGGAACCACGCCGCGGTGCCACCGCCCAGGTCTTCCCTGCCGCGAAAGCCCAACGCGTTACCCGGCGAAAAGATGTCGTTCTTTTTCACTGAAACAACCCCGGCACCGCCCCCAGACTGCACGCCATTGTCGGAAAAATTCTGAATCATGACCGCCGTGTCGAGGCGCCCGTAGAGCGAGACGCCCGGGCTGCCGCCGACCTGTGCAACAGCGAGGCCCGGCGCAGTCAGCGCGCCGGCGACTGCCACTGCCATTAGCTTCTTGTTCATCGAGAATATCTCCTCTTCATATTTTGACTCGAGGGCAGCCGGATCGCGCCGCCCGCTTAACCCCTGTTGGAGGTTGTTGCAATTCTGCCCATCGGGACTGGCAAACTCAATATGACGCGTGAATTTTTGCACTTAAAGATCAGTCGGTGTTGCGTTTCCGCAACACCCGAGGTTGAGCCGATATATATGGCTTCATATCAAATAGTTAAAAACATACGCTCGAGCTCTTTCCCAGGATCCTGAGCGCGCATGAAGGCCTCTCCGACCAAGAAAGCGTGAACCCCGGCTTGTCGCAAGCGCGCTACATGCTCGGGGGCGACAATCCCGCTTTCCGTCACCACGATCCCTGGCGCCGGAACATGGGGCGACAACGCGAGAGTCGTCGCTAGCGAAGTCTCAAAGGTGCGGAGGTCGCGGTTATTGATGCCGATGAGCGGAGTGTCGAGCTCGAGTGCGAGATCGAGCTCGGCGCGATCATGCACTTCGGCGAGGACTGCCATGTCGAGCGCCGCCGCGGCAGCCTCCAGCTCGCGCATTTGCAGCGGCACGAGCGCAGCCACGATGAGCAGGATGCAATCGGCGCCCAGAGCGCGCGACTGGTACACCTGGTACGGATCGATCACGAAATCCTTGCGCAGTGCCGGCAAACCGGAGGCCGCGCGCGCCTTGATCAAGTGCTCGGCCCGGCCTTGAAAAAACCGTTCGTCGGTGAGCACCGAGAGGCAGGCCGCTCCGTGCAGCGCGTAGGAGCGGGCGATCGCTGCCGGATCGAATCGCTCGCGAAGAACGCCCTTGCTGGGACTCGCCTTCTTGATCTCTGCGATTACCGCCGGTTTCCCGGCCGCGATTTTCGCGCGCAGGGCGCCGATAAAATCCCGCGGTTTTCCCGCCGCTTCCGCCTGGCGCCGCGCAGCGCCCGCGCCCAGGATTTTCTTCGCGTTCGCGATTTCCTCGGCCTTGACCGCGAGGATCCTGTCCAGAATGTCAGCCACGCGCGAGCTGCTGCGTGAATTTCACGAACACGTCGAGCTTGGAGCGCGCGGCGCCGCTCTTGATCAAGTCGAAGGCCTTTTCTACGCCGTCCTCGAGACTCGCCGCCCTGCCGGCAACGTAGATTGCGGCCCCGGCATTGAGCGCGACGATGTCACGCGCGGCTCCGGCTTTGTTTTCGAGCACCGCCATGACCGTGTTTCGCGACTCTTCCACCGTCGTCACGCGCAGCGCCTTCGGATCGTGCACGGGCAAGCCGAACCTTTCGGGGTGAATCGCGTACTCGAGAACCTTGCCGTTCTTCAACTCCCCGATCATCGTCTGGCCGCTCACCGAGATCTCGTCCAGGCCTTCGATGCCGTAGACGGTCATCGCGTGGCGCGCCCCGAGCCGCTGCAGGACCCGGACCTGGATTCCGACGAGGTCGGGATGAAAAACGCCCATCAGCTGGGTCGGCGCGCCGGCCGGATTGGTGAGCGGTCCCAAAATGTTGAACAGGGTGCGGACCCCAAGCTCCCGCCTTACCGCGGCGGCGTGCTTCATCGCGGTGTGGTGCGCAGGCGCGAACATGAAGCCCACCCCAATCTCGTCGATGCAGCGCCCCACCTGCTCGGGCTTCAAGTTGATGTTCGCGCCCAGCGCCTCCAGCACGTCTGCGCTGCCCGATTGCGAAGACACGGCGCGATTGCCGTGCTTCGCTACGCGCCCCCCCGCCGCGGCGCAAACGAACATGGACGCGGTCGAGATATTGAAGGTGTGCGCGCCGTCCCCACCGGTACCTACGATGTCCACCAGATTGTCCGGATCCTTCACCGTCACCCGAGTCGCGAGCTCGCGCATTACCTGCGCCGCCGCCGTAATCTCCCCGATCGTTTCCTTCTTCACCCGCAGCCCTACGATGATGGCCGCGATCATGACGGGCGAAACCTGCCCGCTCATGATCTGCCGCATCAAGTCGAGCATTTCGTCGTGGAATATCTCGCGGTGCTCGATGGTCCGCGTCAGCGCTTCCTGGACCGTGATGCTCATGCCGCCTCCCGTTGCA
>Ga0307469_10001044_pt1 | contig 10282 bp, 8 predicted proteins | sample atmos_gasesAM2C__FD_203084 | JGI IMG/M metagenome (GOLD analysis project Ga0307469, IMG submission 203084) | Hardwood forest soil microbial communities from Morgan-Monroe State Forest, Indiana, United States - atmos_gasesAM2C_515 | ecosystem: Environmental > Terrestrial > Soil > Temperate forest...
CACAGCGTCGCGCACAGCGATCCCATGGGCCCCGTTTACCTGATGCTGCCGCGCGAGACGCTCACGCAGACCTGGGACGAGGCCGCGATGCGCCCGTTCCCCGGGGAGCGCTACGGCGCGGTGCCCGCCGGCGCGGCCGATGCGGCCGCGGGCGCGCCGAGCGCCCACAAGCACCTTTCTGCGAAACACCCCGTGATGGTGACCGCCTATGCCGGCCGCAACCCCGGGGCGCCGGCGCGGATCGAGGAGCTCGCACGCTCGGCCGGCCTCCGCGTGTTCGAGGCGGGCCCGCTCTATCTCAACATCTCGCGTGCTTCGCCGTGCTTCGCCGGCATGATGCCCGCCATCGCCGAGGCCGACGTCGGGCTGCTGGTCGACGTGGACGTGCCGTGGATCCCGACGCAAACCAGGGAAAACCCGCAGACCTGGTGGGCGCACGTCGACGTCGACGTCGTGAAGGAGTGCTTCCCGATCTGGGGCTTCGCGTCGAACGCGCGCGTTCAGGGCGACAGCGTCCTGATCCTCGCGCAGCTGCTCGAAGCGCTGAAGGCCAAGGCAACGCCCGTATTTCGCGACGCGGTGACAAAGAGAATGGAGGCGATGAGGCGCGAAAGCGACGAGCGGCGCGCGAACCTCGCCAGGCAGGCCGCGGAGAAGGGCAAGCGCGGCGCGATCAATCCGCATTACCTCTGCTCGGAAATTTCCAAGGCGGTCGGCGACGATGCGATCGTCGTCAACGAAGGCATACGCAACGGCCCGGTGATCAACGCGCAGGTCATGCGTACGCAACCCGGATCGGCGATCGGTTTCGCGGGCGGCGGATTGGGAAGCTCCTCGGGGACGGCTTTGGGCATCAAGCTCGCCAATCCCGACGCGACGGTGTTGCAGATGGTCGGCGACGGCGGCTTCTATTTCGGCAATCCCTCCTCGGTGTACGCGGTCTCGAAGCAATACAAGCTGCCGATTTTCACGGTGCTCTTCGACAACTCGGGCTGGTCCGCGGTGAAGGAGGCGACCCTGCGCGTCTATCCGGAAGGAGAAGCCAGGGCAACCAACGAGTTCAACGCGCTGCTTGCCCCCGACATCGAGTTCATCAAGATCTGCGAGGCGGCCGGCGGCTACGGCGAGAGGGTGGACGATCCCGAAGCGGTGCCCGCCGCGATCCGCCGCTGCCTTGCGGAAGTGCGCGGCGGGCGCTCTGCATTGATGCACGTGCGCATACCCGTCCTGTAGCTCTCACTTCAGCGTCCGGGCGCCGGGTCAACGCAGCCGCGGCCCGCGGCGTTGTTCGGTTTGCCATGCCGCGCCTCGCCTGCCCGGAGGAAGCCCACGCCACGCTGCACGTGGTACAGCGCGCTCGCGAGCGCCGCGCCTGCTTTTCCTGCACGCGAGACCGCGCCGCCTACCTCGAGGCGCTGCGCGAATGCGCGACGCGTGCCGAGTGCGCGATACACGCTTATGCGCTGATGGGCAATCATGTGCATCTGCTCTTTACGGCCGCGAGCGCGGCGGGCCCGGCGCGCCTGATGCCCGCGATCACCGCCGGCTATGCGCGCTACCTCGCGACCGCGTATGGCCACGACGACTCCGTGTGGGAGGAACCCTACGATGCCTCGCCGGTGCACGCACGAACGCATCTGCTCGCGTGCATGCGTTACATCGAGGAGAACCCGGTGCGCGCGGGACTCGCGACGCATCCGGGCGAATACCCCTGGTCGAGCTACCGCGCCAATGCGCTCGGGGAGGACGACGCTTTGCTCACGCCGCATCCGCACTACTATTCGCTGGGGCGCTCGCCCGGCGAGCGCCGCGCTGCCTACGCGGCGCTCTTCGCGCCGCACACCGAACGGATCACTCCAGCTTCACGCCGGCGGTCCGGATCACTTTTCCCCAGAGCTCGTAGTCGCTCCTGATCCGCGCGGTGAGCTCCTCGGGACTGCTGCCCGACGCGACGCAGCCCTGCGCGAGCAGGCTCTCCTTCATTTCGGGCGTCGTGAGGATGGCCGCGGCGTCGCGCTGGATGCGCGCGACCAGCGGCGCCGCCATGCCGGCCGGCCCGAGCAGCGCGTACCAGAAATCGATTTCGTAGCCGGGGAGGCCCGCCTCGGCGGCCGTCGGCACCTCGGGCAGCGCGGGGTAGCGGCTGCGGCCGGCCACGGCGAGCGGGCTCAGCCTGCCCGCCTTGAAATGCTGCAGGCCGGTCAGCACCGCCACGTAGGTGATCTCGATCTCCCCGGCGAGAATGGCGGTCATCGCCGGCGCGATGCCCTTGTAGGGCACGTGGATCATCTTGATTCCGGTGAGCTGCATCATCAGCTCGCCGGCGAGGTGCACGGGCGTGCCTATTCCCGAGGAGCCGAACTTCACTGCGCCGGGACGCGCGCGGGCGTACTCGATCAGCTGTCCGAGCGTTTTCGCGGGGAACGCGGGGCTCGCGATCACCACCATCGGCGCGGTCCCGACCATGGTGATCGAGCTGAAGTCCTTGTTGATGTCGAACGGCAGCTTGCCGTAGAGCGCGGGGTTGCTCGCGTGCGAGGAAAACGCCATCAGTATCGTGTGACCGTCGGGCGCGCTCCTCGCTACCATCTCGGTCCCGATATTGCCGGCGGCGCCGGCGCGGTTTTCCACCACCACCGGCTGGCCCCAGCGCTCGGTGAGCTTCTGCGCGAGAAGCCGCGCGATGATGTCGGTCCCGCCGCCGGGCGTGAAGGCCACCACCATTCGAACCGGTCTCGACGGAAAGCTCGCGCCGGCCTGAGCAAAGCTGCTCGAAGTCCAGGCCGCGAGCATGGCGCCCGCAAGCAAGCTGACGAGATTTCGCATGGGCGATTCCTCCAGTCGCGGCTATTCTATTTCAGTTCTCGAGCGACGCGGACCCTCGCGCCGTCCCGCGCCGACTCGAAGATCGCCTCGAGCACCGCGACGCCGTGCACTTCGTCGCCGCCAGCGGCGGCGAGCGCGCGCCGCGCCATCGCGGCGAGCGCGAAATGCTCGAGCTCGGCGCGCTCGGTGCTGGTTTCCGGAAAAGTCGTGACCTGCGGCCTGGAGTGAAGATGCAGATTCTTCCGGTCGATGGTGCAGGCTTCGAGTTGCCAGGTGTTCAGGTGCTCGACGCCGCCGACTTCCGCCCAGCCGTTCGCGCCGAAGACTTGCAGGCGCCAGGTCTCCGCGGTGGCGATCACGGTTCCCAGATAGCCGGTCGCGTCGCTCTCGAAGCGGAACAGCATCGAGGTCGTGTCGTCGAGGCCGAAATCCCGGACTGCGCGCGAGCTCTGCGCGTAAACCGAATCGATTCTCCCCGCGAGGCAGATCATGGCGTCGACGAGGTGTACGCCCCGCCCGGTCATGCCGCCGGCGGGCCCTTCCTCGCGGCTCTGGCGCCAGTGCTTGCGCTCGAAGCGGTACACGCTGGGGCCACAGAAATTGCCCTCGATGTGCAGAAGCTTCCCGAGCCGCCCGCCGTCGCCGAGCATGCGCTTCATCTCCTTGAGCGCGGGCTGAAAGCGCCAGTTGTAGCCGATCGCGAGCGTGACCTTATTCTCGGCGCAGGCGCGCACCGCGGCTTGCGCGTCCCGCAGTGAGAGCGCGAAGGGCTTTTCCACGAAGACGTGCTTGCGCGCCCCGGCCGCGGCGATGATCTGCCCGGCGTGCAGACTGTGCGGCGTGGCGAGCACCACCGCGTCGATCGCCGGGTCGGCGAGCAATTCCTCGTAGCTGTCGCACAGCGGAAAGCCGTGCGTCTCGGCGAAGCCCCGGGCCTTTTCCGTGGTGCGCGTCGCGCCGGCGACGAAGCGGATCGCCTCGCTCTTGCCCTGCACGCTCGCGACCAGGTTCCGTCCCCATCCGCCGAGGCCGACGATCGCCGCGCGGATCACGGCTCTTTCTCCGCCGCGGCGCCCGACCACGGCGACATCACGTCGCTCATCCCGAAGCGTTCGCCGGTCGTCGAGTCGTTCAGAACGGCGCTGGGGCAGGCGAAGTTCGCCGGATAGACCGCCAGTTCGGCCGGATGCACAGGAAATTTTTCGCTCAGCGCGTTCTTTATCTCCTGAGGTAGCCGCGGATCGACGCAGACGCGCTCGCCGCCGCTTGCGTCGATGCGCGGCTGATGAAACGCGTCCGCTAGGCTCATTCCGTGGTCGACGAGAAACGAGGCAATCTGCAGCACCGCGGGAAAGATCTTGCGCCCGCCCGATGCGCCGATCGCGAACCACGGCTTTCCCTCGCGGCGAACGATCACCGGGCACATGTTGGTGAGCGGGCGTTTCGAGGGTCCGAGCGAATTCGGCGCGCCGGGATGCGGATCGAACCACATGATGCCGTTGTTCATGAGGACGCCGGTGCCGGGCAGTACGACTTTGCTGCCGAACACCGAGAGCAGCGTCTGCGTGAGCGCCACCATATTGCCGGCTCGGTCTACGACGTTGAGATGTGTCGTGCTCGACGGGGCGCGGCCCTCGGTCGACTCTCCCATGGTGCGCAGGCGCTGCGCGTAGGCTTCGCGCAGCACCTCGGCGTATGCGACGAAGGCGTCGGCGCGCGGTCCGCCACGCTCGAACCTGCGCTCGGCGAGCCGTCCCAGCGCCCAGGCCATGCTCGGGCCCGCGGTGAGCTGCGGGGCGAGGGCGATCTTCGCGCCGCGGTAATCGCACTCTGTGGGCGCGACGATGCGCGCCCGGTATTGCTTGAGGTCATCGGGTCCGAGCACGCCGCCCAGGGCGCGGACGTCCTTCGCGATCGCCGCGGCGATTTCGCCTTCGTAGAAGTCGCGGCGCCCGGCGCGCGCGAGCCTTCTCAGGGTATCGGCGAGTCCGGAGAGCTTGAGCCGCCGAAGCGGCGCGTCGGGCGGCGAGACGGGCGGCATTCCCGCCGGGAGCCAGATGTCGCGGGTGACGCGGTAGCGCGCGAGCTCCGCCGCCAGGGTCGCGACCTTGAGCGTCAGATACCAGTCGACTGCGATTCCTTCCTCGGCCAGGGCTATCGCCGGCTGGAGGACCGCGGCGAGCGTTCGCGTGCCGAAGCGCTCGAGCGCGAGGCCCAAGCCGTCGACTTCGCCCGGCACCGCAAAAGACAGAGGCCCGTGGACGTTGCGGTCTTCCGCGACCGCGGGCCAGGCGAAGAGGTCGCCCGCGAATCCCCCGCTCAAAGGGAAATCGGCGGGGGCTAGCGCGCGCGGGGACAGCGGACCGAAGTCGACCACCTCGACGCGATTCTCTTTTGCGAGGTAAACGAGCATATAGCCGATTCCGCCGAGGCCGCTGTTCCAGGGCTCGATCGCTGCGAGAGCGAAGCCTGCGGCGACGGCGGCATCGACCGCGTTGCCTCCCGCGGCGAGCGTGTCGGCGCCGACCTCGGCGGCAAGGCGGTGCTGGGATGCGACGATGCCGCGGCGCGAGCGCGCCGCGGGCTTGCGCACCTGCCAATTCTGCGCCGGGTGCTCGAGACGATTCACCTGTGAGGCGAGCGCTCGTCGAACAGTTCCGCCGCCGTCTCCATGCGCATGAATTCCGCGCCTTCGGCGGCGAGCCGCTCGATCAGGCGCTCCAGAGCCATCATGCGATGCCCCCGGCCGATGACGAAGGGGTGGAAGGTGTAGGTGATGATTCCCCAGTCGGTCCCGCGCTTCATGTAGAGGAAATCGTCGATCCAGTTGGCGAGCACGCCGCCCGCGTTGTTGAGCCCCGGCAGCACGGCGTTCTGCGTGCGCACGAACTCGAAGTGCGGGTAGTCGTCGAGCGACCAGCTGACCGGCATCTCGATCAAGCGCGATTCCTTGCCGAACAGTGCGGGCTTCTGCAGCTCGATGCGGTCGCCGAGCCGCACGCGGTACGGGCTATAGTCGTTCCCCATCATGCTGCTTTCGTAATGGAAGCCGTGCTTGAGAAGGAGCTCCACCGAATGCGGGCCCAGGTCCCACGACGGCGAACGGTAGCCGCGAGCGTGGCGGCCGGTGAGCTTTTTGATCTGCTCGTTCGCGCGCACGAGCTCCGCTTCCTCCTCGTCGCGCGAGAGACTCGCGGGAGCCCGGTGCGTCCAGCCGTGGTGGCCGATCTCGTGGCCCGCCTCGAGCACGCTCTGGCAGGCTTCCGGAAAGGTTTCCAGAGTGTGCCCGGGAATGAACCAGGTGGCGGGAATGCCGCGTTCCTTGAGCAGCGCCAGGATGCGCGCGGCGCCGATCACGCCGAACTCCCCGCGCGACACCGGCGTCGGCGTGGTCATGCCGCGCGCGATCCAGCCGGACATCGCGTCGAAATCGAAGCTGATGCAGACGATGTGCTTCGTCTTGGGACCGATTCAGTTCATGCGGCTCTTTTAAAACCGCGCTCGATCTCGGCCAGCACGCCGCGGATGTTTTTCAACGCCCACTCGATCTGCGTGCGGTTGATCACCAGGGGCGGCGCGACGCGCACGACGGTGTGGTGGGTATCCCTGGTAAGGATTCGGCGCGCAAGCAGCCGCATGGCCACCTCGCGCGCGCTTGCCCAAGCCGGGTCGATTTCGATGCCGCTGAATAGGCCCAGGCCGCGGACCTCGCGCACCACGGGGCTGTCGATTGCGCGCAAGCCCGAGAGCAGGATCTCGCCCAGTTCAGCCGAGCGCTCGACGAGGCGCTCCTCTACCAGAACGTCGAGCGCCTCGAGCGCAACCGCAGCTGCGAGCGGGTTGCCGCCGAAGGTGCTGCCGTGATCGCCCGGCTCGAATACCGCCATCACCTCGCGGCGGGCGAGAAACGCAGATACCGGCAGCAGTCCGCCGCCCAGAGCTTTGCCGAGGATCAGTCCGTCGGGCTTCACGCCCTCGTGGTCGCAGGCGAGCAGCCGGCCGGTGCGCCCCAGCCCGGTCTGGACTTCGTCGGCGATGAGCAGCACGTTGTGCCTGCGGCAGATGCGTTCGCACTCGGCGAGATAGCCGCGCGGAGGGACGATGATGCCCTGCTCGCCTTGAATCGGCTCAACCAGAAAAGCCGCGGTGCTCGCCGTGATCGCGCACTCGAGGGCCTTCGCGTCGCCGAAGGGCACGAGCTTGAATCCCCGCGGAAACGGCCCAAACCCGTCGCGGTACTGCGGCTCGGTGGACATCGCGACGATCGCGATCGAGCGACCGTGGAAGTTTCCGTTACAGGCGATGATCTCCGCCGAGTCTTCAGGGACGCCCTTCACCTTGTACGCCCATTTGCGCGCTGCTTTGAGCGCGGTTTCGACGGCCTCGAGACCCGTGTTCGTGGGCAGCGCCTGATCCTGTCCGGTGAGCCGGCACAGGCGTTCGAGAAACAGCGGCAAGCGCGTGTTGTAGTACGCCCGCGAAGTAACCGCAAGGGTCTGAGCCTGGCGCGAGAGCGCCGCGACGAGCCGCGGATGGCAGTGGCCGTGGCTCACCGCGGAATACGCGGACATCAAGTCGAGATAACGCCGCCCATGGTCGTCCCATAGGTGAGCGCCTCGCCCGCGCGTCAGCACTACGGGGAGCGAATCGTAATTGTGCGCGCCAAACGAGCGCTCGAGCTCCTCCGGCGAACGCGCCGACGCAGCCGGCGCCCCAAGCACCGCAGCGAGAATCTCTTCAACGATCACTGCGGTCTTGCGCCCGCGATCGAGATGCGGGTTGTATTCGACGACTTCGAGCGCGAGCAAAGAGTGGTCGGCGGAAAAATTGCGCAACGCCGCGATGAGGCCCGCAGCGGGGATGCCGCCGGCGACCGGCGTACCCACCCCGGGCGCATCGCTCGGCTCGAGCGCGTCCAAATCGATCGAGATTCCGTAGCCTGCGGTGCCGGTGCTCGCGATGCGGACCGCGTCGTCGAGCACCGCGTCGATGCCGCGCTCCTCGATCTCCGTCATCGGGAAGATCTTGACGCCGAGCTCGGCGAGGAGAGCGGCCTCCTCGGACTCATAGCTGCGGACGCCTACGAGGCACAGGTGCCGGGGCGCGAGCGGCCCTTCGGCGCCTCGGACGAGCTCCGGATCCGCGCCGTACCCGAGCAGCGCGGCGAGCGGCATTCCGTGCCGCATGCCGCTGGGGCTGGTCGACGGGGTGTGGCTATCCATGTGGGCGTCGATCCAGACCAGCCCCAGAGGACCGCGGGCAGAAACAGCCTTGGCCGCGCCGCTCCAGGTTCCGATCGCGCAGCTGTGGTCGCCGCCGAGCACGATCGGAAATTCCCTTGCGCCGACGACCGCGCTCACCTCGCGCGCCAGGCGCGCGCAGAAATCGACGATCGCGCCATCCCGGGATTTGCCGCGGCGAAGCTGAGGTTCCAGCGTGACGCGCCAGAGCACATCGGCGCCTTGAGCGGAAAGGTGCGCCAGCAGCCCACCGGCAAGCAGTTGATGCGGACCCCGGCTGCAGCGCGGATCGCGCGCGCCCAGCCCTAAGGCAGCGCCGATGAGCACCGCCGGCCGGGTGAGCCGTTCATATGGTCCGATTGCGCGCATGGTTCGTTTTCGGTCCGAACACTGGGTAGTTCGAACATTTTAGACCGATATGGAAAGACAGGAGACAGGGTTCGTGAGCGCGCTGCGACTTTTCTCACCATCCACGCCGCCTTACCAGACCGGGACGCCCGGCGCGTCCCGCTCGCGATAAGGGCTATCATGCGGCCGGGGTTTTCCGAATGGCGGAACGCAGACGGATTCTGATCGTGGGCGCGGGCGCGATAGGCGGCCTTTACGCGGCCTACCTGGCGAAAGTCGCGGACGTCACGGTGCTCGACACGAACCGGGCGCACGTCGATGCGATCCGGAACGGCGGCTTGAAACTCAGCGGCCGCACCGAATCGGAAACCCAGCTCGCGGCTTTCGCAAGCGCCGCGGAAATGGGGAGGCGCCGCTTCGATGCCGCGATCATCCTGGTGAAATCCCAGGCGACCGAGGCCGCATTCGCTTCGATTCGTCCGGCGCTCGAAGGCCGTCCCGTGCTCGTCACCTTCCAGAACGGCATGGGCAACGAGGAGCTGCTCGCGCGGATCAGCGATCTCGAGGTCGCGCACGGCGTCTCGTTCGAGGCGGCGCGCTACGACGGCCCGGGGCGCGTCCATCATCTCATTCACGGCGAGGATTCCTGGCTCGGGCCCGCACGGGGAAAAGTGGAGTCGATCGCGTGGCTGGGCGGATTGATGACGCGCTCCGGTCTTTCCACCAAAGTGGTCGCCGACCCGCGCGGCGCGATCTGGGGGAAATTCATCTTCAACAGCGTGATGAACCCGATCGGCGCGATCGTGCAGGGCGTGAACGCCGCGCGCTACGAAGTGCCCGAGATGCGCGCGCTCATCGACGACATGGCGGCCGAATGCATCGGGGTCGCCGAGGCACTCGGGATCCGGCTCGCGTTCGATCCCATGTACCTGGTGAAGAAAACCCGCGCGGGCGAGTCACCGCTCACGAAGCACGCCGGCTCGATGGCGCAGGACATCGAGGCCGGGCGCGACACCGAGCTCGAGGCGATGACCGGCTACGTGGTGAGGAAGGCGAAGGAGCTGGGCGTGCCGGTGCCGGTCACCGAGAGCGTATACCGGATGGCGAAGGGCGTGGAGTATGCTGCGAAGGCGAAGCGCGCGGGCGGGTAGGCCTCGCTGTCTATTCGAACGACGCCACGCAGTCGATCTCGACGTTCACGCCTTTCCTGTGCGGGGTCGCGCCGATGCAGGTGCGCGTGACTTTCTCGCCCTGAAGGAAATCGCGGAAGGTCTCGTTGAACGCCGGAAAATCTTCGGTGTTCCGCAGCACAACGCGCATGTTCACGACGTGCGTGAAATTCAATCCCGCGGCGTCCAAAACGCTCCTGATGTTCGTGAGCGTCTGCCGCGTTTGTTCCCGGATGTCCGCGCTCACCACCTCGCGCGTTTTCGGATCGAGCGGCCCCTGACCCGATACGAAGAGCAGGTTGCCCGCGCGGATCGCCTGGGCGAGGGGCGAGGGCGCGCCCTTGTCGGTGAACCCCGTGGTTGGGGCGCTCTGCGAGCTGACGATCCGCTTGGGCACGGGCTACTCGAACGCCGCCTTGATCTCGGCCGGTATCGGCATCGCCTTGAGGCGGTTCGGGTCTTCGGGGTGCCGGTGTGCCCATACGCGGATCTCGTAGCCTTCGACAGCGCGCAGGCCGCGGTTGAGCACGGCATGGCCGACTTCGAAGGTCTTGTCGTTCCACTTGCCGACGCGGGACTCGATCACGATCTCGTCGCGGAACTTGCAGGGCGCGAGAAAGCGCGCCTTGGCCTCGACGATCGGCAGCCCCATGATGCCGTATTTCTTTCCGAGCGAATCCCAATCCAGGCCCACCGAGT
>Ga0307469_10001045_pt1 | contig 10280 bp, 7 predicted proteins | sample atmos_gasesAM2C__FD_203084 | JGI IMG/M metagenome (GOLD analysis project Ga0307469, IMG submission 203084) | Hardwood forest soil microbial communities from Morgan-Monroe State Forest, Indiana, United States - atmos_gasesAM2C_515 | ecosystem: Environmental > Terrestrial > Soil > Temperate forest...
CTGGCGCAGGCCGACCAGGTTTCGCGATTCGCCGTCACCGAAGGCGACAAGCTCGCGATTGTGGGCGAAAAATGCCCGCGTCCAGTTCTCCGCTCAATCACGTAAAGGAAATTTTCATGGGCCGCACTGTTCCGACATTCGTTCAACTGATCCACGACGCCACCGCGCGCTGGACGAAATTCCGCCGCGCTCTTCGCCGCGAAGACCAGCCATTCTTCGACCGTCTCTTCCGCCGCGCCCGCTTCTACACGCAGGCGGCCACCTATCAGTGCCACGACAATCCCATGGAAGCAATCCTGCTCTCGATTGCGCTGGACCAGGAAAAGCGCATGGACGCGCTCGAGCGCGCGCTGCACGTGAAAAAAGAGGAGCTCCATGAAACTCCAGGGCTGGATCTTCGACCTCTATCCCTCCCCGCAGGGAATGAAGTTGTGGCTGATCGAGCCGAACCAGAAACGCCATCTTCTGATTGACCGTTTCGCACCCTCTTTCTATGCGGCGGGCTCGCGCGAGTCTCTGCGCCGGCTCCAGGCGGCGCTCGCAACGCGCGGCCGCGGCATCGCCTGCCGCCTCACGGAGCGCATCGACATCTGGGAGCGCGACCCGATCGAAGTGCTCGAAATTTCTGTCGAGCGCCCGAGCGATTATTCATCGTGGTCGCGCTGGGTGCATCGCTTCGATTCCCGGCTGCGGCTCTACAACAGCGACCTGATGCTCGCCTCGATGTATTGCTGGGAGCGTCGCATCTTTCCGCTCGCGCAGGTGGAAATCGAAGCCGACGAAGAAAATCGCTTGCAGGCCATCGCCTGCCGCGACGATGAATGGGCGCTCGATTACGACACTCCGCCATTCGAAATTATGCAGGTGCGTCTCGGCGGCCTCTCCTGCATTGATCCGACGCACGGCCGGCTCACTTCGCTTGAAGTGGAAGTGGACGGCCGCTCCTATGAGCTCGACGAATCGGGCGAGCCCGCTGCCGTTGCGTTGAAACATCTCCTCGACCAGCACGATCCCGATCTGATCATTACCGACTGGGGCGATTCGACGATACTACCGCGCGTCCATCGGCAAGCAGAGCAATTGCGGTTGGCGCTTCCCTTCAATCGCGATGTGAATGCGCGCGTGCAGCAGAGCCGCGCGCGGAGTTACATGAGCTACGGCCGCATACTGTTCAAAAATACTGCCACCACGCTTTTCGGCCGCCTCCACGTGGACACGCAAAATTCTTTCATCGCCGATAAATGCGAGCTCGCGGGATTGTGGGAACTCGCACGCGTCACCAAATTGCCGGTGCAGTACGCGGCGCGCACCACCACCGGCACCGGCATTTCCTATATGCAGATGGAGCTCGCGCATCGCGACGGCGTGCTCATCCCCGAGCAGAAAGCCGAACCCGAAGATCCGAAATCGCCGGACGAATTGCTTACCGCCGACCGCGGCGGCCTCGTCTTCGTCCCCAAGCTCGGATTTTTTCCGAATGTCGCCGAGCTCGATTTCGTCAGCGAATATCCCAGCATCATGGCGCATTTCAACATCTCGCCCGAAACCGTGAATTGCTTGTGCTGCCCGGAAACGCCGCGCGTCCCGGAGCTCGGCTATCGCATTTGCCAGCGGCGCCGCGGCATCACCAGCCGCGTCGTCGAGCGGTTGATTGCTAAACGCGCCGAATGGAAGCGGCGCATGCGCGAGGGGCCGGTCCTCTCCGGCAATCGCAACCAGCGTTACAAGCTCGAACGCGACGCTTTGAAATGGCTGCTGGTCTGCTGCTTTGGCTATACCGGCTACAAAAATGCCCGTTTCGGAAAAATTGAAGCGCACGAAGCGATCAATGCCTACGCTCGCGAAACGCTGCTTGTCGCCAAAGAACTCGCCGAAAGCCGCGGCTTCGAATTAATCCACGCGCTCGTGGATTCGCTCTACGTTCAAAAGCCCGGCGCCACGCGCGAGGATTACGAAGAGCTCACTCGCGAAGTCACCGAACGTACTCACCTCCCGCTCTCGATTGAAGCCATCTATCGCTACGCCGCCTTTCTGCCGTCCAAACAATTCGAAGACGTTCCGGTGCCAAACCGCTTTTTCGCCGTCAGCGAAGAAGGCGAGCTGAAAGTTCGTGGCCTCGAATCCCGCCGCCACGATACGCCGCCGCTCATCGCCCGCATGCAGCGCGAAGTGCTCGCGCTGCTCGCTGAGGCGCACGATTACGATGGATATTGCCGGCGCCTGGAAGATGCTGTGCGGCTCGTCGCGCGCTATGAAGACCGGCTCGCAAACGGTGAAATTCCCGTCGAAGATTTGATCGTCAGCAAGCGGCTCACGCGCGCGCCGCGTGACTACCGCAAAGCCAGCCATACCGCCATTGCCGCGCAGCAGCTTTTCGGCCGCGGCGTGCGCCTGCGCCCCGGACAAACCATCGAGTACATCATCACCGACGCAGACTCGCCCGTGCCGAACGATCGCGTGCGTGCCTTCGCCGCCTGGGAAGGTTTTCACGGCTACGATCGCACGGAATATCGCGCGCTGCTCCGCGAAGCCTTCGCCCCTTTCCTCGCACTCGCCCCGCAGATCGAAACTCACGCAGCTCAAACTGAAGCGGCAGTTCTTGCTGACTAGCGTAACAACAAATGAGCTCTGAGACTTGCTGCGCGGGCGACGAAGCGCGATACTCGGAGCCATGAAGCGAGGCGCACAATTCCTGGCAGCGATTTCCCTGTTCGCATGCAGTGCGTCATTGCTGGTGTCTCGATCCTCAAGCGCTGACGAACTGAAACTGAAAGACGGATCGAAAATCAACGGCACGATTGTTGGATTCGAAGAAAATTCATTCAAGGTGAAGACTAGCTACGGCTACGCCGTGGTGCAGAAGGATCAGGTGGCCATCATCAGCATGTCGGATGCGTCGGCGAAGTCCGACAACGAGAAAAAACCTGAGCCAGCGGCGGAGAAACCCGTGGCGCCGCCGAAACCGGGCAAGACGGAAACGGCCGTCACGTCTGCGGCTGCGCCCACTGCAAGCAAAGCCCCCGCATCAGCGACGACAGGGTCCAGCCCTGCGATACCGGCCGAGCCGGTGAAAACGGCGAAGAAAGAAACAGTGAGCGCGTCTGCACCGTTGGCAGCTTCCGGGTCGATAGCGACAACTCCTAGCAAACCAGCAACGGCGCCTGCGTCCACGGCCGCAAGTTCAAACTCAACCAGCGCAACGGCAGCGGGTGCAGTATCAGCACCGCCCGCAGCAGCTTCGGCAGCGCCGAGCACAACGAAGAATGCACCGCCGGCTGCGGCTGCGAAACCCGCAGCGACCGTGACCACACCTGCTCCTGCTCCGGCGCCGGCAAAACCGGCTGGGCCGCCGCCAGTGCACGAGGAAGTGAGCGGTAACCAGTACGTGAACGAAACCTACGGATTCCGAATGTACAAACCGCCTGGCTGGGACTTAATCGCAGGTGCTCGCGCAATCATGCCGGGCGCACTGGCCGCATTGGGAACATCGGATGAAAGAACGTACCTCATGATCGGTCTCGCTCCCGCGGGTGAGACGCTGACGGACAGCATTGATCAGGCCGAGCAGCGGCTGCGCGAGGCGATGGCCAGCTTTCGCGTGACCGACCAGAAACGATTGATGGTTTCCGGTGTCTCCTCAATTGCCCACCGCTTCCGCGGGAGCGTGGACCAGCACGAATGGTCGGGTATCGTCGTGTTCGTGCCACTGGGCGCGCGCATTTACACAATCTTCGGAATGACCTACGCGGAAAGCGATCTGGTGCAGATTCAAGAAAACGTGATCAATCGCGCGATTACCAGCCTTCAGTTTTCAAGGAATTGAAAGCGAGATTCAGCATCCAGTTTGCAGCCTCTAGAACTTCGTGACTTCGCTGAAGTGGAAATTGCGGACTTTCATCGCCGGGACCACCATCTCGAAGGATTCTTCGCCGGCCGCGCGGACGGCGGGGCCGAGCATCTCGACATTTGACAGCATCTCGAGAATGCTCTGATTGAAACGGAAATTGCGAATGCCGCCGGCGACCCGGCCATTTTCAACAAGAAATGTGCCGTCGCGCGTCATGCCGGTGAGGATCTTTGCATAGGGATCCACTTCTCGGATGTACCACAGACGAGTCACCAGGATGCCGCGCTCGGTCGAGCGGATCATCTCGTCCACAGACTTGTCGCCGCCCGCAAACACCAGATTCATCGGCGCCTCGCCATACTCATTCGGCAGTGCGAAGCCGTGGCCGGTGGGCTTCGTTTTCATTTTCTTGGCAGTCGCGCGCGCATAGACGAGATTTTTCGGCACGCCACGGTCCACCAGCAAAACTTTTTGCCGCGGAGAACCTTCACCGTCGTAAGGCGCGCCCGCCTGCAAGGGATGATAGACGTCATCCCACAGAGTGATGTTGTCGCCGAAGATCTTTTTACCCATGCGGTCGTTGAAGCAGGAACGCTTGTCGAGTACTGCCGTGCCGGCGAAATCATAGAACAGGAAGCCAACGAGATCGAGCACGGCGGACGGCTCGAGAATCGCGGTGTAATGTCCGGGCGGAAGCTCTCGCGGCGAGCGCGAATCTGCCGCTTTGAGGCTGGCCCTTGCCGCCAGGGCGTCGGGTTTTATTTCTCGAACGTCGGGCGAGTTGGCCTTCGCCCAGCCCGAGGAATTTGACTCCAGGACGGTGACGGAGAATTCGGCGTCGGTCTCTTTATAGCTGGCGAAGAGCCCCTTCGAATTTACAAGAACCGACTGAACCTCGCCGGTCGAGAAAATCCCCGCCGCTGTCTGTTTATTTTTTTCCGCCATCTGGCACACCCGCGTGACGGCGCGGGCACGATCCTGCGGCGTAGCTGCCGCAGTTGCGGAGAAGAAGCGTGCGACTCTCTTATATTTTTGCGGGCCGGGCATGGGGAGCAAGTCCGGATATTCGGGCTGATTTTTCGCCAGGCGCGTAGCCGCCGCGGTGACGCGGCGCAGAGACTCGTCGTCGGTTTTATTCGTTGCGGAGCGAGCGGTGCGTCCGTCCACGACGGCGCGAACGGAAATGTGCAGTGTGTGCTCGGCAACGTTTTGATGAATTGTATTGTTGGCGAAACGCGTAAGCGCATCGGTAGTGGAGCTGATTTCAACTTCGGTTTCCCCTGCCTCGCTGAATTTCATAATGCGCTCAGCAATCTTCTCGAGCGCGGCAGAGGTAAATCGCGCGCCGTCGTTCGCGCGTCCCCCCGTGATGTTTGGCCTCGATTTCGTGCGGGTCCTGATCATTTTGCGAACGCGACTCCCACCTTGATATTGCGGAAGCGCGCAGGAGAAGCTCCGTGGCCTGTGCCCATGGTCTGCATCGGCTGGCCTTTTCCGCAGTTGGGCGTTCCCCAAAGAGTCCAGTATTCACGCGAGCAGATCGCGTCGCAGCTATTCCAGAATTCCGTGGTGATCCCGCTGTAGCTGGGATTCTTGATCATGCGCGATTTCTTGCCGTTCTTGATTTCCCAGCCGATTTCAGTCGAGAACTGGAAATGGTAGCGGCGGTCATCTATGGACCAGGACCGATTCGTCTCCATCAGGATGGCGTCGTCGGTGTCGGCGATCAGGTCGTCGTATTTCCACGTGCCCGGATTGAGGCTGATGTTGGTCATGCGGATGATGGGCAAACGATTCCAGGATTCGGTGCGCATGGTGCCGTTGGACCGCGTCTCGCCAATCGCGGCGGCAGTCTCGCGATTGCTCAGGTAGCCGGTGAAGAGGCCGTTGGTGATGATCGGAGTGCACTGTGCGGGGACGCCCTCATCGTCATAAGCAAATGTCCCGAGGCCAGGGCCGTGAGCGAGGCGCGCATCGGCGACGACGTTGACGATTTCGGAGCCGTACTTCAGTTTGCGCAACTTTTCAACAGTCAGAAAACTCATGCCCGCGAAATTAGCTTCCTGACCGAGCACGCGATCGAGCTCGATGGGATGGCCGATGGACTCGTGAATCTGCAGACCGAGTTGAGAGGCGCCCAGGATGATGGTACGCGTGCCCTCGGGACATTGCGCGGCGGAATGAAGCGCGACAGCTTCTTCACCAGTGCGCTGCGCGTTGGCGACAAGGTCGAGCGATTCGATGAGCTCATATCCTTCAAGAGTGTGCTGTCCGCCGAAGCTGTTGGGATACGAGCGCTTCTGAATTTCGCCGTCGGAAAATGAGGTAGCCACGATTCCCGCGCCGGATTGCATTTTCAATTGATGAATGGAAGAGCCCGTGCTCGAAACGAAAAGTTGATCGATGCGGCGGAAAGACATGGCGCCCTCCGCGAGCGTCACGCCTTTGACTCGGCGCATTTCTTTGTCTGCAGCCAGCAGCAAATCAATCTGCCGCTCGACAGGAATGTGGAACGGGTCCTTCAGAAAGGGATTCTGCCAGGTATCAACGTAAGTTTGCTCCGGCGCGAGCGCCACATCTTCTCGTTTCGCGAGTGCAGACGCTTTGGCGATAGCCACTGCCTCAGCGGCGCAGGCTTGCACGCCCTCACGCGTCAGGCGATCCGTGGAGGCGAATCCCCACGCGCCGCTTGCTACCACGCGGATGCCGATGCCGAGCGTCTCGGACTCCATCAGCGTGCCGACTTCACCGTTCTTGGTGGAAATATCGCGCTGGCGAATGTCCATAACACGCGCGTCGGCATACGTGGCGCCGCGAAGCTTCGCAGTTTCGATACCCCAATTGGCCCAGTCTTGCATCAGTTCGATTGAAGACTCGCAATTTGAATTCTGAAATGTCCGTAATCCCAAACACGCCTTTTTGTTGCGATTAGAAATTTGGATGTCATTTGTTCTAAATGACTTAGGGTGAATTCTAATTCCGGACTGTTGCGATTAGAAATTTGCTGGAGTGGGTGCTGACGTCGAGCAATGGAGGTGAGTCCGGGCTGCCGACCCGATTGCCAGTGACATTTGGCTGCAGCGAGAACCCAATTGGCCCTCGCGCGGGCCGCTTCTCCCAAGTTCACGTAAGCCTCGCAAAACAATTCTACACTCTAGTCCAGATTCGGCGCGGGGGGCAAGCGAATGACATCAAAGGGCATGAAATGGGAGGCGAGAATCGAGAATCAGGGGCTGAAAAACCCTGAACTCTAGCCAACATTTGAAATTCTGCGTCGAGTCAGGCGGAGTAGAATGCCGCCGGGCGAACAGAAACATTGGAGGATGACATGAGAATGATGCGGCACTGTTTGGCAGTTGTACTCGCGGTAGTTGTGGCGTTGGTGGCGTCGAATCACGCGCATCCGGCGCAAGGTACGCGCGGCGCCGTGGCGGCGCCGGCCGGACCAGACTTCGTGCTCGTGGCTCACGGCGGGGCGGGGACGTACAAGAATATGACGCCAGCGCTACTTGAGGCCCGGCGCGGGGCGATGGTGCGCGCGATCCAGAAGGGCTACGGAATCTTGGCGGGCGGCGGGTCGAGCCTGGATGCGGTAGAGGCGACGATTCGCGTGATGGAGGATTCGGGAGAATTTGATTCCGGGCGCGGGGCGTATTACACGCGAGATGGAGTGCCGGAGCTGGACGCGGCGATTATGGACGGGCGGACGCTTGCCGCCGGGTCGGTCGCTTCGGTGAAGCACATCGCAAACCCGATCCACTTGGCGCGGCTGGTGATGGAGAAGACGCCGCACGTACTACTCGTCAGCGGGGGTGCCGAAGAATTTGCGAAATCGCAAGGGATCGAGATGGTGTCGCCCTACTACTTCTACAACGAGCGCGAGTGGCAGCGGTACGAGAAGGCGAAGGCGGCGACTGAAAAGAAATCTTCGGCAATTGTGCGCGAAGATGAGCACGGGACAGTGGGAGTGGTAGCCCTTGATCAGGCTGGAAATCTGGCGGCGGGCACGTCCACGGGCGGGACAACCATGAAGATGCCGGGGCGCGTGGGAGATTCGCCGATCATCGGCGCGGGGACATATGCAAACAACGAAAGCTGCGCTGTATCTGGAACCGGCGTGGGCGAGTATTTCATGCGCAATATAGTGGCGGCGGACATCTGCCAGCGGGTGCGCTACCTGCACGTCTCGCTTGAGCAAGCGGCGAATGACGTGGTGCTGAAAGTGTTGGCGGAGCAGCATGGCGAAGCTGGCGTGATTGCATTAACGCGCGCGGGAGATGTAGCGACGCCGTTCAATACGGAAGGGATGATGACCGGCACGGTGCGCGCCGATGGAAAAATCGTGATGAAGGGCTGGAGCAAAACTGCGGAGCCAATCATCGTGCCGGCGACGAAGTAAGCCGCCGTGAATCCTTACATCGCCTTTGCAAGGGCGCTGGAGATTTCGGCGATAAGTTCGGCGCTGGTGGGATAGTCCTTCAGGCCTTGCACCTGGATGACGATCACGAAAGAGCGTGCCCCGTAAATTATGACGGCGTCGTGGAGGAGGACGGGGCCGGCGGCGGGAGAGGGGTTGGAGGGGGGTGCTGGGGGAGCGGAGGTGTGAAGCGTGGAGCGGGCGAGGAGGCCAACCATCTCCTTGCTGGCGTCGGGATTGACGACACGATCGGTGGCAAGCTTCCAGAGCAATATGAGCAGGGCACGCGACGAGGTGTGATTTTTCTCGTTGTTGGGGAATGCAGCGCCGATATCCATGCCATCGGCGCCAATCGAACGGATTTCATCGCGAATCCCAGCCAGGGTAAATCGTTCGAGGAGCAAGTTAGTGGCCGGGTCGCTGTTTTCGACGATCATGGCCTCGCAAAGTTCCCCGATCGTCGCTGCCATGGGAGTACCGGGGCTGCCCCGAGGGCGAACAGGATCGTCGAGTCTGATGGCATGTGCATGCGCTGCGTGGTAGACGGCGATCATGACGGGGATGCGCAGCGCGTTGGGATCCTCAAAGCGCGCGTCTGCGTTGAGGAAAAGTTCTTGCGTGCCATCGAGTGCGCGAAAGGCCAGAGAGACGGTGGCGCCGCTCTCGCGAATCAGTTTCTCAATTTCTCGACGTGCAAGGCTTTCACTAGTGACCGACTCTTGGGAAGCATGCGTTTCAGCTAGCGGCACGCCGGCCAGTGAGAGCCCAAGCAAAAGTGCGAGTCGAAGATGGAACGTGCGACTCATTGCGCACGCATTCTATGATGAGAGCGTGGTTGGATTGTAAGAAAAGAAATAGCCACCTGAAGGTGGCTCCGACCGAGAGGTCGGGGCGCAACAGGCGCGCCGCCCCAAATGCGCGCGCCACTCAATTGCGAGCTAGGTGCCCTCGGACCAAGACGCGAGGTATTGCTCCTGGTCGGGGGTGAGTTTGTCCACCTGGATGCCCATGGACTCGAGCTTGAGCTTGGCAATCTGGCGGTCAATGGCCTCGGGGACGGAATAAACCTGGGCCTTGAGCTGGCTGGCGTTCTTGATCATGTACTCGGAGGCCAGCGCCTGGTTGGCGAAGCTCATGTCCATTACGGACGCAGGGTGGCCCTCGGCGGCCGCCAGGTTGATGAGCCGGCCTTCGCCGAGCAGATAAATCTTGCGGCCATCCTTCATGCTGAACTCTTCGACGAACGGGCGGACGTGCTTCCGCGAGCTGGAAAGCTTTTCGAGCGCCGGGATATCAATTTCAACATTGAAGTGACCGGAGTTGGAGACCACCGCGCCATCTTTCATTCTTTCGAAATGCTCGTGCGCCAAAATGGATTTGTTGCCGGTGACGGTGATGAAAACGTCGCCGATCTTTGCGGCTTCTGCCATGGGCATCACGCGGAACCCGTCCATCACAGCTTCGAGCGCGCGTGTGGGGCTGATTTCGGTGACGATTACATCGGCGCCGAGACCCTTCGCGCGCATGGCCACGCCTTTGCCGCACCAACCGTAACCCGAGACAACCACGTGCAGCCCGGCGATCAACAGGTTCGTCGCCCGCATGATCCCGTCGAGGGACGATTGGCCCGTGCCGTAGCGATTGTCGAACATGTGTTTTGTGAGCGCGTCGTTGACGGCGATGATCGGATATTTCAGCGTGCCGTCTTTGACCATCGCGCGGAGGCGGATGACGCCGGTGGTGGTTTCCTCAGTGCCGCCAATGACGCCCTGCAACAAGTCGGGGCGCTTGGTGAGAAGCTGGGTGACCAGATCAGCGCCATCATCCATAGTGATCTGCGGGTGATGATCCAGCGCGGCGTTGAGGTGGGCGTAGTAGGTGGCGTTGTCTTCGCCCTTAATTGCGAATGTGGGGATGCTGTAATCCTTCACCAGGCAGGCGGCCACATCGTCCTGTGTCGAGAGCGGGTTCGAAGCGCATAGGACAACGTCGGCGCCGCCGTCACGAAGCGTGATG
>Ga0307469_10001046_pt1 | contig 10272 bp, 12 predicted proteins | sample atmos_gasesAM2C__FD_203084 | JGI IMG/M metagenome (GOLD analysis project Ga0307469, IMG submission 203084) | Hardwood forest soil microbial communities from Morgan-Monroe State Forest, Indiana, United States - atmos_gasesAM2C_515 | ecosystem: Environmental > Terrestrial > Soil > Temperate...
GGAGAGCTCGCTCTCCGGGTGCTGCTCGAGGAAGTGCTTGTAGGCCTCGCTGGTGCCGGCGGCCTCGGCAGCGCGCCAGTCCTGCTGCTCGGCGCTGCACGCTGCAACTGTGAGCAGCACCGCCGCCAGCGCAGCGCTCCATGCTCGGAATGTGATCACGGTCGGCATTCTGGCCCCCTGCCGGCTCGTATTATGACCCCGCCGCTTTCCCGGAGCACCGCAATATGGGCGAGGACACTCAACGTCGCAGAATGCTCGATCAGCTCGGCGATGCGCCGACCTTCGTGGCGCCCGGAAGCCGCATCGCCGGCGACCTCGAGACCCTGGGTCCCCTGGTGGTCTGCGGCGCGGTGCGGGGAGATGGGCGCATCGGCGGCGCCCTCAGCATGGCGGCCAGTTCCGAGTGGCACGGCGAGGTGCATGCGCGCGCGGCGGTGATCGCCGGGCACGTGACCGGGAGGATCGTCGTCGACGAGAAGCTCGAGGTCGGCGCTACGGCGGTGATTCAGGCCGACGTCGTCGCCCGCACGATCGCAATCGCGCGCGGCGCGGTGATCGAGGGAGCCATCACCGTGACCAGCGGCCAGCCGGTGCTGCGCTTCGACGAGAAACGCAGCGCCTGAAGTTCTCTAGTCGGCGCCAACCCGCGCCAATACGAACCGCTCTGCCCAGGTGAGGCCCGCGAGCGATTCGATGAATCCGCAGTGCCCGCCATAGCGCGTGATCGTAACGGCAAGGGCGTCGGAGCGCGCGAGGCGCGCGAGTCCCCCCGCCGGAATCATCGGATCATCGATCGAGGTGAGGATGTGCGCGGGCACCTCGAGCCCCGCGAGCCGCTCGCCGGTGATCGAGTAGCCGTTGAGATACTCCTCGAGGGAGCCGAACTCGGAGTGACGGCGCACCAGCTCCGCGGTCATTCCCCGAAGTCCCCCGCCGACGCCCGCAAAATCGTAGCTGTCGGGCCAGGCCGCCTGCTTCTTGCGCAGCGACCGCCGCCACTTGCGCACGAAGTATCCCTGGTACCCCGGCATGGCCGTCTCGAGCGCGACCAGCGTCTCGGTCGGCTCGAGCACCGGCGAGATGGCGATGACGCGCGCGAGATCGAGCGATGACTCGCGGGCGCGGGCCGCCACGCGTAGCAGGAAGTTGCCACCGAGCGAGAAGCCGGCGCCGGTGAGCTGCTGACCGGGGAAGAGCGCCTGGAGCGAGCGCACCGCGCCGATCACTTCCGGAAGCCGGCACGAATGGAAGATCTCGCGGTTCAGGTGATGGGTCTCGCCGTGGTCGCGGAGGTTCAGGCGCACCACCTCGAAGCCGCGCTCGAACAGGAGCTGCGCGAGTGAGAGCACGTAGATCGAATCGGCGCTTCCCTCCCAGCCGTGCAGCACCAGAACGGGTTTGCCGCTGCTCTCAGGCGGGCTCGAGATGAAGCACTGCAGCCGTACGCCCGCGCCGCATTCGAGCAGCAGCTCGCGTTGCGCGCCGAGAAGCGGTGCGGCCGCCCGCACGATGCGGCCGCGCCGCACGCCGGTGGTCGCGAGGATCGACTGCACGTGGGCATTGCGCAGCCACAGCGGCGGCCGGAACTCCTCGGTCACGGGATAGGGGCACGCCGGCGTCAACATGTCTTGCGGCGGCTCAGGCGGCGGCGCCCGAGGCGCCCGGCGCGCTGCGCAGCGTCCCATAGAGCTCGGTGAGCCGTCCCGCCATGGCCGCGGAGGACCAGGTGCGCGCGTAAGCGCGTCCGCGCTCCGAGAGCTCCTGCCGCAGCTGCCGGTCCTCGAGCACGCGCACCACGGCCGCGGTGAACGCGTCCAGCTCCTCCGGAACGACCAGCGCGCCGATCTGCGCGCCGCTTCCCGGCACGAGGATCGAGCGCGTGCCCAGCTCGGCGGTCGAGACGACCGGCGCGCCCTGCGCCATGGCCTCGAGCAGCACCAGCCCCTGAGTCTCGGTGCGGGAGGCGAACACGAACACGTCGGCCGCCGCGTAACAGTCGAGCAGCGCCGTGTCGCGGTCGAGATAGCCGGCGAAGTGCACGTGAGGGGCGAGCCCGAGGCTCGACACCTGGGCTTGCAGCGCCGGGCGCGCCGGGCCTTCGCCGGCGATCACCAGCACCGCCTGCGGCGCCTTCTTCAGCACCTCGGTGAACATCTGCACCAGGAACCCGATGTTCTTCTCATGCGCCACGCGACCGATGTAGATGACGAGCGGCGCCTCCGGCGCGATCCCGGCGCGCGCGCGGAAGGCGCGCGGATCGCCGTGACGGAAGCGATCGGCGGGAAGTCCGGTGGGCAGCACGTGGATGGGTGTCGTGACCCCGTAGTCGAGGAGTACCGAGCGCATCGGCTCGGAGGGGGCGATGAGCGCGTGCACGTCGTCGCACTGCGAGCGGGTGAAGCTGCGGGCGAGCCAGCCCCCGATGCGTCGCGGCAGGACGGGCAGATAGTGGTGCAGGTACTCCTCGAAGAAGGTGTGGTAGGTCGCCACGCACGGGATGCCCGCGCGGCGGGCGAAGCGCACGCCGGCGTAGTGGGCGATGAAGGGCGTGTGGATGTGCACCAGGTCGAAGGCCGAGGGAGTCAGGGCATCGAGCGCCCGAGTCAGCGCGCCCCAGCGCATGCGCCGGTCCTCCGGGTCGCCCGGCACCCCCGCGGACGGGACGCGCGTGACGCCCGGCTCCTCGGCCGCCCCCGCGGCCTCATAGCGCGGCGCGACCAGGTGCGTCTCGACGCCCTGGGCCGTCAGGTCCTGGCGGAAAGTGCGGATGGAGGTGGAGACGCCGTTGACGCGGGGGAAGTAGACGTCCGAGACGAAGAGGACGCGCAAGGCTTAAGGATGTGCGCGCCTGAAGCGCGCCGCCATGTAGGGGGTCATCCCCGGGATTCTAAGCCAGCGACGTCCCGAGTTCCGCGAGCGCGGCGCCGATCGCCGCCCCCGCGAGCACGTCGGAGGGGTAATGCAGGCCGAGCACCACGCGGGAGCCTGCGATCAGAGCGGCGAGCGGCACCAGCACCCAGCCGAGCTCGGGGAAGTGCGCGGTCGCCTGCCAGGCGAAGGACACCGCGTGCAGCGTGTGGCCCGAGGGGAAGCTGTAGCGGTCGAGCGGCGCGCCCTTCAAGTCGATCGCCGCGTGAGTGATGAAGGGCCGCTCGCGCACGAAGACGCGCTTCAGGAGTGTGTAGATCGCGACCCCGAGCGCACCGGTAAACGCCATGACGATTGCGGGCTTGAGCGCCGCGGCTGCGCCATAGAGCAGCGGCAGCATCACGATCAGCAGATACCAGACGATCCCGTCGCCCAGGCGGCTCGCGACCCTGAACACGTGGCGCGGAATGGCGAACGCAGCCCCGCGATTCAGCGTCCGGCAAAGGCCGTACTCCGCCGCATCGATCCGGGCCATGAACGCGTTGAGGCCGGGCGCTTTCATACGCGCTACAGGCTCGCGCTGCAGCGCGACAAGGGTGTGACAGCAATGTGAAAGTTTTGTTTCTACAAGGACTTATTGTGTCTTTCGTGTGTACTGCCTCACATATTGCAGCAAGGCCGCGGCGAAGCGCTCGGCTGAGCCCGGCGCGTGCGCGAGGAAGAGCGAGGGCTCGGTGAGCTCGAGCTCGAGGAGCTCAGGCGCCCCCGCCGGATCGCGCAGAAGATCGACCCGCGCGTAGGTGAGGCGTTCGAAGGGCGCAGCACGGAGGATCCGCTCGGCGGCCGCGAGCTCATCGGCTCCCGGCGTGCGCGCGACGATCTCCTCCGGGGCGAAGAGGCCCGCGGTCGAAGGCGCGCCGGCGGCCGGCAGCAGGGCGCCCTTCCTGATCGCATGGCTGAAGCGGCCGTCGATGTACATGAGAGCCGTCTCGCCCGAGGTGTCGACGCTCTCGAGATAGGGCTGCAGCATGACGCTGCGCCCCGCGGCGAGGAGCGTTGCGATGTGCGCGAGGATCTCGGCGCGATCGGCGCGTTTGTGCCGCCGTGCATCGCGGGAGCCCGCGCCGACGGCCGGCTTCACCACCAGCTCACGGCAGGCATCCGCCGCGAGGACCTCATCGAGCACGCTCCCGGCGTCCTCACCGGGCTCGACATACCAGGTCGGAACCACCGGTGCGCCGGCCCGTGCGAGCTCACCGAGATAGTGCTTGTCGGTGTTCCAGCGCACCACGGGGAGCGGGTTGACGAGCGTGGTCGCCCGGGCGACCTGCTCCGCCCAGGCGATGAATTCCGGCAGCCGCTCGGCGTAGTCCCAGGCCGAGCGCGGCACGACGAGGTCGAAGCGCGCCCAGTCGGCCGCCTCATCGTCCCAGTCGACGATCTGCGACCGCGCTCCCGTGGCTTCGAGCGCCGCCGTGAGCGGTGGCATGTCCTCATCGAGACCGCGCGCGGCGCGCGCGGTCACGAGCGCCACCCGGACCGTCAATCGCGGATCCCCGTGCCGCGATCGAGCAGTTTCACTGCGGTCGCGAACAGCGCCGCCGCCGCCAGCACCATGAACGCGAAGGCGACCCCCAGATTGACGTCGGAGGTGCCGAGGAAGCCGTAGCGGAAGGCGCTCACCATGTGCAGGATCGGGTTCGCGTACGACAGCCGCCGCGCCCAATCGGGCAGCAGCGATATCGAGTAGAACACGCCGCCGAAATAGGTGAGCGGCGTCAGCACGAAGGTCGGGATCCAGTTCACCTGGTCGAAGTTCTTGGCGAACAGCGCGTTGAGGAAGCCGCCGAGGGCGAAGATCAGCGAGGTGAGGAGCACGGCGATCAGGATCACCAGCAGGTGGTGCACGTGCAGGTGTGCGAAGAACAGCGACACGACCGTGACCGCCGCGCCCACCAGGAGTCCGCGCACCACACCGCCGGCCGCGTAGCCGGCCACGATCACCCAGTTCGGCAGCGGCGACACCAGCATCTCCTCGACGTGCTTACCGAACTTCGCGCCGAAGAAGGACGCCACCACGTTGCCGTAGGAGTTGGTGATCACCTGCATCATGATGAGGCCGGGCGCGATGTACTGGCGGTAGTCGAAACCGTCCATGGCGCCGACGCGGCGGCCGACCACGTTGCCGAAGATGACGAAGTAGAGAGTGGCGGAGACCACCGCCGGCACGATCGTCTGTCCCCAGATGCGGATGATGCGCCCGTACTCGCGGATGACGATGGTCTTGAAGCCGATCCAGCGCACCACCCCCATCGGGATCGGCGGGGCGGCGGCGGGCAGCGCCACGGTGCTCATCGCCGCGCCCCAGCCCCGGCGCGCGGCGCGGCGCTGAGGGCGGCCCGGGCCGCGGCCGGCGCGCTCTGTGCCGCCGGATCGTCGGCGCCGCGCCCCTCGACCAGGGCCATGAAGATCTCCTCGAGGCGGTTCACCTTGTTGCGCATCGAGAGCACCTCGATGCCGAGCGCCGACAGCCGCGCGAAGATGTCGTTGAGGTTCTCATCCGTCGACACCTCGATCTCGAGCGTGTGGTCGTCGACGAGCGTCGTGTCGTAGCCCTCGAGGCGCGGTGCGCCGCCGAGCGGATCGCGCACGTTGAGCACGAAGGTCTGGACGTGGAGGCGCCGCAGCAGGCTCGACATGCGGTCGCGCTCGACGATGCGCCCGCCGTTGATGATCGCGATGTTGCGGCACAGCGTCTCGGCCTCCTCGAGATAATGAGTCGTGAGGATGATGGTCGTGCCGCGGTCGTTGATCTCGCGCAGGAAATCCCACATCGAGCGGCGGATCTCGATGTCGACTCCCGCCGTCGGCTCATCGAGGATCAGGAGGCGCGGCTCGTGCATCAGCGCGCGCGCGATCATGAGGCGCCGCTTCATGCCGCCGGAGAGGGCGCGCGAGATGCCGCCACGCTTGTCCCACAGCTGCAGCTGCTTGAGGTATTTCTCGGCGCGCTCGCGCGCCACCGGCCGCGGAATGCCGTAGAAGCCCGCCTGATTCACCACGATGGTGAAGGGCGTCTCCCACATGTTGAAATTGATCTCCTGCGGTACGACGCCGATGCAGGACTTGGCCACCTCGAGCTCGCGGTCGATGTCGTGGCCGAACACGCACGCCTCGCCCGCGGTCTTGTTGATGAGCGAGGTGATGATGCCGATGAGCGTCGTCTTGCCGGCGCCGTTGGGCCCGAGCAGCGCGAAGAAATCCCCCTGCTCGACGTCGAGGTCGATGCCCTTCAGGGCCTGGACGCCGTTCCTGTAGGTCTTGGTGAGTCCGCGGACGGAGAGGGCGTTCATGGTGGGAGGATACCGCTCCCCCAGTGTCCGGATCGCGCCGGGCCCGCAACAATGCCTCCAGCGGGGTATTGACCGGCGCGGCAAGGCCGGCTCGCGCGGGCCCGGCGCAGAGGGTCAGCGGATCGCTCTCACCTTCAGCGGCTGCGATCCCGCTCGTACCGTGGCCCGAGGAGGCTCGCGGGGTTTCGAACGCGCGTGCGCCAAACCTCGAAGGGACTCCAGCCGGCCTCTGGCCTCGGTGCCTCGGGCGGCAGGGTCACGATCCCCAGGGAATCCTGGTTGGCGGCGGTTTCCGCAGGTTGCTCGATGGGCAGTCTTTCCGCTCGTTCGAGGGTCATGGCTTTGCAGCCCTTTTTTTTCTCCCTCCCTGGAGAAGCGCAGGTCGTCTGATCGGGGTTGCCGATTGGTCGTCAGACGGGACTATGAACGAGCCCCGTTAAGGGATTAAGGCAATTCCCTAGGCCATGCAGACCATGGCCGCCGGGCCGAACGGGAGAAGCGTCGGGTGCCAGCGCAGCCCTCAGCGCTGAGGGTCGCGCGGGCGGTCCTTTTTTGCCCGGGGGGCTTTGGACGGCGCCCTGACACGCGTCCGCCAGACCTCGTAAGGGTCCCATCCGCTCTCGCGCCTGGGGACGTCGAGACGGGTCACGATCGCGGTGAATTCCTCGTTGGCTGCCGCAGTGTCCGTGCGCTGCTCAACCGGCCGTCCCTCGGCAGTTTCCTGGGTCATCGGCTTTGATAGCCCCTCTTGTTATTCCTTGGCCTTGTTCTTCTTGTCTGTCGCAATGCAGCGACAGAGCAGCGCAGTCTAGGCGGGAACCCCCCGAAAAACAATCGGGGTAGCCGGAAGATAGTCGGCTAAGTTGTTGATTATGTAAAAGTCTCGTTGAGCTCATGTTGTGCAACCTGCCAGAAGGCTGCTATCCCCGCGGAAAATGGTCTCTTTTACTCGGCGAAATACCGGGCCAGGTACTCGTCGAACGTGCCCCGGTCGCTTTCCTCGATACGGCGCTGGGCGGCGAGCGACTCGCGTGCCTCTTCCCCGAGCTCCTTCAGGCGTTCCTCGTTGGGGGGATAAAGGTCCAGGAAGTACGCCTTGTGCGTCTCCGACATGTGCAGCGCGAGATCGAAGAACGACTGTCCGGAGGCGAGCTCCTCCAGGAGGCGTGCGGACGGGGTGCGCGCGACGTCGGCGACCTTGGCGGCCTGCGCAGCGAGGGCCTGGGTGTAGGGCCGGGCCGCGTCGCCCTGGTCGAGGATCTCGCACAGTCCCGACATCGAGTCGAGGAGCTCCCGCGCCCACTCGCGCATCGCCACCTTGCGGCCGTCACGCTCGAGTGTCAGGCCGGGCTCGCGGCCGTGGCGGGCCACCGTCAGATGATTGGCGTCGAGCGCCGCCTGCTCCGTGAGCCCGATGGGCGGGCTCTCCTTGAGGAGGCACAGCGCGAGGAACGCCTCGAGGAAGCGGAGCTTGTTCTGATTCACGCCCACGGGATCGAAGGCGCTGACATCGAGAGCGCGCACCTCGACATACTCGACGCCCGCGCGCTTCAGGGCCTTGGTGGGCCGCTCCCCCGAGCGCGCCACGCGCTTGGGGCGGATGAAGCTGTAGTACTCGTTCTCGATCTGCAGGATGTTGGCGTTCAGCTGCCGCCACTCTCCGTTCACCTTGACGCCGAGCGCCTCGTAGGGCGGGTGGGGCGTCGTGATCGCCCGCTGCAGGTCGCGCACGTACTCCCCGAGATCGTTCACCGACACCGCGAGCCCGGCCTGGGTGCGGTTGCGGTAGCCCACGTCGCTCATGCGCAGGCTGGTGGCGTTGGGCTCATAGGCCGTGCCCATGCCGAATTCCTGGAGCTTCACGTCGCGTCCGCGCAGGAACGACTTGCACACCACGGGCGAGACCCCGAAAAGGTACAGAACGAGCCAACCGTGCCTGCGATAGTTGCGCAGCAGGTCGAAGTAGCTCGCCGAGACGAACCCGCTTGCCGGGGAACGCTCGCCGCGCAGCGCCGCGTAGGCCTCCCAGAACGGCAGCGGGAAGGAGTAGTTGAAATGCACGCCCGAGATCGCCTGCATCATGCGGCCGTAGCGCAGCCCCAGGCCGTTGCGGTACACGGTCTTCATGCGCCCGACGTGCGAGCTGCCGTACTGCGCGAGCGGGATGTCGGCATCGCCGTCGATGGAGCACGGCATGCTGGTCGCCCACAGCAGCTCATCGCCGAGGTGGCGGTAGACGAACTGGTGCAGGTCGAGCAGGTACTGCAGCAGCTCCCAGGTGTGGGTGAAGGCGGGCGTCACCAGCTCGATCAGCGACTCGGAGAAGTCGGTGGTGGTGTGCTCGCTGGTGAGCGCCGAGCCGAGCGCCGCCGGATGCGGCGTGTGCGCGAGGTGGCCCTCGGGCGTCACCCGCAGCGACTCCTTCTCGACGCCTTTGCGGCCGCCCTGCAGGATCTGGGGCTCGCCGCTGTTGACGAGAGAGGCGAGGCGCCGCTCGAAGACGCGATCGATGGCCACGCTGCTCATGGGAGTTGTGCCTCGAAGCCGCTACCAGCGCATGCGGCCCGTCAGCACCTCGTAGAGCATCCTGAAGTCGCCGCACAGGCTGTAGAGCGGATGGCTGAAGGTCGCAGGCCGATTCTTCTGGAAGAAGTAGTGCCCCACCCACGCGAAGGCGTAGCCGGCCACCGGCACCGCCCACAGCAGCGCCAGGCGCCCGCTCGCGAGCGCGGCGGCGGCGAGCAACAGCGCCAGCAGCGTGCCGACCACGTGCAGGCGGCGCGACGTGCGACTGCTGTGCTCGCCGAGATAGAACGGATAGAACTCGCGAAAGCTCGCGTAGCGCGATCCGGCGGGTCCGGCGCTGCTGCCCATGCCTTTGATTTCCAGGCCTCGGTTGTTGTTTGCGTGTCCTTTCAGGCATCTTGCCGCCTGCCGGGCGGTCGGCGCAAATGCCACCGCGGGAGTCAAACGCATGATCGGCATCATCGGCGGAACGGGGCTCTACGCCATGCGCGGCCTCGAGAAGCTGCGCGCGCACGAGGTGCAGACGCCGTTCGGGGCGCCCTCGGGTCCGCTCACGCTAGGCGCGCTCGCCGGGCGCGAGGTCGCGTTCCTCGCGCGCCACGGCGAGGGCCACCGGCTGCTGCCGGGCGAGATCAACTTCCGCGCCAACATCTGGGCGCTGAAGAGCGTCGGCGTGCGCACCGTCATCGCGGTCTCGGCGGTCGGGAGTCTGCGCGAGGACATCCGCCCCGGCGACCTGGCGCTGTCTTCCCAGTACCTCGACTTCACCCGCGGAACGCGCGCCGCGAGCTTCTTCGGCGGCGGCGTGGTCGCCCACGTCTCGAGCGCCCGCCCGGTGTGCGCGAGCACCGCGGCGCTGGTCGCACGCGTGGCGCGCTCGCTCGGAAGCACGGTGCACGAAGGGGGTACCTACGCCTGCGTCGAGGGGCCGCGGCTCGGGACGCGCGCCGAGAGCCTCTATCTGCGCGCGGCCGGCGCCGACGTCGTCGGCATGACCAACGTGCCGGAGGCGTTCCTTGCTCTCGAGGCGCAGCTCGGCTACTGCTCGATCGCGCTCGCCACCGACTACGACGCGTGGCTCGAGGATCCGGCCCGGCACGTCTCCGCCGCGCAGATCCTTACCCTGTTCCACGAGAACCTCGGGCGGGTGCAGGAGCTGCTGGCGGCCGTGGCGGCGGAGTACTCGGAGGATGAATCGCGGCCGTGCCGCCATTCGCTCGAGGGCGCCCTGGTCACGCCACTCGAGCACTTGAGCGCGGAGCAGCGCGCTCTGGTGGATTTCCTGCTGCTCTAGCTCCGGAACAGATCGCCCTGCCAGGCCTTGCCGCTCTTGTAGGCGGCCAGCCGCTCCTCCATCGCGTGGGTGTCCCAGGTGAGGTCGTGCGCCTTCTTGATCGCGGTCTCCTGGCGCGAGACCGCGCCGGCGAAATCGCCGCCGGCGGCGGCCGCGGCGGCCAGCGCCTCGAACATCTGCGGGTCGGACTGGAAGCCGCCCGCGGAGAGCCTGGAGGCGACCTGCTGCGCC
>Ga0307469_10001047_pt1 | contig 10270 bp, 9 predicted proteins | sample atmos_gasesAM2C__FD_203084 | JGI IMG/M metagenome (GOLD analysis project Ga0307469, IMG submission 203084) | Hardwood forest soil microbial communities from Morgan-Monroe State Forest, Indiana, United States - atmos_gasesAM2C_515 | ecosystem: Environmental > Terrestrial > Soil > Temperate forest...
TTCGCCAGTCCCGGCATCCCGGTAATGCCGCCCAGCACATTTTCGGGAACATTGAAATTGAGCAGCGCGCCCTGTAGCACCTCGCCCTCTCCTTGTCCGCGAAGCGTCGGTTTCATCTCTTCCCAATTCCGGCCGCTACCGGAAATTTTCATATCCGCGTTGAGTCGTCCGCGAATGTCACGTTCGGCTTTCGGGCTTAGAGCCGCATACAATTCCTTGATATCGATGCCCTGAACCTTGGAGGCCAGGGAAAAACGCGGAACGGGCGTACTAAAGGCGTATTCGCCGTCGGCTTGTAGAGTTCCGCTCAACGCATTGACCCGCAAGCTGCGGATGTTGGCAACCTTGTTCGCCAAGGAAAGATTCGCGTCGAGATTCTTGTAACCGATCTTATAGAGCGTTCCCTGCGTCGAGACCACTTTTGCTTGAACCGTGGCCCCACTTTCCTGCATTGCTAGCTGACCCTCGCTGGATAGACCTCGAATCACATCGGCCTTGCGCTCGTCGGGCAGTTCAGCTTGAAAATCTGCCGGCCATATCTCCGGCGTCGACATCTTGTAGGACAGTGTGAGCGGAGAAAACTTTTCGATTACGGCGGATAACCGGATTCGGGATTCTCCGAAGCTCAACGTCGTCTCTTTGATGTTCGCTTTTCGCCCGGTGAAATCAATGGTAGCAGTCAAGTTTTTGATCGCTTTTGGAAATTGCGGTGGTTTGGCGCTCACCCCGGCCAAATTCATCACACCCTGAATCTCCGGAACGGCTCCCTGGCCGAACTTGCCTCGTAGGGTCGCGCGTAGCTCCGTCTTCCCCGAAAGGTGGTAGCTGGCGATAGCGGGAATAATCTTTTCCCAGCCGTCCAAAGAAGTGGGCTTGGAACCGACGCTTAGATTTAGCGCCGTCTCGTCACCAAGCCTCACGTCGCCTTTGGTTGCCAGCTCCAGGGTGTGCAGCTTGATCTCGAATTGTCGCAGAGAAACGGTATTATTGGAGTACTGGGCATCCGCGGAAATCGTTAAAGGGATTCCGAAAGGCTTCTGAAAACCCTTGCCAAAGCGAATGGCTCCGTCACCAGCGTCAAGCACGCCATTGAACGAAAGATCACGGAGCGTTCCTTTAAAATTGAGATCCTTGATTTTGACGGCACCTGAAAGATCCAACTCCTTCGGCAACGCGGCTTTGATTTGCGGCAGCGCCGTGCTCAACTTGTTCAGGTCCATCGTGTCGATCTGGAGTTTTCCGTCCAACGGAACCTGACGGATATCACCGTCGGCAGGAAACGGACCGACACGGGTGTTAAGATTTATGTTCTGTTTGGGGGTGAACAAAGCGACGGCCAAGCGGACTGAAAAAGACCCATCGCCCTCCACATTGTCTAACTTCAGATCCACTTGCTGTAACTGAAGGTCAGTGTGTTCCTTTTGATCGCGGTAACGTACCTCGCCCCCCGAAACATCGACCAGAGATATCAATAACCCAGGAGAAGATTCTTTTGCGGTGTGCTCTTTCGCTTCGTGTTTGTCTTTGTCTTTGTCTTTTTCCTTTTCCTTTTTCGCTATCGTGGAAAAGTTGAAATCTCCGTTTGTATTGCGCACCAGGGATATAACCGGGTCATGGAGGATCGCTCTCTTGACCTGAACCCGCCCCCACAGTAGGGGCCAAAGCTTGAGGTTGATCTGGAGATCCTTGGCGCGCACGAAATCATCGCTAGAATAGGTCGGATCATCGGACATCGTAAAGTTGTTGAACCGAACTCCGATGCCGTTAAGAAGGATCACTTCCACATCGCCCACAGAGACTTTGCGCTTCAACGCCTGTTGGGCCTGATCGAGAAGGTAATCCTTATTGCGCTTGATCAAAGAGTTGACATTGAGCAGCGCTACTACCCCCACCGCACACACTACAAGCAACCCTATTCCGACAATCATCCATTTGCGCACCTTGTCCTCCTGCGTGATCGGCTGTCCATTGCGAGCCCCACGAATCGCCAAAGCAAAACTCACAAGCCAGGTGAAGAACGACAGTCGTCGTAGGCCCAGAATACTCTCTTATTGGTTGGTATTGTAAGAAAAAAATAATGCCGATGGAAGCCGGCCGGACTCTTGGGCGAGGGGAGGAGGGCCACTGCTCCGGGCTCCCAGCTTTACTGCCTCTGCTTTTTTAGCGCTTCGTCGCTATTAAAATCGAATCCGGATCGAAAAAAAGTGAGCTGGAACGAAACGGCCCTTTCAGCTTTGCAAATCCGGCTTGCCGCAGCCACCCGAGAATCTCAGCCAAGGCGTAGCAGCGTCCTTGCGGCGTATGCAGAAGCAGGAGAACGGAAAAAAGCGTGGCCCATTCCGGCGCCACACGATTGTGGCTCATGAACACGTCCCGCAATATCAATTGCCCACCGGGATTTAAACAGTCACGGATCTTAGCGAGCAGCGACCGATTTTGATCAGGACCTTGGCTATGAACGACATTGGAAACAAAAACGCTGTCGAAGTTTCGTGGCAACGCGCCACGCGAGAAATCCAAGCCCATCACCCGCACTCGTTTTCCCATGCCAGCTTTTTCGATGGCTTGGCGTGTCAACGCCACAACACGCGGATGTTCGACCAGTGTCGCTTGCAGGAGAGGATAGCGGCGACAAAACGCTACGCTAAAGGCGCCGAGCCCTCCGCCAACATCTAGCAGAGTCCTGGCCCCCCTCAAAGGCAGCTTTTTAATTAGTTGTGGCGCGATTCTTTGGGCGTCGAGATGTAAGGCGTGAAGCAACCTCGCCGTCGCTTTACCATCCGACAGGAAAGGTTTATGCACTTTGGGTCTTCGACCACCGCGCAGGGCGGAAGCTAGTCCGCCCCATGCATCCCAAGCGTCATAATCAGGCAAGTATAAAGATGCATCATCGCCAGCAAGACAGCGCAAAGAGAATAATGTATTGGCGTATTTTGCGCCACGCTTGCGCAGCAACTTCATCCCGCAGAGAGCGTTGAGAAAAATCTCCCATCCGGTTGGCTTCCCTCCGAAATAAGCCGCACCAGCCAGGGGAGTTTTTTCCTGCGCGCCGATCCATCTGAATAGATCGAGATGGGCGGCGGTGATGAGAATGCATGAACGCCAATAACTGCTCTGGCCGCGAAGTTGCGCCGGGAGCGATTTTTTACTCGGCATGGCCCTGCTTTTGAGCAACTTCCCCCGACCAGCGCCCGCTTGCCGCTCTCCGGTAAAGCTGCTCATAGCAATCTACCATCTGTGCTACGGAGAAATGTTCCGCGACCCAAGTCCGGCAGCTCGCGCGGTCAAGCGTCTGAAGCCGATCAATCATCTCGACCATCTCTTCCTCACCCTCGACCAGAAAGCCGGTTTCACGATGCTTAATCAACTCAGGCATCGATCCGCGCCCGTAGGCGAGCACCGGAGTTCCCGCCGCCATCGCTTCGATAACGACCATCCCAAACGGTTCGTCCCATTGCAGAGGGAAAAGAAACCCTTTGGCCTTGCCCATCATCTTGACTATATCGTGATAAGCGAGGCGCTCGATGTAGCGGATCATATCTCCGTCAATCTGCGGCTTCACCTCTTTATAGAAATACTCCTCGCTCCAAGGCAAGTGAGTTGTGACATGACCCACGATCAGGAGTTTGGCGCTTGCTTTCTTGGCGATGCGAATAGCCTCGGCAATCCCTTTGCCAGGCGTCATCCGGCCCACGATCATGAGGAAATCTTCCGGCTTACCGTTAAAAGCAATCTCGTCCAGATCTACCCCATTATAGACGACAGGAATCGATGGATCGCCCAACGCTTTTGCCTGAGCGTGACTGACGCATACCGGGAAACAGTGCGGAAAATGTTTCTTGTAATATTCGTGGAGCTCTTTTTCGATATACGCGTAAGTGATCAGGGTAGGCGTGGTAGAAACGGAGAAATAAGGGGCCAGAGTCGTCCAATGTGCGTGAATCACATCGAAGCGTTCGGCCTGCCGATACAGGTTGTAGGTGTTCCGCGCTTCATATTCTTTTTCCAGATAAAAAGTGGAATGGGGATCGTCCTGGCTGGCTATCGGCAGGACCGCGTGGAGCACGCAATCAACCTTCGAGTCTCCCGAAGCGAAAAGCTCCACGTCATGGCCGCGCCGGTTGAGCTCCTGACAGAGATGATAAACGATTCGCTCCGTTCCCCCATGCGTCTTCGGGGGCACCGAGATATAGACACTCGTGATCTGCGCAATCTTCATGGCAAAATATTAGGCCCATTCTATACCAGTAGAAATGCACGGCAAGACGCGTTTTTATTCACGCTAACTCTGTTCACAGTGGTCATATAAGATCACTTCAATTTTCCCCCGCGCTCCCTAATTGACTCGTAAAGCGCATCAATTGTTTTGGCATCTCGCTTGCCTGTCACAACAGAGCGCAATGAGAATTCTACAAAAGAATGGGGAGTATACGCCCCCCCACATTCGCCTTCGTCTCGCGATGGATATCGGCTTCTTGGTTACGGCTTTTTTGTCATTCATTATTTTGCGCGGGTTCCAACTAGAACAAATGAGTTTTTTCGTAACGGCACCTTTATTGATTCTTTTCACGGCCCGTCTCCGAGATTGGGAATGCTGCTTTGCAGCCAACATGGATAAGTCCAAGGTCACAGTGGCGCTAAAATCGCTGTCCAACGATTACCTGCTACTCACCCATATCGCTCTGCCTGTTTATGGAGGCGATATCGACCATCTCCTGATCGGCCCCAACGGTTTATTTGTCATCGAGGTGAAAAACTACTCCGGCTATGTGAGATGTAACCAAGACCAGTGGGCTGTTAAGACGCGCCGGATCAATAGTTTGAGCAAACAGGCCAAAAGAAACAGTATGGCTCTACGCAGTGCCATTGCATCCCTATATTCTGGGAGAAGAATCGCGATTCCTTACGTGACACCTCTGCTCGTCTTTGCCAATCCTGAAGCGAGGCTTAGGCTGCGCCAGCCTACTATAGCGGTGCTACGGCTGCACGAGATTGCAGAGTTCATCCGAGATTATGCGCCCAAACGGCAGATAACCCCGGAAGAGAGGCGACGTATCGTTCATCATCTCGTGTCACTTGATTCCAAAGCAGGAGAAATGGCGCAGCAAGAAAATATTGGCAAGGCCAATTTGATTAGACTCAAGTAGGCCTCTGACATTAGCGAAAATTTCCAAACCTTCTAAATCCTTCCTTTTCTCCGCTCCTGTTCCCTACTTCTTTAGGTTTCCAACGACGTCTGCAGCAGCAACAGAAACACAGTACCCTCGACTGTAGCGTGTTCATTGCCACAGTCAGATGGAAAAGATGAAAGAGACAAGGCAGCATTCGTTGCGCTATTGATCTCGCGGCTAAGGTTTCGACACAAAACGTTCGAATTTTGCAGAGAAATGACAGTTTTCGTAAGGTTGGGGCCGCTAACGCTCAAAATAAGCTGGAAATTTCACAGCAGTTAGTATGGCATGCTGATTGCTCGTGCAAGCTTCGCGGATCGTCATGAAACGGCCGATGTTTAATCCAAACTTTGATCGCAACTGGGCTTGGCCAGAGAAGACCTGGTTCCGCGAGCGCCTTAACGCCGTTAAAGCCCGCGAACGTGAGGGTCATCGAAAGCCGGGGGACCGACCCCAGAACCCTGCCGCGGTCGAAGCCAAACCAAGTGACGATACCAACCCCGAAAAAAGTTAAACCAGCAGCAGCTAAACCCGGGCCTTTTTATTCCTTCTCAAGAAAATCCGCTTTCCTGCCACGTTTTCCACGACGCCTTAGCTAACATTTAGGTTCTGGTCCTCTGAAGGTGCGTTCAATGACTCCGAAGGGCAACAATCAGCGCGGACCGTGATCTGAACGGCGGCGCAATGGTTGACAGACTACCTCTCGTTCGTGATACGTCTGACATCACTGGGCACCATCACACTCAGGAGGACAATATGAGCAACGAAAAGAAAATTGTTACGGGGTTGGGGAAGCCGGAACTCCATAGAGTCTTGATCCGTGGGCATGATTTGACTAAGGACCTGGTGGGGAAAATCACTTTTAGCGATATGACCTATCTAATGTTGGTGGGGCGGTTCCCTAACGACGGCGAACGGCGTATGACCGATGCCCTGCTCACAATTCTCGTGGAACATGGCATGGTCAGTAGCGTGGTTTCGGCGCGGCTTTGTTACTCCACGGCGCCAGAGTCGATGCAGGCCGCGGTGGCATCTTCAATCCTCGGGGCCGGAAGCGTCCATCTCGGCTCCTCAGAGTGGTCCGCGAAAATGCTCGTAAAAGCTCTTCCCGCCAGCAATTCATCCAGCGATCTCGAAGCAGCGGCAGCGACGGTGGTGGAACAACATGTAAAAAAGAAAAAAAGGATACCTGGTATTGGCCATAGAACTCATCCGGAAGGTGACCCCCGGGCCGTGTGTTTGTTCGAGATCGCGAAGGAGACGGGTGTGTATGGAAGGTATTGCGATTTCCTTCAACGGATCTGTAAGGCGGCCGAGGCAAAATACGGAAGGCCGCTGCCCGCCAATGTCACCGGAGCGATCGGCGCGATTGCCCTGGACATGGGGCTGCCGTGGCAAATAACCAAGGCATTCGCCCTGATCGGGAGAACTTTGGGAGCGGTGGCTCACATTAGCGAGGAGATTCGCAACCCTATGGCCGAAAATATCAACAGCGCCATTAAGGCACAGATGGTTTACGAGTTCGACAACAAATAATGCTGGCGTGGCTGAGGTCTTGGAGCTAACAGAGAATTTCGACGGATCTCCTGGAAAAATTCCGTGGCAAGCCGTGGAATCTTCGATAGTGGCCGTCGTTTCGCGGCACCTCCTTAGAAAATATCGCGAGAGGAGTTTCGCTCAAATGAACGCAGGGGCCTCTCAATTCCGTCATTCCAGCATGGAGCGCTGGAATCCAGGCCGACATGGACGTCTCCGGAAGCATCCTTGCGAACCTGATGCCGGCTATCCATGCCGGCGTGACGAACTCTGACTTTCCATCTTTTGTAGGCGATCGTAAGATCTTGAAACACTCAACGCTTCCGGTAAAGTCGCTCCATAAATCTGTCCCGAACGAACTGGTCCACAATCGACGTATCGGCAAAAGTTTCCAGGGAGACTCCTTTCTTTCCCATTGCTTCCAGGATGGTACAAACCGCCTCCGCTTTACCCGGGGCGCTCGTTCGACGTATTTGATCGCATCATCGCGTAGATTTCCTCGACCCTTTTTGGCTCGCGGAGCCCGCCATATTGCGCGATGACCTTCAACGCTCTCTCCTTCTAAAAGTAAAGAGCCTGGGTAGCCTCTATCGAGTGTGCATTCCCGAAAAACTATTGACGGTCGCATGTAAGTTGCGGGCGAAATCGGTGGCGGCCTGGGTGCTCATGTTGAAAGCGGAACGCGCGTACTCTTTGACTGCCAGCAAAGCGGCAAGCGGTATTTTCCTAAAATGACCGACAAGACCGGCGACGACACTATCGAGGTCATTCGCCGGCACCACATCGCTGACTAAGCCGAACATGAGGGCCTTGTGAGCGTCGATCTCTTGTGTGGAGTAGAGCATATAGGTCGCTGCTTTACGCGGCACACGATCAACCAGCGCCGACATTGCAATCGTCGGCATGATTTCGTGCGCCATCTCGGGAAATTGAAAACGAGCTTTATCGCCGGCGATGGTGATGTCGCAAAGCGCCGCCAGAGCGCAGCCGAGACCCACCGCCCGGCCCTGGACCACTCCGATGATGGGAATTTTTGCATTGCGAAATGCACCGTATAAGTTGAAGATCGTCTCGCTTCGCTCGCGCACTGCATAGGCCTCGAGCACCGGGCCGCGCTGGCCCATCGCTTCGCGCCCTAAACAAAAATCCTCCCCAGCGCCTTTGAACAAGATCAGCCGCGAGTCTTGCGCAGCGGCGTTTATCATCTCTGTGACCTGAGCCCACGTGGCATCGGTCTGCCGGTTTCCAACCTCTGGGCGGTTGAGAATGATCGTCGTTAGGTCGCTGTCCTTTTCTTTAAGTATCGGTTCTGACATGGAAAGTACCTCCAGTCTAAAGTGGCTTGACTTTAAAAGGGCCGCGCTGAACTTGTCAATGGGAGTTGCAAGTGGAGAACGCCGGTAGCAGGCCGGACTTACTAGAGACGGAAATCGTTTTATGACTTGTTGGTAAATGTAGATCGCTTGACCGTCTCAGTGCCCCGGGCCTTCCAATACGGCGATAGCGGCCCGGCAGCAGAGAACGTCCTGTTCAGCGCGGCTCGAGCCAGCCACCCCGATGCCCCCGACGATCGTAACGCCGTCGATGATCGGAATACCGCCCCCCGCGACCAGCATACGGCCACGGTGGGAGATGACGAGGCTCCTAAGCCACGCTTGCCGCGCCTGAGGAGCCATTTCTGCGGTGGGAACGTGAAACGCAGCCGCTGTGTAGGCCTTGTTAAAAGCAAGCTCCGCGGTTCTGGGCTCCGCGCCATCCATCCGTCCGACAGCGATAGGAGCGCCCGCTTCATCGACAACAACAGCGGATATCTTAAGACCGATTATCTCGGCGTACTCGTGAGCGGCATGCACCATCTGCCACGCCTTGTCGAACGGAACTGGCCCTACGATCGCCTTGTTCTTTCGGAAGAAGCTGGCGTTAACCTCGATGGAGGCTCGGTGCTCGACCGGGATGTCGACATCCTTGAAGATGGCGTCCACCGGGCAGACGATCTCGCATTGCTCGCAATCGATACAAACTTCCGGATCGATGTAGAATTGTGGCGCACCCGGAGTCGTATGAATGCAGGCCACAGGGCAAACTTCGACGCAAGCTCCGTCGTTGGTACACAGGCTCGTGATGATGTAAGGCATTCCGATTCCCAGCTTATCCGAAATAGTTTTTCTTGCGCCCGTTCAAAACATTCAATGTGTTGAATGGTTCAAATCGTTTGAATGCGTTGAACGGCTGGAACGTTTTGAACGTCTTGAGCTCATTTTCTCCTTACCCGTCCGCGGCCAGGGGCAAATCGGTGCGAATCACGTTTGCCACATGGATACCCGTCCCGTGCTCTGGAGTCACCAACTGTCCCTCTGTGTTGAGTCTTCCCAGCCCCGCTGTTGCTGCCAGCTTCTCGGCATCAGGATGCGGTGCCGCCGTCGCCCGAAAACCAAGCTCTCTAATCCAAGCACTGAGAACGAAACTGATGAACAGCCCCTTTTGTGCCGGCACCTGACCGCCAATGCCGCGCGCAGTTCGCGGATCATATTCCGCCGCTACCGCACAGATGACGGCAAACGGATAGTCTTCACCCAGTTCGCCATTGGCTGCGGTCAATTTAGCGATGGCTACGAGATCGGCCCCGAGGTAGCCCGCCAACTCTTTGACGTGCCTTGAAGTGATCTCAGGCGTATGGAGCTCTGCTTTAGTTGGGAAGACGTTACCTTCGGGCGCGCTGCGGATCATCTCCGTGACAGTATTGGCAATATCGGCCGGAGGCGTGTTAATGAAAAAATCCCAGTAAGGATCGTCCTCCCGAGAGTCTTTTCCCAACCACGGAATTTTTAGCGGCCCGAGCCTAAGCGCCACTAGGCGTCCCGCTTGACGAAACGGTTGGTGTTCTCTTTCAGGGGAGCGTAGTAGCCGACGTCCCCGACTACTGAGTTGCCCTTACCCTCATGCGACGCGGTGCAGCCCGCTACCGTGCATGCTTGGTCGCCCGGCTTAATGCCGGAGTCATATCCCATCCAGCGCACCCGGCCATTCCGTGTCACCCCCCAGAAGCGGTCGTCAATCCACTTTAGCGCGCGCACCAGAGCTGGCCGCGCCGGGATTGGACATGTATGGAGACTCCACACCGCGAGGTTGTGCCACCAAGCGAGGGGTTTGGTAAAAGGGCAAACTGCGGCGCAGGTGAGGCAACTGCCCCAATGGTCGTGGACATAGGGTCGGAGCTTGTAGCAGGTAAGCCAGTTGATCTTGTATTTCTCAATGCCGTTGAAAACCACTTTATCGCCGAATGGGATGCTGTTGGTAGGGCAGGTGTTGGCGCATTTCCGGCATATCTTGCAGAAGTCCTCAACGCCGATGTCCACAGGTTCGTCCGGCACCAAAGGGAGGTCTGTCAGAATCGGGTCCGGCATATGGACGCGGGCGCCGTAGGTCTTGTTAATGACGAGCCCGTTGCGCCCTAGCTCACCAACCCCGGATGCCACTCCGGCGGCCTGTGGAGTTACCACGCCACGCAGAGCAGTGTACCCCAATTCCTTAACGTACCCTTCCAAAGCCTTGAGAACCACGAC
>Ga0307469_10001048_pt1 | contig 10269 bp, 5 predicted proteins | sample atmos_gasesAM2C__FD_203084 | JGI IMG/M metagenome (GOLD analysis project Ga0307469, IMG submission 203084) | Hardwood forest soil microbial communities from Morgan-Monroe State Forest, Indiana, United States - atmos_gasesAM2C_515 | ecosystem: Environmental > Terrestrial > Soil > Temperate forest...
CCTTGGGCCTCACCGCCGGTGCCGCCGGCCTACCCGGAGGCCGCGGCGAACACGCTTGCGGCCGCTCAGGCGCTCGCAGCATCTGCGGCCGGTACCCCGGTTCCGGCCGAACCTCCGCTTTATGATCGAGGCGCCGAGGCGCCGAGGCGCGAAGGGGCGCGCCAAACGACTTCCGCCGGTTCTGCCCCGATTGACGCAGCGCACGCCGCGGCGATGCGAGATTTCGTTCGCCTGTTCGCGCGCGGCGCCGGCCTGCCGGAAGATATCCTCGCGGCGCGCGATCCGGCCGAGCTTGCCGAGCAGCTCGGCCAATTAATGCGTCTGATCACCGAGAACATGAAGCAACTCCTCGAAGCGCGCCAAACGGCCAAGCGCCTCGCCCGCAGCTCGAACCAGACGATGGTCCAGGCGCTCAACAACAATCCTCTCAAATTCGCTCCTAGCACTGAAGATGCCCTGCGCATCATGTTCGGGCCGCAGACAAGAAGCTATCTGGATGCCCGGCGCGCCTTGACTCAGAGCTTCGATGACCTGAAGAGCCATCAAGTCAGAACTTTTTCCGCCATGCAGCAAGCCTTGAGGCTGATACTGGGGGAATTCGACCCCGATGTCATCGAGAACACAAGCACCGGCGTGCGCGGCTTGGCCGCGGTGGTCGGATCGCGCAAGGCGCGTTTGTGGGACATCTATGTGGCGCGCTGGCAAGCCCGCACGCAAAGCCATGCGGACGGCTTGCTCAGTGCTTTCATGAACTATTTCGCCGATTGTTACGACCATGATGAGGATAGGGTACGCTGAGTTGCCGGCGGTTGCGAAAAACGTGACCTAATATCCATAGTTGAAAACAATAGAGACAACTTATGTCCTGGTACACCAAGGTGGCGTGGACGGAAGGCCTCTTCCTTCGGCCCCACCATTTTCAGCAAAACGACCGCTACCATGAGCATCTGCTTGAATCGCGCGTGCGTTTCGCCACTCCCTATCCGTGGGGCTTCTCTTATCTGGAAATTGACCGCGACCTTGCCCAGCAAAGCAAATTCGCATTGCGCCGCGCGGCCGGCGTCATGCCGGACGGCACGCCTTTCGATATGCCAGCCGACAGCCCGCTGCCGCCACCGATATTGGTGCCGGACAATGCTTCGCAGCAAATCGCATGGCTGTCGATGCCGATTGCGGCCGCCAACATGCGCGAAGCTGACGACCGGGAATCCGAAAGCGCCGCGCGTTTCATGATCGGTTCCGAAACTTTCATCGATTCCACCTCGGCGCTACGCATCGAAGAAGAAGTTGACATTGCGTTTCCCAGGATGGGTTTCGAACTTCGCAAGACCACTAAGCCCGGATATATCAGCCTCGGCATCGCCCGCGTGCTGGAAGTCCGCGACAAGCAGATCGTATTCGACGAAAAATACGTGCCGCCAGTACTGTTGTGCCACGCCCACCCCGTGGTCGATGGCTGGATCGCTCGCGTGATCGGATGGATCGACAACAAACTGGAGGAACTGGCACGCTATGCCGCCGACCCGACCGCCGGCGGCGGTTTGCAGAGCGTGGACTATTTCGTTCTGCAGCTCTTGAACCGACATATTGCGGTGCTGAAACATTATCGCGCGTCCGGCTATCTGCACCCGGAGCGGCTGTTCGAAGAGTTCCTGCGCCTTGTCGGCGAGCTTGCGACCTTTGCCACGGCTGAACGGCGCGCACGTGAATACCCGGCCTACGACCAGGATGACCTGGAGAACGTGTTCGGGCCGGTGATGCGAGATCTGCAGGATTTCCTCAGCGCCCGGCTCGGCCGCCGCGCGATCCGTCTCGAGATCATCACGCGCGCCAACAATGCTTTCATTTCTACGATCCGCGACCGCGCCTTGTTCCGCAATGCCACTTTCGTGCTCGAAGTTGCAGCGCGCCGACCGCTCACTGAGATTCAGACCCAGTTCCCGCATCTTTTCAAGGTCGGTCCCAACACGAAGATGAACGAGATCGTGCACGCCCATCTGCCGGGGGTGTCGCTCATTCATCTGCCCACGCCGCCGCCGCAGATCCGAGCGATTACCGACCACGTCTATTTCTTCTTCGACCGCAAATCGCCGCTGTGGCCCGAATTCTCGACCGCGAGTTCCATTGGCATGCACTTCTCCGGCGACTGGCCGGAACTTGAACTTGAACTATGGGCGGTACTGGAAGATCGGCGATGAACGACAAGGTTCCACCGCGCAGCCCATTCGGCATTCCCGGAGATCGGACCGTCATCCGTCCCAATCCGGGAGGGCGGCGCCCGGTCGCGCCGCCGCCTGCGCCCAGTGCACCGGCCGCTCCCTACAATCCGATACCTGAAGGCCAAGGGCCGCCGCAGCCTGCGGTGCCTCAGGCGACGCCCTATGTACCGCCGGCTGCTCCCGGAAATCTTAATCCCGATGAATGGATCTCGTCACAGCCACAGGCGCCGCAGCCGATTGTCCAGGCGCGCGCCCCGGAGGTCAGGATCGACGAACTGGTTGCGCCGAATGAAAACCCGATCCTGCGCTCGGCCGGCCCACTCTTGCTTCTGCTCGGCCGCTTGCGCGTCGCGCTCGCCCGCGCCTCGTTCGCGAGCCTGATGGAACAGGTCGCCGACGCCATCAAGTTCTTCGAGAAGGACATCCGCTCCGCTGGCATTTCCGAAGCGCAGGCAAATTCCGCCAAGTACATCATCTGCGCCACCGCAGACGATATCGTCCAGAACATCCCGACCGAGGACCGTCACGTCTGGACGCAATACAGCATGCTGAGCCGTTTCTTCGGCGAACGTGTCGGCGGCGTGCGCTTCTTTGACGAGCTGACACGGCTCAAACAGGACCCGCTGAACAATTACGACTTGCTCGAGTTGCAGCACACCTGCCTGGCCCTCGGATTCCACGGAATCCACCGCACCTCAGCGGGCGGCGTCGCCACGTTGCAGCAGATTCAACGCGATCTTTACGAGACGCTGCGCCGATTGCGCCCGCGGGTCTTCCGCGACCTCTCGCCACGCTGGCAGGGCCAGAACCTGGTGAGCCGGATGTTGCGGGTTTGGGTGCCGTGGTGGGGTGTCCTGGGTTTCCTCGGCCTTATGCTGTTCGGCATTTACTTCGTATTGCTCTACTGGCTCACCGGCGACGTCGACGCCGCGACCGCCCAACTGGCCACGCTTCACGACACCGGCAAGCTTTCGATCATCCGCCATCTTCCGCGTAAGGAACCGCCCCCGCCGCCGCCCGAACCTGACAAGATTACACAACTGCAGCGAATTTGCGCTGCCCTCGGACCCGAGGTCGCCGCCGACAAGGCCTCAGCCGAACAGAGCGCCAACCAAATCACCGTCCGGGTCGGCAATGTCATCTTGTTCGATTCCGGCTCTGCGACAGTGCTCGACGCATTCAAGGCGATCGCGGCCCGCGTCGCAACGACGCTCGACAAGGAAGAGGGCTTCATCAAGATCGTCGGACACACCGACAACACGCCGATCAGCAAAGGCAACGTCCGCTTCCCCTCCAACTATCATCTCTCTGTCGAGCGCGCCAATAGCGTGGCGGCCGTATTCAGGCCCTACCTTGCCAAGCCGGATCGCCTCCAGACCGACGGCAAGGGCGAGACCGCGCCGATCGCCGACAACAAAACCCCCGAGGGGCGCGCCAAGAACCGGCGGGTTGAAATCCTCATTCCACGAACCGACACCGGCCCGGTCGCCGAGAAAACGTGCCCGCGATGACGAGCGATAACCCATGCAACGATTCCGTTAGCCGGATGAGTACGCCATGAGCGGCATCTCCTCGAAAGAAATCTTGCGGATTGTGCTCGCCGGGATCGGCCTCACGTCGGTATGCGCGCTTATTTACCTGGCTGGACCACTGATCTCGATCGGCGGCTGGCGCCCGCTTGAAAACTATATCGTACGGGAAATCGCCATTTTGTTGCTGGTGGCTGCCTTTGCGTCGGTGCTGGCCGTCAATTGGAGCCGTCGAAAAAAGGCGACCGCAAAGATCGCCGAGGGTATTGCGACCGCCGACAAGGTCGAGGACGACGCCGGCGTTCTCAAGGACAGGATGAAGGACGCACTGGCCACGTTGAAAGCAGCCAGCCGTGGCAAGTCCAATTTCCTTTATGATTTGCCATGGTATGTGCTGATCGGCCCGCCGGGCTCCGGTAAGACCACCGCGCTCATCAATTCAGGGCTCAAGTTTCCTCTGTCGCGCGGCGCCACGCCTGCCGCGATTGCAGGCGTCGGCGGCACCCGTTACTGCGACTGGTGGTTCACCGAGGATGCGGTGATGATCGATACCGCCGGCCGCTACACCACGCAGGATTCCGATACCAGGGCGGACAAGCGGAGCTGGCTTGCCTTCCTCGAGCTGCTCAAGACGAACCGGCCGCGCCAGCCGATCAACGGCGTCCTCGTTTGCATCAGCCTTGAGGACCTGATGACGCTTGCGCCCGCCGAGATCGCCGCCCATGCCAATGCGATCCGGGCGCGACTGCTCGAGCTGCATGAACGGCTCAAAGTCGATTTTCCGGTCTACGCGGTGTTCACCAAGGGCGACTTGGTCGCGGGCTTCACCGAATATTTCGCGAGCCTGACCGACCAGGCCCGCCGACAGGTCTGGGGGGCGACATTCCAGACCGACGACAAGACCCGCAACCTCGTCGGTGACATCCCGAAGGAGTTCGACGATCTGGTCGAGCGCTTGAACAGCGACCTCACCGATCGGCTGCAAGAGGAGCCGACCCCGAGCAATCGCGTGCTGCTCTATGGCTTCCCGACCCAGATCGCAGCGCTCAGGCGACCGATTTTCGATTTCCTCAATCAAATTTTCGAGCCGACCCGCTATCACGCCAATGCGACGTTGCGGGGCTTCTATTTCACCTCTGGCACACAGCACGGCACCCCGATCGACCGCCTGATCGGAGCTCTGGCAAAGAGCTTCGGCGCAGAGCAAGTCACGGCTCAGGCCTATTCCGGTTTGGGCAAGAGTTTCTTCCTCACCGACCTGATCCTTAAGGTGATTATCGGCGAGGCCGCCTGGGTCTCAACCGACCGCGCCGCAGTCCGTCGCGCCCGCATCATCAAGGCTTGTCTCTACTCAACCGCCGCACTCGGCACTGTGGCAATGATAGGCCTGTGGTGGGCAAGCTACACGCGCAACCGAGACGTGATCTCCACCACTCAGTCCGCGGTCGCCGATTACGCCCGACAGATCGGCCCCTATGCGCACGAAACCACCATCGGGGACAGCAAGCTGCATGAGGTGCTGCCCCTGCACTACAAGCTGCGCAATCTACCCACCGGCTATGGAACCCGGGAAACCCCAACGCCACTGCTGGCCACAATGGGGCTGAGTCAGCGCGAGCGCCTCCAAACCTCGGCCGAGCAGGCTTATCATGTAAGCCTCGAACGGCTATCCCGACCGCGGCTGATGTTCCGCTTGGAAGAAGTTCTCGAGGCCAACAAAACAGCGCCCGGTTATATCTACGAGGCGCTCAAGGTGTATTTGATGATCGCTGGCGTCGAGCGTGTAGATCGCGAGCTTGTCGTCAGCTGGATGCGAAACGATTGGAGTGAGCACCTCTATCCTGGTGCCCCCAACGCCGAAGGCCGCAAGGCTTTAGAGGGCGAGCTTATCGCCATGCTGGACCTCGAAGGTGGCGACGAGCCTCTGGTCGAACCCAACTGGGCCCTGGTCGAAGAATGTCGGCGTATCCTGGCGCGGCTAAGCGTCGCGGACCGGGCCTATCAGCTCCTCAAATCGCAAGCGCGGCAATCGATCGCGCCGGACTGGGTCGCGGCCTACCGCGGCGGGCCGGATTTCACAACCGTGTTCGAGTCGGCATCCGGTGACGATGTCGAGAAGATTTCCGTCCCGGGATTTTACACCTATGCGGGTTTCCAACGCGCTTTCATCGAGAAACTCCCAACCATTGCGGAGCAGCTCCAGCGTGACAACTGGGTGCTCGGCGATATTGGCAAGCTGGAGGCCATCAAATCGCAATTCGATAATCTGGTTCGCGATCTCCTCAATCTCTATGCGCGGGATTTCGTTGCGGTATGGAAGCAGGCGCTCGAAAAGTTGCGAATCCGCCCCCTCAATGCCGGCAAGCCGAAATACGAGGCTTTGAATGCGGCGGCCGCTTCGACATCTCCGATCCGCCTGCTGATCGAATCGATCCGCGATGAATCCACCCTTACGCGGGAACGCAAGGACGCCAAAGCCGGCGGCAACGACGGGAAAAAAGAGGCAGCGATGCCGCCGTTGCTCGGCGCGCAAGGTGCCTCGCCAGGCGCGTATATCGAAGCCCAGTTCAAGCCCTTCCATCAGGTGGTGGAAGGCGACGGCTCGCGCCGCATGATCGACATCATCCTCGGCGACCTGACGGCAATCAACAACAGCCTGCAGACCATCGTGCTCAATCCGGCTCAGGAGCAGCAGGCCACCGCCGCTTTGCGCAGTCAGGTCGCCCAATTCAAGAACGATGCCATGCGCATGCCAAACCCGTTCAACAGCATGCTGCTGCAATCGGCGAACTCGTTCGAAAGCACCATCGCCAATGACACCTACAAGCAAATCCGCGATGAATTCCAAAAGTCCGTATACGGCCCTTGTCGCGAACTCATAATGAATCCGAGCCGCTATCCGTTCGATCACAATGCGCGCGCCGAAATCGGGCCCGCGGAATTTGGCAAACTGTTCGGAGGAAACGGATATTTCGATTCATTCTTCAAAAAGAACCTGGACCCCTATGTTGACTCCTCCCAGCGTGATTGGAAATGGCGCCAGGACAACCCGGTCGCGAAACTGATGTCGCCCGAGACGCTGCGCCAATTCCAACGCGCGGCGCAGATTAAGGACGCATTCTTTCCGACCAACGGCAATATCCCAATGATCAACCTGGTTGTGACCCCCCCAATGCTTGCAGGCACAGGCTTGATTGCGAGGCTGGAGATCAACAGCATTGTGGTGGCGTCGACTAATCAGCCCAATCCCCCGCCGGTGGCGGTGCAGTGGACCGGCGCAGGCGGCGGCAGAACCGCCGTATCGCTCAGCCAGGATCCGCCAAGTCCGGGCGTTCAGCCTTACGAACTCCCCGGCGGCACCGGCCCGTGGGCGTTCTTCCGGCTCCTTGAAAAGGCTTCCAAATCCGCAGTTACTAATGGAATCACTGCGCGCTGGAGCCTCGCCGCTCGCGACGTACCGTTCCAGATATCAACCCAAACTCAGGCTAACCCGCTGAACTCAGCATTATTGACGGACTTCAAATGCCCGGCGACGCTGTGAGGTGCCATGCAATGCAGCCTTTACGGTAAAGTGCCGGCAAAGCGCGACTTCATTGCCATAGGGGCGCCGCGTGAATTCCTCAACGCATGGGAGCCGTGGCTGCAGGGCGCGATCTCGGCCTCGCGCAACGAGCTTGGCGACAAGTGGCAGTCGGCGTTTCTCACCGCTCCGATCTGGCGATTTTGGCTGGGCGGCGACATCTGCGGCAGGACCGTGATCGGAGCCTTCATGTCCTCGCTCGACGGCGTTGGGCGCTATTTCCCGTTGACGCTGTTTGCATGTGCCGATGACAACGCTGCGATCCCACCGCCGGAGTTCGGCTCGCAAGATGGCTGGTTCGACACTGTGGAAACGTTCCTGATGTCGACGCTCGATCACGGCGCGAAATTCGAGGCGATGACCGCCGAGCTCAGCGCGTTGCCGCCGCCGTTTCAAGAACTGCCCAAAACCCCGCCGGATACCGGAAGCGTTGACAACGGCCCCCATGCGATGCCGATACGTGGTCAGAACTTCAGCGAACTTTTCAATTCGGTACGCCTACGAGATCATGCCAAGATTTACGCCGGGTCGACATTTTGGTGGACGATCGGCGGCGAAGGCATCGCGCCGGTCGCGCTGTCAGGTAAGGGCATGCCCGATCCGTTCCTGTTTTCCGCAATGTTGACCGGCGAGTTTGCGAACGCTCCGGCTTGAGGCACGGCGCCACGATGCATGATACGATGTTATGGATCGAAGCCGGTGCAGCAACGCATGTCGGCAAAGTGAGGCGGCAAAACGAGGACAATTACCTTGTGGCGACGCGACGCGGCTTATGGGCCGTAGCCGACGGCATGGGCGGCCTCGAAGCAGGCGATGTCGCAAGCCGCGTCGTCGTCGACGAACTTGACGCGATCGCCGCGCCTGCGACAGCATCCGAATTGCTCGCAAGCTGCGAGCAGCACCTGATCAGAGCCAACAGCCGTCTCAAGAAACTTGCCGACGAGCGCGGCGCGCTCATCGGCACCACCGTTGCGGTTTTGCTTATTTTCGATAGCCATTACGCCAGCATATGGTCCGGAGACAGCCGCATCTACCGCATTCGCCAACGCCACATCGAGCAAATATCTGTCGATCATACCGAAGTGCAGGAACTCATTTCAGAGGGCAAACTCTCCGAGGAGGAGGCGCGCACCTGGCACCGTCGAAATGTCATAACGCACGCCATCGGCGTAAGTGACAATCCCGAGCTTGAGATCAAAGATGGCGCATTGGAGCCGGGTGACGTCTTCGTGATCTGCAGCGACGGCCTTACGGCTCACGTCGAAGACGAGGAGATACTTGCGCTGGCGGGCGAACACCGACCCCAACAGGCCTGCGACCTCCTGGTCGCCCTGACGCTCGATCGCGGCGCCGTCGATAATGTCACCGTCGTGGCGATCCGATTCGATCCCGCCGCCCCCGCGGCCATACGACCGGCCTCGACCGACGGCGACATCTGGGAGTAACGCAGATGTCGGACATGTATTCGGGCGAAGCGTCGCGCCTCGCCCCTGGTACGCGACTAAACGGCATCTTCGAGATCGACCAACGGATCGCGTCCGGCGGCATGGGCGAGATTTATCGCGGCCACGCCATCGAGACCGGCGATCCAGTCGCCATTAAGGTGATGCGCACCGATCTCGCCGACAACACGATGGCGCTGGCGCTGTTTCGCAAGGAGGCCTCGGCGCTGCACTACATCCATCACGAGGCAATTGTCCGCTACTACATATTCTCCAACGACCCGGGGACAGGGCGACATTATCTCGCCATGGAGTTCGTCGACGGGCAGCCATTGTCCGAGCTGCTGCAGCGGGGGCCGCTTGGCTTCGAGGCTGTGCGTCTCCTGCAGGAGCGTCTCGCGGCGGGCCTTAATGCCGCCCACCAGCACGGGATCATCCACCGCGATCTCTCACCCGACAATGTGCTCATTCCCGCGGGCGATCTGGCTCAAGCCAAGATCATTGACTTCGGCATCGCGCGATCGACCCGTGTCGGCGACGGCACCATCATCGGCAGCGGATTTGCCGGCAAGAACAATTACGTTTCTCCAGAGCAACTTGGTCTGTTCGGCGGCGATGTCACGGCGAAGTCGGATATCTACAGTCTCGGTCTGGTGTTGGCCCAGTGCCTCACTGGGCAACCGATCAACATGGGCGGCACCCAGTTCGAAGTCTTGGAAAAACGGCGAGTCGTGCCGGACCTCCGCGCGGTCGACCGGCGTTTTCGTCCGTTGCTCGAAAATATGCTGCAGCCGAACCCGGCCAATCGGCCGGAGTCCATGGCCGCCGTGGCGGCATGGCGGCCAGAGACGGAGACGCGGCCGCCGCATCGGGCCGCCGCCACTGGTGATCGCGGCCGAGTTGCCCGGCCCACGGCTGCAGCCATGCCGAAGTCGAAATCGGCACTCGGGCGGCGGCTGGCAAAGGTCGCGGTCGTGGCCACGCTGCTGCTCGGCGTCGGGAGCGTCGGTTTTTATTTCGCTAAGAATTTTGTTTCCCCACCGCCGACACCATCACCCGCGCCGCCCACCTTTGACTCCGATATTGCCAGGCAGCGCGCCGAAGAGGAGGCACGGCGGAACCAGGCCGCCGGCGGGCTCGGGCGTGAACGCCCCCCGACTGACCCGCGAGCGCGCATCACCGAATTCGTCAATACCTATGATGGCGGCGATTGTTTTTTCGTCGCGCCGGAGACGATTGAAGACGGCAGCGCGACCCTTGAGGGCTTAGGCAGTTCGGTCGCGCCCTTCGAGGTTTTCGATTACGAATTCAGACGCCAGCTTGGATTCGAGCCGTTTGTCGGGGTGCGCCAGGTAACGCCGGAGCAGTGCCCTGCTGTGAGCTTTCTCTCCCGCACCAAGAACCAGCGTGGTGCGGCGCCGCGTCTCGATGTCGTCACGGCCGGGCTAAAAGAGGGAGGCCCCCTGACGGGCATTGTGGCTGAGTTTGGCGATCGCCAC
>Ga0307469_10001049_pt1 | contig 10267 bp, 8 predicted proteins | sample atmos_gasesAM2C__FD_203084 | JGI IMG/M metagenome (GOLD analysis project Ga0307469, IMG submission 203084) | Hardwood forest soil microbial communities from Morgan-Monroe State Forest, Indiana, United States - atmos_gasesAM2C_515 | ecosystem: Environmental > Terrestrial > Soil > Temperate forest...
GGAATGTACCGCGGCGATCGCTCGCGCAAGGAAAATCTGGTCGAGTATGGTTTTCGCCTCCCGTCGGCCCTGGACAATCGTCCGCTGAAGTTCGAGGAGTTCGAACGGGTGATGCGCCAGACCGTCTTCGTCTCGGCGACTCCCGCGGAATACGAGCGTGAAAGCTCGGGGCAGATCGTGGAGCAGGTCGTGCGGCCGACGGGCCTGGTCGACCCCCTGCTCGAGGTGCGGGCCGCCTCGACGCAGGTGGACGATCTCCTTAGCGAAATCAGTCTGCGCGTCGCGCGCCGGGAACGGGTGCTGGTGACCACCCTCACCAAGCGCATGGCCGAGGAGCTCACCGACTATCTCGCCGAGCATGGCGTCAAGGTGCGCTATCTGCACTCGGAAGTGGAGACGGTCGAGCGGGTCGAGATCATCCGCGATCTGCGCCTGGGCGAATTCGACGTGCTGGTCGGCATCAACCTGCTGCGCGAGGGGCTGGACCTGCCCGAAGTGTCCCTGGTGGCGATCCTCGACGCGGACAAAGAGGGCTTCCTGCGCTCGGAGCGCTCGCTCATCCAGACCATCGGCCGCGCGGCGCGCCATCTGAACGGGATGGCCATCCTCTACGCCGACACGGTCACCGACTCGATGAAACGCGCGATGGGAGAGACCGACCGCCGCCGCGCGAAGCAGGTCGAATACAACGCGAAGCGCGGCATCACGCCGATCGGCATCTCCAAGTCGGTTCACGACATGATCGAGGGCGCCCGCGACTTCGAGGATGTGCAGCTACAGCTGAAAGCTGCTCAGGAACAGGCGCGCTACGAGTCGATGTCGGAGAAGCAGCTCGCCCGGGAGATCAAGCGCCTGGAAAAGGAGATGCTCGACTATGCGCGCAATCTCGAGTTCGAAAAAGCCGCCGAGGCGCGTGATCGCCTGTCCGAGCTCAGGCGGACCGTCTTTGGCGCCGCGCCCTCAGATGAGGCACCGGGCCCGCTGACCGCGGGCTCCGAGGATGAGGGGCCCGGACCCGAGCCAGGGCCCGTCGTCGAGACCCAGCCGCAGGGACAAGGTCGCAAGGGAACCCGCCCGGAGCGCCGGCCGCGCGGGCGCCTGGTCGCAGGTAGCGACTGAAAGCGGCGCGCTGCCCAGGCAGGTCTCCAAGGTCCACGCGGCCAGTCTCCCGGGCGGCGCGCCGCCCGCGTCTGCGAGGCCCGGGACAGGGTTCGCCTCGTTCAAGCTCCCGGCTGCTAGGGAAAACCATTCCGCCGCGCGGCGCCAGCTCTGCGGCGCAGCGCCGCTGCAGAAACTTCGTGCAACGCGGATCCATGTCGCTTTGTAGGCGACGGACAGCTCGATCGCAAAGCGCTCTCCGAGAGGCGCGTCGCCTTCGAACCGGCGCAGCGTCGCGTCCGCGCGCAGATCCGGCGCGAGCCGCGGGAGGACTTCCTCGGCGCCGTTCAGGCGCGCCGAGGCGTCGAGCGCGGAGAGCACTTGCGACGCGCGCACGGGGCGGGGAGGGACTGCGACGAGCGCTTGCGCGGCAATGTTCGCGGCTCGCTGCGCGAGCCGGATCTCCGCTTCGTCGGCAGGTTGCCGGATCGAGGCAAACAGGCGGGTCGCATCGACGAGCCCCGCGCGGTGCTCCGCTTTCAGTATGGGTTCGGCAACGGACCATGGCAGGGCATCGAGTTCCAAGACGCCGACGCTCGAAGCCTTCGGAAGACGCTCTTTGAGAAAATTCACCGCCGCCCGGCCCAGGTCGGGAGCGGAGCGTACTTCGCCCAGGTGACTGACGCTGCGGATCCAGTCGTGCACGCGTTTGGAAAACGACGCGAGAAGCACTGGCGCCCCGCTCGGCTGGACAACGAGCAGTGCCTCGTTCCAATAGGGCACGAAATGCGTGAGCCAGGCAACGGCGCTTGGTCGCGCAAAGGATGTATACACGAGTACTGCATCCAGTTTCGCGGCTCGAATTTTTTCCTGAAATAGCGCTACGCGCCCGTCGAGAACCGAGGGCGGCACTTCCTCGCGCGACCAGCTGATCAATCCGCGCCGCACGGCTCTAGCCCAGGGGTACGGAAAACAAGCGCCGCGGAGTCCGGGTCAGGACCTCGCAGCCTCCGGGCGTGACACGCACCGAATCGCCGTGGACGAAATACCCGACTTCCGGATGATAGGTGTTCGGATGGACGACCAGCGTCATGTCGGGCTCGAGATCCAGATCGACGTCCTCGAGCACGGCGGGTCGGCCGTCTACGTAGAGGCCCAGGCCGTGGCCGCGCACGCGGGTGTACTCCGAGGTCACGTAGTCGCCGAGGCCATGGTCGCGAAATACCTCGTTTTGCGCCCGCGCGACCTCTCTCGCCTTGGCCCCGGGGCGAACCGCGGCGATGCCGGCTTCGAGGGCCTCGTTGTAGACGGCGAAGGCCCGTTTTTGGATCGCACTCGGTTCCCCGAGCACGAGCGTGCGGCAGATCTGCGCGTAATAACCGTCCACGCACGGGGTCAGCTCGGTCGTCACCAGATCGCCGGGTGCGAGGCGCCGTTCCGTCGGCGGATGCATTCCGCGCACCTCCCGGCCGCCCGAACCGAGGATCTGAAAGTTCTCGGGACAGCCGCGGGAGCGCAAGAAAGCTTCGACTTCCGCGACGAGCGCATATTCCGGCCTCCCGACGCGCGCGGCGCCGCGAAAGACGGCGTAGCCTTCATCGGCGAGGACTGCGGCGCGGCGAAACGCCTCGATCTCGGCCGGAGACTTCCGCAGCATCAGGCGATCGAGCAGGGCCGTCGCCGGTACGATCGTAGCAACAAGGGGCCCCGTGGCCAGACGATAGGGCACGGCGGCGCGCGGGGCGAGCGCGATGCGCCGCTTGCCGAGCCCGCGGATCGCCGTCTCGGTCTCTTCGATTGCGGAGAGCGACCATCTCACATCGAGCTCCACCTGTTCCGAACGGAGGCGCGCGGCCTCGGCAGGGTGCTCGACGATGATCCGCGCCGGCCCCTCGCGGTCTATGAACGCAAAGGCGTGCCCTTCGAGCGGGGTTATGTCGGCTGCAAAACGCAGATAGTCGCAGCGCCACGGATTGCCCGCGACGACGAGGACGTCGATGCCTTCATCGGCCATCGCGGTGTCGAGCCGGGCGCGCCTCTCGGCGCGCGCGTTTCCCGGAATCGCGTTCACTCCGGCTTGATGCCGCCCAGTTCGACGATGGACTTGTAGCGCGCCGATTCCGACTTGAGGAAGCCCGCCGTCTCCGCGGGCGAGAGCCCGATCGCGACGTGTCCGAAATCGCTGACGCGCTTGCGTACGCTCGGCTCCGCCAGCGCCGAGCGGAACTCCGCAGCCAGGCGCTCTATGATGCGCACATTCGTGCCGCGGGGCGCCGCGAGCACCCACCAGTTGCCGCCGACCAGCTGCGGAAATCCCGCTTCGCCCGTGGTTGGGACATCGGGCAGCTCGGCCATGCGCGCCCGCGCCATGACCGCAAGCACCCTCAGCTTGCCTGCCTTGACAGGCCCAATGATGCCGGTCAGCGTGGGAAAGGCGACTTGGATATCGCCGGCGAGCAGCGCCTGCACCATGGGGGGCGTACCCTTGTACGGCACGTAGACCATCGAGTTTCCGGTCTGCTGTGAAAATGCGGCGCCGGTGAGATGCGCGGGCGAGCCCGAGCCCGGAGAACCGTAGTTGAACTTGCCCGGGCTGGCGCTCACGTATTCAGCCAGCTCCCTCAGCGATTTCGCGGGGACGTTCGCCCCGATCACCGCGAGCAGCGGGGCGTCGGCGAGCAGAGAGATCGGATCGAGGGCTGTCAGCGGGTCGAAACCGAGATTCCTGAACATGTGAGGCGTGACTGCATAGACCGCAGTCGGCCCAAGCAACAGGGTATAGCCGTCAGGCGCCGCGCGCACGACTTCGCCCGTGCCAATGGCGCCGTCGGCGCCCGGCTTGCTCTCCACGATAAAACGCTGGCCGAGATTCGCTTCGACCCCGGGGGATATTGTCCGGAAGATGGCCTCCGAAACGCTTCCCGCGGCGAAGGGGATGACCACGCGGATGGGCTTGCTCGGCCAGTCCTGGGCGAGGCCCGCCGACGGCGCTAGCGCAAGCAGCCCGGCGCTCACAGATGCCAAAATGCGTCTCACCGTTGCATGCCTCGCTGAAAAATCCGATTCTATATTGGGACCACCGATGTCCGATGACAAGTTCGGCGTCTTATTCGTCTGCACGGGAAACATCTGCCGCTCGCCGACCGCAGAGGCGATTTTTCGAAAGCTGGCCGCCGATGCGGGAATGGCGGGCGCGGTGAAGGCCGATTCGGCCGGAACGCACGGCTACCATGTCGGGAAGCCGCCCGATCCCAGAGCGCAGGCGGCGGCGGCCAAGCGCGGCTACGATCTGAGCGCGTTGCGCGCGCGCAGGGTGGAAGTCGCGGATTTTCAGCGCTTCGACCTAGTCCTGGCGATGGATCAGGATCACTACGCGATTCTCGCGCGATTGGCGGGAGCGTCAGCCGGCGATAAGCTGAAGATGATGATGTCCTACGCGCAGCGCTTCAGGGAGCGGGATGTGCCCGATCCCTACTACGGCGGGCCGCAAGAATTCGAGCGGGTGCTCGACCTGCTCGAGGACGCGGCAGGCGGCTTGCTCAGGTCCCTGCCAAAGATCTGATTCGCCGCCCTGGGCTTAAACCTTGGGAGCAGGGGGCTCGCGCCCAGTTTCCACCTGGACCAGGGGCTCGTCGAGATCCGCGGGGGGCGGTCGGCGCTCCCGCTTGGCGGGCACGAATTTCTGCTCTGGCTCCATCGCCTGGGCGATCGTGGCGCCCGAACGCGTCTGGACCAACTCCAGCCCGCTCTCCTTCAGAGCACGCTCGATCTCCGCCGGGTCCGGTTCGCGCGGTGCGGGCGAAACCGCCGCCGGAACCGGGGTGCGCCTGGGTTCCGGCTGATAGTCCGCAGCCATCACGATCGCGCTCGCCTGCCCGAGCTCGCTCGATACCGGCGCGGGCTGCGCGATGAACTCTTGCGCCGCAGGCGCCGATGCCGGCTTTTCGGCCGCTGGGGATACGGGTGCAGCACGGATTTGCTCGCTGCGGGCCGCAGGCGGCGGAGGCCCGCGGCGCTCACCGCGCTCGCCGCGGTCGCGGCCCCCGCGGCGGCGGCGCTTGCGCTCATGATCGCCTTCCCGCGGATCGGGTGCTCCCGGGCGGGGTGCAGGCGAGCGTCCGTGCTCTTGCGGACGCTGCTCGCGTGAATCGGGCCTTTGCACCACTGCGCGATCCTGCCCCTCAGGACGCTCGTTGCGCGGCCTCTGTTCTGCGAATGGGCGCTCTGGGCGCGAATTGCGGTCTTGACGGTCCTGGCGCTGCGGCCGTTCACCGCGGAAGTCGCGTCCGCGCCCCTGACGTGGGTCCGTACGCTCGTTGCGCCCACGGAAGCGGTCGCGGTCGCCACGGTCGCGGAATTCCGGCCGGGGCGCCTGTTGGTCGCGTCGTGGCGCTACCGCCGGCTGGGGGCTGACCGGAGCGGCAGCGTCGCCCTTGAACCAGGCGAAGATGCGATCCATGAGGCCCGGATGGCGTTCGTCCGGCCGCGGCGCCAGGGGTCTGGGCTGCTGCGCGCTCACCGGCGCGGGGCGTTCGGGCGTGACGCCTTGCACGGCGGCTTGCTGGCGCGGCGGCCGCGCTTCCTGCGTGGCCGGCTCCTTGGCTTCTTCCTCGACCGGCGCGGTGACGAGGTTATAGCTCGCAGGCAGGGCGTCGGACTGATTCAAATCGTCGTGCCGCAGGCGCTCCACCTTGTAGTTCGGGGTTTCGAGGTGGGTGTTCGGGATCAGCACCACGTTGACTTTCAGCCGCGCCTCGATCGAATGGATGTCGGCGCGCTTCTCGTTGAGCAGGAAGGTTGCGACGTCAACCGGCACCTGGGCGTGCACCGCGGCGCTGTTTTCCTTCATCGCTTCTTCCTGGATGATGCGCAGGATATGCAGCGCGGTGGATTCGGTGCCGCGGATGTGGCCCGTTCCGTTGCAGCGCGGGCAGGTGATGTTGCTGCCCTCTCCGAGCGAAGGGCGAAGGCGCTGGCGCGACAGCTCCATCAGGCCGAAACGCGAGATCTTGCCCATCTGCACCCGCGCGCGGTCGTAGCGCAGCGCGTCGCGCAGCCGGGTCTCCACCTCGCGCTGGTTGCGCTGGTTCTCCATGTCGATGAAGTCGATGACGATAAGGCCGCCCAGGTCCCGGAGCCGCAGCTGGCGCGCGATCTCGTCGGCCGCCTCGGCATTGGTGTTGAACGCCGTCTGCTCGATGTCGTGCCCGCGCGTCGCGCGCGCCGAATTGACGTCGATCGAAACCAGCGCTTCGGTGTGGTCGATCACGACCGCGCCTCCGGAGGGGAGCGACACCTGGCGCGAGTAGGCGGTCTCGATCTGATGCTCGATCTGGAAGCGCGAGAACAGCGGCACGTCGTCGCGGTAGCGCTTCACCCGCCCTACGTTGTCGGGCATGACGTTGCTCATGAATGCGACGGTTTGCTCGTAGATCGGATCGGTGTCGATCAGAATCTCGCCGATGTCGGGCTGGAAGTAGTCGCGGATGGCGCGGATGACCAGGCTGCCTTCCTGGTAGATGAGGAACGGCGCCGGGTTGAGGAGCTTGCCCTCGGAGTCGCGGGCCGGCTCGGTCGCTTCGACGATTTTGCTCCAGAGCTTGAGCAGATAGCTCAAGTCCCATTGGAGCTCTTCGTAGGAGCGGCTGATGCCGGCGGTGCGGCCGATGATGCTCATCCCGGCCGGAACCTCGAGCTTGTCCATGATCTCGCGCAGCTCGTCGCGATCCTCGCCCTCCACGCGGCGTGACACGCCGCCGCCGCGCGGATTGTTCGGCATCAATACGAGGTAGCGTCCGGCGAGACTGATGAACGTCGTGAGCGCCGCGCCCTTGTTGCCGCGCTCGTCCTTCTCGACCTGGACGATCAGCTCTTGGCCTTCGGAGAGCGCGTCCTGGATGCGTGCGCGGCCGACGTCGACGCCCGGCTTGAAAAACTGGCGCGCGACCTCCTTGAAGGGAAGGAACCCGTGGCGCTCGGTGCCGTAGTCCACGAACGCGGCTTCGAGGCTGGGCTCGACGCGCGTGATCACGCCTTTGTAGATGTTGCTTTTTCTCTGTTCCTTTGCGGCCGATTCGATGTCGAGGTCTATGAGCTTCTGGCCTTCGACGATCGCGACACGGAGTTCCTCGGCCTGTGTCGCATTGAAAAGCATGCGCTTCATTGTTCTATTCTCCCGCGCGCACGGGCAGGACAAACCAAGAGCCTATTGTGAAGGCTGGTCTCGCATTTTCGATCCTGGGATCATGAGAACGCGGTAGTCTGGCTTGTCGGGTTCGAGTCGCTGCATTGCAGGACCGCAAATTCTGCCGATATGCTGTTGGCGCGCTGTTCAATTACTATCACTGGTTGGATAACCAACCGCCTTTGCTCGCTTCGGGTTCCTGCGCTCGCATCCGGTCTAGGTCTCGAGCAGCAGCGGAACCGGGGACAGGGTAGCCAGTCTTGTCTGGGGGCGAAAATTCGCACCGTCGCATGTACAAGCAGCCGTCCCGCAGCGGAAGCAGCGGGCAGATCATAAACAAAATGAAGGATTTAAGCAACGCCTTGACGGTCGAGGTCGATAGCGCGAGCGAAGGCCAGCGCGTGGACAATTTTCTACTGCGCCTCTGTAAGGGGGTGCCGCGCAGCCATGTCTACCGCATCCTGCGAAGCGGCGAGGTGAGGGTCAACAGCCGCCGAGTCGATGCGACCTACCGCCTGCAGCCGGCGGACCGGGTGCGGATTCCGCCGCTGCGCCTGCCCCGGCGCGCGGAGAAGACCGCGCCGCCGCTCGATCTGCCGGTGATCTACGAGGACGACGCGCTACTGGTCGTGGACAAGCCGGCCGGCACTGCGGTGCACGGCGGGAGCGGCATCAGCTTCGGGGTCATCGAGCAGATGCGCGCAGCGCGGCCGCAGCTCAGGTTCCTCGAACTGGCGCACCGGCTCGATCGCGATACCTCGGGGCTGCTCATCCTTGCCAAGAAACGCTCGGCGCTGACCGCACTGCACGCCGCGCTGCGCGAGGGCAGGGTGAGGAAGGAATACCTGGTGTTGGTGAAGGGAAGCTGGCGCAACGACAAACAGCATGTCAGTCTTCCGCTGAAAAAATTCCTCACACGATCCGGAGAGCGGCGCGTCAGCGTCGACCGCGAGGGTAGGGAGTCGCAAACGGTTTTCCGCAAGAAGAGGGCAATGCGCGATTACACTCTGCTGTCGGCGGAGCTCCTGACCGGCCGCACCCATCAAATCCGCGTCCACCTCACCCATCTCGGATTTCCGATCGCGGGTGACGGCAAATACGGCGATTTCGAGCTCAACCGAGGATTGGCGAAGCAGGGCCTGAAGCGCATGTTCCTGCACGCGGGGGAACTGGAGTTCGGGCATCCGCTTTCCGGGAGAGCGCTGAAGCTGCATGCGCCCCTTCCCGAAGATTTGTCGCGCTTTCTCGATTCGCTGGGAGGCTGATGCGTTATCCCTTGCTGGTATTCGACTGGGACGGAACGCTGATCGATTCGGCGCGCACCATCGTTGCCTGCATTCAGGCCGCCTGCCGCGATCTCGGGCTGACCGTACCCGACGAGGCGCGAGCGAGCCACGTCATCGGTCTGGGATTGAAGGACGCGCTTTCGTACGCAATTCCAGGCTTGCCCGAGGGCGACTACGGCAGGGTGGTGGAATCGTACCGCAGGCATTATCGCGCGCGCGACCCCGAGATCCCTCTCTTTCCGGGAGCCCAAGCGATGCTTGCAGGCCTCAAAGCTCGCGGTCACATTCTCGCCGTCGCCACCGGAAAGAGCCGAGCGGGCCTGGCGCGGGCGCTGGACAATACCGGTTTGCGGCCTTTCTTCGCCGCCTCGCGCTGCGCCGACGAATGCGCATCGAAGCCTGCGCCCGATATGCTTTGGGAGCTCATGGACGAACTCGGCACGGACGCGGTCGATACCCTTATGATCGGAGACACGGTGCACGATCTTCAGATGGCGGTCCACGCCGGAGTGCGGGCCGTTGCGGTGAGTCACGGGGCGCATCCCAGGGACGACCTGGTCGCGCTCGCGCCCCTTGCCTGCTTGGAAAACATCGATGAGCTGACGCTATGGCTGGCTCAGAACGCGTAATTTGCTCGAGCGCCGATCTGACGGATTCAGGCGACGGCGTGCGCTTCGAGCTCGAGGTGGATGGAAGGCCCGAGCCGGCGTTCGCCGTGCGCTACAGGGGCCGGGTCTATGCCTACCTCAACCGCTGCGCGCACATGCCGATGGAGCTGGACTGGAAACCCGGAAAGTTTTTTGATGTCTGGGGCCTGCATTTGATATGCTCGACGCACGGTGCAACCTATGCGCCGGATACAGGCCGATGTCTTCGCGGCCCCTGCTTCGTGGAGGGACTCATTCCGGTCCCCGTCGAGGAGAGCGACGGCCGTGTAATCATGAAGGGTGATCCGCGTGTCCGAAGGTAACTGGGAACGGGACGTGATCGAGACGCTGGCGACGGCCGCCCTCAAAGAGCAGCGCCGCGCCCGCCGCTGGAGCATCTTTTTCAAGCTGCTCGGCTTCGCCTATCTCACGCTGCTGGTGCTGCTCGTGCTCGACTGGCGCGGACGCGACGGCCTCACTTCGGGCAAGCATACCGCGCTGGTCGACGTGGTGGGCGTAATCGACCCCAAAGGCGACGCGAGCGCCGACCGCGTCACCGAAGCGCTCCAGAATGCGTTCAAGAACAAGAATACCCAGGGCGTGATACTGCGCATCAATTCGCCCGGCGGCAGCCCGGTACAGGCAGGAATCATCTACGACGAAATCCGCCGCCTGCGGGGGATTTACCCGAACGTTCCCATGTACGCGGTGGTCGAGGACATCTGCGCCTCGGGTGGCTACTACATCGCGGCGGCCGCCGACAAGATCTACGTGGACAAGGCGAGCATCATCGGGTCGATCGGCGTGATCATGGACGGCTGGGGCTTCACCGGCACCATGGAGAAACTCGGCATCGAGCGGCGCGCCCTCACCTCGGGCGAGAACAAGGCTTTCCTCGACCCGTTCTCGCCGGTCGACGAGAAGCAGAAGCGCCACGCGCAATCGATGCTGGACGAAATCCACAAGCAGTTCATCGATGTGGTGCGGAAAGGGCGGGGAAAGCGGCTCCACGAGAGCTCCGATCTGTTCTCAGGGTTGCTGTGGACGGGCGC
>Ga0307469_10001050_pt1 | contig 10266 bp, 9 predicted proteins | sample atmos_gasesAM2C__FD_203084 | JGI IMG/M metagenome (GOLD analysis project Ga0307469, IMG submission 203084) | Hardwood forest soil microbial communities from Morgan-Monroe State Forest, Indiana, United States - atmos_gasesAM2C_515 | ecosystem: Environmental > Terrestrial > Soil > Temperate forest...
GTCATGAAACCCGTCCACCGGGCGGAAAAGTTATCCGATCTAAAAGCGCCGGGTTCGAACCCCGGAACAGGGTCGCGTATGAAATCAAATTCGATGTTCCTGTCGACGCGAGTGACAGCCGGTGTGCCCTTTAGATCGGTGCCCTTGAAGTATTGACCCCGCAGGCCGGGCTTGCCGTCGGGTGTTGTAAGCCAATCCGCGGGGATCGGTTTGGGATCGCGAAGAAAGTGGGTTCCCGCAACAAACGTAATATCCGATGAAGGAAACTGTTTGCGAATGCCGTCGAGCGCGGTCGTCGCTCGAGAGGGTGTGCCGTTGTAATTTCCTTCGAGAACCCGACAGCTGTCAGCCAGCGGACCCACCACCGCGACAGTCTTGGGGGCGCTAACCAGCGGCAGGATACCGTCATTCTTGAGCAGCACGATACTCTCGCGTGCCGTGGTCAGCGCGAGTTTGCGGTTTGCATTTGTATCATTTTCCGCGATGGGGATCTGCGCATACGGCACCATTTCCGGCGGATCGAACATGCCGAGGAGGAAACGAGCGCGGAAGAGCCGCCGGAGAGCGACGTCCATATCTTTCTCGGTGAGCAGACCCTGCTTGACGGCGTCGAGGTACTTCACGTAATCCGAGTTGTCGAGGACTTTCTGGGTGTAATCGATGCACTCGTTGTCCATACCCATCTTGAGGGAAACGGCAGCTGCTTCTTCCTTGCCCTTGCTGTAGTGGTGACCAGACCAGATATCCATTACGGCGCCGCAGTCCGATACGACGAAGCCGTTGAAGCGCCACGCCCCGCGAAGGCGATCTCTGAGCAGGAAGTTATTCGCGCAAGCGGGTTCGCCATTGATGCTGTTGTAAGCGCACATGCTCGAGGCAGCATGACCTTCGACGATGGTGGCGCGAAATGCCGGCAGGTAAGTATCTTCCTCGTCGTGCTTGGACGCGGGTACATTGAATCCGTGACGCAGGGACTCGGGGCCACTGTGGACAGCGAAATGTTTGGGGGTGGAGACGACACGGAGGTACTTCGGGTTGTCGCCCTGTAGCCCAGTAACGAAGGCGACGCCCATTCGAGCGGTGAGGAATGGATCCTCGCCGTAGGTTTCCTGACCGCGCCCCCAGCGTGGGTCGCGGAAGATGTTGATGTTGGGCGACCAGAAAGTCAGACCTTCGAAGATATCGCGACGTCCCTGGTGGACGGCCTCGTGGTGCTTGGCTCGGGCTTCAGTGCCGATAACGGTAGCCACATCATGGAGCAGTGGAGCGTCCCAGGTTGCGCTGAGCGCGATCGCTTGTGGAAAGACAGTGGCAAAACCCGCCCTGGCGACGCCGTGCAGCCCTTCGCTCCAATAGTCGTAGGCTGGAACCTGGAGGCGCGGAATCGCACGAGCCTGATTTACCAGCTGAGATGCTTTCTCCTCCAACGTCATTCGAGAGATAAGATCTTCCACGCGTTGATCCATAGCCAAGGCAGAATCGAGATAAGGTGCAGTGGGAGCAGACGCGACCCCCTGGGCAAACAGGTGGGGAGGAATGCTGGCAGATATCGCCGCGAAAAAGATGACGGTAGCGATTCGCTTTATGAATTGAATCAAAGACATCGACCTCTCCTGTTTCTGCCAGTTCTCCGCCTCGTTTTCGCGCACCCAAAGGAACTGTCCCCCTTGAGAAGGGCAGTCCACTTAGGAGAGGCAATCGACACTTACTCTTCGAATCGGAAGCGATAAGCGGGCCATGCTCATCCAAAATGAGCGCCGGTACGCGGGTGACGACATCGATCCCGGAGGAACTTGATATTCCTCCTGGAAGCAAAAGGTCGAGATGACGTAACCAGGCTAGCCGAAGCAGTCGACCAATTGTGGTGACTTATCCTGCTGAGGCTGCTTCACTTTTTCCGCTTCGTCGCGGTCGAATTCATGCCCGTGGATTGACGCAAGACCAGGTTTGTCTTGAGCACGTACTCAGTCCCGTTCGGTGTCGGCGCTTCTCGCTCAACGTCCGCCATGAGCGCATCGAAGGCGAGCCGGGCCAACTCCGCTTGTGACATTTGAATGGTGGTGAGCGGCGGGATCATGAATTGTGCGAGCCGGATGTCGTCGAATCCAACTACCGACAAATCGTGTGGAATGGCGATCTGAGCCTCGTGACTCTTTCGCATGACACCGATCGCCGTCATGTCGTTCGAACACATCACCGCGGTGGGAAGGACGGGCTGCGCGAGCAGCCTCGCAAAGGCTGCCATGCCGCCCTCCATAGTATGGTCGCCCTCTACCGTAAGGGCCGGGTCGGCCTCCAGTCCTATTTCGCGCATGGAGCGTAGAAAGGCCTGCTGCCGCGCGAGCGCGGATTTCAGATTCAATGGCCCGGAGATGAATGCAATGCGCTCATGCCGAAGAGCTGCCAGATGCTGGACGGCCTGTCGAATGCCATGGAGGTAATCGATCCGTATGTTGCTCACCCATGGACGCTGTGGACCAACGTCGACGAAAACGATCGGCACCTCACGCACTTGAAGGTGCTCGAGCAGGGGTTCCTCCATACCGAAGGTCAACACGGCGACACCCTCAACCCGGCGTTCGATCATCCGCCGCACCGAACTTTCCATTCGTTTTGGGTCGTGGCTGGTCGAGCTGAGCAGAATTTCGTAGCGATGCTGGACCGCAATCGTCTCAAATACCTGGACGATTTCAGGGAAGAATGGGTTCGTGATATCGGAGATAATTAATCCGAAAATCCGGCTTCGTCCGGAAACCAACGCGCGCGCTGACGTATTCGGGTAATAGCCCAGTTCTTCGATGACGTTCCATACGCGCTTGGCCATCTGCGGATTGACGGTCGGCACGCGATTGACGACGCGTGACACCGTGGCGGTGGAGACTCGCGCTCGCTTTGCGATTTCTCGGATGTCCATGCACGCTTGAAACTACGGAATTTTAGCATGGTAAACGTTCTCCTCAGGGGAACGAGACGCGTCCCCGCGTCAGGGTAGGGCGAGAAAGTTTGTGGCGGGTCGTGACAGGGTTCGCAGCCGCTTGACATCCGAATCAGGGCTGCTGGGGAGATTGACAAAAGCAGTCGGCTGCTCTACTTTCACGGGGCGTGGTAAACGATTACCAAAGCTCTCCAGGCCTGTCGTAGGACCTCTTCCTCGATGCTGCTGCCCGACTTGCGCGAACAGGTGTTGCACGCCAACCTTGAGTTAGTTCGGCAGGGGCTGGTTCTCTTTACGTTCGGAAATGTCAGCGGCATCGCTCGGGAGAAGGGCCTGGTGGTCGTTAAGCCGAGTGGCGTCCCTTACGATTCCATGAAGCCGGCTCATCTTGTGGTTAGCGATCTTGCCGGAAAGATCGTCGAAGGTGAACTGCGTCCCTCCTCTGACCTTCCAACCCATCTCGCTTTGTACAATGCGTTTCCCACGATTGGTGGAGTCGCGCATACACACTCGGAGTATGCCACTGCATGGGGACAGGCACGCACTCCCATTCCTTGTTTTGGTACGACACACGCCGATTACTTTCACGGACCGGTGCCAGTTACGGAGACTATGGCCGATTCTGAAATCGCGTCCGACTATGAGCTTAATACTGGGCAGGCTATCGTGCGGGCGTTTCAGAACATCGATTACGCGGCCATCCCGGCAGTTCTAGTCGCGAATCATGGCCCGTTTTGCTGGGGTCGGGATGCCGGGGAAGCGGCGCACAACGCAGCCATCCTCGAGGCGGTAGCCCGCATGGCTTTCTTCACGGTTCGCATCAACGAGCGGGCGGAGCCGGTAGGGCGCACCCTGCATGACAAGCATTACTTAAGGAAACACGGTACGGACGCATACTACGGGCAGAAAAAGGAACCGAAATGATTTCAGGCTTGGCTGTGTTGGTTGCAGACCGGCTCGTTCACTTGTCTCCGGTGGATATTGTCATCGTCGTGTTCTATTTCGCCCTCGTGCTGGCCATTGGTTTTTACCTGAAGGGCCAGGCCAATACCAGTGAAGATTTCTTTATGGCGGGCCGGGAGATGACGGCGTGGGTGGCGGGGTTGAGCTTCCTCTCCGCCAATCTTGGCGCCTTGGAACTGATGGGTTGGGCGGCCGCGTCCTATCAATACGGCATTCTTGCTACCCACTGGTATTGGATCGGCGCCATCCCCGCAATGCTGTTCCTGGCGCTGGTGATGATGCCGTTCTATTACATTTCGAGAACGCACTCGGTGCCGGGATACCTTAAACTGCGTTTTGGAGAATCGAGTCGTACGCTTTCCGCGGTTTCGTTCGCGTTCATGACGGTGCTGATGAGCGGGATCAATATGTACTCGATGGCCCTGGTCATGAAAGTTGTGCTCGGGTGGGACATTCATTTCAGTATCTGGGTGTCGTCGTTAACGGTTGCGATTTATGTTGCGCTGGGAGGCTTGCGCTCGGCCATCTTTAACGAGGTGTTGCAATTCATTCTCATTTGGGCGGGCGCGACGCTCATTCCGATCATGGGGCTGATCGAGACCGGAGGCTGGAGCAATCTCAAGGCTCAGATCACGCACAATGCTTCGAATGAATACGTACATCTGTGGTCGACCTTAGGGTCATTCAACAACAATCCGATGGGCATTCATTGGACGGGCATTGTCTTCGGATTGGGTGCGATCATCTCGTTTGGTTACTGGACGACCGATTTCCTGGTGGTGCAACGTGTTTTGGCCGCCAAGGATTTGCGTGCTGCCAAGATGGCTCCGATCATCGGTGCCGCCTTTAAGATGATGGTCCCCATCATCGTGATCTTGCCGGGACTTCTCGGGCTGGCATTGCTGCCTGTCAAGTTGACGGGAGAAACTGCTGCAGTGGCGAGTGGTGGCCATAGCTACAATGAAGTTCTACCCCTCATGCTTGCGCGCTACTGCGGTCCGGGGCTTCTGGGGTTGGGAGTCACCGCGTTGATTGCCGGATTCATGTCGGGCATGGCGGGCAACGTGAGTGCCTTCACGACAGTGTGGACCTATGACATCTACAAGGCGCTGATTAATAAGGATGCACCGGATTCGCATTACGTCAGCATGGGTCGGTGGACGACCGTTCTGGGCGTCCTTATTAGTGTCGGTACAGCCTACCTCGTGATGCAATTCGCCAGCATCATGGATTACGTGCAGGCCCTGTTCAGTTTCTTCATCGCACCCCTGTTTGGAACGGTCGTTCTCGGCATGTTGTGGAAGCGGGCAACGGGGCCTGGCGGATTTTGGGGTTTGTTAGCAGGCACATTGTCGTCGATTGGGATGTGGGCGTGGGTCAAGCTGGATCCCAAAGCCCTACGTTATGTGGCGCTCTCGCCGAATGCGCGGGATATGGCGGAGAACATGTACCGTGCGCTTTGGTCCTGCCTGGTGTGCTTTGCGGTCACGATTGTCGTGAGCTACATGACCAACGCCAGGCCGGACAGCGAGCTCAACGGCCTGGTCTATGGTGCGACGGCTATTCCTCATGAAGCGGAGGTCCCGCTCTATCAGCGGCCGGTGTTCTGGGCGGTGGTGGTGGCAAGTGTCTTCGTGATTCTCAACATCATTTTCTGGTAAGGCTGTCAGGGGTGATTCAATGCACGGTCACGGAATCTCGATCTGGTTTTTCATTGGCCTTTCCCTGCTGGTTAACGGAATACTCATTACAGGCGCCGGTATATGGGAACTGATATCTCCTCCTGAAAATCGTGTAGTTTTGTTCCAGTATCATGCCAACGTTTGGTGGGGAGGGCTCTTGTTTCTGCTGGGCCTGTTCTATTGCGTGCGGTTTTCTCCCAAGCGACAGGCCTAGCTGGATGCGTCCGTCTCGCGGAGAATTTCTATGGCGACCGGCAAAATGACGATGGGCTTGATCGTGGGAAATCGCGGTTTCTTCCCCGATCATCTCGCGAAAAGTGGGCGCGAAGAGATGCTCCGCGTGCTTGGGAATGCTGGCATGGACGTGGTCGCCCTGACCCCCGAGCAGAGCAAATATGGTGCCGTTGAGACCCGCGAGGAATCCAGACGTTGTGCGGGCCTCTTTAAGCAGAATCGTGACCGGATTGACGGCGTCATTGTGACTCTTCCTAACTTCGGCGAAGAGCGAGCTATCGCTGATACGCTTCGACTGGCAGATTTGCGAGTCCCCGTACTAATCCAGGCCACGCCCGATGACCCGAAGAAAATGACCATCGCGTTTCGCCGCGATAGCTTTTGCGGAAAGATGTCCGCCTGCAACAATCTTCGGCAATACGGAATCCCTTACTCGATCACGACTTTGCACACTGAGACGCCGGACTCCCCGGAATTTGCCAGGGATTTGGAATGGTTCGCGGCCACGTGTCGCGTGGTGAATGGTTTTCGGAATCTTCGTGTGGGTGCTATCGGCGCGCGGCCGACCGCCTTCAACACGGTTCGCTACAGCGAAAAGATTCTCGAATCACAGGGCATCTCCATCGAGACCCTGGATCTCTCGGAAGTGCTGGGCCGGATCGAGCGAACGAAGGACGCTGACGATGCTGCGCAAGCCAAACTGGCGGCGATTAAGAAGTATGTCGATACGAAGTCGGTCCCGGAAGCAGCTCTACTCAAGATGGCGAAGCTGGGTGCGGTAGTGGATCGATGGATGGCGGACACGGAGGTCGCGATCAGCGCCGTGCAGTGCTGGACCTCAATCGAAGAAAACCTCGGTGTGGTTCCGTGCACCGTCATGAGCATGATGAGCGATAGCCTTCTATCGAGTGCATGCGAAGTGGATATCTGTGGTGTGCTCGGGATGCACGCGCTTCGGCTTGCGTCGAGCACTCCATCTGCACTGCTCGACTGGAACAACAATTACGGATCAGATCCTAACAAGGCCGTTTGCTTCCACTGCTCCAACCTGCCAAAGCATTTCTTCCGCTCCGTGAAGATGGACTTCCAGGAAATCATCGCAGGAACGGTAGGAAAGGAAAACACCTTCGGAACATGTGTCGGACTCATCAAGCCCGAGAAAATGAGCTTCGCGCGATTCTCCACCGATGACACGGCGGGCAAGATGCGGGGCTATGTGGGAGAAGGAAAGTTTACTGATGATCCGCTCAACACCTTCGGCGGAGCGGGCGTGGTGGAAATTCCGGAGATGCAGAGGTTGCTGCATTTCATCTGTGAGAATGGTTTTGAACATCACGTAGCGGCGAACCTCTCAACCGTGGCAGGCGCAGTTCACGAAGCCAGCACGCGTTACCTGGGCTGGGACATCTACTGGCACGACCGCCCCGAGGGAGCCTGCTGATGGCAATCGTGGCAGGAGTCGACTTCGGAACTCTGAGCGTTCGCGTATCCATGGTCGATAGTGAGCGGGGACTGCTCGCTTCGCCAGTTGCCGAGTATCTCGCATGGCGTGGCGCTCTACGGAGTCTCGTCCGCGCAAGGAAATGAGGGGCGTTCCAGTGAATGATAAAGCACCAATTTTGCTTCACTGCCACAGAGTCGATCTTGGGAGGAAGCCTTGAAACTTCGTCTGTCTGTGACTGCGCTACTGCTTGTTGGGATAATGATGCTGTGGTGTTGGCCTGCCACCGCTGAGGCGAAATCAACCATGAAGAAGCAGCCATTCGGAAAGACTAGCGACGGTCGACCTGTCGATCTCTACACTCTCACAAATAAGAAGGGCATGGAGGTCGAGATCACCAACTTCGGCGGCATCATCGTCGCGCTGAAGGTTCCCGATCGGAATGGGAAATTTGAGGACGTTGTGCTCGGCTATGACAACCTCGACGGCTATCTCACGAACAAGGCATTTCTCGGCGCCCTTATTGGACGATACGGCAACCGAATCGCTCACGGCAAGTTCACTCTCAATGGCGCCACCTACACGCTGCCCAAGAACGATGGGGACAATACGCTGCACGGTGGTCCTGAGGGATTCAACAAGCGGTTGTGGGCCGCTAAGGATGTTTCCGGCGCTAAGGGGCAGGCACTGGAGTTAACCTACCTCAGTGCGCAAGGCGAGGAAGGCTTTCCCGGAAACCTCTCCGCCAAAGTTGTGTACACGCTTACGGATCAGAATGAACTAATGATCGCGTATTCCGCCTCCACGGACAAAGAAACGGTGGTGAATCTCACGAACCACTCCTACTTCAATCTTGCGGGCCAGGGAACAGGAGATATCCTCGGCCACCAGTTAATGATTCGTGGCGATCATATTACGGCAGTCGACGAGAACTTGATTCCGACGGGTGAACTTCGTCCAGTGAAGGGATCGCCGTTCGACTTCAGCCATGCCACTGCCATCGGTGCGCGCATTAATCAGGACGATCCGCAACTCAAGGTTGGCAAGGGTTACGATCACAACTGGGTGCTGAACTCTCGGGGGTCGCAGGCGCCTGTTCTGGTCGCCGAAGCGTACGAGGCAAACACTGGTCGCGTTCTCCAGATTCTGACCACGGAGCCGGGCCTACAGTTCTACAGCGGCAATTTCCTCGACGGAACTATAACGGGCAAGGGCAACAAGGTCTATAAACATCGCTACGGATTTTGTCTGGAGACCCAACACTTTCCGGACTCGCCCAATCACCCGAAGTTTCCATCCACGACGCTAAAACCGGGCCAGCCCTACTCTACAACCACGGTTTTCAAATTCTCTACTCGATAGGCCTGAGCCATGGCCTTTGTGAGGTGATTAGGTCTCCCGCGATCGGGAGTCTGATTTTTCGCGAATCTTATTCTCGGAGGCGACGCGCCTCTATTTGGCTCCCGTGGGTTTTATGGCTCACGCTCGACGCTGGCAGCATGGTGGGCGTTGAACTCAACTCAAAGGCTGGTGTGGTGCGACTAGGCCTTGCCTCCGCGGATCAGTTCACATCGGCGGGAGCGTCGAGCAACCGGCGCAGGGGAGAGAGGCTGGACCCTACCATCCCGTCCGCCCCCTTCAAGTCAGAGAGAGGTGCTCTGGTGATCCCGCTCGGTGCCGATACGACTTGGATTGAACTCATCGCGAGTGCCCGCGAGGCGAAGTGATTCGTAGATCTCGGGCGAAATGGCTCTAAAGAGCGTATACTAAAGAGACCTTAACCTCGAAGACACGTCACTAGAGCACCTTCCGCCTTCGCGATTGAGAGATCGAGAGGCGTCCTGATTGCACTGCCGATTCTTCTTAAAAACCGTGCTCTTGGTTCGAAACTGCCGACCGTTGGCAGAATCACCTCTGACCACGCTTACGAAACTCAGAACATTGCCAGCCTCAAGCGTTTCGATTGAGGACACCGCGAATTGATCCCCCAGTTGAGCAACTAGCCGACGACAGGAGTTCTATGTCCGCACGGAATGGCGACAAGTCCAGATTTCACAGAGAACGCAAACAGAAACTCGCTCGCCGGAAGAGAACCGTAGAACTGCTGGAGCGTGCGAAAACGCCAGGGAAGTCTACCGGGACGTCACGCAGGGTAAGTCCCAAAGGAGTATCGGCATGAGCACGACCACATCGGCTCCCCCTCTGGCCGCACCGATACCCGGTGGGCTCAAGAAAAAACGGATTCTTCTGATCGACACATCGCGCGCGAAACGCGACTTACGCGCCGAGGTCATGAGGAAACTCGGGATCGACGTCGACTGTGCTGCCGATATTCCGGAAGCCCGATCCTGGTGGAGAGCCGACCTGTATGACCTTGTCCTGATCAACATCGAACAGGCGGGCGAGGATCGTGACCGATTCTGCGAAGACGTTCGCAGCGCCACGCCACGCCAGCAGCTCGCCTTCCTGGTGGGCCGGCCGGAGTTCCTGGCAGACTCTCCGAAGATCGAAGACAACTCTGATATGGAGCAAAGTAGCGTGCCGGTCTTCGCTCAGGAAACGCCCACAGTACACTCAAAGGATTCCGTGACTCTGCAACGGTGGGGAATTCTCGAGGCGTCCCGACGTATTTCGGCCGTGCGCTCCGCCAGCGTCGCCCGCACCCAGGCCATGCGCGACAGACCCACGCCTTTGCGCGATTCTGAAATACGGCCATCGAAGCGAACCTCCAGAGCGACCACTCTGGAGGATTTGGTAAGAGAGGAAATGCAATGAAGAACCTTTATGTTGGAAATCTGCCTCACAGCACAACCGAATCTGAACTGCGAACAGTTTTCGAAGCGCATGGCGCGGTCGACAAGGTCAGTATCGTCACAGACCGGGATACGGGCCGGTCCCGTGGTTTTGGGTTTGTGGAAATGACCGACGCCAGCGCCGCAGATAAGGCGGTTGCGGCTCTGAACGGAACGGAATTGGGTGGCCGGCCGCTTACCATCAACGAGGCCAAGCCC
>Ga0307469_10001051_pt1 | contig 10247 bp, 7 predicted proteins | sample atmos_gasesAM2C__FD_203084 | JGI IMG/M metagenome (GOLD analysis project Ga0307469, IMG submission 203084) | Hardwood forest soil microbial communities from Morgan-Monroe State Forest, Indiana, United States - atmos_gasesAM2C_515 | ecosystem: Environmental > Terrestrial > Soil > Temperate forest...
TTCGGTTCGCCGACCATTACCAAGGACGGCGTCACCGTCGCGAAGGAAATCGAGCTGAAGGACTCGCTCGAGAACATGGGCGCGCAGATGGTGCGCGAAGTCGCCTCCAAGACGTCGGACGTCGCGGGCGACGGGACCACCACCGCTACCGTTCTGGCGCAGGCGATTTATCGCGAAGGCGTCAAGACCGTGGCTGCGGGCGCGAACCCGATGGCGCTCAAGCGCGGCATCGAGAAGGCCGTTTCCGTGATTTGCGGCAAGCTCGACAAGGAAGGCAACCGCGAGAAGGGCGAGCTCGACAAGTTCTCGAAGCCCGTCACCGGCGACATGATTGCGCAGGTGGGAACGATCTCGGCAAACAACGACGAGACCATCGGCAAGATCATTGCGGAAGCGATGAAGAAGGTCGGCAAGGACGGCGTCATCACGGTGGAAGAGTCGAAGACGCTCGAGACGCAGCTGGAAGTGGTCGAAGGCATGCAGTTCGACCGCGGCTACCTGTCGCCGTACTTTGTGACCGATCCGGAGCGGATGGAAGCGGCACTGGAGAATGCTTACATCCTGATCCACGAAAAGAAGATCAGCTCGATGAAGGACCTGCTCCCGCTGCTCGAGCAGATCGCCAAGAGCGGCAAGCCGCTCATCATCATTGCTGAGGACGTGGAAGGCGAAGCGCTCGCTACCCTCGTCGTCAACAAGCTGCGCGGAACCTTGCAGGTGTGCGCGGTGAAGGCGCCGGGCTTCGGCGATCGCCGCAAAGCCATGCTGCAGGACATCGCCATTCTGACTGGCGGCAAGGCCATCACCGAAGATCTCGGCATCAAGCTCGAGAACGTGCAGGTGGGCGACCTGGGCCAAGCCAAGAAGATCACTGTCGACAAGGACAACACCACCATCGTCGAGGGCAAGGGCAAGCATGCGGAGATCGAAGGCCGGGTGAAGGAAATCCGCAGCCAGGTGGACAAGACCACGTCAGACTACGATCGCGAGAAGCTGCAGGAGCGTCTGGCGAAGCTGGTGGGCGGCGTGGCCGTGATCAAGGTGGGCGCGGCGACCGAAACCGAGATGAAAGAGAAGAAGGCTCGGGTGGAAGACGCCATGCACGCGACGCGGGCGGCGGTGGAAGAAGGCATCGTCCCGGGCGGAGGCGTGGCGCTGGCGCGCTGCGTGTCGGCTCTGGAGAAGCTGAAGGTGGAAGGCGACGAGCAGATCGGCGTGAACATTGTGAAGCGGGCAATTACCGAGCCGCTGCGCATGATCGCCGAGAACGCCGGCGAAGAAGGCGCGATTGTGCTGGGCAAGATCAACGACTCGAAGGACAACAACTTCGGGTACAACGCGCTGACCGGCGACTATGAAGATCTCGTGAAGGCCGGGGTGCTGGATCCGACGAAGGTAGTGCGGACGGCGCTGACCAACGCGGGCTCGATCTCGTCGCTGATGCTGACCACGGAAGCGCTGGTAGCCGAGATTCCGGAAGAGAAGAAAGCTCCGGTCGGCGGCGGCGGACACGGCGGCGGTATGGGAGATATGTACTAAGGTAGCTGCGAGCTTTGAGCTACAAGCAAACTGAAGGCCCCGCTCGGGTGAGCGGGGCTTTTTGTTGTCGCGAGTCCCGAAGTGTCAGCGCCTGCGCAACATCAGTCACTCGCTACGCGTCCGACCCAATGGCGTACGCGAGTTGAGGGGCCGCTTTTGAGGTTCTTAGTCGGATTACCTTCACAGCTATAAGCCGCCAATGCTTAAGAGATTTCCAGAAAACGGGTCAAAGGACGCCGTGCAAGCACACCGCCCGCGATGGTCCTGACCCGTTCCATCGATTGACCATACGACACCGTTGGTTTTGAATCGCGCTTCATTCACTCTGAGTTTGCAGCCAGAAAACTCATAAATAGTGGCTAGGGGCACAAGCCGCAGAAAAGCGTCGCTTTTTGTGGGTCCGAACCTGGGGGCAGATCGTTCAACTGCGTGACCAATATCGCTGCCGTCCCACTCAGGATGAGATCGGGGGACAGATCAACTCCAGCATTAAGCACGCGACGGCGGAGCAGGGGCATCCGGAGGCGAAGGCTCCCGGACAGAAGGCAGCTTAAGCACTGCGAGCCTAGACGATTTCACCTAGAGAGACTCCTGTGTTTTCAGTCATCCGCAAGGATGGACGGGGACTTCGTCGAAAACCCGAGCGCCGTTGATTCATCAAACTACTATAGTAAGGATGAGCGGGCACGTATCCGCGGGAGGGTGTCATGCGCAAGGTACTTATCGGCGTGGGCGTTTTTATTGTTTTGGTGATCGCAGGCCTCCTGATTTTTGTGGCGACTTTTGACGTCAACCAATATCGCGGATCGATCCAGTCGCAAATGGAAAAGAGGCTGGATCGGAAGGTGACGCTGGGAGGTATGCACCTAAGTTTGTTTCCGCCGCGTTTTCGTGTGCAGAGTGTGCAAATCAGCGATGATTCGGAATTCAGCGAAGCTCCGTTCGTGAAGGCGCAGGAACTGAATGTGTCTGTTCAACTCATGCCGCTGTTGCACAAAGATGTGGAGATCGACTCTCTGAATCTCGAGCGGCCGGTGGTAAACCTGATCAAGAACGGTGCGGGTGTTTGGAACTTTGATTCGATCGGGCAGGGGACCAACACCCCACAAACCAGCTCGTCCGGCCAGTCGTTTACGCTGGGCGCGCTGACCATCACGGACGGCCAGCTCTCGATCCTCGATCAGACGAAGGGCAAGACGCCTTCGGTTTATGACCACATCGACGTGGCGCTGAAGAATTTTTCGCCCGCGAAACCGTTTAGCGTGGATGCGTCGGTGCGACTGGCTGGGTCGTCGCAAGAAGCAAAGCTGAGCGGCGAGGGCGGGCCGATCGTGAATGGAAATCCGGTGGCGACGCCGTTTCATGGAACGCTGACTCTGAAGCAGATTGGCTTGAGTGATTTCGCCAAGTTCATGAACTCGTCGGTGCTGGAAGGAACGGACGGAATTATCAGCGGCGAGACAAAGATTAACAGCCAGTCGGGCAAGCTGATGGCGCAAGGACAAACTGAGATTCAGAACGCAAAGGTTCGCGGCATGGAACTGGGATTTCCGGTTGTGGCGCAATACGACCTGACGGATGATCTTGCCGCCGAGCTGCTGAGCATACAGAGTCTGCTTTTGAAATTGGGATCGACTCCATTGCAGATGAGCGGGACCGTGAATACCAAGCCCACTCCGGCTTTGCTCGATCTCAAGGCAAAAGCCACGAACATCTCTATCGCAGAGGCGGCCAAGCTGGCCGCAGCATCGGGGATGGCGCTTTCGCAAGGGACGACGGCTACGGGGAATGTCAATGCGAACATTGAGGCCCATGGGCCCGCCAACAAGCCGGCGCTGAATGGGACGATCACGGGCAGCAATATTCAACTCAGCGGAAAGAGCGTCCCGCAACCGATTCAGATTCCGTCAGTGAACCTGAATCTGACTGCGTCGCAGGTGCAATCGAATTCGTTCAATGTAACGTCGGGTGGAACCACGCTCAACACCCAATTCACGTTACGCAACTACCAGTCTCCGACACCGAATGTCGACGCAACGGTGCGGGCTCCGAATGCGCAACTGCCGGCGATTCTCGCGATGGCGAAGGCGTACGGGGTGACGTCCCTCGATAAAGTTTCTGGCGAAGGCACAATGAATCTCAACCTGCGGGCGACGGGGCCGGTGAAGTCACTGACATCGGCGGAGATCAGGCGGGCGCTGAACGGAACGGTCGACCTGAACTTCAATAACGTGAAGTATGCGGGAGCGAATATCGGCCGCGAACTATCGACGATTGCGGGATTTCTGAATGCGAACGCGGGCTCGCAGTCGACGGGAGGAACAACCAATATTTCAAAGTTGACCGGAAACATCCTGGTGAAAAATGGTTTGGCGCAAACGAACAATTTAAATGCCGTGCTCGACATCGGGAACTTAGCCGCGGTAGGCACCGCAAATCTGGTGGACGAAACTCTAAATTTGAGGGTGACCGCGGTGCTTTCGCAGGCGACCAGCCAGAAGGTGGGCGGGAACAGTATTGGGGGATACATGCAGACGGCGCTGGCCAACAATCAGGGAGAGTTGGTCGTGCCGGCGCTGGTGACGGGAACGTTCTCGAATCCGAAATTTGCACCCGATGTTCAGCAGATTGCCCAGATGAAACTAAAAGGTTTGGTGCCGAACTTGCAGAACCCGGGATCGTTGGCGGGGGCGTTGCAAGGGTTGCTAGGTGGACCGAAGAGCGCGGCGGGGACTCCACCTCAGGGACAGCCGCCGACTCCTGAGAACCCGCTGCAACAGATGTTAGGAATTTTCGGGAAGAAGAAGAAACCTCAGTAGAAATCCTCATCCTAAACGTCGCAAAGTGCGCGACGTTTAGGATAGGCACCCGCGTAAGATGGGGCATCGGCTGGATTCGCTACAGTCTTGAATGGGCTAACTGGGGCGGGGCTTGAAGTGGTAGACGACGTCCTGTTTGGATGGGATGGGAACTCCGTCGCGGGTAGCAGGATGGAAGCGCCAGTTTTCGAGGGCAGCCAGGACCTTGCCATCTACCGCGGGACCCATGCTTTGCATCACGGCTTTGCGGACGATGGCTCCGCTCTCATCGATGGTGATCTCGACCACGACGTTCCCTTCCGCGAGTCCCAGAAGATCTTCGGCATTGACTCTGGGTTCGGAGGTCACTGCGGGCAGGGCGGGTCGAATCTCTTCGCCGCCGGAGGCGCCGTCGGATAGAGAGCCGTAAGGAGATCCGGCAGTGGGCGAAGGCGCGGAGGCGGTCTGAGCCGTGCCTTGCTCGGTGGCGCGGGTGGGTTCGGCTTTCGCCGATTCCGTGTTCGGTTTCTTCCAAGGCAGGTGTGGTTTGGCGGCTTGTTTGGCATCGGAGGCGGGCAAGTTGGACGAACCTGCGGCCCAATAGAGATGGGTTACGTTTGCGCCATGCACGCCACCCAGGGTGGAGGTCGGGGCGACGAAGATGGGGGTACGGCCCCGGAGCAGCCATATAAAGAAGATAAGGTGTAGCGCGATGGAGACGGGCAGAAGACGGCGGGGACGCCAATTCCGGCCGAGGGCACTCTGCTCGAAGATCGGGGATACGGGCATGGATTTTAGACGTACGGCAAAGGAAAGCGTCGCACGAATGGGGTTGGAAATCCAGAGGCTTCTATTCCGGGGGATCGGCGTCAGGACGTCGAAGCTTGAGCCGCCGGGCTACATCTTTTCCGGTGCCCAAGTCCTGGAGCATCTGGTCCAGCCTTCCTGCCGCGACTTTCATTGCTTCGGCATCGGCATCCGCTGCTTGTGACAGCAGCTGCTCCAGACGAGCGGCGGCAGCTCTTAAATTCTGCAGTTCGCCGTGGGGAATCGGTTTCTTCGCGGCTTGCTCGTTTTCGCGAAGAACGCTGGCGATGCGCTCCCTGACGTCGCGATCGCGGTCCTGGTCATTCTGACTACTCATGGGCCTGATGACTTGCGGTCGGAGGACAGGAAAGCCGCACGGGCATTCTCGCCGGGAACATGCAGAGTCTTTATAACTAGACTAGACTTTTCCATCTATGGTCAAGCGCGCACCTGCCCGCAAACGTCCCCGCAAAGCCCAGGCCGGCACGAAGGGTCTGCTGCCGGCAGAAACCATTCTTTCTGACGGCAGCGGCGCGATGCCCGAGGTCGCGGACGCCGTCGAGAAGGCGGGTGGTTCCATTGTGGGGTTTTACAAGGACCCGCTCGGTGGACATCCCCTGTTATTGAGCATCGTTCCCATCGACGCGGTCGAGCCGACTCCGTTCCAGCGCGATCTGTCGGACACGCACCACAAGCGCCTGGCGGATGTAATCAACAAGACCGGCCGGTTTCTCGATCCGATCATCGCGATCACCGCGCCCAAGGGTGGGTTCTGGACGCCCAACGGGCGGCACCGACTGGAAGCGATGCGACGCCTGGGCGCCAAGTCGATCACGATGTTAGTAGTCGGCGATCGCGAGGTTGCCTGGCAGATTCTCGCCTTGAATACGGAGAAAGCGCACAACCTGAAGGAACGTTCGTCAGAAGTCATTCGGATCTATCGCGGGTTGATTGACGAAGACGCGAGCAGGTCGGAAGCGCAATTCTCCTTCTATCTGGACGAATCCGCACTGGTGACGCTGGGTGTCTGCTACGAGCAGGCACCTCGTTTCGCGGGCGGCGCGTATCATCCGATTCTTCGGCGACTGGAATCTTTCACCGACGAGTCCTTGCGGGTAGCCATCAAGGCTCATGAGAAGCGAGCTGGTCTCGTACTCGATCTGGAAGAGAAGGTTGCGGCCGCGGTAAAGAGATTGAAGGAGCGCGGGCTGGTCAGTCCCTATCTGCGGGCTTTCGTGGTGGCACGCATCAACCCACTTCGCTGGATGAAGGACGAGCCACCGCCTCTGGAAGATGTGCTCAAGACCATGCGGGACCGGGCAGCCAAGTTCAACGTCGAAAAGATCAAGCCGCAGGATCTGGCAGGGGCCGCGGGGCCTCCGGACGATGAGGGCTGAGAAGGCGCATCATGATACGAAACAGGAGCCTGCGGCAAACTTTCTTCATCCGTCCCTTGAGGCTTTCGGGAACCCTCCTCCCGCCTTTACGCGGCTTTTCGAAATGTCAGATTGACGCGCCTTCTGCCGAGTAGTGGGTGGACTGCTTCTTTCAGCGGCGTTACGCCGTGGTAGCGGAGTCTCGCTGGGCCGCCCCACACCACGACGTCTCCGTGATTCAGGGTGACGCGCTGCGTTTCAGCGCTACGTGTTTCTCCTCCGAAGAGAAATGCGGCCGGAATTCCCAATGAAACTGAGACGATGGGCTGCGTGAAATCCTTCTCATCTTTATCCTGATGCAGGGACAGTTTGGTTCCGGGTTCGTACTGGTTGACCAGGCAGGCATCGGGAGCGAATGGGCCGAACCCGGCTTCCGCGGCCGCGGTGGTAGCAAGTTCAATAAACGGGTCTGGCATCTTTGGCCAGCGTCGCCCGCTTGCGGGATCGAACGGGTCATACCGGTAACCGGTACGATCGCTGACCCACCCAAGATCGCCGCAGTTGGTCATCGCCACCGACATTCGATAGCCACCGCGGGTCGTCATGTGGCGAAGGGGCGCAGCTGCAATGACGCTTTGCAGGCCGGCCAACAGGTTCGCCTCGTTGGGCAATGCGAATCCGCGAAGGATAAAGGCGCCCGGCGCGAGCGGATATTTCCCGGCTAAAGTGTCAGAACGCTCCGCGAACAGGTCGAGGTTATCGTGGTGCTTACTTCGCATCGTGAAAAATGATTCCCAGAGTGTAACGCTCTCCGCTGCGGAGACGGCTCACGCCGTGGCGCATGTTTACGCGGTAAACGCCGCGGGTTCCCCGGACAGGACGGTGGTAGACGGCGAAGGCCGCTGCGTCGCCTTGATGGAGGAGGACTACCTCAGCGCGGGACTGCATGCGGGGACGCTCCTCGGTTAAGACGAACTCTCCGCCGGTGAAATCGCTTCCCGGTTCCGATAAGAGGATCGCGACCTGGATTGGAAACACGTGCTCGCCGTACAAATCCTGATGGAGGCAGTTGTAGTCTCCCTCGCGATAATGCAGAAGCAAGGGAGTGGGCTTGTCCTGTCCAGAGGCATGACATCGCGCGAGAAACTCTTCGTGCGATTCCGGGTAACGGGTGTCAAGTTTCATACTCTCGTTCCATCGATTGGCGAGACGAGCTAGCTTCGGGTAAAGCATGGTACGCAAGTTGGAGATGACGTCCGGAAGCGGATAGCGGAAATACTTGTACTCACCGCGACCGAAGCCGTGCCGGGCCATCACTATGCGGCTTCGAAACAAGGTGTTGTCGGCATAGAGGGCGGCCAGCGTGCGGCACTGCTCGGGATCCAGTAGACCCTGGACGTGAGCGCATCCGACAGAATCGAGATCCTCCTCAATTCGAGGCCAATCGAATTGGGCCGAGTTTCGAGCAGTGTGCCTGGTTCGAGCAATGTTGTCTGCCCCGAGGGCATTGGACGCCGCTGTTACGGTCATAAAGCCACCCCTATAGTTCAAGCTTATCGAAGGTCAGACCGGGTGGCATCCCGATTCTTGCCGTCAAATTGACGCGGATAAGACGGCGATCGGAATCAACTTCCCAATGCGAATGAGTGCGGCAAAGATGGGCAAGTCTTTCGCGAGGCGTATTCCTCAGAGCCGGCAATCTGATCGGTTTGACAGTTCCGCGGTCAGCCCAAACAAGATACAGTCTCTCCATGAATGGACTACTGATACTCCTGCTCATTATTGTGGCGCTGTGGGTGGGCAGCAAGATTCTGAAACGCATGAATCCTTAAGGTGGCAGGATTGTTGCCGCGGAGGTTGCTGCCCGCTAAAAAGGAAGGGAGTGCTAGGCCAAACGGTTGCTTCTCGTTTGGGACAGAGGGATTTTGCAGGCTTACGTTTGTCCAGTTGTTCCTCGAGTGCTCTCTCCAACTCGCGGCACAGGTTCAGCAGTCGGTTGCCGTCTGCTTCCTGAGAAGCTTGTGCAGCGATTTGTCGCCCTGGACGCATAAGCGACCTTTCCGCTCCGGCTTCTTCATTGAAGGGGGAGGGGCAGGACCGACAGGTCATCCGGGCATCCCCGCCCCGATTTAGCCTGTCGACCCTACTCCACCACCCAAAACTAATAACAGGGGGACCATCCGGGGAGCATGCGCCAAAATGCGCCACCGACAGACGAGGAAAATGATGCATGGCGGACTGTGGGACCCCGCATATTTCCCCCTAGGGCGAAACCGGTCTCTGGGCTTCCCGCCGCCACGAGTATGCTCCGTCTCCCGAAATTTCAGCCCGGTAAACCCGTAGGGCATGAAGGGGATAGACATCCTGAGATGACTGGCTACACTAGGAGTCGAACATACTTTCGAAGAAGAGGGCGCTCGACATGACATCCCCCGACCCGAATGAAGAGCTCGTACTTCTATTAAACCAGCAGTTATCTTCGCTCGAAAAGCAAGTATTCGGCGTTATGACAGAGCCGGAGCTGCAAGAGTATGAGGCGAGACGCGACCGCATTTGGGAACTTTATAAGGAAATGGCAGAGCCACGGGTCGCTTGAGAAACTCCCAGGTGCTCGCGAGCGGTTCGGGTTTTGTTATGTCGTCGCACCTTGGCGCGCCGGCGCCGCGGCAGCGAATCCTTTTAATCCGAAACGAGGGCTGACCCTCTCTGCTGCGCTGATAGGTCCAGCGTGCGGCACGGAAACGGCGCATTCCTTTTGATTCCTCCGGCGCGATTGCGAATCCAATGAACGAATTGGGGTTGGGTGGGCTGCTCTTGTGCCCTGGTGTGACCTTGTGACTGCGGGCGCGAAGTGGTGAAGCTCGAAGGACGTTGAACTATTCTCGAGCAGATCTAGGAGAAAGTAGGGATTGGGAATGAGGCAAGAAGAGATTCGATTGTCGGAGTCCACCGCTCGCAAGGGGCATTGGAAACGATGGGGTCCTTATCTGAGCGATCGCGCCTGGGGAACAGTCCGCGAGGACTACAGTCCCGACGGGAATGCGTGGGAATCCCTGCCTCACGACCATGCGCGTTCCCGGGCGTATCGCTGGAACGAAGATGGGTTGGCGGGTATCAGCGACCGTAGACAGACCGTGTGCTTTGCTTTGTCCTTATGGAACGAGCACGACCCGATTTTGAAAGAACGACTTTTTGGTCTAACCGGAAATGAAGGAAACCACGGGGAAGACGTAAAGGAGTACTACTTCTATCTGGACTCGACGCCGACACATTCGTACATGAAGTACCTGTACAAGTATCCACAAGCCGAGTTCCCGTACTCTCTGCTTCTGAGCGAGAATCGCCGGCGCGGCAAGGGAGATCCAGAGTTCGAACTCCTGGATACTGGGGTCTTCGCCGGGGACCGGTACTTCGACGTTTTCGTCGAATACGCCAAGGAGGATGTAGAAGACATCCTGATCAAGCTCAGCGTGACGAATCGGGGCCCCGAGAGCGCCCGCCTGCGCCTGCTGCCCACTGTCTGGTTTCGGAATCTCTGGTCGTGGGGAAAGCGCGATGAGCGTCCGGAACTCCATCAGACCGATGCGTCGCCCAACCCGATCATCGAATTGAATCATCCGCAAACGGGAAGGCGATGGCTGCACTGCGAGGGATCGCCGGATTTGCTCTTTACGGAGAATGAAACCAATGCGCGCCGACTCTATGGAGTGGAAAATCGCACGCAGTA
>Ga0307469_10001052_pt1 | contig 10236 bp, 11 predicted proteins | sample atmos_gasesAM2C__FD_203084 | JGI IMG/M metagenome (GOLD analysis project Ga0307469, IMG submission 203084) | Hardwood forest soil microbial communities from Morgan-Monroe State Forest, Indiana, United States - atmos_gasesAM2C_515 | ecosystem: Environmental > Terrestrial > Soil > Temperate...
CGTCGAATAACCTGTATCTGCTGATCGCGGGGATCATTGGCGCGAGGGTGGCGACTTTCCTTCACCGTCGCCACCGCCGACGCGGTTGATCTCTTCTCAGCTTAACCCCAACCATTCCAGCGTTCTCGTTCCCGAGATTGCTCCGACCATTTACACTCTCTCCGACTCAATTCACGGAGACGCCACATGAAGCCAATCTTCTGGATGTTCGCACTTCTCTTGTCCACCTCAACGCTCGTCGCGCAAGCTCCCACTGTGAACGCCCCTCCCAACACCCTGTTCACCGGGGCCGACGGCAAATTTGAAAGCGCGCCCGACACCGCTCTCGTGCAATTCAACATCTCGGCTCAGGCCGACAATGCCAAGGCCGCCTACGACTTGGCCTCCAAGCAAAGCGAACAGGTCCGACAGATCCTCCGCGACAACGCTATCGACCCCAAGAACGCGCAGATTAACTCATATGCCATTGAGCCCGTCTACGACTGGAAAAATCCAAAGCGCAAACTCATCGGCTACCGTGCCAGTACGAGCGTCACGCTGAAGCTCAAAGACTTTGCGAAAGTCGGTCCGATCACGCAGCAACTCGCCGACTCCGCCGTAAGCGAGAGCCAGTCGATCACCTATACACTCGATAACATGGACGTGGCCAAGAGCAAAGCCGTCGAGGACGCGTATCGCCGCGCCCGCGCGTCCGCCGAAGCGCTTGCGAAAGCCGCCGGCCGCAACGTAGGCGAGCTCTCCTACGCATCCGTCGACACCTACGAAAACGTGCGCCCTATTATGCCGATGCCCCGGGTTATGGCCATGAAGGCGGAAGCCGCCGCTCCGGCACCGACGGAAGAATTCTCTCCGCAGACGATGACCGTGACGGCGCACGTCAATGCACTCTTTAACTTGAAATAGGACAGGGACCTAAGAATTTGTTGTAACAAACAACTAACTGAAAATCGGCCGCGAAGAACCGCTGGAGCGACGGGCGGCGCCGCCCGTCGGCGCTTCCAGGGAAATGTTCGCAAATCACTGGACGATAGCAGCGCACGCTACCGCCCAACAAAATCCACCGTGAACCGCCCCGTCTCCTCCACGATCGTGTAATCGGCCGGCACTTGAAACAAAGCTGGATCTGGCTCGGAGCGCTCCAGGTTCTGTATGCGAAGCGTCGAACTTCCCGACCGCGGATCCGTACACTTCGACAACATCGTGATTTTCAACTCCTTCGCATGCCAAACTTCGCAGACCCGGCTTAGCGGCCGGTCATTGCCTTCCCCCCCCATGGGCGTGGTTATGCTTGTTCGCGTCCCCTCGACCTGGATACCATCGATCACCTCGGTTCCCAGCGATTCCCGCCTCATCTGCCGCTGCTCCAGCACCCCTTTGCCGATACCCGTCTTCCCCGCGACTAGCTGGCCTGCAGGCATCGATGACAGCATCCCTCCGGTCCATGCCGCCTTCCGGGACTCGGGCGGAGTCGGAACTGTGTACCGGTGCGCGATGTGTTTCTGCGTGTCCAGCGTATAGGCATATCCCTCCACTGGATCGTAGATGTGAATCAGCCTGAGTCCGGCCTCTCGCGTCCCCGCCCGCCCCGCTAGTCCCTCGAACATCAACCGCTCCGTGCGTGTCCGCCCTTCCGAGTCGCGATCCATCCGCGATACCTCGCGTTTCTGATCGATGTGCGCCCCATTCGTCAGCGTCTGGATATGCTCCGAAACCTGTTCCGCTGAGTACGGCTGTCCGGTGACCAGCGCCATTTCCAGCCCGGGCCCCGCCACCAGGACGCTCCCCGACACGATCTTCCCATGGCGAACCGTCCCAGCCGCTCCCCTCACCCCGTCATCATCGTGTTGGGCAAGGGCGCCACAGCATCCCAGGAACACGATCAGAAACAACCGGGCAGGTAGTTCGGTCAGAAGTTTCATGGCCATCTCTCGTCGGAATTCTTGGGGCCGCCTCACCACTGGGGAACTTGCTGGGTCTCTCCGGGCGCGGCTGGCGCCACGCCCTGGGAACGAATCACCCCGCCAACCTCGCGGCTACGATCTCGGTAACCGCTTCCCATCTAGCGGCACCGACCGCTGAATCACCATCTCCACCGACGTCCCCGGCTCCAATCGTACATCACCGCCGCGCGACAGCATTCCAATCGCCGCTCCCACACCCGCGCCGATCCCTCCACCAATGCCCGCGCCTTTCCACGTTCCGGTTCCGAGGCCGCCAATCGCGGCCCCGGTTCCGGCCGTCTTGGCCACGGTCTCCATTTTCTTGCCGGTATCACTGTCCTGCCGGATCGTCCCTTCCGAGTCCTGCATGCTTGCGTGCTCCGCGCCGGGCACGTTCTCAAGCGCTCCGGGAAGCATGACCGTGTACCCGCTCGGGTAGATGAGCGACGTGAAGTGAATCAGCAACTCCGCTCGGCCTTTGATGTGCCCCCCGCGCTGGATGTGGCTGATCTTGCCCTGCACGTACGTCCCCACAGGAATCAGGATCGTGTCATTGATGGCTACGGGAAAAGTCGTCTCGGCATACACCGCATCGCCTTCACGCGCCGTCTTGGTCGAGATGGCCTGCTTCAGTCGCAGCGCGACCTTCGTCCCGGCTGGGATCTCAACCGTCGTAGCATTCGCTGCCGTTACGGCAGGGGTCTTTTCCGCCTCCTGACCAAAACCGACCGCCGACAGTGCCAGCGGAAGTACCAATCCTGCTATCCAGCGCATAAGTCATCCCCCGAGCGAGCTATCGCGATCAATTGCTTGGTACCTGGTGCGATTCTTGTTCCGAGAGCCGCCTCAACTGCTCCCTAGGATGCACACTCTTGTTCCCGAGTTGACTGTGCCGGGCCTTCAGAACTGGTGGCTCCTCCTGTTCCAGGGAACCGGAGATCACCACATCGGACTTGGGCCCCGAACCTAACCACCCCGCCGTACCAGATTCTCCCGCACGTTGCCCATAAACTGCGATTGCAACTTCTGCGCGCACAACTCTCCACACACGTGCAGCGTCCCTTCCTTCTGGGCGATCTCTTCATCCCACGGACAAAGGTAGAGCACCGGAATGTTCAGGTCTGCAAACGACGTCCACATCAGCCACCAGCGATCGCTCGATCCTTTCAAGGTCCCGCAATTCGGACCCGCACACCGGTAAAAGGGATTCGCCGGCAATTTCGGAGTACCCGGGTTCGTCAATCCATCTCTCCTGAGGCCTGACCAGTCGCCCCCATTCTAGCGAAACCCCGGCCCCCATACATCCCGCAGAAGTCCCTTCCAAATCCAGCCCATGCGGCCATCGGCCAACGGGTACTTGGCCTTAACCCAGCGCGAAAGAAATTGTTCATCGCGTGCCAGAAAAGTCGCGCAGCGACGCCAGAAATTAGCCCCGCACGTAAGTGCGGGGAAAGCTACCAAAAGAACCCAGAGTCCCCTTCAGGGGACGACAGGGCTGGTCTTCAACCTTGATCGCGAAACGCGCGGGGCCATAAAATCCACCGCTACTTGTAAAGCAGATACTTCGCCCGCACTTCCCCGAACTTCTCTAAAGCATCCCGCCATCCTTCCGCAACCCGCCGCGGATCCTGACCCCCCGCCAACGCATCGTACGCCGCCTGGTTGACCAACAACTCCGTCATCCGTTCCATCTTGAAATCTTTTGGATAGAGCTTGTGCAGCGCCGACGCCAACTCGACTCCCAATTCCGGCGCGTCCAAGGTATTCCGGTCCAGCACCACGATATTCACCCCTTGGCAAACTTCGCCCGCATGCAGGCTGGAAGAAGGCGTGAAACTGACGGGCACAAACCGCACTCCGGAAATGGCCCGCCCATTCAAATACTCCGCCAGTTCCCGCGCCTTGATCCAGGGCGCCCCAATCCACTCAAACGGAGTATCCGTCCCGCGCCCCACTGAAACGTTCGTCCCCTCAATCAACGCCACGCCCGGATACAACTCCGCCTCCCGCAGACTTCGCAAGTTCGGCGACGGGTTGATCCACGTCAACCCGGTCGAATCGTACCAGTCCCCGCGTAGCCACCCCTCCATCGGGATCACCTTGAGCTTGGCCCCCAGATTCCGCTCCGCGTTGAACATCTGCGCCAGTTCCCCCATGCTCATCCCATGGCGAACAGGCAGCGGAAAGTAGTTCGTAAAGCTCTCATGCCCCGCGTCCGATACCGGCCCCTGCACAAACGACCCGGTAATCGGGTTCGGCCGGTCGAGCACGATCATCTCGATCCCCGCCTTGGCCGCTGCTTCCAGAAAATATCCGAGCGTCGTCTCGTACGTATAAAAGCGAACCCCGGCATCTTGGAGGTCGAATACCACCGCATCCAATCCCTTCAGAACTTCCAGGGACGGCCGCCGCGCCGCATCGGTCGCCCCATACACGCTATACACCGGCACTCCGGTCGCCGCATCTTTTGAATTTCCGACATCGGTGGTGTCGACTGTCCCGGTCACTCCGTGCTCCGGGCTGAAAATCGCTTCCAACGAAATCCCCGGCGCACTCGCCAAGACGTCGATGGTCCGCCGCCCGTCTGCATCGACTCCGGTCTGGTTCGTCACCAGTCCAACCTTGCGTTTCCCCTCAGCGCTCTTCAGCCCATCGAAGCCATGCACTTCGAGCACATCGATTCCCGTCTTCACGCTCCCATTCCGCGAACCTAGCCGGCGGGCTGCACTCTGGGCCTCGTTGTACCCCGTACTGCTTTCCCAGCGGAGTTTCTCTTTCTCGGCGACCGTCAAGGGTAACGCCGCCGCCACCGCCGTCGCCACCTTCGTGCGCAGGCCAATGCAATTCCCCTGCCCCCGCGGGTGGACTGAATTGGTCAGCAGGATGATGTAACTTCTCGTCGTCGGATCGATCCAGATCGATGTCCCCGTAAATCCCGTGTGGCCGTACGATCCCACGGGCAGCAATTCCCCACGATTGGTTGAAAATGGCGTATCAATATCCCACCCGAAGCCGCGTATCGCGGTGGCGTTCGGAGGCTGTTCCGCCGTGCTCATCTTCTCGACCGTCAAAGGCGAAAGGATCCCGTCCCCGCCATCGAGCAAAGCCTGCGCAAACTTCGACAGGTCGTCGGCAGTCGAAAATAGGCCCGCATGTCCCGCAACCCCGCCCATCCGAAACGCCGTCGGATCGTGCACTTCCCCCCACAGCATGTGATTGTGATCATCGTATTGCGTCGGCGCGATCCTGGTCCGCCAGGTCTTGGGCGGCAGGTAACGCGTGTGCGCCATTTTCAATGGAGTGAAGACGTGCTGCGCCGTGTAGCGATCGAGGCTCTCTCCCGAAACCTTCTCGACCAGTGCCCCGAGCACAATGAAATTGATATCGCTGTATACAAACCCTGACCCTGGCGGCGTCTCCGGCTTCTCTGCGAATGCCATCTTGTACGCCGTTTCCTTTCCCTGCCATGGCGTTTGCAGATCGAGATCGGGCGCCAGGCCTGAGTAATGCGTCAGCAGTTGCCGTACCGTGATGTCTTCCTTCCCGTTCTGTCCAAACTCGGGAAGGTATTTCACCACGGTGTCGGCCACCCGAACTTTTCCTCGCTCCACCAGTTGCATCACCGACGTGGTCGTCGCAATCACCTTCGTCAACGATGCCAGATCAAAAATCGTATCGGCCGTCATTAACTCCCGGTGCGGTTCCAGCGCCCGATGCCCGAACGCCTTCCGATACACCACCCGCCCGTCGTGTCCAATCAAAACCACCGCTCCCGGAATCTGGCGCTCGTCAATCGCGTGCTGCACGATTCCATCCACCACGCCGAGCCGAGCGAGCGAAGTCACCGGCTTCGAAGTCATGGCCTGAACCGGAACAGAAACCACCAGACACGCGATCGCAAGCACCGCTGACCTGGAACCGTGAAACGACGCACAACCAACAGCCCTGGCACGATCAGCCGGAGTAGCGCGATGCGCCCGCGTACAGTGAGACGCCGCAATGCGGCGCCAGAACGAAGCCCACCGCGTAAGCCGTGGGTGTACGGCAATGCACTCCGCCAGCCCCAAAGGAGCGCCAGAATCGACCCTATCGAACTTCCCCGCACACCCCTTCACCCGCACCACCTTTTTGACCATCATGAAATGATAGATACCCAGACTGTACACAACTCAACCCACCGCCTCAACGAAACTCCACAATCGGAGGTGCCATCCCCGCTACCGCCCGTTCGCTTTACCCAACCCTCACTCTTTGCTATAACCGGACACATCACACCGCAAACCAGGGCATTTCTCTGACGCATTTCCAACCTCAATCCGCATCTTTCCCGGTCGCGGCCTTCGACGATCAAAACGCGCGCTTCGCCGGCGCCTTCCGCGTACTGGAAGACGCCATCTCCGTCCGTGCCTTCCCGGCAGCCTCCATCGCCGTCACGCACGCCGGCAAACTCGTCGCCGCGCGCGCCTTTGGTCGCTTCACCTTCGATTCCGCCTCGCCGCAACCCGGGCCCAGCACGCTCTTTGACGTGGCGTCGGTCACCAAGGTTCTCGCCACCACGACCATGGCGATGATCCTGTACGAACGAGGTCTGCTTGATCTCGAAACGCCTCTCATTTCGATCGTAGGTGAATTCTCCGGGGAAGATCCCCGCCGCGACGAGATCACCCTGCGCATGCTGCTCGCGCACTCCTCCGGCCTGCCTGCTTACGAAAAGCTTTTCTTGCGTGCCCATACTCGCGACCAACTGCTCGCCGCCGCGTTCTCGACATCGCTCTCGAACGATCCCGGCTCGCACGCTGAATACAGCGACATCGGTTTCATCCTGCTCGGCATCGCGCTCGAGCGCCTGGCCGACGAATCGCTCGACCGCTTCTGCCAGCGCGAAATCTTCGGGCCGCTCGCCATGACCAGCACGACGTTTAATCCCGCGCGCGAACTGCGATCCGACATCCCACCCACCGCCGACGACCAGACTTTCCGCCATCGCATCATTCAAGGCGAAGTGCAGGACGAAAACGCCAGCGTCTTGGGCGGCGTAGCCGGACACGCCGGCCTCTTCGCGAATGCACAAGACATCGCCACCTTCGCCCACACATTGCTCCAGGGCGGAAGCCCGATCCTGCGCCCCGAAACCATCTCCGTCTTCACCGCCCGTGAATCCGCGCCCGAAGGCACTTCCCGCGCCTTGGGTTGGGATACGCCCTCGTCCCCCTCTCAATCCGGACGCTGCTTCTCCGGTCGGGCTTACGGACACCTCGGCTACACCGGCACTTCCCTCTGGATCGATCCTGAGCGCAGTCTCTCTGTCACGCTCCTCACCAACCGCACCTGGCCTGACTGTAAGAACCAGGCGATCAAGCAAGTACGACCGCGTTTTCATGACGCCGTAGTTGAAAATCTGAATCTTTCAGCCGCCTTGAATCAATGAGCATCTTTAGCCGAACACGCCAATCACATTCGGAAGGAACACTGGGCACCAATAAGTGGGTGACGAATACCGGTGCGAACCCGCGCTGGTTCATGTTTCGGACGCCCACTTTGTTTTCACAAGTGAAAGCAATTTACTTGTACGTGGAAGAGAACAGGGGTGGCAAATCACCGCGGCGTGCAGAAAGCATAAGTTCCGGCCCGAATTGTCCCCCGGTGTTCACTCCAAAGAGCCGGTGGCGAAGCCGATTCCTTTGCAGATAGGGCCACCGAAGCAAAGCCCCGATTCGCTGCCGAACCGTGGAGTGAGACAACCCTGCATTGTGAAATCGGATATGGTCGAAGCAGCAGATATCGAGAAGCGATTTCAGATTCGAGCCACAGAACCCGTATTCATGAGCTAGCGTCACGTACAGGCTCGAATTCGGTGTCGGGCCCTCCATGTTGGGCGTTCGCAGTACGAGCATCCCGCCGGGCTTCTGCGCTTGATAGAGTGCGTCCACAATCCAGAACAATGAGTATTTCGGGATGTGTTCGATGACATGTGACATGTGGATGAAGTCGTATTGCTCTGGGTGATCGCCGAGGAAGGTGCCGATGTCGCTTCCGACCTCGTAAAGAGTGATGGCCCCCTTTTTCCAGTTGGCGACATAGCCCTGGATGTCAATTCCGAAGTCGGCACCGAAGAGGTTGGTATAGCCAAGTTTTAGACAGGCCGCAAGGAACCAACCATCTCCGAAGCCGATATCCAGGATCGCGGATTCCTTATCTGAGAGGAGAGCGGAGCATGCTCGGATTCGGCAAGCACAATCCGCGGGTCACTCTGATTTCTGCAAAGGTCGGCTGGGGTCGATCCGCCGCGTGCCTCAGAGACATTCGGCGATAGACCTCGGCTACAAAGGCATTTGGCTCCATGATTGCAAGCCAACCTAATTCGCGTTTCGGCGTTCGTCAACCAAAGATTCCGTTGGCAAGATGTGGTGAAGTATCTCACTTAGTGTCTTTGGTGTTAGCTGCGGTAACACCAAGGATGTTCCACGTACTAGCACGACTCGCTGCTAAGTTGCCGTACAATGTTCGCACCGCATGAAACCGCGCCCGCTGCGAGACCTGACCACCGAACGCGCTAACCCCACTTCTGCCGACCTCGACCTGAAGCCCGCTCTCGAAATTGCCCGCATCATCAACGCCGAGGACGCCAAGGTCGCCACCGCCGTCCACCGCGCACTTCCGCAAATCGCCCGCGCCATCGACACCGTCGCTGCCCACTTCCGGAAAGGCGGACGTCTCCTCTATGTCGGCACCGGCACCAGCGGACGCATCGGCGCCCTCGATGCCTCCGAGATTCCGCCAACTTTCGCAACCTCCCCCACCCTGGTCCAATACATCATCGCCGGAGGCCCCAAAGCGCTGGGGGCCGAAGCCGAAGCCAGTGAAGACTCGAGCGAACTTGGCCGCGCCGAAATGATGAAGCGGAAACCGACCAAGAAAGATGTCGTCATGGGCATCGCCGCCAGCGGGCGCACTCCCTTCACCATCGCCGCCGTCGAATACGCGCGCAGCCGCGGAGCCGAAACCATCGCACTCACCTGCAACCCCAACTCTCAACTCGAGCGCACCGCCCACTTCGCCATCGTCACCGACGTCGGCCCTGAGGTCCTTACTGGCTCAAGCCGCATGAAAGCCGGCACCGCGCAGAAGATGGTCCTCAACATGATCACCACCGGCGCCATGACCCGCCTCGGCTACGTCTACGGCAACCTGATGGTCAACCTGCGCCTGAAAAACAGTAAACTCTCCGAACGTGGAGTCACCATCCTGCAGCATGCCGCCCACGTCGACCGCGACCATGCCCATCGAACACTGAAGTCCGCCGGCAACGACGTCCCTCTTGCTCTCGTTATGCTCAAGGCCGATGTTCCCCGTAGCCACGCCGCCCGAGCCCTAAAAACCACCGCAGGACATGTCCGCAAAGCCATCGCGCTAGCCCAAAAGAGTAAACGTCCCTAGCTGACTCTCCTGTAAATTGAATGTGGCCGGAATTTCGGCTGAACTTCGAAATGGAGTTGAAGGGCCAACCGCTCATTGAATTCGTACGGATCGAAAAGCAGCCCGGCACCGGCACTCGTTTGAAAGCAGAAGTCGCGCAGCGACGCCAGAAGCTAGCCCCGCACGTGAGTGCGGGGTCAACGCCCGAAAGGAAGCGAAGTCCCCTTCCGGGGACGACAGGTCTTGGAATGGATGCCCGTCCCCCAAAAAGCTCCGTGCCCTCCACTGCCGTTCTCGACGACCGCTGCGGTGAAGGTTTTCTTCGCGCTCTTCGCGGTTGTTCTTCGCGTACTTTGCGGTTAAATGCTCTTGAAAGACTCACCCAATGGACAAACTAGTCATCCGAGGTGGCACTCCACTGTTAGGTACAGTCCGCACCAGCGGTGCGAAAAATGCGGCTCTCCCCTGCATGGCCGCCGCCCTGCTCACCGACGAACCGGTTGTCCTCGAAAATATCCCGCAGGTCCGTGACATCGAGACCACTCGCCGCCTGCTTTCCGCCATGGGCGCCGAAGTCGAGCTCGGCTACGGTCGCGCCCAGCATCGCACCACGATTCAGGTGCAGAACCTCGCCGCGCCAGAAGCTTCGTACGAACTCGTCAAGACCATGCGCGCCTCGACTCTCGTCCTCGGCCCGCTGGTCGCCCGCTGTGGCCGCGCCCGCGTTTCCCTTCCCGGAGGCTGCGCCATCGGCGCCCGCCCTATCGATCTCCACATCAAGGGCCTCGAACGTCTGGGCGCGAAAATCATCCAGGACCACGGCTATGTCGAAGCGTCCGCCGATCGCCTGCGCGGCGCCGAAATCGTCTTCGACAAAATC
>Ga0307469_10001054_pt1 | contig 10231 bp, 5 predicted proteins | sample atmos_gasesAM2C__FD_203084 | JGI IMG/M metagenome (GOLD analysis project Ga0307469, IMG submission 203084) | Hardwood forest soil microbial communities from Morgan-Monroe State Forest, Indiana, United States - atmos_gasesAM2C_515 | ecosystem: Environmental > Terrestrial > Soil > Temperate forest...
CGATCTGGATGATCTTCGCCTGCTTCGGCCAGTAGTCGAGGCCGTACTGCGCGAGTGTCCCGAAGGGACCGAGACGGGTGCCGAGCGCGAGCACCACATCGGCGCGCGCGATGAGCTTCATGGCGGCCTTCGACCCCTGATAGCCGAGCGGACCGGCGGCGAGCACGTGCGAGGCGGGGAAGGCATCGTTGTGCAGATAGCTCGAGCACGCGGCCGCGCCGAGGACATCGGCGAGCTGCGTGGCCTCGGCAGTGGCGCCGGCGGTGATCACGCCGCCGCCGGCCACGATGACCGGGAAGCTCGCGCCGGCGAGGAGGTCGGCGGCGGCATCGAGCGCGGACGCATCGCCGGCTCCGTGCGCGATGCGCATCGGGGAGGGGATCGCGGTCTCGAACTCGCCGTAGAAATAATCGCGCGGGATGTTGAGCTGCGTCGGCCCCATCTCGAGCATGGCGCGGTCGAAGCAGCGCGCCGCGATCTCGGCCATGCGGCGCGGGTTGTTGACGTGTCCCTGGTACCTGGTGATCTTCGAGAAGATCGGCAGCTGCTCGGTCTCCTGGAAGCCCCCGAGACCCATGGTCATCGAACCGGTCTCGGGAGTGATGAAGACGACCGGGGAGTGCGCCCAGTAAGCGGCCGCAACGCCGGTCACGAAGTTGGTGACGCCGGGGCCGTTCTGGGCAATGCACACACCGTGCCGGCCCGAGGCGCGCGCGTAGCCGTCGGCCATGTGGACCGCGCCCTGCTCGTGAGCGACCGGAACGAAGCGGATGCCGGCGGCGGGGAAGATATCGAGCGCATCCATGAAAGCCGAGCCGACGATGCCGAACACATGGGTGACGCCGTTAGCGGCGAGGGTCTCGACGAGCGCCTCGGAGGGGCCCATCAACAGGTGCTGGATCATCGCCTTGGCTCCGTTTGCGAGGGTTCTTCAGATGAAATGATTTGTTTCTTTTAGGGCGCGCATCCTACAATACTGCCCCTCAGCTGGAAATCTTATTCCTATACACAAATATTTTCGTCTCGTTTAACGGAACAAAGGCCCGCTGAGATGAACCGTGTCTTCACGCTCCCCGCCGAGATAGCAGAGATCGCAGGCGAGACGTCCTCGACCCTGAAGGCCTTCGGTGTCCTCGAGGTGCTGGTGCGCGCCGGGCGGGCGGTGACCCTCTCCGAGCTGATGCAGGCGACCGACCTTCCGAAGCCGACGCTGCACCGGACGCTCGCGCTGTTCGAGGAGGCGGGGTTCCTCGCGCGCGAGCCGGGCGGGCGCGCCTACATCATCGGCGAGCGGCTGTCGCGCTTCGCGCTCGACGTGCTGCGCAGCGACGCCGCCGCGGCGCAGCGGCGCACGATCCTGCGGCAGGTGGTGAGCGAGATCACCGAGACCTGCAATCTCGCGGTGCTGAAGAAGGGGGCGCTCGTCTACCTCGATCGCGTCGAGGCGCCCTGGCCGCTGCGGCTGCACGTGCCCGAGGGCGGCGGCGAGCTGCCGCCGCACTGCTGCGCGAGCGGCAAGCTGCTGCTCGCGCATCTGCCGGCACCGGAGCGGCACGGACTGCTCGCGGTGCTGCCTCTCGAGCGCTTCACCGAGCGCACCATCACCGACCGCGCAGTGCTCGAATCCGAGCTCGACCGCATCGTGTCGGTCGGTTACGCGGTCGACAACGAGGAGTACGTGCTCGGCGTCGCCTGCGTCGCGGTCCCGGTGCGCAACCGCAGCGGCGACGTCATCGCCTCGCTCGCTGTGCAGGGCGCCACCGCACGGCTGCCCCTGATGCGCGCCATCGAATTCATCCCGCGCCTGCGCGCGGCGGCGGCGGAGATCGGCTCCACCTTCGGCTGATTGCGGAGATCCACATGGACATGAAGGTCGAAAACCTGGAACGGCACTGGCTCCCGTTCACCAACAATCGCGAGTTCAAGCGCGCGCCGCGCCTGTTCGTGCGCGCCGAGGGCATGCACTACTACACCCCCGACGGCCGCAAGGTGCTCGACGGCAGCTCGGGACTCTTTACCAGCGCCGCAGGGCACTGCCGGCCGGAGATCGCGGCCGCGGTGGCGAAGCAGCTCGAGACGCTCGACTTCACGCCGTCCTTCCAGAGGAGCCATCCGGGCGCCTTCGAGCTCGCCGACGGCGTGGCGGCGCTGACGCCCAAGGGCCTCGATCACGTGTTCTTCTGCAACTCCGGCTCCGAGGCGGTCGACACCGCCATGAAGATCGCGCTCGCCTATCACCTGGCGCGCAAGGAAGGGCAGCGCAACTACTTCGTCTCGCGCGAGCGCGCCTATCACGGCGTCAACATCGGCGGCACCGCACTCTCCGGCATGGTGCGCAACCGCGAGGTGTTCGGCGCGCTGATGCCCGGGATCCTGCATCTGCGGCACACGCTGCTCCCGGAGAACCGCCTGACGCGCGGCATGGGAGGCACGGGTGCCGAGCTCGCCGACGACCTCGCGCGCTTCGTGAACCTCGTGGGCGAGAAGCGCATCGCGGCCGTTTTCGTCGAGCCGATCGCCGGCTCGACCGGCGTCATCGTCCCGCCGCGCGGTTATCTCGAGCGGCTACGCGAGATCTGCACCCGCTACGGGATCCTGCTGGTGTTCGATGAGGTGATCTGCGGCTTCGGGCGCACGGGCGAGGCCTTCGGCGCCACAGCCTTCGGCGTGACCCCCGATCTCATCACCATGGCGAAGGCGCTGACCAATGGCGCGCAGCCGATGGGCGCGGTGGCGGTGCGCGAGGGTCTCTACCGCACGATTCTCGATGCGGCGCCGGAGGGCGTGCCCGAGTTCTTCCACGGCTACACCTACACGGCGCATCCCGCCGCCTGCGCGGCCGGACTCGCAACGCTCGAGATCTACCGCAGGGAGGAGCTGTTCGCGAAGGCCAGGGACCTCTCGGGGTACTTCCTCGACAAAATGTTCGGCCTGAGCGATCTCGCGGGCGTCGCGGACGTGCGCGGCTTCGGCATGCTCGCCGGGGTGGAGGTGAAGCCCGGCAAGGCCCCGGGCGTGCGCGGCCAGGAACTGCAGGCGACGCTCTACGATCGCGGCCTGCACGTGAAGACGACGGGCGATGTGGCGATCATGGCGCCCGCCTTCATCGCGAGTCGGGCCGATATCGATGCCATGGCCGACATGCTGCGCGAAGCAATCTCCGGGCTCTGAGAGCCGCTGACACGGCCGCGGCCTTTTGGAGGAGGGACGGTGCCGAGCATCCCGTCGCATGCGCGCGTGGTCATCATCGGCGGCGGCATCGTCGGCTGCAGCCTCGCCTACCATCTCGCCAAACGCGGCTGCACGGATGTGCTGCTGCTCGAGCGGCGGCAGCTCACCTGCGGCACGACCTGGCACGCCGCCGGGCTCGTCGGGCAGCTACGCGCCACCCACAATCTCACGCGGCTCGCGCAGTACACGACCGAGCTCTACGAGGGCCTCGAGCGCGAGACCGGGCAGGCGACCGGCTTCCGCCAGGTCGGCTCGGTGGCGGTCGCATCGAGCGAGGCGCGCTTCGAGGAGCTGAAGCGGGGCGCTTCCATGGCGCGCTGCTTCGGCCTCGAGGTACAGATTCTCGCGCCGGGCGAGGCGCGCGAGCGCTGGCCGCTGCTCGCGATCGATGACGTCGTGGGCGCGGTCTATCTTCCCAAAGACGGCAAGTGCAACCCGGTCGACACCACGCAGGCGCTGGCGCGCGGCGCGCGCATGCGCGGCGCGCGTATCGTCGAGGGCGTCAAAGTTACGGGTGTCCTGCGCGCGCAGGGCCGGGTGACCGGGGTCGCGACCGAGGCGGGTGAGGTACGCGCCGACGTGGTGGTCAATTGCGCCGGGATGTGGGCGCGCGAGGTCGGCGCGCTCGCCGACGTCAGCGTGCCGCTGCACGCGGCCGAGCACTTCTACATCGTCACTCAGCCCATCCCGGGCCTGCCCGCGAATCTGCCGATCCTGCGCGATGCCGATGCCCGCTCGTACTTCAAGGAGGATACCGGCAAGCTCCTCGTCGGCTGGTTCGAGGCCGAGGCCAAGCCCTGGGGCCACGAGGGGATTCCGGAGAGCTGCGCTTTCGAGCAGCTGCCGCCCGATCTGCCCCACATCGAGCCGCTGTTCGCCGGCGCGATGCGCCGGGTCCCGGTCCTCGAGACGACCGGAGTGCAGGTGTTCTTCAACGGACCGGAGAGCTTCACTCCGGATGACCGCTATCTTCTCGGCGAGGCTCCGGAGCTCGAGGGGCTCTACGTCGCCGCGGGCTTCAACTCCATCGGCATCCAGTCCGCGGGCGGCGCGGGCAAGGTGCTCGCCGACTGGATCATCGACGGCCACCCGCCGTTCGACCTCTGGGACGTCGACATCCGCCGCTGCGCGCCGTTCCAGCGCAACCGGCGCTACCTGCGCGACCGGACGGTGGAGGTGCTCGGGCTCCTCTACGACATGCACTGGCCGTACCGGCAGCCGGAGAGTGCGCGCGGCGTGAGGAAGTCGGCGCTCCACGACCGGCTCGCCGCTTCGGGCGCGTGCTTCGGCGAAGTGGCGGGCTTCGAGCGCGCCAACTGGTTCGCACCCCCGGGCGAGGAGCCGCGCTACGTGTACAGCTACGGCCGCCAGAACTGGTTCGACGCTTCCGCCGCCGAGCACCGCGCGGTGCGCGAGGCGGTGGGCCTCTTCGACCAGTCGTCATTCGCCAAGTTCGTGCTGAAAGGCCGCGATGCCGCGCGCGTCCTCAACCTCGTGTGCGCCAACGACGTCGACGTGCCGGTCGGCCGGATCGTCTACACACAATGGCTCAACGAGCGGGGCGGCATCGAGGCCGACCTCACGGTGACGCGCGAGGCGGAGGACTCGTACCTCATCGTGACCTCCTGCGCCACGCAGACGCGCGACTTTCACTGGATCACCCGCAGCATTCCGGACGACGCGCGCGCGGTGGCGGTCGATGTGTCCTCGGCCTGCGCAGTGCTCGGGCTCATGGGACCGAAGAGCCGGGAGCTCCTGAGTGAGCTCACGGACGCGGACCTCTCCACCGCCGCCTTCCCGTTCGGCACGTCCCGCATCCTCGACCTGGGCTACGCGCGCGTGCGCGCGAGCCGCATCACCTACGTGGGCGAGCTCGGCTACGAGCTCTACATCCCGACCGAGTTCGCGCAATCCGTGTACGACGTGATCGTGGCCGCCGGCGCGCCCCACGGGCTGCGCCTCGCGGGCTACCACGCGCTCAACAGCCTGCGGATCGAGAAGGCCTACCGGCACTGGGGACACGACATCTCGGACGAGGACACGCCTCTCGAGGCCGGGCTCGGCTTCGCCGTCGGCTGGGAGAAGGCCGGTGGCTTCCTCGGCCGCGAGGCGCTGCTCAGGCAGCGCGCGGGCGGCGTGCGGCGTCGCCTCGCGGCGTTCGCGCTCGGGCGCGCCGACCGGTTGCTCTATCACAACGAGCCGATCTGGCGGAACGGGGAGCTGGTGGGAAAGATCAGCTCCGGGATGTTCGGCCACACGGTGGGCGCGTCGCTCGGTCTCGGCTACGTGGAGAACGGCGGCGAGATCCTGAGCGATGACTGGGTCGCCTCGGGCCACTACGAGATCGAGGTCGCCGCTGAGCGCGTGCCGGCGCGCGTGTCACTGCGGCCGTTCTACGACCCTGCGGGCGAGCGCGTGAAGTGCTGAAGAGCCACGCCCGCGTCGTCGTCATCGGCGGGGGAGCGGTCGGCTGCAGCGCGTTGTATCACCTCACACGTCTCGGCTGGACGGATGTGGTGCTCCTCGAGCGCGACGAGCTCACCGCGGGCTCCACCTGGCACGCCGCGGGCAACTGCCCGAATTTCTCGACCTCGTGGTGCCTGGTGAAGCTTCAGCAGTATTCGACGCAGCTCTACGCACGGCTCGCAGAGGAGGTCGGCGCCGGCCTCACCTACCATCGCACCGGCAGCATTCGCCTGGCGCACGGCGCCGATCGCGTCGACGAGTTTCGCCACGTGGCGGCGCAGGCGCGCGCGCTGGGTCTTCGGTTCGAGCTGCTCTCACCCGCGGAGATCCGCGCGCGGCATCCGTTTCTCGAGCTCGGGGGGATTCGCGCGGGACTCTGGGATCCCGACGACGGCGACATCGATCCTTCGCAGCTCACGCAGGCGCTGGCCAGGGGCGCGCGCGATCGCGGCGCGACGATTCACCGGCAGACCCCGGTGAGCGGAATTCGGGCGCTCCCCGGAGGACACTGGCGACTCGAGACGCCAGCAGGCGCGATCGAGGCCGAGTATGTGGTGAACGCCGCCGGCTATCGCGGCGGCGAGGTGGCTGCGATGCTCGGCGAGCATTTGCCCATCGTGACGCTCTCTCACCAATACCTCGTCACTGAGGACATCCCGGCGCTCGTGGCGCGCGGGCCTGCACGGCTGCCGCTCGTCCGCGACCCCGACGTGAGCTATTACCTCCGTCAGGAGCGCCACGGACTGCTGCTCGGACCTTACGAGTCGAGCGCGCGTGCTCACTGGACGGATGGAGCTCCGGAGGAATTCGCGCAGCAGCTGTTCCCGGACGACCTGACGCGCCTCGAGGACTACATCGCGGCCGCGTATGCGCGCGTGCCGATCCTCGGCAGCGTCGGCGTCAAGCGCGTCATCAACGGGCCGATTCCTTACGCCCCCGACGGCAATCCGCTCATGGGGCCGGCCGCTGGCACGCGGACCTTCTTTCACTGCTGCGCGTTCACCTTCGGCATCGTCCAGGCGGGCGGTGCCGGCAGGGCCATCGCGGAATGGGTCGTGAACGGTGAGCCGGACTGGGACGTGTGGCCGCTCGACTGCCGCCGCTACGGGAAGTTCGCCGACTCGCGCTACACGCTCGCGAAGGCGCTCGAGACTTATCAAAACGAATACGGTATCGGCTACCCGCAGGAGGAGCGCCCGGCCGGCCGGCCGGCTCGGACGTCTCCTCTCTATGAGACGCTGAAGCGCGGTGGCGCCGTGTTCGGCGCGCGCGGGGGCTGGGAGCGTGCGGTGTACTTCCGGGAGGCCGGCGATCCGGGCGACCCCGATTGCTCCTTCCGCCGGCCGCACTGGCATCGTGCGGTCGAGCGCGAGTGTGCCGCGGTGGCGAATGGCGTAGCGCTCCTCGATCTCACCGGCTTCGCGCGCTTCGAGATCAGCGGCGGCGGAGCCAGCGCCTGGCTCGATCATCTGATCGCCGGCGAGCTGCCGCGCGAGGGCCGCACGGCGCTCGCCTACGGCTGCGCGCCGCGCGGCGGCATCGTGATGGAGGCGACCGTGACCCATCTGCCCGACGGGCGGTTCTGGCTCCTGTCGGCGGCGTCGGCGGAACGGCACGACGGGGACTGGCTGCGCGCGCATCACTCATCCCGCCACGGTGAGGTCGCCATTGCCAACCTGACCGAGCGTTACGGCACGCTGGTCATTGCGGGCCCGCGTGCCCGAGAGCTGCTCGCGAGGGTCACGGACGAGGACGTCTCGAACTCGGCCTTGCCGTGGCTCGGTGTGCGCACGGTGCGGATCGGGGGTGTCGACGTGCTCGCCCTGCGGGTGAGCTACGTGGGCGAGCTGGGCTTCGAGCTGCACGTCGCGATGGAGCATCTCGCGGCCGTGCATGCGCACCTCGTGGAGGCGGGGCGCGGCCTGGCGCTTCGGCCTTTCGGCCTCTATGCCGTCGAGAGCCTGCGGCTCGAGAAATGCTATCGCAGCTGGAAGGCGGATCTCACCACCGAGTACACGCCGCTCGCCGCCGGCCTCGAGCGTTTCGTGCGGCTCGACAAGGCGGCGGACTTCATCGGCCGCGATGCGCTGCGCAAGGTCGCGGCCGCGGGCGTCCCGGAGCGCTTCGTGCCGCTCGTGGTCGAAGCGCGCGGGGCGGACGCATCGCCGGTCTCCATCGTGTATCTCGGCGGGCAGGCGGTCGGCCTCGTCACCTCGGGGGGCTACGGTTACCGGCTGAAGCAGAGCATTGCGCTCGCGTACCTGCGCACCGATCTCACCACACCCGGGACGGAGCTCGAAGTCGGGATCCTCGGGGAGCGCTGCCGCGCGCTCGTCGGGCGCGAGCCGCTCTACGATCCGGGCAATCAGCGACTACGCGCGTGAAGCGGGAGCTCTAGTGCGCCGCGGCGCCGAGCACGCGCGCGACTCCGCGGCCGCGCGGGTCCGAGGCGGCGACCGTGCCGGAAGGGCCGACCGCGATCGCTTCGATGTCGCCATTCCATCCCTGGTTGATGAACGCGTACCCCCGCTGGGCGAGGGCGGCACGCACCTCAGGGTCGAGCGTGGCGTAAGGCTCCTCGAACAGCGTGTTGGGCGGCAGCAGCTGATGGTGGATGCGCGGCGCGGCGACGGCGGCGGCGAGCGGCATGCGGAAGTCATGCCAGTCGGTGATCACCTGGAAGACCCAGGTCGCGATGCGCGAGCCGCCGGGCGTGCCGATGACGAGCGCGACGTGTCCGTGCTCGGTGAGGATCGTCGGCGTCATTGTGGAGAGCGGTCGCTTACCGGGCGCGATCGCGTTCGCATCGCCGCCTACGACTCCATAGATGTTGGCGGCGCCAGGTTTCACCGAGAAGTCGTCCATCTCGTTGTTGAGAAGGAAGCCCGCACCCTTGACGACCTCGCCGGAGCCGAAGTCATCGTTCAGCGTGTAGGTATTGGCTACCGCGTTGCCGGCACGGTCGACGATCGAAAAGTGGGTGGTGTCGTGGTGGGCGGCGCCCCCGGTCGCGAGGCCGGGATGCACGGCCGCGGTCGGCGTGGGCGCCCCGGCGCTGACTTCGCGGGCGCGGCGCGCGAGGTACGCGGGATCGAGGAGCTGCGCTACCGGGGCCGAGCCGAAGTCGGGATCTCCAAGGTAGTCGGCGCGGTCGGCGAACACGCGCTTTTCCATCTCCGCGAGGAGATGCACGTATTGCGCGGAGTTGAGCGGCACGCCGGCAAACGCCTTGGCGAGATCGACCTTCATCGCAAGCAGCGAGAGGAGCGCTATGCCGCCCGAGCTCGGCGGCGGCGCGGTGATCACTTGATAGCCCGCCCATTCACCCTGAAGCGGCTCGCGCCATGTGGGCTTGTAGGCGGCGAGGTCCCTGGACGCGATGTGCCCGTGGCTGCGCGCCATCTCGGCGACCAGGAGCTCGGCGGTGTGCCCGGCGTAGAAGGCATGCGGACCGTCTGCGGCGATCTCCCTGAGAGTCCGCTCGAGCTCCGGCTGGCGGAACGTGGTCTCGGGGGCGAGCGCGCCGAAGTAGTCGAGGAAATTGGTTCGCCCGTGGAGCTCCCGGGCGCGGGTGTCGCGCATCGCGGCCAGCAGCGGGCTCACGCGAAAACCCTCGTGCGCGTAGCGGATCGCGGGCGCGAGATCGCTGCGCCAGGGAAGACTGCCAAAGCGGCGATGCAGCTCCCACAGGCCCGCCACGGTGCCGGGTACGCCGGCGGCGCCGGCGCCCACCGTGCTCGCGTCCGGCACCACGCGGCCGGCGGCATCGAGATACATGTTGGCGGTAGCGCTGGCAGGCGCCTTCTCGCGGTAGTCGAGGAAGTAAGCCTTGCCATCGATCCACAGGGTGGCGAATCCACCGCCGCCGAGGTTGCCGGCTTCCGGATAGGTCACGGCGAGCGTGAAGGCGACCGCGATCGCCGCGTCGACGGCGTTGCCACCCGTGTCCAGAATGCGCGCGGCGGTGTCGGCGCCGTAACGATCCGGAATGGCCAGCGCGGCGGTGCTGCCCGATGCCGGTGGCGCCGCCGCGGGCGCCGCGGCGCTTCCCATGGCGAACGTAAGGGCGCAAACCGTGGCGGCGCACCCACGGCGGGCGCGGGTCAAAGTGAGGCTGGACACCCACGGCATAATGCCATCATGCCGGCGCCGGGCGCGAGCCCATGAGCGAGCTCGTGATCTTCCTGCCCCTGTGCGCGGCGGTGTTGCATGCGACCTGGAATGCCGCCCTGCGCTCGAGTGCCGACCGCCTGGGGTTCGTCACCGTGATGAGCGTTGCGTCGACCCTCGCGGCCCTCCCATTCGTGGTGATGTTGCCCGTGCCCGCGAGGGAGAGCTGGCCGTATCTCGGGGTCTCGGCCGTGCTGCAGGTCGTCTACAGTTTTCTCCTCGCCCATGCCTACGCTCTCGGCGAGCTCGGGCTGGTCTACCCCATCGTCAGAGGGAGCGTGCCGCTGCTGGTGACGGTCGGTGGTTTCATGCTGGCGGGCCAGCGCCTGGGCGGCACGACGCTCCTCGGCATTGTGCTCATCTC
>Ga0307469_10001055_pt1 | contig 10229 bp, 5 predicted proteins | sample atmos_gasesAM2C__FD_203084 | JGI IMG/M metagenome (GOLD analysis project Ga0307469, IMG submission 203084) | Hardwood forest soil microbial communities from Morgan-Monroe State Forest, Indiana, United States - atmos_gasesAM2C_515 | ecosystem: Environmental > Terrestrial > Soil > Temperate forest...
CTCGCCGGAGAACGCGTTGAGCTGGTCCACCATCGTGTTGATGGTGCTCTTCAGCTCCAGGATCTCGCCTTTCACGTCCACCGTGATCTTCTTCGACAGATCGCCCTTGGCCACCGCAGTGGTCACCTCGGCGATGTTGCGCACCTGGCCGGTCAGGTTCGCCGCCATCAGGTTCACGTTGTCGGTGAGATCCTTCCAGGTTCCCGCCACCCCCAGCACCTGCGCCTGGCCGCCGAGCTTGCCCTCGGTACCGACCTCGCGCGCCACCCGCGACACCTCCGAGGCGAATCCGCCCAGCTGGTTCACCATGGTATTCACGACTTTCCCGATGCGCAGAAAATCGCCGCGCAACGGCCTGCCGTCTATCTCGAGCACCATGGTCTGGGCAAGATCGCCTTTCGCCACCGATTCGATCACGCGCGCGACCTCCGCGGTGGGCTGCACCAGATCACCGATCAGCGTATTCACCGACTCCACGCACTCCTGCCAGGATCCGCTGGCCGCCGGCAGCTTCGCTCTCTGTCCGGTTTTTCCTTCCTTCCCCACCTCGTTGCCGATGCGGGCAAACTCTTCGGCGATCATTTCGTTTATTTCGACGACGTCGTTGAACGCCTGCGCGATTTCGCCGTCGATCCCGATGAGATCCATGGGCATGCGAACGGAAAATTCCCCTTTCCGGAGCGCGCGCAGCGCCTTCAGAAGCGCGCCGCGATCGAGCGTTTCCGGAGAAAATTGCAGGTTGGTCATCTTCCCTCCCGATCAATCCGACGCCTTCCAGGCTTCAGCCGCTCGGGCACGTCGACCCTCGGGCTTGGTCTCGGCTCAGTTTCTTGCCGGGCCACGAAGCATGCCCCTCAACACCACCATCACTTTTTTGAACTCGGTTGATTTATCAAAGAAATAATCCGCGCCTCGATCGATGCACTTCTTCCTGTTCTCGGGATGCGGGTAGTTTGTCAGGATGATGACCTTGGGGGTGGGGTTGAGCTTCTTGATGTCGCGCAGCACGTCGGCGCCGCTCCCCTTCGGCATCCTGAGATCAAGGATCGCCACATCCGGTCTCAACTCCGCGGCCAGACTCGTGGCCTCTGTAGCATCCTTCGCCTGGCCTACCACTTCGATGCCGTGGACCTCGGTCAACAGGGTAACCAGCCGGTCACGCACGACTAAAGAATCATCGGCAATCAGGATTTTCATCATCTACGTGCCTGCCAGGTAGGGCAAAAACACACTCATCAATGATAGGGCGCGGAAATTCAAGGGACTATCAGGGAAACTTGATTTTCTCGTAGAGATCCAGCGAGCGGATGTAGCGGCTGGACTACAAGCAGCTCCATCTGGCGGGCGTCGCAAACTACTGGGGCGGGATGGGGTTCCACTTGCCTTGACCCGTCACCCGGCATGGTCCGAACGGACTACCCCACGAACTAGCAGATTAATCGGCGATGTAGCATATTAGCTACGTGACGTAGCGTACCAGCTACTTCCAAACAGATCGAGATGGCCAGCCCGCTGTTACGAGCCTAGCCGGCCAAACAAAGTGTAGTCATCCGTCTGTTTGTTTTCCTGCCGTCGGAGCACTACGCAATCACGTCAAGGATCCTCGACAAAGTAAGCCAAAGGGACCACAGATAAGTCCCGGGTAGCGCTGCTTAACGCCGATTACGGCTCATACGATGAGAGCCAAGGATCGGACCCGAGCATGCGCCGCGCTACCCAGCTATTCTGCCGCAGCCTCAGTGCAGCCGTCATGGCGCGCGCGCCATCGCAGGATCGGCGCGCCACGACCATCGCGCCGGTCTGCCTGGCGCCCGATCCGGCGGCGACCTTCGAAGCGGTCGTCCAGGTGTACGCGGCGCGCTGCTCGGGCTGGCTGGGCTATTTCGGCGTGCACACCTGGATCGCAGTAAAGCCGGCCGGCGCGAGGGCTTACACGATCTACGAAGTGATCGACTGGCGCTTGCGTGGGAGCGGTTCGGCGGTGGCGATCCGCAGGCGCGTGCCCGATGCGCGCTGGGGCGGCAATGTGCCGACAGTCCTGGCGAGCAAGCGCGGCGACGGCGCGGATGCGCTGATCGAGCGAATCGACAAGGCTGCGCGCGAGTATCCGTACGCCGGGGAATATGCCGCCTGGCCCGGACCCAATTCCAATACCTTTACCGCGTACATCGCCCGCGCGGTGCCCGAGCTCGGGCTGGACCTGCCGCCGACTGCAATCGGCAAGGACTATCTCGGCGACAGGCTATACGCGACAGCGCCGAGCGGCGGCGGCTTTCAGCTGTCGCTGTTCGGCCTGCTCGGCGTGCTGGCAAGCGGCGTGGAGGGCTTTGAAGTCAACGTGCTTGGCCTCGCGTTCGGCATCGATCCGTTCTGTCCGGCACTCAGGCTCCCGCTCGTCGGCCGCATCGGCGCGGCGCGCTTGAGCGGCTCCGGTACCCCAGCCAGCGTCACTGCAGGCCGCTCGTAAGATGGCCCCCTCGAGCTTTGCCGGGCAGGCGCGGGTGACGATGCAGGTGATCTATAACAGCGACAATTACTACGTGGTCGAGTATTCCGACCAGCACGCGTACGAGCTGGTAGACAAGCGCAGCGCGCGCGGCACGTTCTTCCAGGGCGATGGCGCGACCAGGTTCATGCAATTCATGCGCATTGCGGTCGGCGAAGACGCCTCCATCGAGCACGTCGACGATTTTCTCGGCAGCTTCGACGTCCTGCTGGACCGCCGGGTCGTCCACTGAGAAAGTCCGAGGTGACGAGAAAGGGTACCGAATCCTCGCCGGCGCCTTGGAGCGCCATGGGGTACAGGATCACCCTCGACCGAGGCGTTCTGCGGGCGGAATTATTCGGCCGCGAGACCGTTGAGCAGACGAAAGCTTTTTTCCAGGCGGTCGTCAGCGCAAGCAAGGAGACCCGCTGCCCGTGCGTCCTGATCTCGGTGCGTTCGTCGAAGCCGATATTTCAGCTCGAGCGGCATGGGCTGATCGACTACTTCCGCGAGCTTGCAGTCACATCGTCGCGGCGCGTCGCGCTGCTGGGCGACACCAGGGACCTGCGGCTTTCGCACGACTACGTCGAATTGATCGCGCGACAGCACGGGTTGAACGTGCGGAGCTTTCCGGACGAAACGACGGCGTACCGGTGGTTCGAAGACCCGCGTCGTGAGCGAGAACGGCGCCGTCAGCAAGAACGGCGTGTTCAACAAGTACCGCCTACTCTGCAAGAACGACGCGCTGGACAGCAGCGGCGTACCGCAGAACGCCGCAACGCCCCTGCAGCAGCAAGCTAAGCCGAATGGCCCAAGGCGAACATCACATACTCGAAACATGGGCTCGGTACTTTGAATCAGTTTGATGCGCCTTGTCGCCCTTTTCATCGGGGATGAACATGAATAACGGAATTGCTCGGGTAGCAGTCCTGCTGGCGATGGTCGGCTGGAGCTTGATCGCGCCGCAGCCGGCCCAGGCGCAATTGGGGGGCAGCCTGGTCGTCGCCGTCACGTCCCCGGCTTCCGGATCCACCGTCAGCGGCACGGTGCCAGTCACCGCCAGCGTAACCACCATCGGCGCTCTCACTGTCGCGGGGGTCCAGTTCAAGCTCGATGGCAGCAACCTCGGCGCGGAAGACACGACAGCGCCCTACTCGGTCTCCTGGAACACCACCACCGCCAGCAACGGCTCGCATACGCTGACCGCGGTGGCGAGAGATTCGCTTGGCATGCTGTGGACGTCCGACCCGGTCACGGTGACGGTGTTCAACGACACCACGCCGCCCACGGTCAGCATTACCTCTCCGGCGTCCGGCACCATCGTCGGCGGCACGATCAGCGTGACGGCCAGCGCCTCCGACAACGTCGGGGTCGTGGGCGTGCAGTTCCTGCTGGATGGCGTGAACGCCGGCACGGAAGTCACTGCGGCGCCGTACTCGGTCTCGTGGGACACCACCACCGCAAGCAATGGCTCGCATAGCCTGACCGCCGTTGCGCGCGATGCCGCCGGCAATCGCGCCACCTCAGCGCCGGTCGCGGTCACCGTCTCGAACGGTGCGCCTCCCGACACGACCCCGCCGGCGGTGTCGATTACGTCTCCTACATCCGGGGCGAGCGTTTCCGGCACAGTCACCATGACCGCCAATGCCTCCGACAACGTCGGGGTCGTCGGCGTGCAGTTCCTGCTGGATGGCGTGAACGTCGGCGCGGAAGTCACCGCCGCACCGTACTCGGCGCCTTGGGACACCACCACCGCGAGCAGAGGCTCGCATTCCCTGACGGCGGTTGCGCGCGATGCCGCCGGCAATCGCACCACTTCGGCGCCGGTGGGCGTCACCGTTGCCAATCCGTCACCGATCGTGCTCGAGAACCAGCAGCCTGGTTCGAGCAACTGGTCGATGTTCCCCGCCGGCAAGCCTGCGGACGACGTCGGCAAGCAGATCAAGGGTTACGCCTCGGCCACCAGCGTGAACCTGGGCGAGTCGATCACCTTCTTTGTCACGGTCACTCCCGCCCAGAACTACACAATGGACGTGTATCGCATGGGCTGGTACCAGGGCCTGGGTGGCCGGTTGATGCAGAACATCGGCCCGCTGCAGGGCGTGGCGCAGCCCGCCTGCCCGGTCGACGCCACCACCGGGCTGATCGAGTGCAACTGGACGGCGAGCTACACGCTCACGGTGCCTACCACCTGGACCAGCGGCGTGTTCCTCGTGATGCTCACGAACGCTCTGGGTTACCAGAACTACATCACCTTCGTCGTGCGCGACGATGCGCGAGTCGCCGACATCATGTTCCAGCAGGCGGTCGCGGACTACCAGGCCTACAACAACTACCCGGACGACAGCGCCACCGGCAAGAGCCTCTACGACTTCAACAGCCGCGGCGCAAACACCGTCGCGGGCACCCCGCGCGCGGTGAAGGTGTCGTGGAACAGGCCGTATGCCGGCCGCGGCTCCGGCCAGTTCACGGGCTGGGAGATCTACTTCATTCGCTGGCTGGAACAGTCCGGTTACGACGTGAAGTACTCGACGAATGTCGACACGCATGAGAACAGTGCGCGGCTGCTCAACAGCAAAGCGTTCCTGTCCATCGGCCAGGACGAGCACTGGTCGCAGGCGATGTACGACGGTGTCCAGCAGGCGCGCGACGCCGGCGTCCATCTCGGGTTCTTCGGCGCAAGCGCGGTGTTCTGGCAGGCGCGGTTCGAGCCGTCCCCGCTGACTGGCGCGGCCGACCGGGTGTTGGTCGGCTACAAGGACCGCACGATCGACCCGGTGCAGGGTCCGACGACCACCGTCCTGTGGCGCGATCCGTTCCTCAACCGTCCCGAGCAGCAGCTCATAGGGGTGCAGTTCTCCGGAGAGATCCCTTATGGCTCGCCAAACCCGCCATATGTCGTCAAGAACAGCTCGAGCTGGGTGTACGAAGGGACCGGACTGCACGACGGCGACACGATCCCATTGATGGTCGGCTACAAAATGGACTCGTCGATGTCAAGCGCCCCGGTCCCGACGTCTGTCGCCGGCACCTACCAGGTGTTGTCGGCATCCCCGTACGTCGATTCCAGCAATGGACCGATGACCGCGAACTCGTCGATCTACCAGGCGCCGAGCGGCGCGTGGGTATTCGGCGCGGGCACGAGCAGCTGGGCCTGGGGGCTGTCCGACGATGGCGATGGGTACATGAACCCGCTGATCCAGCGCATCACGGCGAACCTGCTGAAGCGGTTCGGTGCTTCCCCGTCGCCCTGACCCTTAACCGCACAAAGTAGATGGCGTAGCGCAATGAACCGGGCACGACTGGTTTACGCGGCCGCCGTGTCGGCGATGGTCGGCTGGGGCTTGCTCGCGCCGCAGCCGGCCCAGGCGCAATTCCTGAGCAGCCTGATCGTCACCGTCACGTCCCCGGCTGACGGATCCACCGTCAGCGGCACGGTGCCAGTCACCGCCAGCGTAAGCATCATCGGCGCTCTCACTGTCGCAGGGGTGCAGTTCAAGCTCGACGGCGCCAACCTCGGCGCGGAAGACACGTCAGCGCCGTATTCGGTTTCCTGGAACACGGCCACCGCGAGCAATGGCTCGCATACGCTGACCGCGGTGGCGAGAGATTCGCTTGGCGCGCTGTGGACGTCCGACCCGGTCACGGTCACCGTATCCAACGGTCCGCCGCCTGACACCACGGCACCCTCGGTGCCCACCGGGCTGACCGCCACCGTCGTTTCCTCCTCCCAGATCAATCTCTCCTGGACGGGCTCGACGGATAACGTGGGCGTCACCGGCTACCGCATCTTCCGCGGCGGCACGCAGTTCGCCACCACGAGCACGACCTCTTATGCGGACACGGGCCTGTCCGCCTCCACGACGTACTCCTACAACGTGGCGGCCTTTGACGCCGCGGGGAATGTATCGGCGCAATCCAGCCCCGCGAGCGCCACCACCCCGGCGCCTCCTGACACCACGCCGCCGACCGTCAGCATCACCTCTCCGGCCTCCGGGGCGATCGTCGGCGCCACGATCAGCGTGACCGCCAGCGCCTCCGACAACGTCGGGGTCGTCGGCGTGCAATTCCTGCTTGACGGCAGCAACGCCGTTGCGGAAGTCACCGCCGCACCGTACTTGGCGCCTTGGGACACCACCACCGCGAGCAATGGCTCGCACATCCTGACCGCCGTCGCGCGCGATGCCGCCGGCAATCGCACCACTTCGGCGCCGGTCACCGTCGCCGTTGCCAATCCGTCACCGACCGTCCTCGAGAACCAGCAGCCGGGTTCGGGCAACTGGCGGATGTGGCTGCGCGGCATCGCGCCCGCCGACGACGTCAACCAGCAGATCAAGGGTTACGCCTCCGCCACCAGCCTGAACAAGGGCGAGTCGATCACCTTCTATGTCACGGTCAATCCCGCCCAGCAATACACGATGGACGTGTACCGCATGGGCTATTACCAGGGCCTGGGCGGCCGACTCATGCAGAGCATCGGCCCGCTGCAGGGCGTGGCGCAGCCCGCGTGTCCGGCCGACGCTAGCACTGGACTGATCGAGTGCAACTGGACGGCGAGCTACACGCTCACGGTGCCTACGAGCTGGACCAGCGGCGTATTCATGGTGCAGCTCACGAACGCGCAGGGTTCCCAGAACTACATCACCTTCGTCGTGCGCGACGATGCGCGAGTCGCCGACATCATGTTCCAGCAGGCCGTCGCGACCTACCAGGCGTACAACAACTACCCGGACGACAGCGCCACCGGCAAGAGCATCTACGATTTCAACAGCTACGGCGCGAGCACCGTCGCGGGCACGGGCACGAAGCGCGCGGTGAAGGTATCGTGGAACAGGCCGTACGCCGACCGCGGCGCCGGGCAGTTCTTCCAGTGGGAGTTCTACTTCATTCGCTGGCTGGAACAGTCCGGCTACGACGTGAAGTATTCGACCGACGTGGACACGCATGAGAACAGCGCGCGGCTGCTCCAGAGCAAAGCGTTCCTGTCGATCGGTCACAACGAGTACTGGTCGAAGGCGATGTACGACGGTGTCCAGCAGGCACGCGACGCCGGCGTCCATCTCGGGTTCTTCGGCGCGGACGCGGTGTTCTGGCAGGTGCGGTTCGAGCCCTCGCCGCTGACTGGCGCCGTCGACCGGGTGATGGTCGGCTACAAGGACCGCACGATCGACCCGGTGCAGGGTCCAACGACGACCATCCTGTGGCGCGACCCGTTCCTCAACCGTCCCGAGCAGCAGCTCATAGGAGTGCAGTTCTCAGGATCGATCGATATTAGCGGGCCATTCCCGCCGTATGTCGTCAAGAACAGCTCGAGCTGGGTGTACGCGGGGACGGGGCTGGCCGACGGCGACAGCATCCCGAAGATCGTCGGTTACGAAATGGACTCGTCGATGTCGAACTTCCCGCTCCCGGCTTCCGTCGCCGGCACCTACCAGGTGTTGTCGCAATCCCCGTACACCGATCCCTACAGCGGACCGATGACCGCGAACTCGTCGATCTACCAGGCACCGAGCGGGGCGTGGGTGTTCGGCGCGGGCACGACCAACTGGAGCTGGGGATTGAGTGACGATGGCGATGGCTACATGGACCCGCGCATCCAGCGCATCACGGCGAATGTCTTGAATCGGTTCGGTGTCTACCCACCGCCCTAGCCGCAGGATGCCGCTCATGGAAAGTTAGACGGGCCGTTGCCCGAAGATGACGTAACGCAATGAACCGGGCACGACTGGTTTACGCAACAGCGCTGTCGGCGATCGTCGGCTGGAGCTTGATCGCGCCGCAGCCGGCCCAGGCGCAATTGCTGAGCAGCCTGATCGTCAATATCACGGCCCCGGCTTCCGGGTCCACCGTCAGCGGCACGGTGCCAGTCACCGCCAGCGTAACCATCGTCGGTGCTCTCACTGTCAGAGGAGTGCAGTTCAAGCTGGACGGCGCCAACCTCGGCGCGGAAGACACGTCAACGCCCTATTCAGTTTCCTGGAACACGACCACCGCGAGCAACGGCTCGCATACGCTGACCGCGGTGGCGACAGATATCCTTGGCGCGCAGTGGACGTCTCAGCCGGTCACGGTCACCGTATCCAACGGTCCGCCGCCTGACACCACGCCGCCCACGGTGCCCGCCGGGCTGACGGCCACCGCCGTCTCCTCCTCCCAGATCAATCTCTCCTGGACGGCCTCGACGGATAACGTGGGCGTCACCGGCTACCGCGTCTTCCGCGGCGGCGCGCAGATTGCCACCACGAGCGCGACCTCCTTTGCAAACACAGGCCTCGCTCCCTCCACGACGTATTCCTACAACGTGGCGGCCTTTGACGCCGCGGGGAATGTGTCGGCGCAATCCAGCCCCGCGAGCGCCACCACCCCGGCGCCTCCTGACACCACGCCGCCGACCGTCAGCATCACCTCTCCGGCCTCCGGGGCGACCGTCGGCGGCACGGTCAGTGTGACCGCCAGCGCCTCCGATAACGTCGGGGTCGTCGGCGTGCAGTTCCTATTGGATGGCGCCAACCTCGGCGCGGAAGACACGACGGCGCCTTACTCGGTTTCCTGGAACACGACCACTGCGACCAACGCTTCGCACACCCTGACCGCCATCGCGCGCGATGCCGCCGGCAACCGCACCACCTCCGCGCCGGTCACCGTCACGGTGTTCAACGACACCACGCCGCCGACGGTCAGCATCACCTCTCCGGCCTCCGGGGCGACCGTCGGTGGCTCGATCAGCGTGACCGCCAGCGCCTCCGACAACGTCGGGGTCGTGGGTGTGCAGTTCCTATTGGATGGCGCCAACCTCGGTGCGGAAGTCACCGCCGCACCGTACTCGGCTCCTTGGGACACCACCACCGCGAGCAACGCTTCGCACACCCTGACCGCCGTCGCGCGCGATGCCGCCGGCAACCGCACTACCTCCGCACCGGTCACGGTCACGGTGTTCAACGACACCACGCCGCCCACGGTGCCCACCGGGCTGACGGCCACCGCCGTCTCCTCCTCCCAGATCAATCTCTCCTGGACGGCCTCGACGGATAACGTGGGCGTCACTGGCTACCGCGTCTTCCGCGGCGGCGCGCAGATTGCCACCACGAGCACGACCTCTTATGCGGACATGGGCCTGTCCGCCTCCACGACGTACTCCTACAACGTGGCGGCCTTTGACGCCGCGGGGAATGTGTCGGCGCAATCCAGCCCGGCGAGCGCCACCACCCCGGCGCCGCCCGACACCACGCCGCCGACAATCGGCATCACCTCTCCGGCTTCCGGAGCCACTGTCGGCGGCACGATCAGCGTGACGGCCAGCGCCTCCGACAACGTCGGGGTCGTGGGCGTGCAGTTCCTGCTTGACGGCAGCAACGCCGGTGCGGAAGTCACCGCCGCACCGTACTCGGCTCCTTGGGACACCACCACCGCGAGCAATGGCTCGCACATCCTGACCGCCGTCGCGCGCGATGCCGCCGGCAACCGCACTACCTCCGCACCGGTCACGGTCACGGTTTCCAACTTCAACCCGCCGACGATCGCGAGCTTCACGCCCGGCAGCGGCCCGGTCGGCACCAGCGTCACCATCAGCGGCACCAACTTCACCGGCGCCACCGCAGTACTCTTCAACGGCACGAGCGCGAGCTTCACGGTGAACTCGGCGACGAGCATTTCGGCCACGGTGCCGACAGGGGCCACAACGGGGCCGATCAGCGTCACCACTGCCGGTGGCACCGCGAGCAGCGCGGCGAGCTTCACGGTCGGC
>Ga0307469_10001058_pt1 | contig 10218 bp, 5 predicted proteins | sample atmos_gasesAM2C__FD_203084 | JGI IMG/M metagenome (GOLD analysis project Ga0307469, IMG submission 203084) | Hardwood forest soil microbial communities from Morgan-Monroe State Forest, Indiana, United States - atmos_gasesAM2C_515 | ecosystem: Environmental > Terrestrial > Soil > Temperate forest...
CCTCCTCAAGCTGGCGGACTTGAAGGGATTCGCGGAGACTCCACGGTACTCGCCCGATGGAACGAAGGTCGCGGTGCTCTATATCGAAGGCATGCCGCGGATCGCGGGGCCATTGCAGCCGATGACGCCGTTAGCAGGCGTTGTGGGCGAGAAGGTTTACGAGCAGCGCATCGCGCTGGTCGACGTCGCGACGATGAAGCTGTCGCAAGTCACGCCGTCCGATGTCTACGTCTACGAGTACGACTGGACGCCAGACTCGAAGGCATGGGTTGTGAGCGCCGCGCACGGCTCGGGAGACAACAACTGGTGGCTCGCGCGCTTGTACGCCGTGGATGCAGGCAACGGCGAGATGCGCGAGATCTACAAGCCGAAGTGGCAGATCGCCGAGCCGCATGTCTCTCCGGATGGAAAGTCGGTAGCGTTCATCGAGGGACTGATGAGCGACGCAGGACTGACTGGAGGAGACATCCAGCTGGTAGCAATGTCCGGAGGAGCCGCGCGCAACCTGACACCAAGCCTCAAGGCGTCCCCGTCGTCGTTGGCCTGGACGGCAGCGAACCGGCTCGCGGTCATCGCCAACGTGGACGGAAATGCCGGCTACACCACGATCAGCACAGATGGCCAGGCAACACCCGCGAGTTGGAAGGGTTGGACAGGTGAAGAGACCATCGGCACGGCCACCGACATCTATGCGCTGGGAGCCTCGTTCTCTCGAGATGGCGCGATGAGCGCGGTGGTGCGACAAGCGGCCAGCACTTTGCCAGAAGTGTGGGCCGGCCCGATGGGATCGTGGAAGCAGCTGACGCACGTGAACGCCAACGTGCACGCGACCTGGGGAGAGAGCCGCAACGTGCACTGGATGAATGGCGACACGCGCGTGCAAGGCTGGCTGATGCTGCCCAAGGATTTCGATCCGGCGAAGAAGTATCCGTTGGTGGTGAGCGTGCACGGTGGTCCGTCGTGGGGATGCCTCTCGCAGTGGCAAGCGGGAAAGATGGGCGACATGACGGCGGGGTCGCTGCTGGGATGGTTCGTGCTGTGTCCGAACCCGCGCGGGAGTTACGGGCAGGGCGAGGCGTTCACGCAGGGCAACGTAAAGGACTTCGGCAACGGAGACTATAAGGACATCATGGCCGGAGTCGATGCGATGATCAAGCAGTTCCCGATCGATCCCAAACGGATTGGTTTGCGCGGGCACAGCTACGGCGGGTATATGGCGATGTGGGCCGAGACCCAGACCACGCGCTTCGCGGCCGTGGTGGCGGGAGCGGGGCTGGCCGACTGGCTGAGTTATTACGGGCAGAACGATATCGACGAGTGGATGATTCCGTTCTTTGGAGCGTCGGTGTATGACGATCCGGCGGTGTATCAGAAGTCGGATCCGATTCGCTTTGTGAAGAATGTGAAGACGCCCACGCTCATTTTAGTTGGCGACCGCGACGGTGAAGTGCCGATGCCGCAGTCGATCGAGTGGTATCACGCGCTCCAGGCCATGAAGGTGCCGACGCAGATGGTGGTGTATCCGAATGAAGGGCACGTGTTTTTCCGCCCGGCCGATGCGCGCGATTACACGCTGCGGACGCTGCGCTGGTTTGAGGAGTGGTTTGGGAAATAGTTTCCGCTAGCGGAATTTAGATGATGCCAGGCAGGTTGCAACGAACCCAGGTTAGCGTCCCAAGAGCGGACGCGAACCTGGGGCGCCGGACACGTGCCACCGGTTCGCCTCGCTTTCCCGACATGAATTTAGGCAAGCCGACACAGTCGTTCTTTCGTGGCTCATGCGTGTTGAACGGATCTGGTTAATGTTCTAAGATGCCGCGACAGTTATGAGGTTGGAGTAAGTTGCTGTGATGCGCAGTTATGAGAACCCCGGTCGGTCTCATCTTTCTCAAGTGACCAGCGATAACGTAATTATTAGTCGCCGGCAAGCCGGTCATCTTCTGGTCTTAACTCTCCTTCTGGTCGCCACTGTGGCCTCGCGACCGGGTGCCGCGCAAACAGCACTCCACGACAGTTCAGAGAAGCGGACGGTTCACGGTGTCGTGGTCAACGGCGTCACACATGAAGCGGTGGCACACGCGCTCGTGCTCTCCAATGACGATCGGTTCGCAACCCTGACGGACGAGCAAGGGCGTTTTGAGTTTGCTCTTCCGGAAGCGACGAGCGCCGTCCCGGATTCGACGGGGAACGCCACATATTCGATCTACGGGCTGGACTACGTTGGAGCGTCGTATGCGAATTTCCCCTGGATGTTGGCGGCACGCAAGCCAGGATTCCTGGGTCTGGATCAGCGCACGCGGGTGTGGGACAACACTCCGGTGGTCGAGGGGAAAGACGTCACGATTACTCTTGTGCCAGAGGCGCGCATTGTGGGCCGGGTGGTTCTTCCGACCCCCAATGTGTCTGACCGGATTACGGTCGACCTTTACCACCGGCAGATAGTTCAGGGCGGTGCACATTGGGGATGGGAGAAAGACGTTGCCGTCCGATCGAATGGCGAATTTCGATTCGCGGATCTCGAAGCGGGTACCTATAAATTGCTGACCGGTGAGTTGATGGATCGCGACCCGCTCACGGTCGACCCTCGCGGGCCGATCTACGGCTATCCGCCCGTTTACTTTCCAAATGCTCTCGACTTCCAATCCGCAGGGGAAATTCAACTGACGGCGGGAACAACATTTCAGGCGGAGCTCTCACCCGTGCGGCAGCCGTACTATCCGGTCAAAGTGCCGGTCACGAATGGGCCCACCGACAACGAACTCATGGTCAGCGTCTCGGTGCAGGGACGCAAGGGGCCGGGGTTCGAACTCGGCTATAACACGCGTGAGCAGCGGATTGAGGGCTCGCTGCCGAACGGAACTTACGTGGTGGAAGCGCTGAACCAGGGAGACATGGCCGCGAGTGGGTCGACCACCATCACGGTGAAGAACGCGGAGCTCACGGCGACGCCGATGACGTTAGCGCCCACGGGGTCAGTCCACATCGAGGCAAAACTGGAATTCAAACCTGATTCGGAAACCGGCGCGCGGAATGAGAATGCGAACGAAAACATTCCGGGCGAAGTTCAGCCATTCGTCCAAGGGCGAGGACAGAATTTCAGCGTGATGCTGGAACCTGCGGATGACCTCATGCACCCGGAAATGCCGAACGGGCCGTCCGAGGTTGCTCAGAATGGGGACACGATGATGTTTAACCACGTACCGCCAGGCCGTTATTGGGTACGTGTCCATGCCTCGCGCGGGTTTGCGGCCACGGTGACTTCGGGCGAATTGAATCTACTGCGCCGGCCACTCACCGTCGGCCCAGGATCCATCCTCAAGGTGAATGTGACACTCCGCGATGATGGGGCAGAGTTTTCCGGCAGCGTGGAAGGTGGAAGCGGAGCACCGGCAGAAGCCCAAGGGCCGGTCTCGACGACTTTCATCGGCAGGTTGTTGCCAAAGACGGGTGCGCACATCTACTGCATCCCGCTTCCCGAAAGCACGGGCCAATTTCGGGAAGGCGCAGTGCAAACGGATGGCAAGTTTGTGGTGCAGCAGATCCCGCCCGGCTCCTACCGGGTGCTGGCGTTCGATCGTCAGAAATTGGACTTGGAGTACAACAACAGCGAAGCGATGCGCGCGTATGAAGGCAAGGGCCAGGTGGTGCGCTTGAGCGCTGGCCAAAAAGAAAACATAACACTGCAGGTGATTCCAACTAGCGAATGACTATGTCCACCTTCCGATCCCAATGGACTTCCGCACTGATGGTGCTGGGCTGGCTGGCCGCCATCGCTTGCACTTACGCCGCGGCGCAGAATTCCCTGGGAGATGCAGGCACAGGTCAGTTTCGGATTGCTGGAACGGTAACCAACAAGCTGGGAGGGGCGACTCTGGCGCGAGTGCGCGTCACGATCCGGGACGTCAAAGATTCGAAAAACGTGTTGTCGCAGGTGACGGGAGACGATGGCCGCTTCGAGTTCCGGGTCAAAGCGGGTAAGTATGCGTTGCACGGAGCGAAGCGCGGATTCATCAGCTCCGACTACGATCAACACGAGCAATTTTCGAGTGCGATCGTCACCGCGGCCGGGCTCGACACGGAGAGTATCGTGCTCAAGCTCGCGCCATCGGCGGTGCTGAGCGGGAAAATTCTCGATGAGTCCGGAGATCCCGTCCGCCTTGCCAGGGTTACTTTGTGGCGCGAGGACCACACGACAGGCGTCAGCCGCATCACGCGATTCCGGGAAGATAGTGCCGACGATCAGGGGAGTTACGAGTTCCTGCCGCTTGATGCCGGCACTTACTTCCTTTCGGTGACCGCGACCCCCTGGTACGCTGTGCATCCGGCGACCACGTCCCCAGAAGGTGTGCCGGTGGCACCGGCGGTGGTCGACCGCAGCCTCGACGTCGTCTATCCGACAACTTACTATGCGGGCGCCACTGAGTCGGAGGACGCGACCCCGATTCCGCTGCGAGGCGGTGACCGCCTGGAAGTCGATCTGCACCTCGCACCCGTGCCTGCCCTGCATGTTATCTTCCGCAGCCAGCAAGACGGTAGCCAGCAGGACGGTGGCAACGCGTATCCCATGCCTGTTCTGCAGAAACGGGTATTTGACAGCTTCGATCGTCCGCGCGCCCAGGAAAATGCCCACATCATTTCGCCCGGCGTGTACGAACTGACAACTGCTCCCGGCAAGTACGCCATGCGCCTCTGGGGGGCACCGCAAAACAACCGCGTCAGCGATATAGATATCACTCAAGATCATCAGGAGGTGGAAACCTCGAGCGGAGAGGCACTGAGTAACATCAGCGCCTCCCTGCACATCCTTGGAGAAGAGACGATTCCCCGAGATCTGTTTGTGGTCATGCGCGAAGGGCAACGACGAGGTGGGACAGGCGGACAAGTGGACGCCAAAGGCGACGTGCAGATTCCGAACGTGTCTCCCGGTACTTATGAACTATGGGCAGGATCGCAGAACAACGACTACGCCGTTGTCAAAATTACGTCAGACGGCCAGGAGATCTCGGGGCACACTTTGAAAGTGCCGGCGGGGGCGTCGATGTCGTTGTCGCTCACGCTGGCCGCCGGAAGCGGCCGGGTGGAGGGCTTCGCGAAACGCGATGGGAAAGCGGTGCCGGGAGCGATGGTGGTGCTGGTCCCGAAACATCCGGAAGCAAATCGCGAGTTGTTTCGGAGAGACCAAAGCGATCTGGACGGCAGCTTCGTGCTGCAAAACGTGATCCCGGGAACTTATACGGTGATCGCGATCGCCAACGGGTGGGATCTAGATTGGTCGCGGACAGGAGTCATTGCGAAGTATGCCGGGCACGGACGGACGGTCGTGGTTGCGGGGCCGGGGAACCGGGCGATTCAGTTGGCGGAGGCGGTTGAGGTGTAGGGGAAGTAGGTGCATTGCCGGTGGAGCGAGGGGCGTCCCCGTCCGTCGACGGGAGACCGAAGACGAAAACCTGTGGTCGCACAGATTGACTTCGACAGCATTCGCACCCGACACCTCGCTCCTTAGCTTACTCACGCAGCTTGAACAGCGCCCGCCGCGAGGTCCCCAAAACTCCGATACCCTACTTCGCTTCAGGATTTCCTCCGCTGCACTGCCTTGATTGAAAAGTACAGAGGTCCTTCACTTTGCTCAGGATGACAATTTACTTGAGTTTTAGATGACGCGGAGAAGTTTGGATCGGTCCGGATGGATTCAACCCGGCACGCGGCACTGAGGATAGCTTTCGGGCTAAGGTGCTCGGGGAGTGTGCCTGATCCAGTCGATGGACGTTGGATACCAGTACAGCGAGGGGGCGTCGGTGAAAACGAGTTGGGCCTTTTCGGCGACCGGCGCGGAGGCCTTGGGGATGTTGACCGGGAGGTGGCCGGCGAAGCGGATCTCGCCGAACAGGGCGCGGGCGGCACTGACCTCGGAGACGGTGGCGTTGGAGAACGTGCAGATGTAGTTCTGGATCGAAGGAAAGTCTTCTGTGAGATACGGATTGCCCATCGCCAGAACCGCGGTCTTCTCTTTCGCGCGACTGAGAATCTCGCCTAACAGGTGCGCGGTCGAGTCGGCCAGGGAAGCGGAATTTTTCTGGCCGCGGGCCACGGTCAAGGTTCTTACTGCGGATGGCACCACGTACACGGCCACCACGACCGCGAGCGCTTCGCTCACTTTGGACAGGACTGTGCCGGACAACGCGGCCGCGCGGCGGGGATCGACGTAGATCACGTCGGCGCCGGGCTGGCGGTCTCGGAACTCGCGTGCGAGCACCCGGCCATCGTCCGCGCCAATGTGATCGCAGAGAATCACCAGCAGGGCGGGCGGGGCCGGTTTCACGCGCTGATATAGAAAGATGGTGTTCCGGTCCGGACGTTGCGCTTTCAGCGGCAGGATCTTGCCGTTATCGAGCACGGATGTAATGGAGTCGTCCGAGATACGCTGCCCTTCGGCGACGTTCTCGGGATTGCCGACCAGGCGGTGAATTGCGCCCACGTCGACCAGCCGGTTTTTCTCCAGATGCAGCGCACCCTTGGCTTGCAGAATCTTGAGGACCGACGCGTCCAAACGGTCTTGGGAAATCTCGCCCGCGCGGACCGCCTCGAGCATGGCGCGGTAGCTGGCCTCGAGATCGGCCGGCATGGTGAGCACATCGTTGCCGGCCTTGAAGGCATCGACCGCGGCCCGGCCGGGATTGGCGGCGTAGCGGCGGCTTAGTCCGGCCATGTCGAGAGCATCGGTGACGACCAGTCCCTTAAAGCCGAGGTCGTCTTTCAGAAGATCGGTGATGATGTGCCGCGAAGTGGTGGCGACATGGTTCGGATCGGGATCGAGGGCAGGCACGCGGACGTGCGCCGTCATCACGGCATCGACCCCCGCGGCAATGGCTTTGCGGAACGGCGGCAACTCGACCGCCTGCATGCGGTCGAGATTGTCGTCGACGACCGGCACGGCGATGTGGGAGTCGACGGCGGTATTCCCGTGTCCGGGAAAGTGCTTGGCAGTGGTGAGCATGCCGCTGGTCCGGGCACCGCGGATGTAGGCGGCCACGAGATCTCCCACCTGTAGCGGGTTTTCCCCAAAAGCACGCGTGCCAATGATGGGGTTCGCCGGGTTGGAATTTACGTCAGCGACCGGAAACAGGTTCCAGTGAACGCCGAGAGCGCGACTCTCCTGCGCCGTGATGCGGCCGAATTCTTCGGCATAGGCCAGGCTGCCGGCGGCGCCGAAGGCCATGGCATGCGGAAACACGGTGGTCCCGAACAACTGCGCGGGAAGCACGCCACGCTCAAAGTCGCCAGCCACCAGCAGGGGCAGCTTCGACTCAGTCTGGAGCTGATTGAGCAGGGTGACCGTCTGAACGCGGTCGTTACCGTAAAGAAAATGTCCATTTGCCGGCACGGACATGGCCAGCGAGCCCAGGTGGTATTTGCGGATGCTATCGCGCAGTTGCAGATACCCGGGACTTTGTTCCCCCAGAAGCTCGACGCGCATGCGCACCATGAAAAGCTGCCCGACCTTTTCCTCGAGCGACAAACTCTGAAGCGTGCTCTGAGCCCAGGCTTGGTCTGCATGAGCGGGAGGTGGTGCGGAGGGCGGGCGATATTTATCGCGCGTGAGAGCAACCGAACCCAAGAGGGTGAAGAGCGCGATCAGGGGGAGGGGGTTCCGGGACATCGTGCAAGAGCATACTGCGGAAACAAATGGACATCATCCACAGAGTTAATCACAGGCCACTAACGAAAGGACATGTACCCCGGGACAGCGGGGAAAGGCCGTGTTCGCGGGGGAAGAACTCCCACAGCCAGGGGTGTCTTCCTTGATGCCGGAAGGGCAGCCTTGAATCGCGCGTTCCGATAAAACTGGCCACGCATCGGAGGATGCCCGGCCTCGGTGCGCTGCAGTTGGATCACTTCGCGCACGCTGACGCCACGGGAGGTACAAAGGCCCTTCCTCAGGGTGACGGCGCAAGGTGGAGATCGTCTTCGAGACGTTTAGTGGGTGGGTGGAACGTATTCCTTGGGGGCGACGGCGCCTTCGCCGAAGAAGAATTGTTCCATGTGGCGGACGATGACTTCCTGGTCCTCACGGCGGGCCGGGTTCAGGCGGTATTCGTTGAGGATCATCTTGCAGAACTCGGTCCATTGCCGCCAGGCTTCCTGGGAGACGTTGTTGTAGATTTTCTGGCCGAGTTCGGTATCGAAGGGCGGCTCGTCGAGGCCGGGGAGTTGCTGTTTCAGCTTTACACAAAAAACTTCATGCGCCATGGGGCTTCCTTTATGCGATGTTTAGCCAAAAATTATCTCACAACGTGAAGAACTGAGTTCTTTGCGGCAGGAAAGCTTCAACCGCAAAGAACGACAAGAAATGGCGTTAAGGCCACGAAGAACGGCCACGTGGAAGGGCGTGGTGCGAAACTGGGGCACTAATTTCCGAATCCGACCGATTTCAGGCAGAATCTGATCTGCAGAATGAACGCTGACCTGGTTAAAGAGTTCCGGAGCATTCCTATTCTCGCTGACCTGTCCGATGAAAAACTGGGCTGGCTGGCGGACCACTCCGCCATCGCAACGGCGGAGCCCGGCGAAGTCGTGATTCGCGAGAACGAACCGGCCGAGTGGATGGTGATCTATCTCGAAGGCGAGACCGATGGCCGTCGCGAGGCGGCGGGGCCGGACGCGCCCGTATACACCGCAAGAGCCGGCCAGATCACCGGTATGCTGCCGTTTTCACGCATGACGCATTTCACGATCACGGCGCGTGCGGTGTCGCATCTGCGGGTGGCGCGCATTTCGAAATCGCTGTTCCCCGAAATGCTGAACCGTATTCCGGAACTGGGACCGCGGCTGGTGGGGATTCTCTCCGACCGCGTACGGGAAGTCACAAAGCTCGATCAGGCCCGCGAAAAGCTGGCATCGCTGGGAAAACTCTCCGCAGGACTGGCGCATGAACTCAACAATCCGGCGGCGGCGGCGGCGCGCGCGGCCAATTTGCTCCGGACGACCTTCGACAAGCGCGAACAAGCCAGCCTGGAAATTGATCAGGAGAATCTTCCGCCGGAAGCGCGCGAGACGCTGCGCATGATTGAAGCCAAGGCACGCGAACTGCAAGCGCAGACTCCAGCGAAAAATGTGCTGCAACTCAGTGATCTGCAGTCGGAGATCCAGACGTGGCTGGAAGATCATGGAGTCGATGACGGGTGGGAAGTCGCTCCGGTACTGGCCGAGTCGGGCGTGCGCATCGAACACCTGGAAAGGCTCGCGCAGAAGTTCACGCCTTCGGTCATGAAGCCCGCCATCCGCCGCTTTGGCGCGACCCTGGAAATCTCGCGGTTGCTGAGTGACATCGAGCACAGTTCGTGCCGCATATCGGAACTGGTGAAAGCGATCAAGGAATACTCGTTCATGGACGAGGCGCCGCGCCAGGAAGTGGATATCGCCAAGGGAATCGATAGCACGCTGATCATGCTGAATCACAAGTTAAAGCATGGAATTACGGTGACGCGAAATTACGATCCCAACCTACCGCGCATCGATTCCTACGGCAGCGAACTAAACCAGGTTTGGACGAACCTGATCGACAACGCCGCCGATGCGATGAATGGCAAGGGCGAGCTGCGCATCCGGACCATGCGCGAAGGCGATGATGTGCTTGCGGAGTTCGTCGACAACGGGACGGGCATTCCGGCAGAGATCCAGACGCAAATTTTCGATCCGTTCTTCACGACCAAGCCCATGGGAGAGGGCACCGGGCTGGGCCTCGATACCGTGTACCGCATCGTCCGCAAGCATCGCGGGAACGTGAGCGTGGTATCGCGGCCGGGTTATACGTGCTTCCGGGTGCGGCTGCCGATCAAGAACACGCGGATCTAATAATGCACTGGGAGCGAGTTCTGATCGCTTTGGTTCGTGCGTAGATACCGCTTCGCGCTCCTTTCTTTTCGCCGCTATGCACCCACTGTATTGCTCTTGCTTGCCACCCAAGCGACAGCTCAACCCAGGGCTTCTTCACGGGGAGATTGTTTGTCGCGAACCTTGGTTGTCACCGTAAGCGATAAACAAGGGCCCGTGATGACTCTTGATCAGGACAACTTCCTTGTCGGGTCAAAGTCATCGGTTCTGAAGATCGTTGGGGCCGAAGCGCGGCATCGCGCGCCGAGAGCAATTTTGCGGATCGATCTCAGCGGAAGCATGCGCACTGAGGGACAACTCGGGGGGGCATTTGCTGCGCTGGCACGT
>Ga0307469_10001059_pt1 | contig 10217 bp, 8 predicted proteins | sample atmos_gasesAM2C__FD_203084 | JGI IMG/M metagenome (GOLD analysis project Ga0307469, IMG submission 203084) | Hardwood forest soil microbial communities from Morgan-Monroe State Forest, Indiana, United States - atmos_gasesAM2C_515 | ecosystem: Environmental > Terrestrial > Soil > Temperate forest...
CCGCGCCTGCCGCGATCGCGTGACCGCCGACGGTGACCAGACCCAGATCGCTTATCTTGTACCCGAAGAGCGCTACGTCGAAAAACTGGCCACCCCCGACGTCACCATCGCCGACCTGATCGGAGATATCGACCCCATCAAGGCGGCCCGCGGCGGACAGCAACTGAGCAGCGAACTCACGGTCCACTACGGCCTTCTACCCCGCGCCAATCGCGGCATCTTCGCTATCAACGAACTGCCCGATCTCGCCGGAAAAATCCAGGTCGGCTTGTTCAACATCATGCAGGAAGGCGACGTACAGATTAAGGGCTACCCGGTCCGCCTACCGCTCGACGTCGCCATGGTCTTCAGCGCCAACCCCGAGGACTACACCGCTCGAGGGAAAATCATTACGCCCTTGAAGGATCGGATTGGTTCGGAGGTTCGCACGCATTACCCGGCGACCGTGGAAGAAGGCATGGCGATTACCGCGCAAGAGGCGTGGACCCGCCGTGACGGCCTTGCGTTGCACCTTCCCAAATATGTTCAAGAAGTAATCGAGCGAGTGGCTTTCGCTGCGCGGGAAGACAAGAAAATCGACAAGCGCTCCGGCGTGAGCCAGCGTCTTCCGATCTCGGCCACGGAAAACGTCGTCTCGAACGCCGAACGACGTGCCCTCCGCAATGGCGAGAAAGCCGTCGTGCCGCGCATCAGCGATGTTTACGCTGCTCTTCCGGCAATCACGGGCAAACTCGAACTGGAGTACGAAGGCGAGATGAAGGGCGCGGATCACGTGAGCCGCGAACTGATTCGGGCTGCCATAGCTAAGACTTTCGACGAGTATTTCAGCGGCGTCGACATGCGCCAGATCGTGCAATGGTTTGACCTGGGCGGAGAGATCAAGCTCACCGAAAGCGCCGGGGCCAAGGAAGTGCTCACCACCGTGCGAGGCATCCAGGGATTGATGGAGAAGATCAGCGCGCTGGGCGTCTCCCCCAAAGACAACGTGGAATCGCTGGTCTCAGCAGCCGAGTTCGTGCTGGAAGGCTTGTACGCCCACAAGCGTATCGGCCGTACCGAAGAGCGCGTATTCACTGCGGGAGACAAGCAACCGAAGAAACCCGAGCGAACCTACGAGCGCGAAGAACCGTTCCGCGGCCGTAGACCGTATAACTAGCGGATGGCTGATGGTCGTTGGCAGTCAGCGACCCAATGAACGAGCAGCAACTAAGGTGGAGCAACTCCTCGATGCGGGCACCGATGAACCGCCAACGACTAACCACCGACGACTGACGACTGCCTTTATGAGACGCATCCGGTATTCCAAATACGTTCCCGATCCCGCCGGCGAGATGAGCATGGAGGATCTGCTTAGCGCGCTATCGGACTACCTGCTGCAAAGCGGCTTTCAGAACTATATGTTTTACGAAATGCCGGAAGGCGAGCAGAATCTCGACGCCTTGCGACGCGCCATCGAGCAGGCGCTCATGGATAGTGATCTGTTCGACGAAGAAATGCGGGAGCGTTTGCAGCAAATGCAAATGGAAGGCTCGCTCGACGAACTGATCGAGAAACTTATCGAGCGGATGGAACAGGAAGACTTCATCTCGATCGATGATCCACCCGACCCTTCAAAACCATCGTCGACGGGAGGGCAGACCGGCGAGGGCCAGCAGGCCAAATTCGAGATCACCGACAAGAGTCTCGACTTCCTGGGTTTTAAGGCTCTGCGCGACTTGCTGGGATCGTTGGGCAAGTCCAGCTTTGGACGGCACGACACCCGCGACATGGCCACCGGCATCGAGGCCAGCGGAGCCTCAAAAATCTACGAGTTCGGCGACACGCTCAATCTCGACATTACGGCCACTCTGTCCAGCGCCATCCAGCGCGAAGGGCTGAGCCTGCCGCTGAACATCGAGTATTCCGATCTCAATGTGCACCAGTGCGAGTACCAGTCCTCCTGCGCCACCGTCTTGATGCTCGACTGCTCGCACTCGATGATCCTTTACGGTGAAGATCGTTTCACGCCTGCCAAGAAAGTTGCGATGGCGCTGTCGCAACTGATCCGTACGCAGTATCCGGGTGATTCGCTGTCGCTGGTGCTGTTCCATGACTCGGCCGAGGAAGTCCCGCTCGGCCAACTGGCGCGCGTTAAGGTCGGCCCCTACTACACGAACACACGCGAAGGGCTTCGGCTCGCGCAGAGGATTCTGCAGCGCCAGCGCAAGGACATGAAGCAGATTGTCATGATCACCGACGGCAAGCCCTCCGCGCTCACCATGGAGGACGGGCGGATCTATAAGAATGCTTTCGGACTGGATCCACTCGTGGTGAGCCAGACGCTTGAAGAAGTTTCCAAGTGCAAGCGGGCGGGCGTGCTCATCAACACGTTCATGCTCGCATCTGACGCCGGCCTGGTGAGCTTCGTCCAGAAAGTCACGGAGATGTGCCGCGGCAAGGCCTACTTCACCACGCCCTACACGCTGGGGCAGTATCTGCTGATGGACTACATGTCGCGGAAGACCAAGACGATCCACTAGCGGCGGGCTTGCGGGTTAGCGCCCAGAGCTACACTATACTGCCGCATTGCGACTAAATCCGGGTGCGCCTGAAATCTACCCTTTATTCTCGGCGCGCACCGCCGCTTCCGCAGCCTGGAACCCGATCTTGCTGTGTGTTCCGTCGCAGAAGGGTTTGTTCGTGCTGCCGCCGCAACGGCACAGCGAGAACGCCGGCTTCCCCGTCAAATCGTACGGGGTACCGTTTGCATCGACCAGTTCAATGCTTCCCTCGGGAGCTTCCACGCGATAAGGACCATTCGGCCGAACGGTAATCTTCACTTGCGCCATGATTGCCTCCAGAAAACGATCGCGCGCGTCGTCACGACGCGCGTCCATCGAAGATATCACAGCAGGGTCAGGCGGCCGCCCAACGTCCAGCAGCCAGGCTGCGGTAAAGCTGAAGATACTCGTCAATCATGCGTTTGTGGTTGTAGCGATCGCGGGCTCGCTGGTACGCACGATTTGCATATGCCCTGCACTTCTCACGATTCTCTCCCAACTCCCGAATGGCACTTGCCAGACTGGCTGCGTCGTTCGTGCGAAAGTAAATCGCATCATCTCCCCAAATTTCCCGGAAGCTGGGAATATCGTTCGCAACAATCGCGCACCGCGACAATGCCGCTTCCAGGGGCTCCATCCCAAAGGGCTCGTAGCGAGCTGTTGCCGCATACACAGCCGCCCGGCTGTAAAGGTTGCGTAATTGCGATTCGGTCTGCGGCCCCTTCAACGATACGCACAGCTGTTCGGTCGACACCTTGACGTCGGCGCGAATGGGAATGCGCGGCGCGTTCACCGGGTGCTCCGAACCGACAATGCAGACCGACAGCGGATGCTCATGCTGCGTCAACAAGTGGACCTGCTTTCCCGCATCGAGCAACCGGCCCACCGCCAGCACCGAATCATCCTTGCTCACGTAAGGGTTGAAGAAGATCGGGTTGCGCCCGTTATAGATCACCTTCTCGCGGGCCGCTGGAGTGTAGGAGTGCCGCAAGGCTTCGAGCATGAAGGCGGAAGGAGCCACCACCATGCTCGCGCCAGACAGTCCTCTTCCCACGACATCCCGATAACGGCTAAGCCAACGAGCCGCCTTAGGCTCGCGTCCGTGAACCGCAACCCACCACGTGATCAGATCGCCATGTGCGACCACGACCCGCGGAACATCTACCGCCAAATCTCCATAACAGAACTGGTTGAGGTGCAGTACGTCCGGCTGGATCTCTTCGACGATCGACGTCAGGTACGCGGACGATTCGGCAAAGTCCTGCTCGCCCTCATGCATCCACTCCAACCGGAAGGCAGTCGGCCGGAAATCCAGCCCATGGAGGCTATCCATCCAGGAGGTCTGTTCCGGCAGTGGGACCTCTCCGAAGCTGATGAGGGTAACCCGAAGCCCCCGGCTTACCAGCCCGCTCACAAGCTCGCGGGTGTAAGACCACACTCCTGAAATGGTATCGGTGGTGACAAGAACGTGCATCAGGGTCCTTTTGCCCGGCTGGGAGTGCCGGACCGTGCCCGTATTTTAGTCGGGAGTTGGATTTTTTATGAAGGCCTTAATTTGTTCGCCGCGCCGGCCCCCGCAAGCATTTGCACACTGTTCGGGGTGTTCAGGGGCCGTTTCCTCTGTTTTTTGGGGTAACTGCTTCTCTGTAAACCGCTTCAATCGGGAAGAAACTGCATGCTGAGCTGCAAATATTCCGTATTGACCAGTTATATCCAAGGGGTTTAGCGTAGGCCGCAAGCCACTCTGATCGTCGAAAAGGCGCTGCCGGAGTCCCTGAAGGCGGCGCACCATGAAATCAGCCCGGCGGTTACACCCGTATTGGGTCGCCGGGTCGAGCGCAACCGAGTCACCTCGTCAGTTTCGCATGCGCGCCACGGAGCCGGTAGTTTCGCCACTTCTCGGTCTCTGAAAGAACTCATTAGTGACTTGAATACTTTGAGTTGGGCGTCGCGTGGTTTGAACCGCGCTGCGCAGTTCCGCACCGGACGTTCCAAGGAGAGGATCGGGCATGGCTGATTTCTATCAGACCGGCATTATCGCGACTCTGCACAGGCTCGGGCAGGGAGACTTGGCGATCATCGAGCGTCAACTCGAGTATTTTTCCCGCCAACAACCTATCGCACTGGTATTACCCGCGCTGTATTCAGAATTCCAAAAGCCCGCCATGGAGACCATCCTGAGCGAACTCAGTGGCGCCACCTATGTCCGCCAGTTCGTTCTGACTCTTGCGCAAGCGACCGCTGAACAATTCGAGGAAGTGCAACGCCGGGTCAGCGTTTTGCCTGGCGAAGTGCGAGTCCTTTGGCATGACGGTCCGCGCATGCAACGGCTGTACCGAACGTTGGATGAAAATCGCCTTCAGATTGGCCCTGACGGAAAAGGCCGGCAGTGTTGGATGGCCTACGGCTACGTGCTGGCCAGTCGCAAGGCCTCCGTCATTGCGTTGCACGACTGCGATATCGTGAACTACAACCGGGCCATTCTGGCACGGCTGTGTTATCCCGTAGTCCATCCCGATATCGGCTTCGAATTCAGCAAGGGCTATTACGCCCGCCTCAGCCATCAAATGCACGGGCGCGTCACACGCCTGCTCATGACACCGCTGGTCCGTGCCTTACAATCCATGGTCGGTTTTCTGCCCTTCCTCGTTTATCTGGACAGTTTCCGCTACGCTCTGGCCGGGGAATTCGCGATGCAGGCCGACCTGGCGCGTGTGAACCGTCTTCCGTCGGATTGGGGGCTCGAGGTTGGCGTCCTCGCTGAGGTCTACCGCAATTGCTCGATCCGCCGCATCTGCCAGGTTGATATCGCTGAGAACTACGAACACAAGCATCAGGAACTGTCCCATGGCGACCCATCGAAAGGCTTGATGAAGATGGCCATGGACATCTGCAAGTCCTTGTTCCGCATTCTCGCCGCCGAAGGCGTGAAGTTCGATCACGGAATGATGCTGACACTACTGGTCCGCTACCAGCGCATGGCGGAAAATAACATCAGCAAGTATCACGCCGATGCGATGATCAACGGTCTCACCTTCGATCGACACGAAGAAGAAACCGCTGTGGAGACGTTCTCGCATGCGCTCAAGCTGGCCTATGAAGAATTCTTTGCCGACCCCCTGGGCGCGCCTCCCATTCCAAACTGGATGCGCGTGAGTGCAGCTCTCCCGGCGTTCCTTGAAGACGTGCGCGAGGCCGTCGACGCCGACAACGAAGTGTTAGTCAATGTGGCCGGACTGTCCGCCTGAGAGAAATGAGCCGACGTCTCTAACCACCCGAGTAAGACTGAGAATTCGAGTTCCCCGACTGTGGATGAACTGTTTCCAAATGAGTTGAAAGCGCGCCTCGAGCAAATCCGCGAGGCCGACATCGTGGTTGGCATCCCGAGCTACAACAACGCCCGGACTATCGGACATGTGGTCCGCGCCGTCTCGGTGGGACTTGCCAAGTACTTTCCCGCAAATCGCTCCGTCATCGTCAATTCCGATGGCGGCTCGAAGGACAAAACGCAGGATGTTGTCATGCAGGCCGAGAGCGGAGCCGACGACTTGCTGCTCGTGTCCCACCCGGTGCACGGAAGCTATCGCATCAGCACTCCGTATCACGGTGTGCCCGGCAAAGGCAGCGCGTTTCGCACCATCTTCGCGGTGGCCCATCATTTGAAGGCCAAGGCGTGCGTCGTCGTCGACTCGGACCTGCGCAGCATCACGCCTGGCTGGATCGAACTCCTGGCCCGCCCCGTGCTGGAGCACGGCTACGACTACATCGCTCCCTACTATCACCGGCACAAGTACGACGGCACCATCACCAACGGGATCATCTATCCCATGACCCGTACCCTGTATGGCAAATCCGTGCGGCAGCCGATCGGGGGAGAGTTTGGCTTTTCCGGCAGCCTGGCCGGCAGATACCTCGAAAAGGATGTTTGGGATACCGATGTAGCTCGCTTCGGGATCGACATCTGGATGACCGTAACAGCCATTGCAGAAGGCTTCCGGGTCGGCCAGGCATACCTGGGGGCCAAACTCCATGACGCCAAGGATCCCGGCGCCGATCTCACCAGCATGTTTCGACAGGTGGTGGGGTCGTTTTTTCGGCTGATGGAAAGCTACGAGGGCATTTGGAAGTCGGTCAACTCGTTTGAGCAGGTTCCCATGTTTGGCTTTCCGTTTGAAGTCGGCGTCGAGCCGCTCACCGTGAATACCGACCGGATGATCCAAGCCGCTCAGCAGGGCGTCGCGGACCTCCGGGAGATCTACAGCTCGTTTCTTTCTCCCCAGACCCTGGTCGACTTGACTACCTACGTCCATCGCAATGGTCAGGGTTTCCACATTCCGGACCGCCTTTGGGTTCGCATGATCTACGAAGCCGCGATCGCTTTTCGCTACCGCACCCTGGACCGCGATCACTTACTGCAGTCTCTGGTTCCGCTCTACCTCGGGCGAACTGCGTCTTTCGTTCTGGAAGTCACCGAAAGCAACGCCAGCCAGGTGGAGGAACGCATCGAACAGCTGGGCCAGGTATTCGAATCGGAGAAGTCCTACCTCGCTCAGCGTTGGGACGCCGCCCGGAAGGAGAACCTCCATGCGCAGCCTGTTTGACCGGATGTTGATTGACCCCTTCAATCGCCTCGCCGACCAGTCCGCCCACGTTGTACCCATTCTGATCATGGTGCTGGTTACGTTGATCATTGGCGGATTCCTCGCATTCGTGGCTCGTTGGCTCACCTATCGCCTATTACAGGCGGCCCGCTTCGATCGCCTCGTACAGCGCACGGGCTTTTCCAGCATGATCGAGCGCACTGGCGTCTTCCGCTCTCCCAGCGATCTGGGTGCCCGGTTTGTGCAGGCGTTGGTGTGGCTGTTCGTCATACTCTTCGCACTCACCGCTGCCGACACGCCCGCCACCGCTGGACTCGTCCTTCGGTTCGTTGAGTACATCCCGAACATGATCGCTGCAGGCCTGGTCTTGCTGTTGGGCGCCGTCGTCAGCCGCATGATTGCACGCAGCGCCCTGCTAGCCGCCGTAAATGCGCAATGGCCGGCCGCCCGCCTCATTGCCGGAGGCGTCAGAATACTGGTAATGACACTGGCCGTCGTGATTGCGCTCGAGCAACTCCATATCGGCAGTTTGCCCCTGCTGGTCGCGTTCGCGATCGTGTTCGCCGGCATCGTGTTCGCCCTCGCCATCGCGTTCGGCCTTGGCGCCCGCGATATGGCCCGGCAGTGGCTTGAGGCCAAGGTGCGCCACTCGGTCGCGGAAGAGGAGGTCTTCCGCCATCTCTAGAACCACGCGCACGCTCGTCTTTACCGATCTCGACGGCTCCCTCCTCGACCATCAGTCGTACTCCTGGGCCGATGCGTCACGCGCGCTGGGTGTCCTGCGCCGTCAGCAGATCCCCCTCATCTTCTGCACCAGCAAGACTCGGACTGAGGTCAAGGCGCTCCGGCGCTCCATCGGGAACCCTCATCCCTTCGTCGTGGAAAACGGGGGCGCCATCGTAATCCCCGCTGGCTACTTTCCGGAAATCGCCACCCTGGGGAATCGCGCGAAAGCGTACACGCTGATTCTCGGCCGCCCCTATGAGGAACTTGTTCGGGAACTCAGGCGGATCGCCCACGAGACCGGGGTAACCATTCGCGGCTTCCACCAGATGACGGATGACGAAGTGGCCCGTGAAACAGGGCTCACGCCCCGCGAAGCTCACATGGCCCGGCAGCGCGAAACGGGCGAGCCTTTTCAATTCGAAACGGGTAGTCCGGCCGCGATTCGCTCTTTCACCCGACGAGCGCAGGAACGCGGCTACAGCGTGCAGCGCGGAGGACGCTACTGGCACTTCTCTGGCAGTTGCGACAAGGGACTGGCCATGAGCGTATTGATCGGCTTCTACCGGATGGCCTGGCAGACCCGCATCTTCACGATCGCGTTGGGGGACAGCGCCAACGACTTGCCGATGCTAAGGCTGGTCGATCGGCCGATCCTTATCCCCCGGCTCGATGGAAGTTTCGCCAAGGAAGTGACCGAAGCGGTTCCGCATGTTTCTCGGGCGGCCAAACCAGGCCCGCAAGGTTGGAGCACTGCACTCCTCAGGGTGCTGCAGGGGAGGATCGAAAGCTCAGGCGATTTGAACGTCCGCAAAGGCGCTTCTCGGCGCACTCGCTTTCTTGCCCGTGCGTAACAACCTAATCCTGTTCTGACTTGGTCAGCTGAACCCGCATCCGGGTGGCGAGGTCGTGAATCACGCGAATCCGCTCGGCGGTAGACTCGGGAACTTCCTTCGACGCCAGCGCCAACTCGCACGATAGCAGCATCGCCGTGACGCTCTCCTCCAATTCATTCCAAATCGCCTGTGTGGCTGAAGAACGGGCAATCTGTTCTTCCCGCCGCCACCGCTGGAGTGCGCTGCGCACCTCCCGCACCACGCGCTCCACTCCACTGATCGCACAATTGATGTGTACCGGAAACGCCGTTCCCAAGTGCTCCAGCACCTGCTCACCTTCGTCCGGTTCGGCTTCCAAAACGAATTGATCGACAACGACGGCGTCGTACTCCTGATTGCGTAGCTTGCCAACCGCCGCATGCAGTGTGGAGGCAACCTCGGTGGGATGATCCGTCACTGCAAGCAAAGCTTGTGCGCATTCTTGACCGCGAGAAGACGGCGTAATAAGCAGAATCATGCCTGCCCTGTTGCAAGCGTCGCGCCAACCGGTTCCCGATTGAAGCGACGGGACTTACTCAATCCGATCGTTCCTTGTTTCCTGTTCTGGGAAATCTGCGCGACGTTTTCGGAACCATTCACAATCGGGGATGCACTTCAGGATCGCGAACTGTACTCCTTCAGTTTTCGATAGAGCGTCGTTTTCCCGATACCCAGCAGGCGTGCAGCGTTCAGCTTGTCGCCATTGAGTTGCGCAATGGTATTCAGAATAGTTTGCCGTTCCAGTTCCGACATCGGTATGACCTTGCTCGTGCCATTTCCGCTCGTGGGAGCTTCGGTGCCCTGCAACTGGCTGATCGCGGGACGCAGGTCGCCGACGTGAATCGTTGGGCCGGTCGTAAAGGCGCACGCGCGCTCCAGGCAGTTCTCCAGTTCGCGAACATTTCCCGGCCAGTCATAAGCCAGCATCACCTTCAGTGCATCGTCGCTAAGCGAGCGCTCCTGCCCTGAAGTGCGTGATTGCCGCTCCAGGAAATGCGCAACAAGAATCGGGATATCCTGACGCCTCTCGCGCAATGATGGAATCCGCAAGCTCAGCACATTCAGCCGGTAGTACAGATCGCGCCGGAATGTGCCCTGCGCCACTCCTTCTTCCAGATCGCGATTGGTGGCGGCCAGAATTCTCACATTAATGGGAATCTGCTTGGTGCCGCCTACCGGCCGGATTTCCTTCTCCTGGATCGCACGCCACAACTTGGCCTGCAGGTCGGTTGCCAACTCTCCCACCTCGTCCAGAAAAACGGTTCCACCCTCCGCGATCGACAGCAGACCGTCTTTGGCGCAGTGGGCCCCCGTGAAGGCTCCCTTGGTGTGGCCAAACAGTTCACTTTCGATCAGCGTGGGCACCAGAGAGCCGCAATCGACGGGGATAAATGGTTTGTCGCGAAACGGTCCCGAGAAATGGATCGACCGCGCCACCAGTTCTTTGCCGGTGCCGCTTTCCCCAAGAATCAGCACGG
>Ga0307469_10001060_pt1 | contig 10213 bp, 9 predicted proteins | sample atmos_gasesAM2C__FD_203084 | JGI IMG/M metagenome (GOLD analysis project Ga0307469, IMG submission 203084) | Hardwood forest soil microbial communities from Morgan-Monroe State Forest, Indiana, United States - atmos_gasesAM2C_515 | ecosystem: Environmental > Terrestrial > Soil > Temperate forest...
AGGGCAGCGGCTTCCTGAACTGCGGCGGCTTCTCGGTATCGGTAGTGATGTCGTTGATGCGCGGCGCCGACTTTGCGCGCTCCTGGACGCTGTACGGCAGGTAGGCCGTCGCCGCGCCGACCCCCAGCGCCGCGAGCAGGGCCGCGATCCATCGCGCCCGTCCTTGCGGAAGAAGGAGCGCGGCGAGCGCCAGCACCGCCGCCGCCATACCGGTGTAGAACGCATAGCGCAGCAGCGCGAAACCGGTGCCGTACGTCCACAGCCCGAGCCGCACGCCCAATCCCGAGGCGAGCAGCAGCAGCGCTCCGGCAGCGGCGACGATGACGGCCAGCGCGCGCAGCCAGGCGATCGTCATCTGCACGCTATTGTTTTCGCGGATCGTCCACCGGATTCACGTAGGTCACTCCCCACGGCCCGGTGCCGTGGACTTGAACCACCGTCTCGGAGGCGGTCCACCCGAAATGCGGAGTCTTCGGCTGCATGATCATCATGCCGCCGGGAGGAAGCGCGTGAGTGCTGGCGCGGTCGAAAGTCTCGCCGATGCCCATGTTGAAAGTGCCCGAGAGCACGGTGACGCGCTCCACGGCAGGGTGCCAGTGCGGCGGAATGCGGTAGTTGGCGGGAAGCTTCAGCCGCAGGATGAACGGCACGGCCTCGCTCATCGGTCCTTCGATCACGGCGCCTTGGGCGCCCCGCGGCAGCGACGGCACGTCGCTCCATTTAAGATCGTCGGGCATCACCATCTTGTGCTGCGCCCAGGCGGAAGAAGCGGTCCAGCAGGCTGCGGCAACGAGCGCGGAAACAGCGCAGAGCTTGGCTTTCATGGGGTCCCTCCTCTGGTAAGACCGAAATCAGGCTACGCCTGTGCGCGGCCTGCCACAACTGGGAGGTATCATTCGGGCCTTCCCCAGACGACCACAGACCCTAGGAGATCCCGCCATGGCGATTAAAGTCGGCGACCGCTTGCCCGACGGCAAGCTCATGGAGTCCACCGAGTTCGATTCGGGCACGCAGTGCGCGATGCCGCCCAAGGAAGTGAGCGTCGGCGACGCGGTGAGGGGCAAGAAGATCGCCATCTTCGGCCTGCCGGGCGCCTATACCCCCACCTGCTCGGCGAAGCACGTGCCGAGCTACGTGCAGAACCTGGACAAGCTCAAGGGCCGAGGCGTGAGCGAGGTCTGGTGCGTGGCGACGAACGACGCCTTCGTCATGGCGCACTGGGGCCGCGACCAGAAGGCGCTCGGCAAGATCCGCTTCCTGGGCGACGGCAGCGCGCAGTGGACCAAGGCGCTCGGCCTCGAGCTCGATCTCAACCCCCGCGGCATGGGCACCCGGATGCAGCGCTTCTCGATGCTGGTGGACAACGGCGTGGTGAAGCAGCTCAACGTCGAGGGCCCCGGCAAGTTCGAGGTCTCGGACGCCGCCACCCTTCTCAAGCAGCTGGCCTGATACGAAAGGACCCCTTCTATGAAACTGTCGATTCCCCTCCTCGGTGCCTGCCTGCTCGCCGCCAGCACGGCCCTTTACGCCCAGGCTCCGCAAACCGATCGCCACGAGAAGATGAAAGCGGCGCACAGCAATGCCGAAAAGGCCTGCGAAGGCAAGCAAGGCGACGCGCGCCGCGACTGCATGCGCAAGCAAATGTGCGCCCAGGCGAAGGACCCCAAGGCTTGCCTGGAGCGCACCGCGAAGATGAAGGCGGCGCATGCCAAGGCCGAGAAGGCCTGCGCAGGCAAGGAAGGCGACGCGCGCCGCGACTGCATGCGCCACGAGATGTGCGCGCAGGCGAAGGACCCGGCGAAGTGTGAAGCGCGCGCCAAGGCGGCCCGCGAACGCCGGGAGCAAAAGAAATAGCGTTTCAGCGCCGGCTTTTGGCTTTTGAGATGAAACGACTGTTTGCCGCCGGCTTGCTGCTGTGCGCCGTTTGCGCCGTCGCCGCCGAGGCGCCGCGCAGGATCGTCTCGCTCGAAGGCGTTACCGAATACCTGCTGCCGAACGGCCTGCGCCTGCTCACGCTGCCCGACCCGGGCGTCGACACCACCACGGTGCACATCAACTACCTGGTCGGCTCGCGCCACGAGGGCTACGGCGAGAAAGGCATGGCGCACCTGCTCGAGCACCTGCTGTTCAAGGGCTCGGCGCGCCATCCCAGCGTCAAGGAGGAGTTCACGCGCCGGGGCGCGCGCTGGAACGGCACCACGTCGAACGACCGCACGACGTATTTCGAGACCTTCGCGGCCAGCGACGACAATCTCGCGTGGGCGATCGAGATGGAAGCCGACCGCATGGTGAACTCGTTCGTCTCCAGGCAGGATCTCGACAGCGAGATGAGCGTGGTGCGCAACGAGTTCGAGCTGGGCGAGAACAACCCCGGCAGCGTGCTGTTCCAGCGCATGCAGCAGGCGGCCTATCCCTGGCACAACTACGGCAATCCGATCATCGGCATGCGCTCCGACATCGAGCGGGTGCCGATCGACAGGCTGCAGGCTTTCTACCGCACCTGGTACCAGCCCGACAACGCAGTGCTGATCGTCGCCGGGCGCTTCGACGAGGCGCGCGCCGTCGAGCTGGTGGCCCGGCATTTCGGCGCCCTGCCGCGGCCGGCGCGGCCGCTGCCGGCGCTCTACACCGAGGAGCCGACCCAGGACGGCGAGCGCACGGTGGTCCTGCGCCGCAGCGGCGACAACCAGCTCGCCGCGCTGATGTACCGCGTGCCGGCCGGCGCCCACCCCGACTATGCGGCCGTCGACGTGCTCACCAACATCCTCGGCGACACTCCGAGCGGGCGGCTGCACCGCGCGCTCGTGCAGAAAGGCCTGGCGAGCTCGGTCTGGGGCACCGAGCGCGCCCTGCACGATCCGGGCTACGTGTACTTCGGCGCGGCGCTCGACAAGTCCGCGTCCCTGGACAAGGCGCGCGACGCGCTGATCCAGGCCGTTGAAAGCCTCCGCAAGGAGAGGATCACCGCGGAGGAAGTCGCGCGCGCGCGCACCGCGCTGCTCAACGACTTCGAGAAATCGCAGCTCGACACCGGCGCCTTCGTGCGCGCCCTTTCCGAGTTTTCCGCCATCGGCGACTGGCGCCTGTTCTTCCTGTACCGCGACCGCCTGCGCAAGCTGAGCCTGGAAGACGTGCAGCGCGTCGCCGAGCACTACTTGAAACCGGCGAACCGGGTCCTCGGCGTGTTCGTGCCGACCGAGCGGCCCGAGCGCGCCGAGATCCCGGCGGCCACCGGCCTGGAGGAAGCGCTTGCCGCCTATCGCGGCGACGATGCCAAGTCGCTGACGCTCGGCGAGGCCTTCGACCCGTCGCCGGCCAACATCGAATCGCGCGTCGTCCGGCGCCAGCTCGCCAACGGCATCAACGCGGCGCTGCTGTCGAAGAAAACGCGCGGCGGCCGCGTCGTCGCCAGCCTCGCGCTGCACTGGGGCGACGAGAAGAGCCTGTTCAACCGCGAGGTGGCCTGCGATTTCGCCGGCGGCATGCTGATGCGCGGCAGCAGGAAGCACACTCGCGCGCAGCTCAAGGACGCCTTCGACAAGCTCAACGCCACGGTTTCCGTGGGCGGCCAGGGCGCCAGCATCGAAGTGCGCCAGGAGAACCTGGCCGCCGCGCTGCGGCTGGTGGCCGAGGCGCTGCGCGAGCCGGTCTTCCCTCCCGCCGAATTCGACGAGATGAAGCGCGCCGCGATCACCGGCGCCGAGGCGCAGCGCACCGACCCGGCGGCGCTCGCCGGCGTGCGGCTGGCGCGACACCTGCAGCGGTACCCCAAGGGCCATCCGTTCTATACGCCGACCATCGAGGAGCGCATCGAGAAGCTGCGCGCCGCCAAGCTCGGCGACGCCGAAGCCTGCTACCGCGACCTGTTCGGCGCGACCGGCGCCGACTTCGCCGCGGTGGGCGAATTCGACCCCGGGGAAACGGCGCGCCTGGTCGAGGAGCTGTTCGCCGGCTGGCGCACGCCGCTGCGGTTCGAGCGCGTGCCGGCGCGCTACTTCGACCGGCCGGCGTTCGAGAACGCCTTCGTCACGCCCGACAAGGCGAACGCGGTGCTGCGCGCCGGCCTCAACGTCAGGATGCGCGACGACCACCCCGACTATCCCGCGATCACCCTCGCCAACTACCTGCTCGGCGGTCCTTCCACCGCGCGGGTCCCGGTGCGCGTGCGCGAGAAGGAAGGGCTCTCCTACAGCACCTTCACCACCTTCAACTCGAGCCCGTTCGATGAGTCGGCGGAGTTCCGCGTGTCGTCGATCTTCGCGCCGCAGAACCGCGCCCGCGTCGAGCGCGCGATCCGCGAGGAGCTCGAGCGCGCGGTGCGCGCCGGCTTTACCGCGGGCGAAGTGGAGGCAGGCCGGAAATCGCTGCTCGAGGCGCGGCGCATGGCGCGCACGCAGGACCGCGCGCTCGTCGGCCGCCTGGGGACCTATCTGTTCGCCAAGCGCACCTTCGCGTGGGACATCGAGTTCGAGTCGAAGATCGCCGCGCTGAGCGCCGAGCAGGTGAACGCCGCTCTGCGCCAGCACATCGATCCGGCGCGGCTTTCGGTGATCGTCGCCGGGGACTTCAAGCAGCCCTAGCTCACAGGTACCTCACTTCGAGAATGTCGAGCTTCTCGTCGCCCGACGGCGTGCGCAGCGTCACGCTGTCGCCCGCGCGCGCCTTGAGCAGCGCCCTGGCGATCGGCGAGACCCACGACACGCGGCCGCGCGACGCGTCGACCTCGTCGACGCCGACGATGCAGATCTCCTTCTCCTCATTCTTCATTTTTATCCTCACGGTGGCGCCGAAGAACACCTGGTCGGTGTCGCGCCCTTTCGCGTTCACCACCTGCGCCGCTTCCAGCCGCTTGATGAGAAAGCGGATGCGGCGGTCGATTTCGCGCAGGCGCCGCTTGCCGTAGATATAGTCGGCGTTCTCGGATCGGTCGCCGAGCGAGGCCGCCCAGGCCACCGTCTTCACCACCGCGGGGCGCTCGGCCTCCGCCAGCTGCCTGAGCTCGGCCTTCAGGCGCGCGTAGCCTTCCGGCGTGATGTAATTCTTGCCGTCCGGGACCTTCGACATGGGGTGCGCTGGATTCTACGCTTGCCAGCGCCGCGCCAAGCTTTCAGAATCCGTGAAAAAGGAGGCAGCATGGCGGCGGAGAAAGCCGAGCGGCTCGATTTTCTGACGCGGATGCGAATCCGCGAGCTGGTGCTGATGGGGCTGATCAGCGTGACCGCGCTGCTCGCCAACCTGCCCCACGAGTACGTCGAGGATACCCTCGGCGTGTCGCACGCCACGCTGATCGCGGTGCTCGCCTGCGCGGTGATCCTGGGGCTGTTTCTGTACCTGAAGATCTTTCTGTTCGTCGCCGTGGTGCTGCTGGTTGCCGGCGCCAACCTGCCCGAGCAGATCGCCGACGGATTCCACCTCTCCAAGATCCCGATCATCCTCGCGCTGGTCGCGCTGGTGGGAATGGGCCTCATCAACCACGTGGTGAAGCTGGTCCCGACCGGGCTCGAGCCCAAGCCGCGGGAAAAAAGCCTCGAAGCGGTGCGGGCCATGTTCTACGCCATCGAGAAAAACAACCCGGCCTACGCGCAGAAGGTGCTGGCGATGAACTTCGACCCCAGCCTGCATCACGAAAACGGCTACACCCCCCTCGCCTACGCCGCGGCTAAGGGCAACCTGGAGATGGTCGACCTGCTCCTGCGGAACAACGCCGACCCGACCCAGCTGACCCGGGAAGGCGACACCCCGGTGGAGCTCGCCCTGCGCTTCGGCCACGGCGGCATCGCCGACGTCCTGAAGCGCGCCCGGCAGTCGGTCGCAGCCGGCGGCGAGCCGCAGCCCCACCCCGCCTAGCCGTTGCTATAATACTGTATGGATATGCAGGTCAGCGCGACCGAGCAGGAAATCAGCCGCGATACGCTGCTCGAGAAATACGCCAAGGAGCAGGAGGCCTCGGTCGATGACGTGCGCCTGCGCGTGGCGCGCGCGCTGGCGCAGGCCGAGCCCGAGGAGCGGCGCGCCCATTGGGAGCGCCGCTTCCTGCAGGCGCAGGAGGAAGGCTTCATCCCCGCCGGGCGCATCAATTCCGCCGCCGGCATCCAGCTCCAGGCGACGCTGATCAACTGCTTCGTGCAGCCGGTCGGCGACTCGATCTCGGAGGTGGTCGACGGCAAGCCGGGCATCTATACCGCGCTCCAGGAGGCGGCCGAGACCATGCGCCGCGGCGGCGGCGTCGGCTACGACTTCTCGGCCATCCGGCCGAAGGGCGCCGAGGTGAAGGGCACGCGTTCGCGCGCCAGCGGCCCGGTGTCGTACATGCGCGTGTTCGACCAGTCGTGCGAGACGGTCGAATCCGCCGGCTCGCGCCGCGGCGCCCAGATGGGCGTGCTGCGCTGCGACCACCCCGACATCGAGGAGTTCGTCCACGCCAAGGACCAGGGCGAGCTCGCCAACTTCAACCTCTCGGTCGGGGTCACCGATGATTTCATGGTCGCGGTTGAAAAAGACTTGACCATTGAATTGACCCATAAGTCGAAGCCCTGGCCGAGCAACGACAGCTATCAGCGCGGTGACGGCCTGTGGGTGTACCGCAAGCTGCGCGCGCGCGAGCTGTGGGACCAGATCATGCGCTCGACGTACGACCACGCCGAGCCCGGCATCCTGTTCCTCGACCGCATCAACCGGGACAACAACCTCAATTACTGCGAGACGATCGAGGCGACGAACCCCTGCGCCGAGCAGCCGCTGCCGCCTTATGGCTGCTGCTGCCTGGGTTCGATCGATTTGACGAGATTCGTTTCCCATCCGTTCACCGAGAAAGCCGGGTTCGACTTCGAGAAGTTCGGCCGGGTGGTCGAGACCTCGGTGCGCATGCTCGACAACGTGCTCGAGGTCACGGCCTGGCCGCTCGAGCCGCAGCGCCAGGAAGCGATGGCGAAGCGCCGCGTCGGCCTCGGCTTCACCGGGCTGGGCGACGCGCTCATCATGCTGCGGCTGAAGTACGACACCGACGCAGCCCGGGGCATGGCGGCGCGCATCTCCGAGGCGATGCGCGACCAGGCCTACGGCGCGTCGGTGGAGCTGGCGAAGGAGCGCGGCGCTTTTCCGCTTTTCAACGCGGATCTGTATTTGTCGGGGAGCAGTTTCGCCGCCCGCCTGCCTTCGGCTTTAAAGGAGCAGATCAAGAAATCAGGCATTCGCAACTCCCATCTGCTGTCCATCGCGCCCACCGGCACGATCAGCCTGGCTTTCGCCGACAACGCCTCGAACGGCATCGAGCCGCCGTTCTCGTGGACCTACACGCGCAAGAAGCGCATGGCCGACGGCACGCTGCAGGAGTTCCCGGTCGAGGATCACGCCTGGAGGCGCTACCGCGCCGCCGGGGGCGAGGTCGACGCGCTGCCGCCCTACTTCGTCACCGCCCTGGAGATCCCGGCGCGCTCCCACGAGCAGATGGTGGCGGCGGTCGCGCCCTATATCGACACCAGCATCTCGAAGACCGTCAACGTGCCGGAGGATTATCCGTACGCCGAGTTCCGGGACCTGTACCTGCACGCGTGGAAGTCCGGCCTGAAAGGCCTCGCCACCTACCGTCCCAACAAGATCCTCGGATCGGTCCTGTCGGTGGAAAAGCCCCAGGACTTCGTGCAGGACGACGTCAACCGGCGCCTTTCGATCAAGACCGTGCCCGCTCCCGTGCTGGCCAGCCTGCGCTGGCCGGGACGGCCCGATCTCGCGGGCGGCAACCCGGCGTGGACCTACATGATCGAGCATCCCAATTACCACTTCGCGGTGTTCGTCGGCCACGTCGAGAACGGCCCGCTGCACGCCTTCGAGGTGTGGGTCAACGGCAGCGAGCAGCCGCGCGGCCTCGGTGCCCTCGCCAAGACGCTGTCCATGGACATGCGCGCCAACGACCGTGGCTGGCTGAAGCTCAAGCTCGATACGCTCGCCAAGGCAGGCGGCGATGCCTTCGACATGCCGTTCCCGCCGCGCGGCGAGAAAAAGCGCATGCCCTCGCTCGTCTCGGCCTTCGCGCAGATCGTGCGCTGGCGCGTCGAGCAGCTGCATGCGGGCCTGGCGGACGAATCCTTCAAGCTGGCGTCCGAAATCGGATCTTCGCCGGTGGCCGAGGCGATGTTCGCGCTGAAGGAGCCGAAAACCGGCACCGACGGCACGATGTCCTGGACCGTGGACGTGCTCAACCCGCGCACCGGCGACGATTTCGTCCTCGGCCTGAAGGAAATCACCCTGCCCGACGGCATCACGCGGCCCTACTCGGTGTGGCTGTCGGGCGAATATCCCCGCGCGCTCGACGGCCTGTGCAAGATCCTGTCGCTCGACATGCGCGTGCTCGACCCGGCGTGGATCGGCATGAAGCTGCGCAAGCTGCTCGATTTTCCCGAGCCGCTCGGCGACTTCATGGCCTTCGTCCCCGGCAGCCGCCGGCAGCAGACCTTCCCCTCGACGGTTTCCTACGTAGCGCGGCTGATGCTGCACCGCTACGCCATGCTCGGCATCCTCGACGAGGACGGCGCCCCTCGCCAGCAGATGGGCATCCTGGAAGCGCCTTCGCCGAAGCATGTTCCGCTCATGCTCGGCGCGAAGTGCCCGGAGTGCGGCAATGCCACGCTGATCCGCAGGGACGGCTGCGACTACTGCACCGCCTGCGGCTATGTCGGGATTTGCGGCTGAAGCTCTGCTCCGCCGTCGTACTCGACGGCTTCCGGCAGGCCGGCGTCCGGCGGGCGGCCAAAGCCGATGCGGCCACGGCGGCCCAGGATGACTTCCTCGCTCTGCGCCAGGATATCGGCGCCGCCTTCGACCGTCACGTAGGTGCCGTTGGTGCTGTGGTCCTGCAGCACGAAGCGGCCGTCGCGCAGCGTGATCGTGCAGTGGCGCCGTGACACCGTCAGGTCGGCGACCACCAGCGCGCAGCCAGGCGCGCGCCCGACCACCACGGACTCGTTCTCCCGCGAGCACACGACCGCGTGATCGCGGTACGTCAGCCGCAGCCGGCGCAAGCCGGTGGCGGCGGGCGCGGCGATCTCGCACAAGCGCAGACCCTCGCCCTTTTCCCTCGCCTGGATCGCGTCGAGCTGACGCGAATGGGCGCGGAACGAGGGGCTGAGCAGCGCCGCCGTCTGCTGCGAGGTAATGGTCTGGCCTTTTCGTGCCTGCTCGACCATCCGCGAGGCGAGCTTGACCGTATCCCCCAGCAAGTCCTCGTCGCAGCGGTAGACCGGGCCGCTGTGAAAACCGACCTGCACACCGAGCTTCGCCCCGCCGATCTCGGGTAGCGCCTCGATGTTGGCGTGCATCCTGGTGGCGGCTTGCGCCGCCGCGTCGGCCGTCGCGAACAGCACCATTATTTTGTCCCCGTTGGTCTTGACCACCTGACCGCCGGTGGATTGCGCAGCGTCGCGCACCTGCTCGATGCAGCGCGCGATCACCTCGAGCGCGGCGGCGTAGCCAGCCGCCTCGTACAGCTTGGCGCCGCCGCTCACGTCGGCGACCAGGACCGTCGTCTGCCCGCTCGAATCCATCTTTTCGACGTTAGCGGAGAAATGGCGCGGTGACGGTGAAATAGTTCGCACTCGGGCGCTCCGGCCTGTGTCGCCGAACGGCGACCCGTGTCGCTGAGCAGCGACGATTCGCAAAAACTCGGCGACGTATTTACACTCTGCTGAAATGCAAGCAAAGGGAATCACAATGGGACAAGGAAGCCTCGCATTCACTGCGGTGTATCTCAAGGCGAAGCACGGCTACATCGGTTTCATCGAGGAGCTGCCCGGAGTCAACTCCCACGGCAGCACGCTCGAGGAGGCGCGCGAAACCCTGCGCGGCCTCGCGGCATTGATCTTCGACGAGCAGGGCCGCGGCGAGCAGATGGTCGCCGGCGAGAACGTGATGCGCGAGCCGCTGCTCGTCCCGGTTCCGCTGCAGCCGTAGCGGATGAAGATCATCCGGCAGTCGGTCGTCCTGCCGGCGGCGGCCGGCGAGCTCTACGCGATGTACTTGAGCCCCAGGCGCCACGCCGCCATCACCGGGCACCCGGTCAAGATCGGCCCCAGGCCCGGCGCGAGATTCAACGCCTTCAACGGCGCCCTCTCCGGCCGCCTGCTCTACACGGTGCCAGGCAGGCTGATCGTGCAGGCCTGGCGCTCAACGGCATTCAGGAAGGGCGACATCGACTCGACGCTGATTCTGCGCTTCACGC
>Ga0307469_10001061_pt1 | contig 10210 bp, 5 predicted proteins | sample atmos_gasesAM2C__FD_203084 | JGI IMG/M metagenome (GOLD analysis project Ga0307469, IMG submission 203084) | Hardwood forest soil microbial communities from Morgan-Monroe State Forest, Indiana, United States - atmos_gasesAM2C_515 | ecosystem: Environmental > Terrestrial > Soil > Temperate forest...
GCAGGACCGCCAGTCTGGAGTAGTCGACACCTTGCACTTCGTTGTTCTCGGGATCGCGAGACACCACTTCGGGAACGATCTTGTAGACATCCTCCGCCACAACACCGATTTCGTGTTTCCCATCGGTCTTTCGCTCGTAGGCCACTCCCTGGAGCTGCTCGATCTTGTCCAATGCTCCTTCGATCGGCCGGATGTTGTTCTTGAAGCGTCGGGAACTGCGGGTCGTCCACTCGTCGGCCAGCGTAGTGCCTCCAGCCGCGATGTCCAACGTAGCCGCTGGGATTTTGGTGCCAATGCCGACGTTTCCGCCATCGGGTGCCAGGCTGATGCCGCCCGGAGAACCCGGCGTAGAGCCACCACCGCCGGCCCCCGGTTGCAGCGTGATCGAACCGCCACTGCCGCCTTTGCTCATGGAACCTGGCGCCCCGCCAAAAATTCGAATCGTACCCGCCGATCCACCCCCGTTTCTTGCGAAGGATGCGATACCGCCGCGACCTGATGTGAAATAAACGTCGCCACCGAACCCGCCAGTACGAAAACCACTGGATCCGTCTCCGGCACCAACCAGGACGGAACCGCCAAGCCCGCTCAGAAAACCACCTCTGCCGGCGAAAAGCAGTATTGATCCACCAGTCCCTCCTCCGGTTACTAATGTGCTTCCGCCTCCGCTCCCTGCTGTCAGTTTCACCGGCGCCCCAGAGCCGCCGACTATGCCCGAACCTCTGGCTCCGCTGCCTCCCGTGATCTGCAACGCCAGCGGGGCGTTGGCACCATTCCCACTTCCGTTCGCCCCGGTCACGTCCAGAGCGGCACTAGGGCTGGTGTTGCCGATGCCCACCTTGCCGCCAGTCTCGAAGATGGTCGAGTTCCCGAGCGTAGCGGGACCGGTCCAAATGGGAATGTAGTTATGTGCGCCGCTCCCACCTACCTGAGCCGACGCAGACAAAACAAGTGACAGAAACCCTAACATCAAGCAGCCAGTGTGAATTTTCAGGAGGGATCGCTGCCTTTCAGCGACCACCTCGGATGCGAGCTTTCGTGTGAACGCTTTCATGCCATCCTCCTTCACTTGATTGTCTTCATGTTCTTGCGATCTGGGTTCGCTCCACCGTGACTGTCCCGTGCTGAGGCTTCCGGTGTGGCCGATCCTAGTGGGTATAGAAACTCCGCGCGCGGCCAAGGTGAAATCCGCAAAATTTCGTATCCTTGGGTGACCTTCTTTGAGCTCAGGGCTGCGGCAGCGTCGAGAGGTAATCGCACTGTGCGGCGTGGTAGCTAACGAGCCGCTTCGTTGTTTCGTCCAACTCTAATATTCTGTCGCGCTTGCCATCATACGGAGGCCAGTAAACCTGGTGCGGCCCGTTCGGGTTCCCGTTCGCGGCAAAGCTCGCCCAGTAGTCCATCAAGTGATTCGATAATTCAATCTCGGTTACGCTTGGGGTGTACGGGCGGCTGGCGACCTCTTGCAAATTACCGAACACGAAGTACAGCTCGGCGGTGTGGAATGCTCGCAACACATTCAGGCTAGGATCGTTCTCGAAACGGTGTATGAACAGGTAGCGCCAAATCGACGACTCGTGCGTTCTGGCCGCGGCCAGTGCGACGTTGCGTACCTCGCAGGTGATGCCAAAATCACTATCCACGTCGACGAGCGCGTAATCGGGCATGTCATATTCCGAGGTTGGGTACAGCAAGAGCACCTGATCGGCCACACCAGCGCCGTACGGGTCGAACCGGGCGTGGATAGCCGTCGTATACCCGTTCTCATCGAGCGGGACGGTTGGGTCATCCCCGAGAACGGTCCATTCCTCGCGGTTAGAGCCGATGAGGAGCGGCACCGGGGACCCTTTTTGTTGCAGCACCGCGAAGGGGTCAGCGGGCAACACCCGCGGTTCGATGATAGTCCCGAAGGGAAGGCCCCTCTGATTGCTGACCACCACTTCAGCCGATACGACCCGCAGGCAGGCGAGCACATCCGCTGCGCCATCGCACCCCAGACGCGTGACCAGAGCCGCAGCTCCGGCTTCGGAGCCAGCCAAGTTGCCCAATTGGCCAAGCGGAATGGCGTTGCTCTCAATGCCAGCGCGGGAGAACAGCCCCAGTGCCAGCGGCGAGGCAAGCAGAGCCTGGACATCGTAGCCTCCAGCCGACTGGCCAAATACCATGACGCGCTCGGGGTCACCACCAAAAGCTTGAATGTTGCCTCGTACCCATCGCAGTGCCGCAATCTGGTCCATGAGCCCGTAGTTGCCCGCCGAGCCGCTCTCGGCGACGAGTAGCGGATGCGCGAAGAAACCCAATGCAGCGAGCCGGTATTCGGCGGTCACGACTATCACGCCGTGCATCGCCAGCGGTGGCGCGTCGAAGGGCGCACCCTGCGTCGAGCCGCGCCGGTTGCCACCGCCATGAAGGAAGACCACAACCGGCTGCCCACGCACACGCCCCGAGGCGGCCGTGTAAACGTTAAGCACAAGACAGTCCTCGCTGCCGACCAATTTGCCAGCGGAGTTGATCTGTATGCAGGCGTTGCCGAATGACGAAGCGTCGCGGACGTTCTCCCATCTAAGTGGAGGAACAGGAGGACGCCAGCGTAGATTGCCCAACGGCGGAGCGGCATAGGGAATCCCCCGAAATGCGCGCAGCCCACCCTCAACAACGCCCTGAACCAGTCCCGAGCGGGTTCGGACGAGAATTGGTGGCGCCTCATCATCGGTGAGGATTTCGACGCCGCCATCCACAGCGTCGTGGAATCGAGCCGCCAGTGTCTGCGGCTCCGCTGTCCAAGATGCACGCTGTTGCGCGGGGCATGGAATAAGGAAGATAAGAAGAGTTGCCAGGCTGAGATAAGAGATGTCGTTTCGACACATAGCAATAGACCTCCCATCCTCCATGGGCTGTTGGATTCTTGATGAGACCGGAAAACACGCCTTGGAAGTCTGCGCCACTGACTTCATGCTAGTGACGGAGGTGACAAGGCTCGCGACACGCTATGGCTCAATGCAGTTCGTGGTGCCAGCTCCTATGTTTGCTACGCCGCGCGTAGCAGAAAACTGGGGACGGCAAGTGACATCAAAACCGCCACCGCTTAAATTATTTCCGCTGATCATCTGTCCGCTAGTGAATCGGGCAAATGAAAGATCGTCTACCTCAACTCCACTACCAAAGTTGTTTGTAACAACACTGATGCGAGCCGCAGGGACGACGGTAAACCGAACTAGTGAAGCGGCGGATACCGTGATGCCGTTCCCTCCGTTATTCGTGATCGTGCCGCCAAACAGGATTATGGTTGAATTGTCGATAGCAAACATGCCACCGAAGGTGTTGTTCTGTGCGGTGGTGTTAGAAGCTGTCAAAGTGCTGTGCGCCCTTACGTCCGCCCCTGCCTCCCCCTGATTGCCCTGAAGAGTAACTCCGCTGGCCGTCACATCAGCAAATTGCCCAACAGCCAATCCGACGCCGGCGTTGTTCTGAATGATGTCGCCCTGCAAGCTGGCACGCGAGTGCAGCACCGATACGCCTGAATCGGAGGAGCCTTGAACTGTGTTCCCGCTCAGTTGGCAAAGACTAAAGTTTTCGCAAACTACACCTTCAGCTCCTCCATTGACCATAAAGCTCTGCACTGTGACCCGCTGGGAGTCACTGATGTCGAGCACGAATGCAGTTCCGCCAGACGCATCGTTGATCGAGGTTCCTGGCGTGGCGATCAGGGTGAGCCTGTCAAAGCCCTGGATCACCACATTCTCGTGGCAGGTGCCGGAAACCGTTAGTGTATTAGGCCCGATCGGATTGAGCAGCTTTAGAGCACTACTAATCTTGGAACGGTCCCTTCCGTTGCATCGCACTTGCAGATTGGCGGCTTGTGTAATTAGCGGAAGAAACGCTAACGAGAGGTAAACTAGAGCTCGAGCATATATACGCATGGCTGTGTCCTTCTGTCAGGTGTTCGTGTCGGGTGGTCGTTGGCACAACTAACACCTCTGCTTCTCCTATGACGTCTTCCACCTGGGTTTGTTTGGGTTGCGGGTCAAGAAGCGCTTCCACTTCTGCTCTCCGCCTGTTCAATCGTCAATACCGTGCAAATCTCTCCGTTCGCTCCTCTCGATACCGAGCCAACCGATTGAAAAGACATTAAATATCGAGCCATATATTCGAGCACTAGGACAAGTGGTAGACTTTGCAGACTAACGAGGTGCTGGCCATGGAAGTTTATAGGGCCAGAGAAGCGGTCGTTCGGTTCGGCGTCTTCGAGGCCGACTTGCGTTCTGTGGAGCTGCGCAAGCAAGGTGTCAAGGTAAAACTCCAGGAACAACCCTTCCAGATTCTCCGGATCCTTTTGGAACATCCGGGCGAAGTAGTTACCCGCGAAGAACTCCAGCGGAAGATTTGGCCGGTCGACACTTTTGTTGACTTTGACCACGGGCTCAACAACGCCATCAGGCGCCTCCGCGAGGCCCTAGGGGATACCGCGGACACCCCTCGCTTCATTGAAACCCTGCCCAAGCGGGGGTATCGCTTCATCGGACCGGTGAATGGGAAGGGGAGCGCAGGGGTTGTGCCGGTGCAAGACGTACCGCCGGTCATTCGGCCCGCGACCGTTCACCGCCGGTGGCGTCGAACGCTTGCCGCGAGCCTTCTGGTCGGTGCAGGTGTAGCCCTGGTGCTGGCCGTCGCTCTCAGTTCGGTCTCCGGCAAGCTCGGGCGATGGCTTCCGGTCCGGAGCAGTTCTTCCCCTATCCATTCTTTGGCGGTCTTGCCTCTGAGGAATCTTTCTGGCGACCCGGCGCAGGAATACTTCGCCGACGGCATGACGGAAGAACTGATCACCGAAGTCTCTCGCGTCAGTTCGTTGAAAGTCATTTCGAGCACTTCCGTGATGCGCTACAAGAAGACGGACAAGTCTCTGCCCGAGATCGGTCGGGAATTGAACGTGGACGCAATTGTAGAAGGCTCGGTGCTACGCTCGGGCGAGAGGGTGCGTATTACGGCCCAGCTAATCAACGCCTCCAATGACGCGAACGTTTGGGCCCGGACCTACGACCGCGATCTGCGAGACGCGTTGACCTTGCAGAGCACAGTAGCCAGCGCGATCGCGGACGAGATCCAGAGCACGCTGACGCCGGCCGAGCAAGTACGTCTGCACACCTCACAGCCGGTAAATCTCAAAGCCTTTGAAAGCTATCTGCAAGGCAACTATCACCAACACCGACATGGGAGAGGCTACGGTGACGAAGAAAGCGAAATGGCGATCGTTTACTTCGAACGAGCTATTGCGGAAGACCCAACCTTTGCTCCGCCGTATATCGAGTTAGTCGACCAATGTTTTGAAAAACAATCAATCGGGCCCGTAATCTGTTACAGCATGAATTCGACTGCAGAGAAGGCCGTGGCTCTCGACCCAACCTCCTCGCATGCGCACAATATCCTGGGAAAAGTTAAGTGGCTTATTGAAGGCGATCCGACAAATGCGGAGAAGGAATTCAGGCAGGCTGTCCTGCTAAGCCGCAACAACGCAGAAGGGCATGATTGGCTCGGTCACATTTTGGATTCGACAAACCGTTTGGAAGAAGGGATGAGTGAGTTCCAACTCGCGCAGGAGTTAGATCCCGCCAACGATCACTTGGCGGACGCGTTTGACAGGCGAGGGCAATACGACCAAGCGATTGATCGCGTCCTACAATTCCTCCAGTTCGACCCCAATAATGGTTGGCTTCGTTTTCAACTCTTAGGCTATTACAAAGACAAGGGCGCATATCAGGAGTATGCCCTGGGGGTACCGCAAGTGCTGAGATTGTTCGGATTCCCAGAGTCGGCTGAAAGAGTACGGAGTGTCTATGCGAGTTCCGGTTATCGGAGCGCTTTGCAGCAGCTGGCAAAAGAGGGCGAGCAACTCCACGCGCGCCACCAGATCGATGATCCGGGCTTGCAAGCGGAGTTCTACGCGATGGCGGGCGACAAGGATCACGCATTCCAATGGCTGCAAAAGGCCTTCGAGGAACGAAGACTGGGGCCAGACGACCTCAAGTGCTCTCCTGTTTGGGTTCCCTATTGCTCTGACTCGAGATTTGTAGACTTGGTACGGCGAGTGCATCTACAAAAATAGAGCTCAACGAATGAGCTGAGATGAGACGTATCCAGCGATAGCGAGCCAGCTGGCCTCGGCGCGTAACGCAGGGTGTGCACCCGACGTGTTTCGCTCGTGCTGAGAAATGACCCGCTTCCCCCGGCTGGTTGAGGAATGCTCTCAAGCAGAAAACTCGGCGTGGCCCTGGCCGTCTGCCTGTGTGCGCTTTTCCCGATCCTTGCTCTGACGCAAACGCTGACCACCGGAAAAATTTTTGGCACCGTTCGAGATGGCCAGGGTGCGGTTATCGTTGACGCCGCGATCCAAGTGGAGAACAGCGCTACGGAAAGACGCGCGACAGCATCCGATAGCTCCGGGAAGTACGCCTTTACTCTCCTCCCGCCCGGCCCCTACGAATTTAATGTCTCCGCGCCCGGGTTTGCCACTGCGCACTTCAATAGCCTTCAAGTCAGCGTTGACCAAATCACGACCCTTAACGTCGTGCTCTCGGTCGCGGGTCCGTCATTTGAATTAACCGTCAGTGACACCCCTACGCTAGTTCAATCCGAAGGTCCCCAGCTCGCGACAGCGCTTGAGGCGAAGGCCATATCGAACCTACCGCTGCCCACACGCAACTTCCTGCAGTTGGCGACGCTTGCGCCGGGAGTATCAGTGGAACTCACCAATAACAGCGCTATCGGTCGCAACTCGCCCAATTTTTCCGTGAACGGGGCACGCACCGAGCAAAACAACCTGCAGATCAATGGCGTCAATGCCAACGACATTTATGGGCATGACTTCGCCGCGGTCGCGATCCCCGTGCCGGAGAGCATTCAAGGAGTTGTGGTGCAGACCTCGATGTACGATGCGTCGTTGAAGAGTGCTGGCGGCGCCAACATTCAGGTGACCACGAAAAGCGGAACGAACCAGCTGCACGGCAGCCTGTACGACTACCTCCGCAACGATGCGTTCAACGCGAATGACGCCAATCTAAAGCAAGCGGGGGTAGGCCGGCCCGACCTGCGACGTCACGTTTACGGCGCTACTCTAGGCGGCCCCATCCGCAAAGAGCGGACCTTCTACTTCTTTTCTTACCAAGGCACGCGCGAGGCGAATGGCGCCACGGACCAGAGTATATTCAAAGGTGTCCTGATCGCGCCCGGTCTTACCGACGATCGCTCGGAAGAAACTCTGCTCAACACGTTTCATCCGAAAATGCCAGATGGCAGGTCGGCCACGTCCGTCAACCCCATATCTGTGGCCCTTCTGAATGCGAAGCTGCCCAACGGGCAGTACCTCATTCCCACGCCGCAACAAGCTGACGGACGGGCCTCCGGAACTGCCCAGTCTACCTACCACGAAGAACAATTCAATACCAATCTCGACTATCAACTCCGGCCGGACGACACCCTGGCGGTGAAGTTCTTTTTTGCGGATGCGCCACAGTTTAACGCCCTGGGTAGATGGGCTCCCGGGCAGGTCGCATTCGGGGCCACGGTCCTACCCGGCTTTGGGCTGCAACTGGAGAACGACAACCGCCTTTTGTCCGTTTCCTATGTTCATACCTTCAGTCCGACCGCGGCGAACGAAGCCCATTTCGCTTGCAACTACCTCCGCAATAGGGCACTTCCTCAGGAAGGTCTACTTGATTCGAGCATCGGCATAAAGCGTCCTACGGCTGCCGACTTTCCAGGCATGCCGAATGTCATTTTGGCCCGCGATGAGGGAGGGGCATCCGTTGGTTCGGAGTGGATTACCATCAACGATGCGTCAACAAACACCTGGTCCGCCCGCGATATCCTGTCTCTTCGCCGAGGCAAGCATAGCATCCGTTTGGGCGGCGAGTTTCGTTACTATCGGTGGGATGTTCACGCAAACGTCAACACATACGGAGAGATCGACTTCCCCACTTTCAACGATTTTTTGACCGGCAACAGCGATTTGTCCTCGATTGGCGTCGGCATCAGCCACCGCCGCTTCCGCACGAGTGACTACAATTTCTTCGTGCGCGACGACTGGAAGTTGTCTCACAACTTCACGCTCAACTTGGGATTGCGGTATGAGTTGAACCTGCCGCCCTATGAGACGCACGGACTGATTGGCGGCTTTGATCCGGCGCGGTACCGCCCGCGCATGGAGGTCGGATCGGATGGGTCGCCGGTAGGACCGCCCATCGGCGGCATTGTGATGGCGGGCAATTCTCAATATGTCTTGCCAGGCGTTCCAAGAGTCGGCAAGCGCGTGGTCAACAGCTTGTCCCCAAAAAACTTTGGTCCGCGCCTTGGCTTGGTGTGGTCGCCAACAGCTTCAGGGCGACTGGTGTTGAGGGGCGGCTACGGAATCTTCTACTCCGAGCCGTCGTTCTTCTACCTAGCCTGGGATTTGTTCTCGCCTCCGTTCCATCAAGACTTCGTCTCGTCCGGACATACATTCGCAAATCCTTTCCCCAATGTGCCGTCGGAGAGTAGCTTTCCCCTCATTCAGAAGGGATATGCGTTGGCCAGCAGTCCGTTCGACCCAAATCTCCGTGCGCCCTACTTTCAGCACTTTAACGGCAGCATCCAATACGAACTGAACCGGGACACCATGTTTCAAGTTGCTTATGTTGGAACGAGAGGCCTGCATCTGTTCCGCCAGGTAGCCATCAATCAGGCTCGAATCGCGAGCGTGAATCACCCGGTGACAACTGAGGTGACCGGAGAAGTGATCACCGCTAATACCAACGAAAATGTACCGCTACGGGCGCCGATGCAGGGTGTCGATACGGCGTTTTTCAATCTCAACCAGTCGAACGCCCAATCCACCTATCACTCCTTTCAGGCCACACTGAACAAGCGACTCTCCCGCGGGTTGGAGTTCCAGGGTTCGTACACTTTCTCTCGATCCATAGATAACGGTTCGTCCCCTGGCCTTGATACCAGTGGGATTGTCGGAAACCAACTCGCAGCTCGGAGCAACCGCGGCCTCTCCGATTTCGACCGCACTCATCACTTTACCGGCTATTTCATCTGGGAGCTGCCGAAGTTCAGCTTCACGCGCAACTCGACGGGGGCGCGTTTTCTAGTTTCCAACTGGCAACTGTCGGGGATCGTAACCGTTATGTCGGGCCTGCCGGTCGACATCTTCGATTCTGCCGGAGGTTCGCTCTATGGTCTCTTCGGAGCACGCCCCAACTGGGCGCATGGGGCAAGCGGCAGGAGTGCCCTGAGAAGCATTCCAGCCGGGTACTTCTTTAATCCGTCGGTCTTCGCGGTGGCAGCTGTAGAGCCGGAACAGCCGATTCCGAGCGCGCACGATTCCACCGCAATAGCACCGGATGGAGGAACTGATATCGGCGACGTGGGGCGGAACGTGCTTCGCGGGCCAAGGCAGAGCAACATCGATTTTTCTGTTTGCAAGCGGTTTTCGATCAGCGAGTCGAAAGGCCTTGAGCTACGGGCTGACTCCTTTAACGCGTTAAATCATCCGAATCGCGATAACCCCCTTAGTGACATCAGCACTGCTGATTTCGGGAAGATTCTGAGTTTCAGCTCTAGTCCGCGTATCATTCAGTTATCGCTAAAGTTCACCTTCTAGAGCCTCTGTCGCTACGATGCCCTGTCCGCGAAGCAAGGTATCCCCACTGGCTTATGAGTCCGAATCTTCTTGTACTTGGGAGCCGGATGGTTTTGTTAGAAGCTCTAAGGGAGATCGAGACGAGGAGAGCCGGGACAGGCGATAACTTTGTGATTCGGTCGGGAAGCTCAGCCGACGACTGTAGCCGAACGATCGTAAAAGTTCCCGGAGTACGAAATGCCGATGGAACGGGGGACTTCCCGTCCAATTGAATGAACGTTGCGAATGGAGCTTCAGGTGAGGTTTGCGGAGTCTTATCTGCCTTCGGCGACGCGTTCTTATCCATTGCGACCTCCGTTGCGACGACCTGTTCTACATAGGATTACAGGTTTCTCTCGGGATTGCATCCGCACAGGGCGACTGCGGCCAAAGTTTAGAGAGAGGTCTCAATGGACGACGTTGTGACCAACAAAAGGTGCTCCTGGGTCGGCGACAATCCGCTGATGCTCGAATATCACGATCGCGAATGGGGTGTCCCAGTCCACGATGACCGCAAGCACTTTGAATTTCTCGTGCTTGAAGGTGCGCAGGCCG
>Ga0307469_10001062_pt1 | contig 10209 bp, 12 predicted proteins | sample atmos_gasesAM2C__FD_203084 | JGI IMG/M metagenome (GOLD analysis project Ga0307469, IMG submission 203084) | Hardwood forest soil microbial communities from Morgan-Monroe State Forest, Indiana, United States - atmos_gasesAM2C_515 | ecosystem: Environmental > Terrestrial > Soil > Temperate...
GCTCGGACGGATGCTGGGTCCAACCGGATTCGATCCCGCTCACGACATCGAAGGCATCACCGTGAATCGTTGGGCGCACGGCTACGCCTACGGCTACAACTCACTATTCGATCCCGATTGGTCCGAAGAACAAAAGCCGTGGGTTATCGGCAGGAAACGGTTTGGCCGAATCGCCATTGCCAACTCCGACGCCGGAGCAACTGCTTATACGGACTGCGCGATCGACCAGGCTCACCGGGCGATCACGGAGTTGACGAAAACATAGCCGCCCGCTCTTCCGCTAGAATCCTCCAGGGAGGATGTCAGCGTGGCTCTTTTTTCCGGGAAAGGTTTGCCGATCGAGAGCGTGCAAGCCTATCGGCGTCCCGCGCCAGGGACGCAGCCCGAATATCTCCACCCGGCGTACGTCTCGTCCATCAAACGCGCCCCTAGCCAACCCTTGGTGAGAATTCCCCAAACCCTCACCGAGAGAACCGGCCCGCAGTTCGAGCTTTCCGAGATCGCAGCGACCATCGTCGACTTGACGAGGCAGCACAAAGGCGCGCCAGTCGGTGAGAGGATCATCGTAAGTGGCCGCGTGCTCGATGAAGATGGCCGGCCAGTCATGCACAGCTTGGTGGAGTTGTGGCAAGCGAACGCAGCCGGCCGTTATCTGCATCCCGGGGATCAGCACGACGCGCCGCTCGATCCGAATTTCACAGGAGCTGGCCACGCTTTGACGGACGAGACAGGGCGCTATCATTTCGTCACGATCAAGCCCGGCAGTTATCCGTGGCGCAATCATCAGAACGCTTGGCGTCCCGCGCACATCCACTTCTCGCTGTTCGGACCCGCCTTTGCGACGAGGCTGGTCACTCAGATGTATTTTCCGGGAGATCCTCTATTAGCCTTCGACCCGATCTACAACTGCACGGCCGACGAGGAAGCACGCCGTCGTCTCATCGCGCACTTTGATTGGGACACGACGATTCCCGAGACCGCGCTGGGATATCGCTTCGACATTGTCGTTCGAGGTCGGGAGCAAACTCCCATGGAGGACATCGATTGAGCGGCAGCACCCCTTCCCAAACTGTTGGCCCGTTCTTCCGGATCGGACTCGATCGCATGGTCTGTGTGCAGTTGGCAGGACCGGATGTCTTGGGCCAGAGAGTTGTTCTCGAGGGAAGGGTGCTGGATGGCGATGGTCTTCCCGTGCCTGACGCTATCATCGAAATCTGGCAGGCGAACTCGTTCGGTAAGTACTCGCATCCCGAAGATCAACAGGAGAAGCCGATTGAGGCTGGCTTCAAGGGCTATGGTCGCGCCGCGACCGACGATGAAGGGCGCTTCTCCCTGAAAACAATCAAGCCCGGTTCAGTGCCGGGTCCTGGCCGCACCATCCAGGCGCCACACTTGGCCGTCTCCGTTTTCATGCGGGGCTTGCTCAAGCGACTGGTGACGCGCGTGTATTTTCCCGGCGACGCCGAGCATGCGAGAGATCCCGTGCTCGGCCTGGTGGAGCCAGATCGCCGGGGCACTCTCATTGCGCGCGCGGCCGAGGGTGGAATCTTGCATTGGGATATCATCCTGCAAGGCCCGCAGGAAACCGTGTTTCTTGATTTCTAAATAAACGACACAGAACTGATGAGCTTGCTCGATCCACTCTTCGGCTGGGACGTAGTCGACAGAATTTTTTCGGACTCTGTACATCTGCAGCGAATGTTGGATTTCGAAGCCGCCCTCGCCCGTGCAGAAGCGCAATTGAACGTAATTCCCGCGGGCGCCGCTACTCCGATTGCAACGCAATGTCGAGCCGAGCACCTCGACATGCCCTCGCTCGCGCGAGCGGCTGCCGACGCGGGCAATCTTGCGATTCCACTGGTAAAGCAGCTGACCCGCCGGGTGGAACAAGTCGACAGCGATGCGGCGCGTTACGTCCATTGGGGAGCAACCAGCCAGGATGTCATCGATACAGCATTGATTCTGCAATTGCGCGAGGCGTTTGATGCGATCGAGGCCGACCTGCACCGTTTGTGTCAAACCCTGGCGCTTCTGGCGAGTGACCACCGAGCAACCCCGATGCCCGCCAGAACCTGGCTCCAGCACGCTGTCCCCACCGTCTTCGGATTGAAGGTCGCCGGCTGGCTCGATGCTCTCAACCGGCACAGCACCCGTCTCCGGCAAGCGCGGGAGCGCGTGCTCGTCCTTCAGTTCGGAGGCGCCGCCGGAACTCTTGCCAGCATGGGGCAGGATGGGCTGAAGGTTGCCAAAGTCCTTGCGAAGGAATTGCAGCTTGGTCTTCCGGACCTTCCATGGCACTCGCATCGCGATCGTATCGCCGAAGTAGGGACGACGCTCGCTCTTCTGACCTGTACCTTGGGCAAGATTGCTCGGGACATTTCACTGGAGATGCAAACTGAAGTCGCCGAAGTCTTTGAGCCAGCGGCGGAGGGCCGCGGTGGTTCCTCGACCATGCCTCATAAGCGCAATCCAGTAATATGCACGGCCATCCTCGCCGCAGCGAGTCAAGTCCCCGCACTCGCCTGCACCTTGTTGACCGGAATGCCGCTGGAGCACGAACGTGGTCTGGGAGGGTGGCACGCCGAGTGGGAATCGCTCCCCGCCTTGGTCCGGCAAAGCGCCGGCGCTTTACACCACATGGTTCAGTTAGCGGAAGGGTTGGAAGTCGACACCGCGCGCATGCGTGAAAATTTGCAGGCGACGCAAGGTCTCATTTTCGCAGAGGCTGTCACGATGGCCTTGGGAAAGCAAATTGGAAAGCCTGCAGCACACAAACTCATTGAGCAGGCCTCCCGGGAAGCGATCGCAAAGAAAAAACATCTGCGGGATGTCCTCTGCGCCAATCCTGAATTTTCTGCTCACATGAACGCAGCAGAACTAGAAAGCCTCTTCCAGCCTCTCAACTACATCGGCGTGGCCGGCGAGTTCATCGACCGTGCCATTACGACGAGCAAGACTGAAACTCGGGAGCCTCGATAAGCAATGCCATACGTGGACATCGAAAATGCCAGAATCCACTATGAATTGGCAGGCCCGGGTGACTCCCCGGCACTCGTGTTCTCCAACTCGCTGGGAACCAGTCTTGCCATGTGGGAACCGCAAGTGTCGGCCCTGGCCCGGACATTTCGCGTCCTGCGGTACGACGGGCGCGGTCAAGGGCAGTCTTCGGTCAGCCCCGGACCCTACACCATTTCCCGACTCGCCGCTGACGTCGTTTCTCTGTTAGACAAACTGAAAATCCCCCGGGTTCACTTCTGCGGCTTGTCGATGGGTGGAATGGTTGGCATGTCCTTGGCTCTGCAGACACCGGATCGCCTGGGCAAGGTAATCCTCTCCAACACCGCGCCGAAAATCGGTTCACCGGACGTATGGAATGCGCGCATCGAGTCCGTGCAGAGGGGTGGCATGGCGGCCGTAGTCGAAGGGGTGCTCGACCGCTGGTTCACTCCAGGCTTTCGCGCCCAGTCTCCCACTGCAATCGAGAGCACGAGGCAGATGCTTCTCGACTCGCCGGCCGAAGGCTATATTGCGTGTTGCGCCGCCGTTCGCGACATGGACGCTCGCGACTCGATCGCCCGCATTCGCATCCCAACGCTGATTATCAGCGGCAAGCATGATCCCGTTACGGCGCCGCGGGATGGCCGGGAAATGGCGGAACAAATCCCGGGAGCAGAATACAGAGAATTAGCGGCTGCGCACTTGTCGAACATGGAGGCGGCCGAAGCGTTTACGATGGAAGTCACCCGCTTTCTAAGCGCATGAGAGGTAGCATGGACGATCGCGACCGATACGAGAAGGGCATGGCAGTGCGCCGAGCTGTGCTGGGCGATTCTCACGTGAACAATGCATTGCAGAACACGACGGACTTGAACCAAGAATTTCAGGATCTGATTACGCGCTATGCCTGGGGAGAAATTTGGACGCGCCCTGGACTGCCGCGTCACGCCCGAAGCCTGATCGTGATCGCAACCATGGTCGCCCTGAATCGTCCCGAAGAACTGCGCCTGCACGTGCGCGCGGCCTTCAACAACGGAGTCACATCGAACGAGATTAAAGAAGTCCTGCTGCAGTCGGCGGTTTATTGTGGAGTGCCAGCTGCAAACTCCGCCTTCCATATTGCGCAGCAGGTATTCTCGGAGATGGACGCCAGGAAATAGTTCTCGAACGCGAACCGATGCTTACCAACAGAAAAACGATCCGCGTCGAGTGGGGCGATTGTGACCCGGCCGGAATCGTGTACTACCCTCGTTATTTTGCTCTCTTTGACAACTGCACGGCAGCCTTGTTCGAGGCCGCCGGACTGCCGAAGCATCAGATGCTGAAGGCGTATGGCATCGTCGGCATTCCCATGGTCGACACCCACGCACGCTTCCTTGCGCCGTCGAGATTCGGCGACGACATCATTATTGAATCGAATATCGCCGAGTGGCGCCGCAGCAGTTTCGACGTGCGCCACAAAGTCTTTAAGGGAGAGGCACTCGCAGTCGAGTGCTCGGAGACCCGCGTGTGGGCCGTTCGATCCAAGGCGGATCCCGAGACGATCGAAGGCCAGCCGGTTCCCCAGGATGTGATCGCCAGGTTCGGCGCTCCGCAAAAAGGCTGACGACCCAGAAAAACTCCGTCATAGCGACAAAGCCAGTGAACCCCACCCGCACCCAGGTCGGAATCGTTGGAGCCGGTCCCGCCGGACTCGTCCTATCTCATCTCCTCTACCTTGAAGGCATCGAATCCATCGTCGTCGAGAACAAGACCCGCCAGTATTGCGAAGAACGCATCCGCGCCGGCGTGCTGGAATGGGGAACGGTCGACCTGTTGAAGGAAATGGGTGTTGGCGAGCGCATGACGCGGGAAGGGTTGGTTCACTACGGAATCGAATTGCGATTCGCCGGACGCCGCCATCGCATCGATTTCCAAGACCTGACCGGACGCTCCATCACCGTGTACGGCCAGCATGAAGTCATCAAAGACCTCATCCAGGCGCGCTTGGCGACCAAAGGCCGAATCGTATTCGAGGCCAATGAAGTTCGAGTCGATGACCTCGACACCAACCGGCCGCGAATCCTTTACTCAACTGCCGGCGAGTCCCATGAAATTCACTGTGATTTCATCGCTGGGTGCGATGGATTTCACGGCATCTGCCGGCCGAGTATTCCTGCATCCGCGCTCACCGTGTACGAACGCGAGTATCCGTTCGGTTGGTTGGGAATACTCGCGCAAGCGCCGCCCTCCTCCGAAGAACTCATTTACGCCTACCACGATCGCGGCTTCGCTCTCCACAGCATGCGGTCGCCTCAGATTACTCGGCTGTATCTGCAGTGCTCTCCCGAGGAAGACCTTGCCGAATGGTCCGACGAGCGCATATGGCGCGAACTGCAACTGCGTCTCGCGGGTGGCAAGGACTGGAGGCTCAACGAAGGCCCCATCCTGCAAAAGGGAGTCACTGGAATGCGGAGCTTCGTGGTCGAGCCGATGCAAAATGGGCGCATGTTCCTGGCCGGCGATGCCGCCCACATTGTTCCGCCCACGGGTGCGAAAGGACTGAATCTGGCAGTGGCTGACGTTCGCGTCCTGGCGCGATCTCTCAAAGACTTCTACGCAGCTGGCCGCATGAATGCCTTAGCGAAGTATTCGGATGTTTGTCTGCGCCGTGTCTGGCAAGTCCAACGATTCTCCTGGTGGATGACTTCCATGCTTCACCGCCACGAAGGCAATCCCTTCGACACACGCAGGCAACTGGCTGAACTGGACTATGTTACCAACTCACGCGCCGCTTCTCAGTCTCTTGCCGAAAACTATGTCGGCCTTCCGATGGAGTGATCGCGGGATCCATGTTGTATTTCTCCTCATTTTCCTTTCACTCGTTTCTTTATTGCACGATGTGTTTGTGATCTTCGACGTGGGTTTCGCCAGCGGCTAATCCACCCTTCTGTGCTGCAAATCACAGCCCGTCGTCCGTCGACGATCTATAACAACAGGCAGTCCCGTGGAAATAGGAGATCGGTATGATCAGAAGCGCGGTGGCGACGTGGAGAGGAAGCCCCGCGATTGGCGAAGGCGCGGTTACGACCACCAGCGGCGTGATGTCGAATGCCCTGTATTCTTTTGGATCGAGCACTGGCAACGAGCGTGCACTAGTCCTTCGGAGATGCTGGCGGCCGCGGTCGCTGCCTGCGTATCCCTAATGGTGGCCCAGGAGATGGCCAAGAACCATCTCAAATACGACCATGTGAAGACTGAAGCGGTACTCACGCTACAGGAAAAAGCTGGCCATTGGGATGTGACCGAAATCGTTTTGCACATCAGCAGTCCCCTGCCCGATCGTGATGCTGAGAAATTCCAAAAGTGTGCGAAAGCGGCCAAGAGCCGGTGCCCGATTTCGAGGGCGTTGAAAGTGCCAATCAAGTTGGTTGCTAAGTTGGAAGTCGAGCAACCTGCCTTCGCTTAGCTGGAGATCGACTGTCTGCCGCCGGTGAATTTGCAGAACCTTAAGATCGAGGGAGATATGGAACGTTTGGAGGAAGTCGCGGAGCACGTTGTGAAGACTGCGGACAAAAAGAACGACAAGGCGCCCTTGTTCTGCCCTATATGTGGTCAACCAGCCACCCAGTCGGTGGATGGGGAGCCGAGTTGCTCCGCCCACATCGAGCAGGTGTACGAACATCAGGTTGAGGACTACACGAGTCGCCACCTCGCCGACAACCAGTGGCGCAAGGTTTAGTCACAGCCACCACCCACCCCGGTGTTTGCAAGGCGCATTCTTCCTTCGGAAGGCGTTGCCCTCAATCGCTGTGGGTAAGCACCATCTGTCCCCCCGAAGTTATATAATCTTCCTCGCCCCTTCGATAAATGTGTGGAGGGGTGTCCTGCTCAGCCGTGGCCTTGACTGCGATCGCGGAGAGAGTCGGTCAGTTTCTTAAACGACGTGGTTTTGTGCCCGTCGTGATTACTCTCCAGCGAGGATCGATGCAGATTCGGCCCGGAGTCGAAGTGGCCAGCCTGAGCGACGTAGGGTGCCAGCGCGAGAATAACGAAGACGCGCTGTCCTACTGGGAGCCGCAGAGCGACCAGAAGTTCCGCCAGAAGGGCAGGCTTGCCCTGGTGGCCGATGGCATGGGCGGATATGAAGGTGGTCAGGAAGCCAGCCGCCTCGCCGTTGATACCATTCGCGAAGTCTACGACAACGATCCTGCCACCGACCCCCGCGACTCACTGCTCAGTGGTTTCCGGCTTGCTCACGAGCGCATCCGACAATACGCGGAAGCCCATCCTGAGTTTCACGGCATGGGAACAACCTGCACAGCGCTGGCGCTGAATGACTTCCGCCTCTATTTCGCTCACATCGGCGACAGCCGGCTCTACCTGACCAGGGATGGCGAGATTTCCCGCCTTACCCGCGATCATTCCTACGTCGGGCGCCTCGTCGAATCCGGAGTCCTCAGTTCTGACGAAGCCGAACACCATCCCCAGCGACACATCCTCACCGCTGCCCTGGGGGCTGGCGGGGAAGTGCTTGCCGATGCTCCGAACAACCCGCTCCTCCTCCGGAAAGGCGATGTGCTCGTTCTCTGTACCGATGGCCTTTGGGGACTGGTGCAAGAGGATGAGATTCTCAAAGTAGTGAAAGACCACGCCCCCGGCCCCGCATGCGCAGAACTGGTCAAGCTTGCGCGGCAAAGGGGCGGGCCCGACAACATCACCCTCCAGGTGCTGCGTATCTCCGGGAACGGATCTTCCTCCGCCGGCTAGTGGCGCGAAACCGTCCTTAGCGCAAACTGTTGCACATCAGGCAAGTCACTGTAGCCCATGACGAGCCTGTAACATCCTATAAAACAATAACTTAGCCATTATCTGTGCGCCCGCCGGCTTGGCATACGGCTTGCAATGTACTGGAATGAAATAAACTCTATAGATTAAGTAGGCTTTGTGGGAAAATAGCACATGAAGATTTCGCAAAAGGGTCTTTACGCGCTGCAGGCGATGATGATGCTCGCCCGGCACCATAACCAGGGCGCTATCAAAATCCGCGATATCGCCTACGAAGAAGATCTGCCCGAAAAATTCCTGGAACTGATTCTGCTCGAAATGAAAAACGCCCGTATGGTGGAGAGCGTGCGTGGCGCCAAGGGTGGCTACGCTTTGCGACGCTTGCCGTCCGAGATTCGCCTCAGCGAAATCATCCGGCTCATTGACGGTCCGCTTGCGCCTTTCGGAGATGCCGAGCAGCTCCGAAGCTTGATCGACAAAGATCATGCGCACCGCGCGCTTTACCAGGTATTCCTCGACGTGCGTGACGCCGCCGCTCACATCCTGGAGAACACCACACTCGCCGACATCGTGAAAGAGCCGCGTCCCGGCTCCACCAAGGGCGAAAAGCGTTCGCGCAAGAATAAGAAAAAGCACAAAGAGGCCGCCGTTCTGCCGATGCTGGTTCCGGGAACCGGGAGCGAAGGGTAGAGCATGCGATCAAAATCAAGGCTCGCAGCTATTGCCTTCGGTATCTTCCTCGCCGGCGCTCCGCTAGTGTCAGCGCAAACCACTGCCCGGGTGGGGGCGTTTCCGAATATCACGCATGCACAAGCAATGGTCGGCAAGGCGAATGGAGCATTCGAGAAAGCCGTCGGATCGGGCGTGAAAATTGAGTGGAAGACATTCAATGCAGGTCCTGCGGCAATCGAGGCTCTCTTTGCGGGTGCCATCGACATGACCTACATCGGACCAAACCCCACGATCTCCGGTTACGTTCGATCCAATGGCGAAGCCCTCCGGGTGGTGGCCGGAGCAGCCAGTGGCGGCGCCGCCTTGGTTGTCCGGAACGATGCGGGCATCACCAAGCCAGCGGATTTTCACGGCAAGAAAGTGGCCTCGCCGCAACTGGGCAATACCCAGGATGTCGCCTTGCGATCCTGGCTTCGTGCGAATGGCCTTAAGTCCACCGACAAGGGTGGAGATGTCCAGGTAATCCCTCTCGCTAATCCTGATCAGCTGACGCTCTTCGTGAAGAAAGAACTCGACGCCGCCTGGGCTCCCGAACCATGGGCAACCAGGCTAATTCGAGAGGGTAATGGTCACCTCCTGGTCGACGAGCGCACTCTTTGGCCGAACGGCCAGTTCGTTTGCGCCAACTTGATCGTGAGCAGCAAGTTCCTCAAAGAACACCCCGACGTCGTGAAGAATTGGCTGCGTGCCCACGTCGAATTGACGGACTGGATCAATGGCCATACTCCCGACGCTAAAAAGCTTCTCAACGGACAAATCCAGAAAGAAACCGGCAAGGCATTGCCAGATGCCGTACTGGATGAGGCGTTCGGCCGGCTGTCGGTCACCTACGATCCCCTGCGCACCTCATTGTTGACGTCGGCAAAATCTGCATTTGACGCGGGGTTCCTCGGCAGGCAGGCGCCCGACCTATCGAATCTCTACGACCTGTCGTTACTGAACCAGGTTCTCGCGGAAAAAGGAAAGAAGGCGATCCAATGAGCGCGAATACCAATCTGGCGTCCCGCGAGATAGTGGCGCAAGAATTTCGAAAGCCGGTAAGAGGAACTGCATCCATCGGCCGTCCGGCCATCCTGCCGATTCGTCATTCTCGTCTGGACACTCCGAAAGTGCGACTCCAGGAAGTCTCTCTCAACTATCCGACGGAGACCGGTTCCACTCTGTTAGCGCTAGACCGCATCGACTTGCAAGTGCAGGCCGGTGAGTTTCTCTGCATCGTAGGCCCTTCCGGTTGTGGCAAGTCGACACTATTGCATTTGATTGCCGCCTTGCAGAAGCCAACCTCCGGAACTATCTCGATCGATGACGCGCAAGTGACAACTCCCGGCACCGATCGCATTCTGATTTTCCAGGAGCATGGCCTGTTCCCGTGGCTGACAGTCGGTCAGAACGTTGAATTCGGGATGAAGATGAAAGGCCTTTCCAAGACCGAACGCGAAGAGAAAACGCGTTATTACCTGCGCCTGGTTCACCTTTCGCAGTTCAAAGACAGCCGTCCGCACCAGCTTTCGGGTGGCATGCGACAGAGAGTGGCTTTGGCGCGCGCGCTTGCTACCGAGCCCGACGTGCTGCTGATGGACGAACCCTTCGCCGCCCTGGACGCGCAAACCCGCGACATGCTGCATGACGAACTGGAACGCATCTGGGCGGAAACCGGACGCACCATCATCTTCGTGACCCACAACGTGCGCGAAGCCGTGCGGCTTGGCGATC
>Ga0307469_10001063_pt1 | contig 10208 bp, 10 predicted proteins | sample atmos_gasesAM2C__FD_203084 | JGI IMG/M metagenome (GOLD analysis project Ga0307469, IMG submission 203084) | Hardwood forest soil microbial communities from Morgan-Monroe State Forest, Indiana, United States - atmos_gasesAM2C_515 | ecosystem: Environmental > Terrestrial > Soil > Temperate...
CCGTAGACCTCGACGCGATTGCACGTGGACACGATCATCACCTCGGCGCAGGTGCCCCGCCCGGTCAGGTCGGCGAGGATCTCGCGCAGCTTGTCCTCGTCCACCACGAGCTGCTCACGCACCGCGATGGGAGCGGTGCGGTGGGACAGGCCGGCCACGAAGAGGCGCTCGATCACGAGCCGTGTCTCCCCTGGAAGAGGACGCCGGCGCCCAGGGTGGCGAGGAGGACGCAGAAGCCCGCGATGGAGAAGTAGGCGGCACGCCGGCCACGCCAGTGGCCGATGACACGCCCGGAGAGGGTAGCCGCGTACACAAGCCACATCACAAGAGAGAAGAGGGCGAGGGGATCGCCCACGAGATCGCGGCCCCACGCCCGGCCCGCGCGCACGAAACCCAGGGCCAGCCCGACGGTGAGGAAGGGAAAAGCCGCGGTGAGAGTCATGAGGGTGAGCCGGTCCAGCGTCTCGAGAGACGGCATGCGGTAGTAGAAGGTCCCGGGCCGCCGCGCCTTGAGCTGCCGCTCCTGCAGGAGATACATGATGGCGCTGCCGAAGTTGAGCACGAGCGCGGACAGCCCCACGAGCACGAGGGCGACGTGGACGAGGATCCACGCGCTCCCCGCGCGTGGCTCGAGGGCGAGGTCCCGCAGCCCGGTGGGCAGACCCAGGCCGAGGGCGAGCACCACGGGCAGGATGAAGGCGCTGAGAGTGCTGACGCCGTACCGGCGCTCGACCAAGAGGTCGAGGAGCACGGCCAGCCAGATCACCAGCGACACCACCTCGGCCAGAGTGAGCACGGGCGCGCGCCGGAGCTCGAGGCCCCGGAGCACGATGGCCGCGGTGTGACAGAGCCAGCCGCCCACCGTCAGCTCCCGGCCGAGCCGCGACAGCCCGTCGCGCCGCCACACGAGCGAGGCGAGGGCGGCCGCGGCGGCCACGATGTAGGCGGTCAGCGCGATGTCGAAGACGACGGCGTTCACCCGGCCGCATCCCCCCCGCCCGCGGGCAGGAGCTGGGCGAGCGACGGAGTGGGCCGCCGGTAGCCCTCGCGGGCCGCGTAGTAGTCGAGATGGGGTGATGCCCAGTCTTCCACGAGCGGAGAGGCTCCGTTCCATCGCTCGCGGCGGTCGAGACCTTTCAGGTAGCCGCGGCACGCGAGACACGCCTCGATGAAGTACCCTTCCTCCGCACCCTCCGCCACCAACCGCACCATGTCGCTCGACTGTCGCGCGTGGCAGAAGGGACAACGAAGGCGCGCGGCCGACCACGCGCCGCCACAGAGATGGCACGACAGCCGCCGGCGTCCGTCTTCCATGAGGTCACCGTAGGACGGCATCCCTCCGCACCACGGGCAGAAGCCGCGCTCCCAGCCACTCGCGGGAAGCGCACGTACGCGGGAGAACCAGACTTCGAGGGCGGGACGGAGGCCCGCCTGAGCGAGAAACCCCGTGAGATGGCCGGGAAGGCCCAGCTCGTTTTCCAGGCCGGCTCCGTCCGTTCCGTGCGGGGGAAACAGCGCGGCGGGGCCGATCGTCCCCGCGTCCCACGATGCAGCAAAGCGGGCGAGGGCCGCTCCCGCGGCGGGACTTCCCACGGCCAGCCGCTCCATCAATGGTCCGAGCAGCTCTTCGAGCGACTCGGGGGCGATGACGGGCGCCGCGTCGGCGAGGAGCGGCACGCCCCGCGCCCAGCTTTGCCCGCATTCCTCCTCGGTCCACCCGAGCGATACCGCTCCGCCGTCATCCCAGTCCCGCCAGCCTTCGAGCACGGGAGTCCAGAAGGAGAGCGCGTCGCCCATGGCCCGGCGGCGCCCCAGCATGTCCTCCCACTCGCCCACGAGAGCTTTGTAGTCCGGCATGATCAGGCGGCGCCCGGCAAGTCGATCGCGTCTCCCGCGTAGAGATTGAAGCTCTCGCCCCGGACGTAGCCGACCACGGTCACCCCGAGCTGCTCGGCGAGGGCCACCGCCATCTCGGTGGGCGACGTGCGCGAGGCGACGAGCGGCACGCCCATGCGGGCGGCCTTGAGCAGCATCTCCGACGACACGCGACCGGTGGAGAGGAGGATGCGGTCGGCGGTGGGCAGGCCGCGCTGCAGGGCCAGCCCCATGAGCTTGTCCACCGCGTTGTGCCGGCCCACGTCCTCCGCGACGAGGAGGACACGGTCGCCATCGGAGAGAGCCGCTCCATGTATCCCCCGCGAGGCGTGGTAGTGTACGGCCTCGCGAAGAAGGTCGCGCATGCGATCGCCCACGTGCGTCGGGCTCACCCGCAGGGAGGACCGCAGCCGGGGGAAGAGCCGGGGGTCGATGCGGAAGGTGATGCCGCCGCCGCAGCCTGAGGTGAGGATGCGCTCGGTGGGAAGGATCACCGGATGGGCCAGCGTCACGTCGGCGCGGCCCTCCACCTCGGAGATCCGGAGCGAGGTGACCTCGTGGAGGCCGGCGATGACCTTCTCCATCCAGAGATAGCCGAGGACGAGCGGCTCGAGCTGGAAGGGCGAGCAGAGAAGAGTGAGGAAGCGCTCGCCGTCGATGTACACGGTGAGCGGCTGCTCGCGAACGACTTCGCCCTTCACCTCATCCAGCCGGCCGGCCCGAAGCTGGAAATACGTCCGCATGGGCCCTATCGTGCCACGCCGGTTGGGAAAGACAAAGGGCCCCCGCATGGGGGCCCCGGGTTGCCGTCCGGAGAAGAGCGCCTTGTCAGGCGTTGGCCATCACGATGACGTAGCGGAGGATGAAGCCGCCCACGAGGACGAGCGCGGCGGGCACCGCCCCGGGAAGGCGCAGGCCCGACACGTCGAGGAGGAGGGGGATCACGAGGCCAGCCACCACCAGCCCGCCCCAGAAGAGCGGCGCGAGGTGACCCGAGACGATCGGTCCGGCCGCGCCGCCGAGAAGGGCGAGGAACACCGCGAGGACTACCAACTCGAACATGATGGCGTAGCGGTCCGCCCGCTTGACCTTCTTGTACCCTTCCCCCGCCGACTCGCCGAAGAGATAGAGGAAGAGCGAGATGGCGGCCATGCCCGTGGACGCGCCGGAGGCGAGGAAGAGGGCGCCCATGAGCCGCGCCTCCCGCCAAAAGGGCATCGCGGTGGCCGAAAGCAGGACGCCGGTATAGGCGGCGATGAAGAAGCCCGAGATGATGCCGATCAGGCTCAGCCGGCGGCGGAGCCTGGCCATTCCCTCGCCGCCCATGAAGGACAGGGCGGAGGAGCCGAAAGCGAACATGCCGAAGACCCCCAGCATCCACGCTCCGATCGACATGGGGTCCCAGAACTTGAAGCTCTTGAGCATGTTGAGGAAGCGGCTGGGCGTGCCGAGGTCGAGGATAAGGAGGATGCCGCACACCGAGACGAGGAGGAGAGCGAGCACGTATCCGACGCGGAACACGCTCTTGTCCCTCGCGCTGCCGAAGTTGTCTGCGATGGCCGCGGTGAAGTAGGCACCGCCCGCGATGCCTCCGAGGAAGAAGTACCAGACGATGAGGAGGTGCCAGTCGGGTGGCTTAAGCATGGCCGCCGTCCTTGGCGTCACCGTCCGTGGCCGCGCCGGCCTTGACCGCGCCGCCGTCGGCACGGCCGCGCTGCCGGAAGGCTAGGAGCGCGCCCACTCCCACGAGCAAGGCGGAGCCGACCGAAAGGAGCGAGTCCACGATCACATTGCGCTGAGGGAGAGCGGGCTTCTCGGGAAGGGCGTAGGTCGTGGGCTTGTCGAGGAGGAGGAAGAAGGCGTTGAGCCCTCCCAGGGGGCCGTTGGAGTCGGCGCCGTAGAGCTGCGCTTCCTTGTAGCCCATGTCCTTGAGCGCGGCCACCCGCTTGCCCGCCTTGGTCACCAGCTCGTCCCGGAAACCGAACTGTATCGACTCTGTGGGACAGGTCTTGGCGCAGGCTGGTCCCAGCCCGTTGTGGATGCGGTCATTGCAGAAGGTGCACTTGTTGGCCCGCCCCGTCTCGTGGTTGAACGACACCACCCCGAAGGGGCAGGAGCTGACGCAGTAGCGGCAGCCGTTACAGACGTCCTGATTGATATTGACGGTGCCGTACTCCGTACGGTAGATGGCGCCGGTCGGGCACGCGTCGAGGCAGCCGGCCTGGGCGCAGTGCTTGCACACGTCTGACATGAGGAGCCAGGAGAGCTCGCCGTTGGCCTGGGGCTTCTCGATGAAGCGGACGAGGCGATAGGTCTTGTCGGTGAAGGTGGCGTGGTTCTGGTACGAACCCGTCCACTCCGGCTGCTCGCTGGGCAGCTCGTTCCATTCCTTGCACGCCACCTGGCAGGCCCGGCATCCGATGCAGAGCGACGTATCCGTGAACATCGCCAGAGTGCGGGCCATGGCTACACCTCCACCTTCTTGACGTTGCACAGGAAGGCCTTGGTCTCCTGGATGTACACGGTGGGATCCCCCACGGTGGCCGAGAGATCATTGGTGATATCACCACGGCTCCCGGGCAGTGAGTCGACACCCTTCCATCCCCAATGCCACGGCACTCCGATCTGGTGCACCGTCTTGCCGTCGATCTTGAACGGCTTGAGCCGGTTGGTGACCATGGCCCTCGCCACAATCTTGCCCCGTGGCGAAGACACGGTGACCTTGTCCCCGTTCGCGATGCCGAGCTCCTTGGCCAGCTCCAGGCTGATCTCGGCGAAGTGCGACTCGAACAGCTCCGCGAGCATGGGCAGATAGCGCGACATCACGCCGGAGAGATGGTGCTCGGTGAGCCGGTACGTGGTGATCACGTACGGGTAGTCCTTCGAGGCCACCGCCGCCAGGTCGTTCTTCTGATCCGGAAGGCTCCAGATCTTGGCCACGGGATTGTTCTGCTGCTTGGAGAGGAGGTTGCGCGTCGGCGATTCGATGGGCTCGTAGTGCTCGGGGAATGGGCCGTCATTGAGGGGGCCGAAAAAGGCGCCCACGAGGTCGGCCCGCATGATGAAGGGCTTGTCGCCACCCTTGGCGTCGGGAGCGAGGAAGGCGTTGAAGTCCGGGACGTCGAGACCGATCCACTTGCCCTTCTTGTCCGGCGTCTGCCCCGGCGCTTCGGGATCCCACCAGATGAGCTTCTTCTTCTCGCTCCAGGGCTTGCCCTCGAGATCGGCGGAGGCGCGGTTGTAGAGGATGCGCCGGTTGGCGGGCCAGGAGAAAGTCCACCCGTGGGCGAGGTAGTCGGTCTTGTCCGGCGGCTTGTGCGCATTCGCCTTGTTCACGAGCTTGCCGTCCGGCCCCTCGACGGTAACGCCGGTGTAGATCCAGCAGCCGCTCGCCGTCTTGCCGTCGTCCGTCATGTGGGCGAAGGTGTTGAGCGGCTGGTTCTTCTTGTAGACGACCTTGCCGTCCTTGTCGGTGATCTCCTCGGTGGCGAAGCCGTTGATCTCCTTGAGAACGAGCTCCATGTCCGGGTGATCGGGCTTTTCGCCGAAGGTGAAGTTCGCGGCGAGAAAACCCTGGTCGCGCTCCTTCTTCGAGCGCGCGTAGAGCTTCTGCAGCCGGTGAGCGAGGGTGCACACGAACTGGGCGTCCGTCTGGACTTCACCCGGCGGGTTGACGGACTTCTCGTGCCACTGGATGAGCCGCATGGTGTTGGTGAGGGAACCGTCCTTCTCCGCGGCGGGCGCGGCCGGGATGAAGAACACCTCGGTGGGCACGTCCTTGGCGTTGGTGCCGGGGGTCTTCCACACCTCCGCCGTCTCGGTGAGGAAGATGTCGACGACCACCAGCCACTCGAGCTTCTGCATGGCCGCGCGGGCGAGCTTGGCGTTGGGGCCGCCCACCGCGGGGTTCTGCCCGTCGCAGAAGAAGGCCTTCACCTTGCCCTTGTACATGTCCACGAAGATGTGCTGATGGCTGTAGGCGTCGGCCGAAGCGCGCTTGGGAAGCCACTGGTAGCCGAACTCGTTGTCCTTGGTGGCGGCGTCACCGTAGAAGGCCTTGAGGAGACTGATCATGAACTTGGGCTTGTTGACCCAGAATCCACCCTTGGGCGTTTCCTTCTCGAGATAGGTCTTGAGATCGGGATGAGCGTCGCGGAGCGGCATGGCGAGATAGCCGGGCAGCTCGTGGTAGAGCAGCTCGAGATCGGTCGCTCCCTGGACATTGGCGTGCCCGCGCAGGGCCACCACCCCACCCCCCGGCCGTCCGATATTGCCGAGGAGGAGCTGGAGCATGCACAGGGACCGGATGTTCTGCACGCCGTTGGTGTGCTGGGTCAGGTTCAGGGCGTAGGTGATGGTGCCCGTCTTCTCCCGGCCCGAGTTGCCGCAATAGAGCTGGGCGACCTCCACGAACTTCGCCTGGGGAATCCCGCACACCCGCTCGACCATCTCCGGGGTGTAGCGGCTGTAGTGTCGCTTCAGGAGCTGGAAGACGGAGTGGGGATCCTGGAGGGTGAGGTCGCGCTTGGGATTGCCCTCCGCGTCCACCTGGTACTTCCACGAGGACTTGTTGTACGTCTCGGCGAGATGCGGATCGGAGCCGCCCTTGCCCGTCTGCTCCAGCCCCTCGAAGAGCCCGCCGAGGTCGGTGGGGGTCTTGAAGGCGGGATCGATGAGGAAGGGCGCGTTCGTGTAGTGGACAACGTAGTCCTTGAAGTAGAGGTTCTTCTGGATCGCGTAGTTCATGAGACCGCCGAAGAACGCGATATTGGTACCCGAGCGCAGGGGCACGTGGATGTCCGACACCGCGCTGGTACGGGTGAAGCGCGGATCGACGTGGATGACCTTGGCCCCGCGCTCCTTGGCCTTCATCACCCACTGGAAGGCCACGGGATGATTCTCGGCCATGTTGTTGGTGCACATGATGACATCCGAGTGCTGGATGTCGATCAGGTTGGTCGTCATCGCCCCCCGCCCGAACGTGGTCCCCAGAGCTGGGACCGTGGCGGAGTGTCAGACTCGGGCCTGGTGCTCGTGGTAGACGATGCCGAGGGTGCGGTTCAGCTTGGAGATGAGATAGCACTCCTCGTTGTCGATGCACGCCGAGCCCAGCGAGGCAATGGCGTCGAGCCGGTTGACCACCACCTCCTTGCCGTCCTTGTCCGGCTCCCGCTCGATGAAGTACTTCTCGCGCGTGTCGTAGTAGCGCTTGGCGATCTGCTCGTACATCCACTCGATCGGCTTTTCTTCCCACTTGTCGGAGCCCGGGGCCCGGTACAAGGGCTTGGTCGGCCGGAGCGGATTGTTGGAGAGCTGGATGGTCGCCGCGCCCTTCGGGCACAGCTTGCCCAGGGTGTGCGGCGTGTCGGGATGCCCTTCGATGTCGATGATGCGGTCGCCCTTGGAATACACGAGCTGGTTGCAGCCGACCGAACAGTATGGACAGACGCTCGTGTGAACCTTGGCTTCCGTGAGCTTGAGCGTGGTCGCGGCTGCGGCGACGGGCGTGAGGTCGAAAACGGAGGCGCCCGCCGCAATACCCGCGCCCGCCGAGCCCGCGTGCTTGAAGAAGTCCCTGCGTGAAAGGCTCATGGCCACTCCTCTCCTTTGAGAGCGTCCAATAACCCGAGTATCTCGATGAGTATCGCCCTAAGCGATCGAGCGATCAGATGTTGCGGAATTGCGCGAATTATCAGGGCAGACGGGGCGGCGAGTCAAGATTACTTAAGCCCCCGAGGGTGTCGCGTCAGACTCCGTCGCCCCGACCGAGGTGGGCCCTATCCTTTATATAGAGGCGGTAACGCTCCTCGATCAGAGCCAGGGCGTCGGCCACCTTGCCTGCTTCCGCGGCTTCGACTATGGCCCGCCGATGGCTCAACTCCATGATGGCGCCCCCGAGGACCGGGTCGTAGTATCGGCCAAGTTCCTTCAGGATTCTACGTACTTTTGCCACATCGCCGAGGTTTTCCTTGAGCTCCTCGATGAGTACGAGCGCATGGTCCTCACGCTTTCGTGCCTTGAAGCCACGGTCCCGGGCGGGTCCGTCGGCCTCCTCAGCCACGAGCGCCGCCGCCGTAGAGTACGCGCACGAGAAAGAGGCCCCGCGCGGGAGCCGTCGGCCCCGCCTGGGTGCGGTCCCGTCCCACGAGGAGGCCTGCCATCCAGCTCGGCGGTCGGGCGCCGCGCCCCACCTCGACCAGGCTTCCCACGATGTTCCTCACCATGTGGTGGAGGAAGCTATCGGCGGAAAGCAGCACGACGAGCTGATCACCGCGCTCGATCAGCCGCACCGAGCGCACGGTGCAGGTAGGCGTGCGGCCGCGGCCGGGCGCTGCGCAGAAAGCGGAGAAGTCGTGCTTCCCGCGCAGAGCGCCGAGGGCACCCCGCATGGCCATGGCGTCGAGAGGAAAGCGCGGGTGCCAGGCGAATCGGCGCAGAAGCGGGTGGGCGACGGAGCCGCGGTCGATCAGGTAGAGATAGCGCTTGCCGAGGGCGGAACGTCTCGCGTCGAAGCCTGCCGGCGCCTCCGCCGCCTCGAGCACGCGCACCGCCTCAGGGAGGAGAGCGTTGAGACCGCGGGCGAGCCGGAATGCCTCGAGCGCGGACGGCGTGGTGAGGGTGGCGACCTGCCGCAGAGCGTGGACGCCCGCGTCGGTCCGGCTCGCTCCCGTCACCTTGACCGGCTCCCCGAGGATCCGGGCGCAGGCCTCGCGCACGAGCCCCTGCACCGTGGGACGATCCGGCTGCACCTGCCAGCCCGCGAAGTCCGTGCCGTCGTAGGCGAGAGTCAGGCGCAGGGTGCGCAGGGCGTCCTCAGCGGATCAGGAGCTCCGCGATCTGAATGCCGTTGAGGGCGGCGCCCTTGCGGAGCTGGTCGCCCACCACCCAGAAATTCAGCGCGTTGGGCAAGGTCAGGTCCTGGCGAATGCGGCCCACGAAACAGTCGTCCTGGCCTTCCACGGTCACGGGCATGGGATAGCGGTTCTGCGCCGGATCGTCCCACAGGGTGATGCCGGGAAAGCGGGCGAAGACCTCGCGGGCTTTCTCCGGGCTCACCGGAACTTCCGTCTCCGCGTTCACCGCAATGGAGTGGGTCGTGAACACAGGCACCCGCACCGTGGTGGGCGACACCGCGAGATCGGGCGTCTCGAGGATCTTTCGCACCTCGTGGACCAGCTTCATCTCCTCGCCGGTGTAGCCGCCGTCGTCAAACTTGTCGATGTGGGGGATGAGGTTGAAGGCGATCTGATGGAGGAAATACTTGGGGGTGATGGCTTCCCCGCGTGCCCACGCCAGGGTCTGGCTGCGCAGCTCTTCCACCCCGTTCACCCCTGCCCCTGACACCGCCTGGTAGCTCGTGGCGATCACGCGGCGGAGCCGGCCCGCGTCGTGCAACGGCTTGAGCGGCATCACGGTGACGATGGTCGTGCAGTTGGGACAGGCCACGATGCCGCGATGTCCTGTGAGGGCATGGGCATTGATCTCGGGGACGACGAGCGGCACGGTGGGGTCCATGCGAAAGGCGCTCGACTTGTCGACGACCACCGCCCCTGCCTTGACTGCCTGGGGCGCGTATTCCTTCGACTGCGACGAGCCGGCGGAGAAGAGGGCGATGTCCACGCCCTTGAAGGCCCCCGGCTCGAGCTTGCCGATGCGAATGGTCTCGCCCTTGAAGGTGACGGTCTTGCCCACCGACCGCTCGGAGGCGAAAACGCGCAGCGCCTTCACGGGGAACTTGCGCTCATCGAGGAGCTTGAGGGTGGTCTGCCCTACCGCTCCCGTCACACCCACCACCGCGACTGTCAGTCCTGAGGCCATTTCGCTACCCTTTCTCGCTTGTCAAGAGTAAGACCGCTCTACTTCGCCCGCGATCAGATCACCCATCTCCTTGGTGCCCACCACATTCGTCCCTTCCGCACGGATGTCCCGCGTGCGGTGCCCCTGCTCGAGCACGTGCAGGACGGCCGCGTCGATCCGGTCCGCGTCCTTGCCCATGTTGAGCGAGTAGCGCAGCAGCATGCCCGACGACAGGATGGCCGCGATGGGATTGGCCACCCCTTGCCCCGCGATGTCGGGGGCGGTCCCGTGCACGGGCTCGTAGAGAGCCACCTTTCCTCCGAGGCTTGCCGAGGGCAGCATGCCCATGGAGCCGGCGAGAATGGCCGCCTCGTCCGAGAGAATGTCGCCGAACGTGTTCTCGGTCACGATGGTGTCGAAGTGGGTCGGCTTGTGCACGAGGGCCATGGCGCAGTTGTCCACGAGCACGTGCTCGAGCTGTACCTGCGGGAAGTCCTTGGACACCCGCGTCACCACTTCACGCCAGAGCTGCGAGA
>Ga0307469_10001064_pt1 | contig 10205 bp, 8 predicted proteins | sample atmos_gasesAM2C__FD_203084 | JGI IMG/M metagenome (GOLD analysis project Ga0307469, IMG submission 203084) | Hardwood forest soil microbial communities from Morgan-Monroe State Forest, Indiana, United States - atmos_gasesAM2C_515 | ecosystem: Environmental > Terrestrial > Soil > Temperate forest...
CGATACGGATGATCCTCCAGGCTCGGATACCTGTCGTAATCGAAGTCGTGCAGCAGCCCCACCACGCCCCACAAATCCTCGTCGCCGGAAAATTTGTGAGCGTAGGCGCGCATGCACGCTTCCACGGCGAGCGCGTGTTTGCGCAAACTTTCTGATTGGGTGAACTCAGTTAGTAAACACCAGGCGGAAGCGCGATCGTTCATGGGTTCGTACCTGTTTTCTCCCGTTTTTCGCCGTGTAGTTTCGGCTTTCTTGCAGTCTGTTCCTGTTGTGCCCCAGAAATCCCTTGACATCTACAGGCTCTGTGCCCCAGATTACCTTGAGATTTGGAGCCTGACCGCTGGCTCCGCGGAGTGCCTCCGCTCTGGCAGCTCCCAAAACCTAGATGGCCACAACTCTTGCCCCGGTAGATTCCAGGGAAGTTGTCCGTTGCGACTACTGCCTGCTCGTTCAATTCCGTACCACCAATGACATGTGCCGCCGCTGCCACGCCTCGTTAGACGAAGAGGAGCCGGAAATCGTTTCGCCGGCGCCGATGCCGGTGGTCGCGCCATCGCATGGAACGGGCCGCGGACATTTGAACCTGGCTGCGTCCATCCGCGCTCTGCGCTTGCGCAACGGCCTGAGCCAGCGCCAACTCGCCACCCGCATGTCGGTGCCGCGCACCTACGTCTCGAAAATCGAGAACGAAAAAGCCACTCCAACTTTGTCATCATTGGAACGGCTGGCGCGCGCCTTGGAAGTAACGGTGCCCGACCTGTTGACAGGCGGCGAACGCAACCGGCAGGAGGAAATCCGCGACCTCGCCCAGGATCCGTTTGTCGCCGAAATCATGCCCTTCCTCGCGCAGCTCAACGGGCTGCAGATGTCGAGCATCCTGGCGCAAGTGCGCGACTTGACGGTGCGCCCGCGAAGAACGGCGTAAGCGGGATCGCAGCGCGTGCAGCCACCGAGGAAAGTAGCGTCGTGAGGTGTGAACGGCCGCCACCGACGTACAGATTCGCACGAGGCTCGCTCGCAGCTCAAAGCTCGTAGCTCGCAGCTTTGTAGATTTTTATCCGGGCAACCAGCCAACTGACAGCCGAGGTCTTCGGACCTCGGCTTTTTCTTTAGCGGCGTTCCAGAAGAGTATTCAACCAGCGCGCGAGCAGAAGCTTCTGCTCCGGCTTCCCTGCCGATCCTGAATCCGCCAGAGACGCCAACTGGTGGGCCAGCATTTTCACCGCGACGTCTCGCGGCCAGTAAGCGGCGTCGCTAGGAAGAATCATCTCCCAGCCGTCGCTGCCGGCGCGTCGCAGCATGAAGCGTTGCGTGTCGCGAGGCTTCGCCGATCGCATATCTAGCCCGTTCAACCCGACCAGGCTGTGAAAATGAATTTGCGCCCACCCGATATCGCCCTTCACGCAGACTTTTTGCACATCGAAACGGTCGAAAGCAGCCACCGGCTGGCTAACATCCAGTTGCGGCTTCGACGACGAACTCTCTGCGGGTGATTGAAAATGTTCCGCCAGCGCTGCCTTAATCAGCTCGGCCTTTGGATGAGAGAACATCACCGTAGCAGGTACCGGCGTCAAGGGCGGCGCCGTTTCCGCAGGCCCGACCGGCTCGTCATTCGAGTCTTCCGAATCGGCGGACGAAGTCCTCGTGCCGTCGGCTCGCACCGAGCTCAGTCCCGCAGGCTTCAGCCCAGCGACACGCCGAGCTGCTAACACCTGCGATGGCCTGGCCTTAATGTATCGAAAAAATCTCGGCCGCCCGCGCCCTTTCCAGTACACCGAGTCGTAAGGCTGCACACCGAATCCCGAACGCAAAGCGCTGTAGAAAGTGTGCTGTGCCGGATTCACCACGATGCCCGCATGCCCCGGCCAAACAATCAGGTCACCGGCCTGCGGCTGCCAAACGCGCTGGAAATCGTCCTCGCCAGCGTAGAGGTCGCGCGAGCTTTCATACTTGTAGGGAAATCCTGCCTTCTCGTAAATGACGTGCACGAGGTGCGAGCAATCGGAACTCTGAGCGGATTTGTGGCGAGTCTCGAGCGCGGCGCCTAGCACTGCCAGGCCGTCGCTCTCATCCAGCAGCCTGGCGTTGGTTCCCGGCTTGGCAGACTGCACGCTTGCATGAGGTTTCGGCTTCGCAGTGTGGAGTGCGGGCTTGCTTTGAGCGCACACTACGACTGCCGCGCCCATCACCAGCCATCCCGCGAACCCTGTTCGAAACCCCATAAATCCTTTGTATCTCGTGCTTTCCCCGCCGCACAGGTCACCGTGGTTCAATGGCGGCGAGTATAGTCTCCTGACCTTCGGATGCACCATTGGACGCAAACGGATGGTCCGATTTCCGCGCGCAAAGCCGCCTCCAGCAAGGCTTTGCGCGCGGATGCTTCCCAGCGAAGCACCGACCCCGGCCAAAGTCCGTCGACCACCCAGCCCTGAATCCGGCGTTACTCTTGAGTCATCTATTCGCCATGCGTTCCGATTTCAATCCTGATTTTGTTTCCTCCCTGGAGGACATTCCCGGCGCCCACGCCACAGCGGCCGCCAACAATGCACCCGACGACAGAGTCCTGCTCGACGCCTACTCGCAGGCCGTAACCAGAGCGGTCGAAAGAGTGAGCCCATCGGTCGTAAATATTGAAGTGCATCAATCTGTGCGCACGCGCCGCAGCGCTGAGCCGCGGGAGCGCCGCGGTGGAGGTTCGGGATTCATTTTCACACCCGATGGCCTGATCCTCACCAACAGCCACGTCGTGCACGACGCCGCCCGCATCGAGGTAACCGTGGCCGACGGCCGCAAACTGCCTGCCCGCACCGTCGGCGACGATCCCGCCACCGATCTGGCCGTCATTCAGATCGACGGCTCCGGACTCGTGGCAGCCGCTCTCGGCGATTCGCAAGCGCTACGCGTCGGCCAACTCGTCATGGCGATCGGCAGCCCCTACGGATTCCAGTCGACCGTGACAGCCGGTGTGGTCAGCGCTCTAGGCCGCTCGTTGCGCTCGTACTCCGGCCGCCTGATCGAAGACGTGATCCAGACGGACGCGTCCCTGAACCCGGGAAATTCCGGCGGTCCGCTGGTCGCTTCCGATGGCCGGGTCGTAGGCGTGAACACCGCGACCATCCTGCCGGCGCAAGGCATCTGCTTCGCCATCGGGATCAACACCGCGAAGTTCGTCGCCAGCCGCCTGCTGCGCGACGGCCGCATTCGTCGCAGCTACATCGGGGTGTCTGCGCAGACGGCTCCGATCCACCGACGGTTGGTGCGCTATTACGACTTGCCGAAAGAAACCGGAGTGATCGTACTCTCGACAGAGCCTGACAGCCCGGCGCAACGGGCAGGCCTGCGCGAAGGCGACGTCATCGTAGCCCTCGACGGCCAGCCGGTCGCCGGAGTCGACGACCTGCACCGCGTGCTGAGCGACTTGAAGACCGGAGTCAGTTCCGACTTGACGGTCCTGCGCGGTACCGACCGCCTGAAAGTGTCCATCCAACCGCAGGAAGCAGCCTGATCTAAAAGTGCGGGGCGGGCACTCCTGTCCGCCTTCCAGTTTCAATTGGAGTAAGCGGGCTCCGCCTTGGTCAAGACAACGTTTGGTTGTCCCCATGGCACCGGCTCAATCGGCCCCACGATGAAAACCCACGGCAGCACAGCAATCCACAAGATTATGGACACAACCAAAAACGGCCAGAAGAAATGACCGGTGCGGTCGAGCAGCAACCCGGTGACGGCCGGAGCGACTACCCCGGAGGAATTGCTCACGAACAGCTGCAATCCACACCATCGCCCTACTGCCCGCGGACCTGCCAGTCGCTGCGTGACCGCCCAGACGTTCGAAGCGCTGAATCCAAAACAAACGCCCGTAACCATCAGCCACAGGATTGACCAGTGGAGGGGAGCAAGAACGGTGGCTAAGAGGAACAGTCCAGAGCCCACGCAGCCCACCGCCAGGAACGTTTTGCGCACCACGGTGGGTGTGTACCCCGCGCGAATCCAGCGGTCCGACGACCAGCCACTCAAGCCGGCGGAAATGGCTGCTACTAAGAAATAACCACCGCCCACCTTCGCCATGGCAGTCATCGAGAGATGGCGTTCGCGCACCAGGTAGAACGGCAGCCACGTCACCGTGAAATAGAGGAAATAGTTTCCGCAGAACAGACCCAGGAAGGTCCCCCAGGCAGAGCGCTGTCGCAGGATCTCGCGCATGCCGGGCCCACCGTTATGCGCCCTGGTTGTCATATCGGCCGCGGGCATCCATCGCATCCACGGAAGCACCCAGAGCAGGCACACGGACCCGATCACGATGAAGAAGGGCCGCCAGCCATAGTGGGCCACCAGCGTTCCGCCGAACAGCAGACCAAAGCTCGGTCCGAGGGCAAGGCCTGCCGTGATGATGGAGTTCGCCAACCCGCGCCGTCCTTCGGGACAATGGGTGGCGAGAATCTTCGAATATCCCGGGAAGGCGACCGACTCGCCGATGCCAAGCACCACCCGCACCAGCGTCAGCAGCGCGAGCGAATGAACGAGGCCAGTAACCGCGGTCGCGCTCGACCACAGAAAAAAGCCCGCGGCGAATACCCACTTCACATCAAAGCGATCAACCAGCCAGCCGGAAAGAATCTGGCAGGTGGAATACGTCCAGAAGAAGGCCGAGAGCAGAATGCCGAGCTGCGATGCCGATATGCCAAGCTCGTCCTTGATCAGGGGCGCCGCAATCGAAAGATTGCTGCGATCGATGTAATTAATGAAGACGGAAAGAAAGAGCAGCACGAGCACGCGTGAAAAGCCCGGAGAGAGCCGCGAGTTGTCGGTTGTCAGAGGCACAAGGTCCGGCGGGGGTGGCCATTCTGGACTGATTGAGGCAAGATTGCAACCAGTGACAGGAAGGATTGAGAAATTGGGGAATTGAGAAATTGAGTAATTGGAAATCAAGAGCCTCCGTGCCTCCCGGTGTCCTCGGTGGCTGAAAGTCTTTGTCTACCATCCAGTCAAGGATCCGATTCAGAGAAGGGGAATCGCGCTTCCGAGCCACGAGAGCCTGTGGTGTCTTTAATTTTCAAATTACTCAATTACCAAATTACCCAATTACAAATTCAGCAATGCGTTTCCCGCGGAAGTAAACTTTGGTGGAGCTCCCAGGCCTCATGCGTTCCACGCCTCATTGCCAACTCCCAGACCGTATGTTAGCGTCTTGAATTAGAAGGGGATAGCGTTGCAGGCAACAATTCCCGCCGGCTTGGATCGCAAGGAAGCAGACATTTACAGGCAACTGGATCCGGAACGGCTCCCAAAACACATCGCCATCATCATGGACGGCAACGGACGCTGGGCGCGCCGCCGCCACATGCCGCGCATCGCCGGACACCGTGCCGGCGTCGCCGCCGTGCGTTCCACGGTCGAGACTGCCGCGCGTATTCATATTCCCGCGCTCACCCTTTATGCCTTCTCCGAAGAAAACTGGAAGAAGCGTCCCAAAAGCGAAGTCGATTTCCTGATGCGTCTGCTCAGCCGCTACCTGCGCCTCGAGGTCCCCACGCTGAACAAGAACAACATCCGCCTCGAGTACATCGGGCGGCAGCAGGAACTACCGGAGTCTGTGCAGGAGCGCATGGAAGGCGCGCGCCAGGCGACCGCCAAAAACACGGGCATGGTCCTGACTCTGGCGCTGAACTACAGTGCGCGGTCGGAACTGGTGGACGCGTTCCGCTCACTCGCGCAAGCGGCCGCAAGCAATGGCGGCCTCGACCACATGCAGGTCGACGAAGAAACGATTGCCCAGCATCTTTACACCAAGCACTTGCCCGACCCCGACCTGGTCGTGCGCACCAGCGGCGAGATGCGGCTGAGCAATTTTCTGCTCTGGCAGTTGGCCTACGCGGAGATTTACGTCACGCCCACGCTCTGGCCGGATTTTCGCGGACATCATTTGCTCGAAGGCATCGCCGAGTACCAGAAGCGCGAACGCCGCTACGGGGGGTTGAACGAGGACCACTCGAATCATCACGGGGCAAAGGCCGCAAAGGGATAACTTCGCTTCCCCACAGAGACACAGAGACACAGAGTCACAGGAAGATTTGTGATCGGGTAATTTTGTAATTTGGTAAATTGAACCCGATAGCATCGGCCGCAGTTTCGAATTCTCAAGACATCAGCGTGATTAGAATTCCCTCTGTGCCCCTCTGTGTCCTCTGTGCTTAAGAATTTCTCGCAATGGGAGTGCAGCGTTTGATCAAGCGCATCGCGACAGCAGTGGTTCTCATCCCAATTGTCCTACTGCTGGTGCTGCGCGCTCCGGTCCCCGTGGTCGCCGCGGTCACCGCCATCGTCGCCTTGTTGACTGTGCAGGAATTCCTGAAGCTCACCGAATCCTACGGCGTCTTGCCGCTGCACAAACCAACCTACGGCGTGGTCGTCCTGTTCTTCGTGTTGCTCATGTTCAACGCGGGCCAGCAGAAGCCGCTGCTTTCCACCGACATCTTCGGGGTAGCCGCAGCCTTCGCTGCCGCGATCGCGACCTTCGTTTTCCTCACCATCGCCATGCGCCGCGACAATCTGTCCACGGGATATCCCGCGGCGGCCGCTTCCGCCTTCGGATTCGCTTACATCGCCCTGCCGCTCGCCATGCTGGTGCAACTTCGACAGCAGTGGGCCGGTGCTTTTCTGATTCTGTATCTATTGCTGGTCGTATGGTCGGGCGACATCTTCGCCTACTTCATCGGCAAAGCGATCGGTCGCCACCTCATGGCCCCGCGCATCAGTCCCAAGAAAACCTGGGAGGGCGCCATCGCTTCGCTGGTCGCGAGCATGACTATCGGTGGCGCACTCTTCTACTACTCCTCGCAGGTTTGCACAGCATTTCTCCAATGGGGACTGATTCAGCGCCGCGACGGCATGTTCGGTCTCGAGAAGCCCACGCTCCTTCCGATTCTGGCCCTCACCGCCGTATTGAACATCGCCGCGCAACTCGGAGACCTGGTCGAATCTCTGATTAAGCGGGGCGCAGGCGTCAAAGACTCCGGCGCGATTCTCCCCGGCCACGGCGGCATGCTCGACCGCATCGACGCCCTGCTGTTCGCCGCTCCGGTGCTGTGGGTGTGGGCAGCCTGGCGGGTCACCCAGTGAAGATACCCTTTTCACCACGGAGTCACCGAGACACAGAGGAATTCTAAGCAAGAGAACTTCTACCCATTGCGGGCGTCCCGGTAATGCGTCTCGAAGGGACGTCTGAAACTAGCCCGGCGCTTCAGCGCCGGGTAACGGTGCAACGGTAACGCGTCCTGGAAGGACGCTTGAAAGCTCCACAGAAATTTCAACCGTCCCTACGGGACGGCCTCCTCAGTGCGCCGCCTCCCGCCACTGAAGTGGCGGGCCACTCTCCATGTGCCCATTCCGGGGCATTTTCTCCGTGCCTCTGTGTCTCTGTGGTGAAGTCGCTTCCAATTCCCAATTCCGTCGTTTGTAACGTAGATCTCCGGAATGGCACCATCGTGTAGCTAGCGCGCCCACCGTCCGCCGGGTAAGATAAAGATTCCCATGCGACAGATAGCCATTCTGGGTTCGACCGGCTCCATCGGCCGAAGCACTCTCAGTGTGGCGGAAGCCTATCCGGATCGTTTCCAGATTGTCGCCTTGGCCGTCGGCTCAAATCTCGAGGCCGCCTTCGAACAGGCCATCCGCTGGAAGCCTCGCGTGCTCTCCGTGGCCAAAGAAGCGGACGCCGACGCGCTGCGTCAGCAACTCAAAAGCAGGGGCACATCGGAAACTGAAGTCGTTCACGGAGCCGCGGGCACCGTAAAGGTCTCCACCCATCCCGACGTCGACTTCGTCGTCAGCGCGATCGTGGGCGTCGCCGGCCTCGAAGCCACCTACGAGGCCGTAAAGGCCGGCAAGACGCTGGGCCTGGCCAACAAGGAGTGCCTGGTCGCGGCCGGCGAGCTCATTACGGCCGAAGCCCGCAAGCAGGGCAAACCGCTGCTGCCCATCGATAGCGAACATAATGCCGTCCACCAGTGTCTGCGTGGCGGGCGCATGCATGAAGTTCAGAAAATCTGGCTCACGGCCTCCGGCGGTCCATTTCTAAAAACACCGAAATCCCATTTTCCCTCGATTACCGTCGAGCAGGCGTTGAACCATCCCACCTGGAAGATGGGAAAGCGGATCACTATCGATTCAGCTACGCTGATGAATAAAGGCTTCGAGGTGATCGAGGCCTGCCGCCTTTTCGATGTACCCGCCAGTCAAGTGGAAGTCATTGTGCACCCGCAGTCTACGATCCATTCCATGGTGGAGTTCGTCGATGGCAGCATACTTGCTCAGTTTTCCGTTACCGATATGCGGCTCCCGATTCTCTACGCCCTGACCTATCCCGAACGGATTCCGTCCGACCTGCGTTTCCCGGTCATGGACTTACGACAGCTGGACTTCCAACCGCCTGATATGCGGAAATTTAGGTGCCTCAGCTTGGCTTACGAGGCCGCGCAAGCCGGCGGGGCCAAAACGGTCGCCCTCAACGCGGCCGATGAAGTGGCAGTCGCAGCTTTTCTGGACAGGCAAATCGGCTTCGATGAGATTCCCAGGATTATCGAAGACGTGCTTTCTGCAACAAAAACTGGGAAAATGGAATCTATTAGTCAGGTGCTTGCGACAGACCTGGAAGCGCGCCGCGCTGCCCGAGAGCGCGTAAAAGAAATACATCGCGGTACTTCCCCCATGCCGCGCGCAGCTTCCGTTTCCTGTCCGGGGGAGTAATCAAAACTTTATGGCGCATTTTTTGTTAACCGCGGTGACGATGGCAATTGTGCTGGGCGTGATGATCCTCATCCACGAGTGGGGACATTATGCAGCGGCCAAGTTCTTCAAGGTCCGCGTGGAAGTGTTTTCCATCGGCTTTGGCAAAAGGCTGCTCGGTTTTCGCCGCGGCGAAACCGATTACCGCATCAGCGCCATCCCTCTGGGCGGGTACGTGAAGATGTCGGGCGAGAACCCGATGGACGAACGTACCGGCGACCCGGGCGAGTTTCTCTCGCACCCGCGCTGGCAACGATTCGTGATCGCTATTGCCGGCCCATTCATGAATATCGTGCTCGCCGTGGGCCTGCTGACCGTGGTTTATATGGTGCACTACGAGTACCCGGCCTTCGTCGACCAGCCGGGGGTCATCGCCTACGTGAAGTCAGGCTCAGCCGCGGCCCAGATCGGCTTGCAGGCTGGGGATCGCATCATCCGCATCGCTGGCATTGAAAACCCCACATGGGAGCAGATCGGCCTGAAGGTCATGCTCAGCCCCAACGAGGGCCTGCCGATCACCATCAACCGCGGTGGCCAGATTCTCGAAAAGACGATTGTGCCCAAGCCGATCACCAGTTCCGAAGTCGGTTCCGCGGGATGGAGTCCCGAACAATCGATCGTCGTGGCCGACGTCGACCCGGGCATGCCCGCCGCCAAGGCGGGTCTGAAAGAAGGCGACGAGATCATCTCCGTCGACGGCAAGCCCGTTCGCGTGATCGATGCCTTGATCGACAACCTGCAGGAAACCAAAGATCAGGTCGTCGACGTCGACGTGCTGCGCGGAGACAAACGCCTCACCTTCAAACTGCAACCGGTTCTCGCCGACGCCGAGGACAAAACGAAACGCTATCGCGTGGGCTTCGAGAGCACGGCCCGCATGAAAGTTGGACAGCTTTCGTTCATCCCCGCATTCCAGCGATCGCTTGATGACAACAAGCGCTACTCGCTGGTCCTGCTCGAACTCATCCAGAAGATGGCGCAGGCCAAGGTTTCTATGCGGCAGGTCGAAGGCCCCATCGGCATCGGTAGTGCCATCGGCCACGCGGTGACGGAAAAGGGCTGGACCCCGCTGCTCGGCCTGACCGCGGGCATCAGCCTGAACCTAGGGATCTTCAACCTGCTACCGATTCCCATCCTCGATGGCGGCGTCATCCTGCTCCTGCTGATCGAAAGCCTTATGCGACGGGACATCAGCCTGCAGATCAAAGAACGCATCTACCAGGCGGCTTTCGTTTTCCTGGTGCTGTTCGCGGTGACGGTCATTTACAACGACATCGCTAAGCGTTGGCCGCTGGGCGGGTAAGGAAAGTCAAAGGCATTACCACTGAGGACACCGAGGGCCACAGAGGAAGATCTTCCCTGTGTAACTCTGTGTCCTCTGTGGTTTAGAGCCCTTTGTTCGAAGTACCCACTGCCCCGCCCCG
>Ga0307469_10001065_pt1 | contig 10203 bp, 9 predicted proteins | sample atmos_gasesAM2C__FD_203084 | JGI IMG/M metagenome (GOLD analysis project Ga0307469, IMG submission 203084) | Hardwood forest soil microbial communities from Morgan-Monroe State Forest, Indiana, United States - atmos_gasesAM2C_515 | ecosystem: Environmental > Terrestrial > Soil > Temperate forest...
CGCGACCTCTAGCGCAAGCGTCGACTTCCCCGATCCACGAGGTCCGTCTATTACGAGACCGGGCGCCTGTATCAGTCTCATAAGACACTGTTGAACGAGCGAGTCACGGCCGATGAAGGCGGGTCGTTCTGGTAAGGAGTTCAGTAGTGGTTGCTGACTGCGCTTTTCACGAGCACCCTTCGCTCGCCTGCGCCGCAGGATCCACGGAATGAATCCGCGACCGCCGAAGAAGAGGCCAACAGCGACAAGGATCAAACTCAGCGCGGCCAGGAAGATCTGAAGTTTTTCGGGTCCCGATATGACGCTCGGGCTGGGCGTCGGAGTACTTGCAGCTTTGGCTAGGGCGCTAAGCCCCTCCAGTCGCATCCAGCAATCTTAGGGATGCCATGTGACCGTTTCACCGGTCTAGGCCGTTAGGGATGCGTGTATCCCGGTGGCCAGTAGGAGAGCACGTGCAGCCGACGCTGAGACTGAGCGGCCCAATCTGCTGGTGACTTCAGACGTTCTTCGAGAAGCTGCTAATCGACACAGATGGAGGCGTCGCCGGTGCATTGATCCGCGAGCCATGGGCGACGGTCGCTGACGAGGAATACATCGAGAAGATGGCCCAGACCGCGAGAAATCCTGGCGCCGTTTCTTTGGGCCGGGGTTTCAACGTTGACTATTTGGTGGGCGCCGAGGAGCGTTATTTGTCCAGCGGATCGGCTCAGTCCACGAGAAGAACTTCCCGTCCAATGAGCACCCATATGCCCCTTCTACTCGCGGTAACCACACCGGCGATGCCAACTGGCAGCAACCGGGCACCCTCTACTGTGCCGGCCTGACCCACATATTCGAGTACAGCAGGACTTCTCGGATCGTCTTGAACCATCACTGCAGCGCTTCCAAATGCTGCGACGGCGCGAGGGAAGGCCCGTCCAAAACGTTTGCTCACCCGCCCGTCCGAGGGGTTTACGACGTACAGTCCGCCGTTATCAACATTTGCGACCGCGATAAGCAGTTCGTTACGTAGGCAGGACATGGTCGCCACCCCGGAGACATGTATTGATCCGACTCTGCGTACGCGATGGGCAGGCAGGTTGAAGTCAAAGAGATGCAGGTAGTCGTCTGTGATGGCTACGAATAGGTCGTCACCACAGTTCGTCGACGGGCCAAGAAGACCACCCGACTGCGTAATATTCCGCGGCCATCTAGCAACCGTCTCTTTGGTGCCGACGGTCAGACGCTCGACCGTGACCGGAATGTTCCCAACTCCGCCGCTCACGATCCAAGCAGCACCGTCCCGGTATTCGATACCGGTTGGGCTCGCGATGTGATATCGATGCATTACATGCCCGTCCGCTCGACTGAGTTCCAAGACTGCGTTCGCATCGGTCGATGGTCCGGCGTCTGGACCGTTCGCGATCCAGGCGGAAGTCGCCGATATTGTCATCGCAGTGGGTTCCGGACCCGCGCGCCAGCTGCTCAGTTGGCGCTGCGTGGCTTCGTCGAAGGCGAGGAGTCGTCCGTCGCGCTGTGAGCGTGAGTTCGCACCCGATGCGAAGACAAAGAGAGTCCCGTCGCTGACGGCGATGACCGAGACATCCCCTACGTCGCCGAGTGAGAGTGCCGCTGTCTGTTGGGCGCGCTGCGTCGCCCTCAAGGTCGGGCGTTGCGTGCGCTCCGGGTGCTCTTCGACGTCCAAGACGAGTTCCACTCCATACCCAAGGATGACTCGATCGCGAGCCGCGATCTTGGCTCACAGGAAGAAGGTCCCGGCGGTCCGTGGGGAGAGGCGCCCATCCGACAGATGATTAATGTGGTTGCGAACTACCTCTTAGTGGCTAATGGGTCTGCATCGAGACGCAGACTGATTCCGAGCCGTCGGACGAAGAGCACTGTTATCGGCAGAGCTTCGAGCCTTACCGCTAGAGCGTGCCTCGTCCGTTCGGCGAGGAGACCCGTACGGCTGGTGGGATGTCGTGCCTCGAGCACTGGTCCATTAGCGCGCCGCTCGTCTCCTCTGGCTCATCCGTTGTCGTCGAGCAGGAAGGAGGCGTGGTGATCTTCGTTGGGATCGATTGGGCGGAGGCCCATCACGACGCGTGCGTCGTCGACGAGGCCGGAGCGATCCTCGGCAAGGTTCGTGTGCCGGACGGCGTTGAGGGTGTTCGTCGGCTGCACGAGCTCGTCGCGGAGCATGTCGTAGGGCCGAGCGACGTCGCCGTCGGGTCTTTCAAACGAAGACTTCAAGCAGGAGTTGGTATCGCGGGAAAGAATCCTTCAGAGGATGGTCTCTCCGCTCGAAGATGGCATCCAAACCCGAACAGTTCCGCCGCCACTACGAACGCATGGAGCAGGAATGGCTTCGAGTTCGTCAGCGACCGTAGGACTCGTACAAAGAGAACTACGGGCGCCTTGCTGGCGTCGCGACGACGACTCGAGCGCGGACGAGTTGGGGGTTGCGCACCCAATGCAAGACTCGACACTTAGCCGCCGCGATTCTCCAGCGGCGAAGCTCATCACCAGGCGAACTGGACGGATTGTTGTCTCTTTAGCTGGTCCGAGTGAGTGACTTTTCGTCGCAACCCGTCACGGATTCGCGAATCGCTCGTATTCCATCGGTAGTGCGGCGATGCATTCGCCTACCGAAGTGAAGTCAAGAGAGTCGTTGGCCACGTTTCGCCGAAGACCAGTGCAAGTCGGGGAGTCGCATGTCTCGACAACGTCAGTTGATTCCGCACGCGTCCACAACGGATGCGCAATCTCTCACCGCAGTGAGAGGAGTATTGCATGCTTCTCCTCAGATCACACGGGCACGATGCAACCGCGGCGTTCTGAGCCGTACTCGCCGTTTCTCGCTTGAAGGCGAACTGTTTAGGACCGCAAGGCCAGCATTGACGGCTGCGCTGGGCGGTCAGGATCGCGCACGCTCTCGTACGAGCACCGCGACGAAGCGAGACTTCGAGACGGACGCCGAGCATGTCGCGCGCGACTCGATACTCATGGTCAGCCCATGGCGAGAGTGGTTGGCGTGATCAAGCGGGTAATTGTCGTTGCGGTCGCACTTGCGAGTGTGCTCACTGCGATCGGGCCTGTTGCCCAGGCCGACCTTATTGCTGGCGTTTGCACATTCGATTTGACCATAAAGTTCAGTTCGACGCCGACGCTCAAGGGCCCAGCGGTTGGCTACACGATCAGCGATAGCAATAGCTCCTGCGACGTCCCTCTGTTCGGCAGTACAACGACCACGATCGGAGCGAGTGCGGGGGCGGGAAACGGTGGTCTCTCTTTGTCCCGGTGCGGCGTCCTCGCAGGGTCGGGCTCATGGGATCAGAGCTGGAACGACTTCCTCACTCCGGTTGTGGGCGGTTCGCAAGTCCTCGCCGGAACTTGGCTCCAAGCCACGATCGTTTCGAGCTCGTATCCAGGCACTGGGGGCGTGACGAAGCTCGCGAGCGTCACGGAACTCGTTCCGGAGCCAAGTGCACCGACTGCCAATGCAACGGCGGCGGCGTCCTGCGCGTTGGGAGGCGCTGTCTCGTCGATCGAGTTCCTCGGGATCCAAACCTTTGAGGATCCGAATTAGCACCCCGCATTAGAGATGCCCGCCTGGTCATTCGCGTCGGTCACGAGTCAGAAAGCACGGGTCGGTACGGGATCTCACTCTCACATTCGGAAGAGCTACAGCTAGCGCGAAACACTGCTGCGGCAATTAGGCTTAACAGCGGGCGGCCCATGTCATACCGGCGTCGGCTGAGCACGCCACTCCGCCGCGGGCGAGGCCGGCAATCACGCGGCTCCCTGAGGTGCGGACCACGAGCACACCCGAGTCGAAGAGCGGGTTCGCCACTCTGGCCCAGGATGCTCCACCGTCCTTCGACACGTATAAGCCAGCGTCAGGACTCTTGGCGGGGTCGTATGCGGCCGCGAAGAGGGTCTGGTTGCCAACAGCGAGGTCGAGGAGCACACTCTCTCTGGTCGGCGTCGCGAGCGCTGTAAACGTGTGGCCTCCGTCGGCTGACGCGACCACGGATCGCGACGTGAACGCAAACAGCGTCGATCCGTCCGCGGATGTGGGCGACAGCCGGATGTGCGGCGTTTCTGGAGCGTCGGAGATGCGTGTGGCGTCGCATACCGCTTGTGCACATCGAAAAACCGTCGATCCCAAACGGCCGGTCTGGTCAGCCTGTCGGCCGCCGACGAAGAGTACGCCGTTCGGGGCGAACATCGGATCGAGACTCCCGGGCAGCGACGAGTACGCAGCGGGACTGACGACACGAGTGTCATCCAGGTACTGCATGAGGTTCGATTGAGTGCCGACGAGAATCCTCGGATCACCCTGGTCGAAACCTGGTGAGATCGTCATCAGTCCGCCTTCTGCTGGAGCTCCGGTCGCAGCGGGAGCGAACGATGACCCGCCATCGCTGCTCACCAGGAGAACTCCGGCGTGGGTCATGGCAAAAATCCGGTCGTCGCCAGCGCCGTAGGCCGGCGGCAAGAGGATCTGATCGCCGTCGAATCCTTGAGCGACCAATCTTGTCCACGTCGTCCCGCCATCCGTGGATTCGTACAACACGGCCGGACAAGCACCCGGCGTCGTCGCGCATTGTGTGTTTCGACCGGACAAGAAGACGGTTTGGCTGGTGGCAGGTGAGAAGACGATGGAGCTCGACTGAGCATCCTCGGGCCTCGCGACATTCTGATTCGGGTCGGTGATGTCACTCGGCTGCACGGGCGCCACATCACGCGCTTGTTGTTGCGCTGCGGCACCACCCGAGCCAGCTGGGTCTGAGAGGTTCGAACCGACGACCGGCGAGCTGGGCGTGGTCGCGCCCAGAGTTGGGGGCGACGGAGCCGCGGCCGGCTGCGTGGCGCCACGCGAAGCAGCTGAGGTGAATCGCCTAAGCGAGGACAACTGTGTTGCGTGCCGACTCGCGGCATTTTGCGATCTCCGCGCAGCCGACGTTGCGGTCGGCGAGCCGATGGACATGGCGCCCGAAAATGTCGCCAAGACAAGGAGGCCAGTCGCGATGGGTGACGCTAGTCCGGAAGTCGTGACGTCAAGAATTCCAATGTTGAAAGCTCGCTGCATCCAAATGCCGGCTTGCTGGGTTCGGTGTCTCAAACTCCTCGCAAGGGTCGCAATAGGCGCCAAGACTGGCCAAATAAGTTCGGTCAGCCCACGCTCACGACATGCAGCTTCGTACTGACGCCGGAATGACTGGCGAGCACGCATAAGCGCCGCACGTAAGGCCTCGGAAGTCGTTCCCTCGAGGACGACGATATCTTGATGTCGCCAACCGTCGATGTATTTCAGGACGAGGAGTCGTCGGTGGCGAGGGTGCAGTGACCCAAGGGTCTGCTCGAGCAGGAGTCGACGCTCTTTCGCAACGACGACGTCGGCGAGATCTTCCCCGATGGAGCCACCGACACTGCATAGGTCGTCGTGCTCTGGAAGAGGCTCGCTCGATGGATCGCGCCATCTCCACTCATCGATGCACAGGCGCTTCGCAATCGTAGCGAGCCAAGGCCACTCGGAGCGACCGTTTTCGAGCGTATGCAGCGACCGGTGGGCGCGAAGGAACGTTTCCTGGACCAGATCCTCGGCCGTATGCGGGTCTTTCACGAGCCTGCGTATCAAGCCCCGGACGCGCGACGCGTGCTCGGCGTACAGAACAGTTGCGTCACGTGTCGACCCGAGTTCCCCAGAACCCCGATCGAGTTCCTCGGCGCGAGTAACCGAGCGACTCGCTTCTCGAATGGCCAGCTGCGCCTCCCCGCCTACAACGGTTCGCACACGGTCGCACATGAGAACTGGTCCGTCAATCGGTGTGAGCCGTCATCTCTCTGGGCCTCGTAAGGGCGCGAAGGACTCGTCAAACCGCGCCGTCACATTTCGGAACGCGCCTCGTATCGAGTGGAGTGATGTCAATTAGCAGTGCGTTGCAAAATAATAGTGACGGCGCCTGCGACGGCGTCCTTCGCGTACTCGAGGCCATCGGCTCGAGCCTCGAGCTCCGCCAAGTCCTGTATCGAGTTGTGGACGCAGTCGTCGAAACGACCGGAGCCGAACGGGCGCTGATCCTTCTCTACGAGGACGGAGCCCTCGTTCCCGCGGCCGTCGGTGCCCGGCGTGCTAATGCCGACCTCTTCCAGCAGTTTCGACGTATGCCTTCTATCCACTTGGACGACGTCCCCCTCCGGCGGCAGGCCTTCGAGGCGGGCGAGATTTTTGTCATCGACGACATGAGCAACAGCCCACTTGTGCCCGAGGCTTGGATCGAGGCATTCGGCCCCCAGGCGCTGGCCATCGCTCCGCTCGTGGTCGGACCCGATCGGCTCGGCCTGCTTGTCGTTGACCACGAGGTGCCGCACGAGTTCACTGACGCCGAGCTACGCGTCGTGCGCGCGACTGCCCACGCCGCTCGAATCGCGATCCGCGATGCGCAGGTCCACAGCACGTTGGCTAAACGGGTCGAGATGCAGCGGGAACTCGTTAGGACGTTGACACGCATCGGCCCGGACGTCGCGTTGCCAGACACCCTGCGCCATGTCGTCGAGACGGTCTCCTTGGTCTTCGACGGAAGGCCGTGCTCGATCTCCCTCGATGGAGAGGTCGTAACGAACAGCGCTGAAAGCGTGCGGGTCGACTGGTCGTCGCGCGCGAGCACGATGATCCCGCTGCGAGCGGGGCCGACGTTCTACGGCTACCTGATCGTGGGCGGCGGCCCACTCATGCCTGACGAAGTCGAAACGATAGAGGCTTTTGGTCACCAAGCCGCACTGGCCATCGATCGGTCGGCGGCGACCGGCGAGGTGAGCCGGCTCACCTTCGAGGCGGAAGCCGCGAAGCGGCTCGCGGACGTTCTCCTAGCACGCGGATCAAACGGTTTGACGCGGACGATTGAGCGCTTGAACGACGCCGTATGCCGGGCGGCAGGCTTCGAATGCTATGACGTCGGCTTCCGGCGCCAGCGGCTCGCGGACCTTCTCGGCTGCCGCAAGCTCGATCGCGACGAGCTCGTCCTCACCGCGCGGCTCAATGCGGAGGATCCACGTGCCGTAGCGCAGGTCCACCCTGATGGCCGCCACGCCGCTCCGATCGTGGTGAACGGCCGCAGCGCCGGACTCCTCTTCGTAAGGCCCGTCGCCCTCGGAGCGCCCATGGCGGAGGGAGCGCGCGGGCTTGTTCGGTCGCTGGCCGATCACATCGGAGACGTGGCGCACGAGGTACGCCTCGAGAGTGCACGCCGACAGGCAGAGTTGCGGCTGGAGCTAGAGCTGCTGCGCTCGCGGCTGACCGAACGGGTGGACGCTACCTTGGGGCGAACGCTCCGTCTGCTGGGGAGGGAACTGTCGAACGCCATAGCGCGTAGCCGCGAAGCGCGCGGGGTCGGCGAGGGAGACCTGGCCACCTTGTTGTCACTCGTCACTCGCGGGCTGATGGAAGCACACACAGCGTCGTCGGCGGTCGCCGAGCTTGGCGTTCGTGAGGACGGTCTTGTCCACGCGCTCCGGCATCTCATCGATGTATTCGCCCACGTGACGGGTACCTCGGCCACGCTACGCGTTGTTGGAGTGCCGAGGGCTCTTCCGCTCGAATTCCAAGAGCATGCGTACGGGATCACCTTCGACGCGTTGTGGGCAGTCGAGCGCTGGGGGCGTGCCACCGCCGTCGTGCTCTCGCTCAGATGCCAGGACGGAACCGTCGAGATTGTGCTTCGCGACGACGGAGTTGGCCTTGCCCAGCGAAGGGTGGAGGAGCCCGGGCCGGGTGTGCACTTCGGGATTGGCTCGATTCGAGACCGTGTGGCCAAGTTGGGTGGAGCGATCTGCGTCGAGGCTGTTGAGCCCAGGGGGATTCAATTGGCTGTCAGCCTCCCGGTATGAGTTGAGGCATCTTCGCGTGTAGGAGATGTCTGTGACACGCGTTCGTCTCGCTCTCGCGGGGCTGGGCACGTTCGATCGGGGGACGTGCGTTGAATCAGTCACGAAGATTCGTCACGCCGGAACCGTCACGATTCTGAAGATCCCTCGTATGTCCTCCAATGAGCGCCGCGGCGACTGGGGCTCGGGCGCGAGGACAGGCAGACGAAAGGGGATTCGTCGGGCTTCCGGGAAGATCCGGTCCGGAGGAGACGAGACGTTTTTCCGCTTCGTGCGTGTCTAAAAGGTAGTCGTCACGAGACTGTGCCTGCACGAGGCCGGAAAAGGAGGGATGACCAGAAGGAACGGGGAGCTCGGTCCCAAATCACCGGTGGGGTCGGACGGGCGCCGGAACGACCCCGGCCAGTAGGCGGGACCACCGAGTGCGCGAAGGACGCACCTGAGCCGAACAAAGCCCGGGTGCCGGACGTTTTGCAGAGTGAAGACAGAGGAGGAAGCGGAATGAGGACGAAGGTCAAGGCATTGCTTGTTCTCGCAACATCGATTGGACTGCTCTTGGGGTTCGTGCAGCCACAGGCTCACGCACTGTCGTTCGGGGACGCTCTGGTCTACTCGGGCCGCGCGATTCCGCTCACGTGTGACGCCCAGCCGCCCGGCGACATCGGCCCGGTCGACTCGACGGCGCCCGGCGTGTTGACGTGTCCGATCGCCGGTGGCAACGGTGTGCCGTTCATCGGTGGTTCCGGAACGTTCGGATTCGTCGCGAGCCAGCAGCCCACTGGAACGCCCGCTGAGGTTTGCGTCGGTGTGTCGGACAACGACCTTGGCGTTCCTGAGGCCGCACCGTGTGACACGGGCGGCGGGACTCACCCCGGTCTGTCTGCTTCGGGCACGTATTCGAGCCTTGCGTGCGGTACCGGTATCGCGAACGGGACTGCTACTGCATACGAGTCGGACAGCTCGGTCAACGTCACCTTTACGATTCCGTTCTTCGGCGGTGTCGGTGTGACATACGGGACGTCGAAGGAGTCGGACAGCAGCGGAACGGGCACCGTCTATGGAGTCGTCGCTCTCGGCCTCGACCAGGGCGACTTCGTTGGACAGAACGGTGTCTGCGCGTCGGGCTTCCGGGCCACCGGCGCGACAGTCGTCATCGACCCGACGACGTAACTAGCATCACGAGACTTCGGATGGGCGGCTCCCTTCGAGCCGCCCATCCGGGTCTACTCTCACCGAGCGGGATGAGCGGCGCGTAGCGCCAGAGGGAGCAAGATGCGGATCGATCGGCACGCACCGATCCTCGGAAGGAGCCACGCACTCGTGGCGATCGCCGTCATTCTCACCATCTTGTTCGGCTGGTTGTTCCCGGGTCAGGGAAAGGCCAGCTCAGGCTGGGGTCCACAAACGAACCCGGCTGGGCAGGTCGACCCTGCCAACCAAAAGTTCCCCGCCGGTCTGCGCGGCGTTTCTTTTTCCGATCCCTTCCACGGCGTAGCCGTCGGAGACCGCAGCGCGATCGTCCGGACAGATGACAGCGGTGCAACCTGGTCGAGCGCAACCGTCGACCTGACGGGTTCGAAGGTTCTCGATCCGCGCACACTGACGCTGTACGGGGTCGCTTTTCCATCTCATGATGTCGGCTACGCCGTCGGCGGAGTCGCGACGGGCGGCGGCTCCGGCACGGGGTCCGCAAACGAACTCGGCGTCGTCCTCAAGACGACAGACGGCGGGAGCCACTGGACGGCACAGGCCCTGCCGAGCGACCGCTCGAACAACGTGATCTACGGCGTCGGTTTCTCGGACGGGACCCATGGCGCAGCCGTCGGCGAGTCGCCTCTCCCCCAGGACGTCGGGAACCCGCAGGAAGCCCTTTACACGAGCGACGGGGGCCTCACCTGGCATGCCTCGTCCGTTCCTTCGGTGGGTGTGACCGGCGGCGTGGGTGCTCAGTTCACCACACTGGCTGGCGTCTCGTTCACTGACGTTTCACACGGCTACGCCGTCGGTGGGATCCTCATGCGGACAAAGACCGCGGGAGTTACCTACAGCGGGACCATCATGAAATCCGCGGATGGTGGTGCGTCATGGGCACCCCTCGCCGCCGCCCCGCAGAGTCTGCAACCGGCGCCCGGAACCGCTCCGCTCCAGTGGATCCCCGGCGCGGCGATGACCGCGATCGCCGTCGTAAGTCACGCGTCGGATTGTGAGTCGACCAATACCTGCAAACTCGTCGCTGTCGGCGAGCACGGTGTGATCCTGAAGACAACCAACTCAGGCGGTTCGTGGAACCTTGAGGGCGGTGGCGTCACCGCCCAGAACCTAAACGGTGTGTCA
>Ga0307469_10001066_pt1 | contig 10203 bp, 10 predicted proteins | sample atmos_gasesAM2C__FD_203084 | JGI IMG/M metagenome (GOLD analysis project Ga0307469, IMG submission 203084) | Hardwood forest soil microbial communities from Morgan-Monroe State Forest, Indiana, United States - atmos_gasesAM2C_515 | ecosystem: Environmental > Terrestrial > Soil > Temperate...
GTAGTGACCCCGGTATCCCTGAGGAAGCGGTCGTCGAACAGCACCTCATGCATGCAGGTGCCAGGAAACGCCGGCGTCAGCTCGTCCTGGAGCCGGGCCAGGAGGTAATTGGCGTTCAGCACCGCGTCCTCCGCCACCTGGCGCAGGCCGTCGGAGCCATGGCTCATCATGAAGGCAAGCGCACGCACGAACATGCCCATCTGGCCATGATTGCCCTTGAGCCGGCCGATGCTCCGGCGGGCGGCGCCCTGAGCGCGCTCGACGAGCTCGAAGCCCTTGGCGCCGTGCACCACCCACGGCGTCGGCGCAAATTCCGCCAGGCTCTGCGCCAGCACCACGGGACCGCTTCCCGGCCCACCGCCGCCATGCGGCGTCGAGAAGGTCTTGTGCAGGTTGATATGCATCACGTCGATGCCGAGATCGGCGGGCCGCACCCGCCCGACGATGGCGTTGAAGTTGGCGCCGTCGCAGTAGAAGAACGCGCCGGCGGCGTGCACCGCGTCGGCGATCTCGCGGATCTCCCGCTCGAAGAGGCCGCAGGTGTTGGGGTTGGTGAGCATGAGCGCGGCGACGTCCGGACCCAGCTTCGCCTTGAGCGCCGCGAGATCGACGCGCCCTTCGGCATTTGCGGGGATCGAGTCCACCGCGAAGCCGCACGCGGCGGCGGTGGCGGGGTTGGTGCCATGCGCCGATTCCGGCACCAGCACGCGCGTCCGCTTGTCGCCGCGCGCCTCCAGCGCCGCGCGAATGCACATGATGCCGCAGAGCTCGCCATGGGCGCCAGCGCCCGGCGGCAGGGCCACCGCGGGCATGCCCGTCAGCGTCTTCAGCCAATGCGCGAGCGTGTCCATCAGCTCCAAAGCGCCCTGCACGGTGGAGACCGGCTGGAGCGGGTGAACGTCCGCGAATCCCGCCAGCCGCGCCACCCGCTCGTTGAGGCGGGGGTTGTGCTTCATGGTGCAGGAGCCGAGCGGATAGAGCCCGGTGTCGATGGCGTAGTTCTTCTGGGAGAGCCGGGTGTAGTGCCGCACGACCTGCGGCTCGGCGAGCCCCGGCAATCCGACCGGTCCCTCGCGCGTGACGCCGCCGAGGCGGCTCTTGACCGCCGGGGGCTCCGGCAGGTCGACGCCGGTCCGGCCGGGCGCGTCCTGCTCGAAGAGCAGCGGTTCCTCGATCTGCAGGCCGCGATTGCCGCTGACCGTGGGGCTTGCCTTGCCGTCACCCCGGAATTGGCTCACCGCCTGGCTCCAATCGCTCATGACAGCACCCGCGCGAGCGCCGTTGCGAAGGCCGACGTGTCCGCTTCGGTCGTGGTCTCGGTGGCGGCGACCAGCAGCAGGTTCTTGAGCGCGGGCTTTCCGGGATAGAGCCGGCTTGCCGGGACGCCCGCCAGGATCTTCTTGCGCGCGAGCCGCTCCACCACGCCCGCCGAGGGCTTCGACAGCCGCAGGGTGAACTCGTTGAAGAAGGTGTCGTTCATCACGCTGACGCCCGGCACGGCAGCGAGCCGCTCCGCGAGCGCCACCGCCTTGGCATGATTGAGCGCCGCCAGCCGGGTGAAGCCCGCCTCGCCCAGCAGCGCCAAGTGGATCGACGCTGCCAGCGCGCACAGGCCGGAGTTCGTGCAGATGTTGCTGGTGGCTTTTTCCCTCCGAATATGCTGCTCGCGCGTCGAGAGGGTGAGGACCCAGCCGCGCCGGCCGTCGGCGTCCACGGTCTCGCCAACCAGCCGACCCGGCATTTGCCGGACGTAGCGCTCGCGGGTCGCGAACAATCCGAGATGCGGCCCGCCGAAATTGAGCGCATTGCCGAGCGATTGGCCTTCGCCCGCGACGATGTCGGCGCCCATGGCGCCCGGCGATTTGACGGCGCCCAGCGACACCGCCTCGGTCACCACGACGATCAGCAGCGCGCCCGCCTTGTGGCAGGCCTCGGCCAAGGCCGAGTAGTCCCTTAGATGTCCGAAGGCGCCCGGGCTCTGCACCACCACGCAGGAGGTGGCGCCGTCGATTTGCGAGGCAAGGTCCTCGCGTGCTTCGGGATCGGGCTCGGCGAGCTTCGCCTGGAATCCGACGAAGCGCGCATGGGTGCGCGTCACCTCGCGGTAATGCGGGTGCAAGCCGCCCGACAGAATCGCCTTCTTCCGCTGGGTGACGCGGTTCGCCATCATCACCGCCTCGGCGCAGGCGGTGGCGCCGTCGTACATCGAGGCGTTCGCCACCTCCATCCCCGTCAGGAGCGCGATCTGGGTCTGGAACTCGAACAGCATCTGCAGGGTGCCCTGCGATATCTCCGGCTGATAGGGCGTGTAGGACGTCAGGAACTCGCCGCGCTGGATCAGATGCTCGACCGAGGCGGGCACGTGATGGCGGTAAACGCCGGCGCCGATGAAGCTCGGCACCGCGCCCGCGACCAGATTCTTGCCGGCCATGGCGGCGAGCGCGCGCTCGACCTCGAGCTCGCCCTGGGCGCGCGGCAGATCGACCAGACCGTCGAGACGCGCCGCCTTCGGCACGTCGGCGAAGAGCGCGTCGATCGAGGGCACGCCGATCGCGGCCAGCATCGCCTGGCGGTCGGCGGCGGTGAGCGGAAGGTAACGCATCAGCCGAGTCCCTCGACGTAAGCCTTGTACTGCGCCTCGTCCATCAGGGCCTCGAGCTCCTTGGGCTTCGCGACCGTCATCTTGAAGAACCAGCCCTCGCCCATGGGATCGGCGTTGACGCGGCCCGGCTCGCCCGCGAGCTCGGCGTTGACCGCCGTCACCTCGCCGGAGATCGGCGCATAGACCTCGCTCGCGGCCTTGACCGATTCGACCACCGCCGCCTCCTTGCCCTGCTCGAGCTTGCGGCCGACCTCGGGCACCTCGACGTAGACGACGTCGCCGAGCTGGGTCTGCGCGTAATCGCTGATGCCGACCACGGCGGTGGCGCCATCGACGCGCACCCATTCGTGGTCCTTGGTGTATTTGAGCGTCATGAGTATTCCTCCCTATGCGGTCGTTTCAGCCGCGGTGGTAACGATGGGCGACGAAGGGCAACGGCACCACGCGCGCGGGCCGCGGCGTGCCCCGTACCATCAACGAGATCGGCGTCCCGATCGCCGCGTGTGCGCTCGCCACATAGCCCATAGCGATCGGGCGATCGATGCTGGGGCCGAAGCCGCCGCTGGTGATGCGGCCGATCGTGGCGCCGTCCTTGTCGAGGATCTCGGTGCCCTCGCGCGCGGGCGCGCGGCCTTCGGGCTGCAGGCCCACGCGCTTGCGCGCGGCGCCCTCGCGGAGCTGGCGCAGGATCACGTCCGCGCCGGGGAAGCTGGCGCCCTCGCGCCGGCGCTTGCCCACGGCGAAGCCGAGATCGGCCTCGACCGGCGTGGTCGATCCGTCGATGTCGTGGCCGTAGAGGCAGAGGCCGGCCTCGAGCCGCAAGGTGTCGCGCGCGCCAAGCCCGATCGGCTTCACCTCGGGCTCGGCGAGCAGGCGCCGGGCGAGGCGCTCGGCGGCTTCCGCGGGCAGCGAGATCTCGAAGCCGTCCTCGCCGGTGTAACCGGAGCGGGAAATCAGGCAGGGAATATCCGCCAGCTTGTGGGTCGCCGCGGTCATGAACCGCATGGCCTTGACCCCGGGCGCCAGGCGTCCCAGCACCGCGACGGCGGCCGGGCCTTGCAGCGCCAGCAGGGCGCGGTCCAGGAGCGCCGTCACCGCGACCGCGGGCTCTAGCTCGCGCATCAGATGCTCGACGTCCGACAGTTTGCAGGCGGCGTTCACCACCAGATGCAGGTGGTCGCCGAGATTGGTCGCCATGAGATCGTCGAGGATGCCGCCGCTCGCGTTGGTGAGGAGCGTGTAACGCATGCGATCGCGCTGGAGCGCCCGGATGTCGCCGGGGACCAGGCGCTCGAGCGCCTGCGCGCTGCCGGCGCCGTCGAGCCGCACCTGGCCCATGTGCGAGACGTCGAAGAGACCCGCCTGGCGGCGCGTCTGCAGATGCTCGGCCACGATGCCCGTCGGATATTGCACCGGCATCTCGTAGCCCGCGAAGGGCACCATGCGCGCGCCGAGCGCCACATGGAGCGCGTGGAGCGGTGTCTTTTGCAAGGGAGCTTGAGGTTGATCGCTCACGGAGACTCCGGACGGTTCAAGGGCCGCCTCGGTGATCGCCGAGACGGATACCCCTCTGTCCGGGGAACCTGAAAGATTCACCGCGGGAGATCCCCGCGGTTTACCTCTTCGGTGAGACGCGCGAGTCTTGCGCGTCTGCTTTCCAGAGTGCCCTCGCCCTGACGGTCCTTCTGCCTGAGAGTTTCCGGGGCGGTTGCTCCTTCGGCGCCGGGCACCGCGCTCTCCTCGGCGCGCTGCCCAGTCTCTCCCATCGGGGTGCTTACGGCACGGAGGCGACCTTAGCACCGGCAGCCTTCGATGACCAGCTTGGGGCATCGGCCCGCCGCCTTAGTGTCGACAAATTCATCGGCATCCTGGGGGAGCCTCGGATTCCAGATAGGAGTGACGACCGTGCCTTCGCGATGGGCGGGGGATACGGGGGGATTGCTGCCGGCGAACTGGGTCAACGCGGCGCTGTTTGCAATTGTGGCGGCATTGTGGATCGGCGCGCTGGTGACGCCGGATCTGGCGACCTGCGCCTATGGCAAGCCGCAATGGGCGCTCGGGTACGTGACGCTGATCACGGGCTGGGCCGGCCCACTGATGATGTTCTGGCATCCGTCGGTCGGGATGTTCGCCTGGTACGCCAATGTGCTGCTGGCGATCTGCATGGCGAGGATGCTCGCCGGACGCGCCCCGCCGCTGCCCTACGCGGTGCCGGGCCTGCTGCTCGCTTTGACCGCCTTCGCGCCGCTCTACTTTTATAGCGACGCCAGCGGCGAGGATGCGCTGTGCGGGCGCGGCCCGGGTTTCTGGCTCTGGATCTCGGCCTTCGCGGTCACCGCGGCGGCGGCGGCCTGGGAGAGCTCGCGCTGGCGGCCGCTCTCGGCGCACTGAGCGGCGCCGCTCAGCTCTGCGTCTTCGGCGCGTGGTCTCGGTTGTATTGCAGCTCGTCCGGCGTGAGCTCGAACCCGATCACGATGCCGTAGTCGGCGCCGTTCGCGTCCTTGGGCAAGGGGATGAATTCCTCGAGCTGCTCGGTGATCTCCAGGCGCGACTGGGACGCGGGAAAATTCAGGTCGATCACGAACTCCCGCTTGTTGAGGATGGTCTGCTGGCGATCGATCACCGCGACGAAATAGGTGATCTGGCCTTTGCGCACGTCCGGCTTGACGCGCACCGCGGTCACTCCGAGCTTCGTCGCGACGGCGACTCCGCCCTTCTTCTTGTCCGCGCTGCAACTGGAGTCGGCCGCGAGCATGCGCGCGCCGTAGATCGCGTCGGAATCCTGCCGCCCCGGGCCGGGGCCGAACTTCGCCACCGCCTGCAGGTCCGGCATGATGGCGACGTGCGGACAGGCAATCTTGCCCGTACCCGAGCAGGCGGCGAGGGCGAGCGCCAAGGCCGCCGCCGGAATTGCCCGGCCGAGGACACGCATCATGCGAGGGCGGTTCAAATCCGGTTGTGGGTGCCGTCGCAGAACGGCTTTCCGCCGGTCCGCTTGCAGCCACAGAACCAGACCTCTTGCGATTTTTCCGCCATGTACTGCTGCGGCGACAGGCCCGTCCCCTTGTGCGAGCCGTCGCAGAACGGCTGGTTCTTGCTGCGGCCACACGCGCACCACCAATACTCTTTCCCCGCCTCCACGGTCACGCCGTAGGGTGATTTCTGCGCCGAAACCGGCTCCGCCATGACCCCTCTTCCTTATCACGGTTTGCTGGACTAACGTCGGCCCCGAATCGCCGCCGGTTGCCCCGGCCGAATGCGGGCGCAACTCTAGGCGAGCGCGTCGAGGCGCACAAGGGTTGGGCCCTGAGAAACCGAGGCACGGCATGAGGATTGCACCGGGATCGAGCGTGCACTCCACGAAACTCCACACCCAGTCCGCGGCGCTCGCCTAAGCGCGCCATGGCGGTCTATACCGACGTCGGCGACGAAGACCTCACCGCCTTCATCCGGGACTACGACATCGGCGATGTGGTCTCCTGCAAGGGCATCGCCGAGGGCGTCGAGAATTCGAATTTTCTCCTGCGCACCGAGCGCGGCACTTTCATCCTGACGCTTTACGAGAAGCGGGTGCTGCCGCAAGACCTGCCGTTCTTCATCGCGCTCATGGAGCACCTCGCGGCCCAGGGCATCGCCTGTCCGACGCCGGTGAAGGCGCGCGACGGCGTGGCGCTGCGCTCGCTCTGCGGGCGGCCGGCGGCGATCGTCACCTTCCTCGAGGGCCTGTGGCCGCGTCGCATCCTGCCGTTTCACTGCGCGGGTGTCGGCGGCGCGCTCGCGGGGCTGCACCTCGCCGGATCGGGCTTCGCGATGCGCCGGCCCAACAATCTTTCGGTCGCAGGCTGGCGGCCGCTTTTCGAGGCCTGCGAGCCGCGCGCTCACGAGGTGAAGCCGGGTCTTGCCGAGGAGCTCGGCCAGGAGCTCGCGGAGCTGGAGCAGCGCTGGCCCACGGATCTGCCGGTGGGCACCATCCACGCCGACCTGTTCCCCGACAATGTGTTCTTCCGCGGCGAGGCCGTGTCGGGATTGATCGACTTCTATTTCGCCTGCACGGATTTCCTGGCCTATGACGTCGCAATCTGCCTCAACGCCTGGTGCTTCGAGGCGGACGGCGATTTCAACGTGACGAAGGCCCGGCAGCTGCTGTCGCACTACCGCGCCAAGCGGCCGCTCTCGGAGCCGGAATACGCCGGCTTGCCGCTGCTCGCCCGCGGCAGCGCGCTCCGGTTCCTGCTGACCCGGCTATACGATCTCCTGAACCATCCCGAGGGCGCGCTCGTCCGTCCCAAGGACCCGCTCGAGTACCTGCGCAAGCTGCGCTTCCATCGCGGCATCGCGCGCACGAGCGCCTATGGCCTCGACGGATGAGCGAGGGCGCCCAGGACGACGTCGTCGACATCTTCACGGACGGCGCCTGCAGCGGCAATCCGGGCCCCGGTGGCTGGGGCGCGATCCTGCGCTATCGCGGACACGAGCGCGAGCTCTCGGGCTTCGAGCCCCTCACCACCAACAACCGCATGGAGCTGATGGCGGCGATCGCGGCGCTCGAGGCGCTGAAACGACCCCCCCGCGCCCGGCTGCACACCGACAGCCGCTATCTGCGCGACGGCATCACCACCTGGATCCACGATTGGAAGCGGCGGAATTGGCGCACGGCCGACAAGAAGCCGGTCAAGAACCTCGATCTCTGGCAACGGCTCGCCGCCGCGCTCGAGCCGCACCAGGTGGAGTTCATCTGGGTGCGCGGTCACGCCGGCCACCCCGAGAACGAGCGCGCCGACGCGCTGGCACGGGCCCAGATCGCGGCGCACCGGTGAGGTGATCCATGCTGCTCTCAGGTCGCGCGATCCTGGCGACGGCACTCTTCGCGGGAGCCGGCACCTACGTCAGCGTCGTCGAGCAACCCGCGCGCATGGCATGCCCGATCGAAGTCGCGATCGCGGAATGGCGGCCAAGCTACCGGCGGGCCACCGTCATGCAGGCGTCGCTCGCGGTGCTCGGTACCCTCGCGGGCATCGGCGCGGGTATTTCCAGTGGCGGCGCCGTCTGGATCGTGGCGGCCTTCTTGCTGAGCGCCGTGGTGCCGTTCACGCTCATCGTCATGTGGCCCACGAACAAGCGGCTTGAGGACCCCGCGCTCGACCTCTCGAGCGCCGAGGCACGAGAGCTGCTCACCCGCTGGGGCCATCTGCACGCCGTGCGGACGGCGACCAGTGTGGTGGCGCTGTTGCTGATGCTGTTCGCGCGGTTCTAGCCGAAGAACCGCGCCTTCGTGCGCTCGCAATTCTGGATGAGCTTGAAGCCGAGCGATACCGCCCACGCGGCAAAGAAAAAGGGCGGGGCATCGCCACGCCCCCATATTCGAGCTCGCTCGGCTCAGAGCGCTTTCAGCACGGCTTCCGCGCTCGACACCTCGAAGGCGCCGGGGTTCTCGACGTTGAGCGTCTTGACCACGCCATCGTCCGCCACCAGGGCGTAGCGCCGCGAGCGCTTGCCCATGCCGTAGCCGGTGCCGTCCATCTCCAGGCCCACCGCGCGGGTGAAGTCGCCGTTCCCGTCGGCCAGCATCAGCACCTTGTTCTCGACCTTCTGATCCTTGCCCCAGGCACTCATCACGAAGGCGTCGTTCACGGAGAGGCAGGCAATAGTGTCGACGCCCTTGCCCTTGAGATCGGCGGCCTTCTGCACGAAGCCCGGCAGGTGTTTCGCCGAGCAGGTCGGCGTGAAGGCGCCCGGCAGCGCGAACAGCACGACCTTTTTGCCCTTGAAGATCTCGTCCGTGGTGATGTCCTTGATGCCGTCGGATGTCATGTGCTTGAGCTTCACCGACGGGATTCTGTCGCCAACCTTGATCATTGCCTTTCCCCTTCTTTTGCGATCGTTGGAAATTCGAAAGCGGTGCGGGTAGCGCCGCGCATGGTGCACACCATAGCGGGTAGGCGGTCGAAAATCACCCCCCGCTCGGTGGGCTTTGCGGAGCAATGCCGGCGTTCGCGGAGCTGCGCGCGCGATTGATCGCGCTCAGCACATCGGCCGGCGTCAGCAGTTCCGAGAGCGCGATGCCCTGCGGCGCGCTCGGCCCATAGACTGCGTTGAATGGAATCCCATAGCGGCCGTAGCTCTTGAGGTAGGCGGCGATGATCGGATCGGGCCGCGTCCAATCGGCGGACATGGCGACGGTGCCGGGCGCGCCGAGGCTCTCGCGGACCGCCGCCTGATCGAGCACCAGCCGCTTGTTGGCCTGACAGGTCAAACACCACCGCGCGGTCACGTCGACGAACACGACCTTGCCTTCGCCGACCAGCTCCTCGATTCGGCTGCGATCGAACGGCTGCCAGAGCGCGTCATCGCTCGCGGCCGCAGAGGCTTCCGGAAGCGTGGGACCGACTGCCGCCGCGGCGAGCGCCACGACCACGGCGAGGCTCGCGCCGGCCGCTCGAAACCGCGACGCCTCGAGCGCACCCAAGGACACCAGAAGGGCCGCGAGCGCCGCCCCGACCACGAGCGCCACGCGCTCGCCCGCCTCCGCGCTCAGCACGTAGACCAGCCACGCGGCGGTGCCGAGCAGCGCCGCGCCCAGGATCCGGCGCAGCACGATCATCCAGCGTCCGGGCTTCGGCAGCCAGCGCGCGACGCCGGGTGCCAGCGCCACCGCCAGATAAGGGAGCGCCAGCCCCAGTCCGAGCATCGCGAAGATCGCGAGAATGTCGAGGCTGCTGCCCGCGAAGGCAAAGCCGATGGCGGTGCCGAGGAAAGGCGCCGAGCACGGCGTCGCCAAGAGCGTAGCGAAGGCGCCCGCGGCGATGTTGCCCACGAGCGAGCCGCCGTGCGAGGCGGCGGGCGCGCGATCGGCGATGAAGCGCGGCAGCGGCACCTCGAACCAGCCCCAGAGGTTGGCGGCGAACAGCGTGGTGAGTGCCGCCATGGCCGCGAGGAACATCGGCTGCTGGAACTGCAATCCCCAACCGACCGAGACGCCGCCGGCGCGCAATCCGATCATGACCCCGGCGAGCAGCAAGAAGGACAGCAGGATCCCCGCGGAGGTCGCCAGAAAGCCGCGCCGAAGGACCCGCGAGCCGCCGGCCGCGTGCCCCACGGCCCCCAGCAACTTCAAGGACAGCACCGGCAGCACGCAGGGCATCAGGTTGAGGATGAGACCGCCGATCAGCGCGGTCAGCATCATCGGCAAGAGGGCGGCGAGCTCGGGCGGCGGCGCGGCGGCGGCCGGGATGGTCGCCGCCTCGAGCGCGCGGCTGCCGTCCACCACGGTGACCACCAGGTTCCGGTTGGGCAGCTGCGCAATGTCCGGGGGGTTGCCGTAGGCGCGGAGCTTCAGCAACGGATGGGCGGGGTGGTTCAGCACCATGACGGGAGCGCTGAAGCCGATGCCGTCGGGTCCCTCCACAAAGACGTCGGGATGCGCCAGCGGCGGGTCCGCGGCGAGCGCGAGGGTCAGCACCGGCTTCGCCCCGGTCTCGAGGCTCGCACCCTCGAGATGGATGCCCGAGGCCGTGCCGTCGCCCGGCACCTTTGCACGATAGCGCGCGATCAGCGCGCCAAAGCCGGCGACACCCGTGGGCACCGGCTCCGCCGGCAGATCG
>Ga0307469_10001067_pt1 | contig 10200 bp, 12 predicted proteins | sample atmos_gasesAM2C__FD_203084 | JGI IMG/M metagenome (GOLD analysis project Ga0307469, IMG submission 203084) | Hardwood forest soil microbial communities from Morgan-Monroe State Forest, Indiana, United States - atmos_gasesAM2C_515 | ecosystem: Environmental > Terrestrial > Soil > Temperate...
CCGAGAAGGGAACGTCCGGTTCGCGTCGGGCGCGTCGGAGCGCTCGGACGGCCCGGTCGCGAGATCGAGCGCCTTCGCGACGATCCTCACGTGCGTCGACCCTCGCGTAGCCCCGGAGATCGTCTTCGACGTCCCGCTCGGCCGGCTCTTCGTGATCCGTGTCGCCGGAAACGTGGCAGGTGACCTCGAGACACGCAGCATCGACCTCGCCGTCGGGCTCGGCACGCCGCTCGTGATCGTCCTCGGACACACGGACTGCAAAGCTATCGAGCGGAGCCTCACGACCGAACACGCCGATCCTTTGCTCGACCGCATCCGCGAACACGCGGCGCCGGACGACCCGATCCGCGCGAACGCGCGCGGAAACGCCGACGCAGTCCGAGCGGCGATCGGCGATCGAGCGCGCGTCGTCGCCGCCGTCTACGACGTGACGAGCGGCCGCGTCACGTTCTTCGACTAACCGGCGAGCGGCTCGAGCGCCTTCGCGAGCGGTTCCAGCACGGCCGCCGTGTGCGGCGGCGGCAGGTACACGACGCCGAGGTCGAGCCCGGCCTCGCCGAGCGCCGCGGCTTCGTCCACCAGGGGGCCGAAGTCGTTCGCATCGGTGAGGCGCAGGTGCGTCGAGATCGTGATCTCGCTCGGGTCGCGACCGATGTCCGCGCAGTGCTTCTCGAGCACCGCCTTCTTCGACGTCAGGACGTCGACGCCGCCGCCGGGGAAGTTCCAGTGGTCGGCCTTGCGCGCAACCGAGCGCAGCGTCCGCTTCTCGCCGCCGCCGCCGATCACGAACGGAGGCTTTGGCTGCTGCACGGGCTTCGGCTCACACCGCGCTTCGGTCAGCTGATAGTACTTCCCGGCGTAGTCGCTCGTCTCCTGCGTGAGCAACAGATCGATCACGTCGAGCGCTTCGTCGAACCGGTCGAACCGTTCTTTCAACGGTGGGAGTGCGATGCCGTACGCATCGCACTCCTGCTGGTTCCATCCGGCGCCGAATCCGAACTCGAGACGTCCGTCGCTCACGACGTCGAGTGACGCCGCCATGTTCGCGAGCACGGCCGGGTGACGGTAGACGTTCCCCGTCACCATCACACCGACGCGTATGCGCTTCGTCCCCTGCGCGAGGCCGGTCGTCGTGACCCACGCCTCCATGCACGGCCCCTTCCAGTCCGAGAAGATCGGATAGAAGTGGTCGAAGGTCCACGCGGACTCGAACAGCTCGATGTCGTCTGCGGCCTGCCAGACGGCGAGCATGTCCTTGTACGTCGTGTGCTGCGGCGCTGTCTTGATCGCGAACCGCATACCGGTTAGACGCGCTCCACGATCATCGCGAGGCCCTGACCGCCGCCGACGCACATCGTCTCGATGCCGACGCTGCGGTCGAGCGTCTGCAGGTCGTTGATGAGGGTCGTCATGATGCGGGCGCCCGTCTGACCGAAGGGATGGCCGAGCGCGATCGCGCCACCGTGCGGGTTGAGCTTGTCCGTGAACGGGTCGACGCCGATGTTGTCGCACACCGGCAGCACCTGCGCGGCGAATGCTTCGTTCAGTTCGACGACGTCGACGTCACCGATCTTCATGTTCGCCTGAGCGAGCGCCTTCTTGACCGCTTCGATCGGGCCGACACCCATGATTCGCGGGTCGAGTCCGGACACACCCGTCGCGATGATGCGCACGAGCGGCTTGATGCCGAGCGCCTTCGCCTTGTCCTCGCTCATGATGATCAGCGCGGCGCCGCCGTCGTTTAGCGGACACGCGTTGCCGGCCGTCACACGTCCACCTTCCGGACGGAACACCGGCTTCAGTTCGGCGAGCTTCTCGAGGGTCGTGCCCGCACGCGGTCCGTCGTCCTTGTTGACGACCGTGCCGTCCTCCTTCGTGAAGGGGACGATCTCACGCGCGAAGAAGCCGCTCTCCTGCGCCGCGACGGCGCGGTCCTGCGACTGCTTCGCGTACTGGTCCATACGCTCGCGCGTGACGTCGTACTTGTCGGCGACGTTCTCCGCCGTCATCCCCATCGGGATGAACAGTTCCCACTCCTTCTGCAGCTGCGGGTTCGGACCCATCGGACGGCCGTCGCCGAAGGTCGTGCCGCGCTCGGAGTCGAGGCGGCTCGTCCGCTCGCTGCCACCGATGAGGAACGTGTCGCCCTCGCCGGCCTTGATCGCGTGGAACGCCATGCGCGCGGCCTGCAGCGACGACGAGCAGTAGCGGTTGACGGTCGTGGCCGGCACGGTGTCCGGGATCCCCGCGAGGAGCGCACCCGAGCGTCCGATGTTGATCTGCGCGCCGCCGACGGAACCGCAGATGACGTCGTCGATGTCGGCGGGATCGATCCCGGCCTGCTCGACGGCGGCCTTCATGGTGCTCGCGAGGAGGTCGTCCGGACGGACATCGGCAAGCGATCCCTTGTTGGCTCGTCCGATCGGGCTCCGCTTCGCGGCAACGATGACTGCTTCAGGCATTGCTCTCCCCTTCTCTCCGGATGTGGTGGGACGACGGCAGATTATGTCACTTAGGCTCGCCCCGGCGTGCGTGAGCAGAAGGCGCAGCACTGGAACAGGTCGATCGTCGCGTTGCTCGTCTCCATCTTCACGAGCACGGCCGGCGCGCTCGTCTGCACGACCGCCCTCGGCAAGCAGGTCTACGACATGACGCACGAGCCCCTGCAGCTCGGCCTCCTCGGGCTCGCGGAGTTCGCGCCGTCCGCGCTGCTCGTGCTGGTCAGCGGAGCCGTGGCCGACCGATACTCGCGAACGCGGGTGAGTTCGGCCGCCGCGGTCCTCGAGGTCTTCGCCGGCGTCGGATTGGCTCTGTATGCATCGACGCACCCGAAGCACGTGCTGCCGATCTACGGCATGGTCCTCGTCTTCGGCGTCGGTCGCGCGTTCTACGCACCCGCGAACCGCGCGCTCCCCGCGGACATGGTGTCGGCAGAGCATCTCCCGTGGCTCACCGCGCGCCGCGGCGCGACGTGGCAATCGGGGATCATCATCGGTCCCGTGATCGGCGGCTTCCTGTACGCCGCGAACATCGAGCTCCCCTACGTCGTGATGGCGGCATTGCTCGCCGTTGCGTCCGGATCGATGTTCTTCGTCACGGTGCCCGAGCAGACACCCGCCGTGCCGGACGAAGCACCGGACGAACCCGCCCCCGATCCGGGGGCCGGTCACGCCGCGCCTGCACGACGCGGAACGCTACGCGATGCGTTCGAAGGGCTGCGCTTCATCAAGACGAACCCGTTGCTCCTCGGCGCGATCTCGCTCGACCTCTTCGCCGTCCTGTTCGGCGGCGCCGTCGCGTTGCTCCCGGCGATCGCGACGGACCGTTTGCATGTCGGCGCCGTCGGGTTCGGATGGCTGCGCGCCGCCGGAGGCATCGGCGCAGCAACCGTCACGCTCGTCATCACGCGTCGACCGGTCCGCAAGCACGTCGGACGATCGCTCCTGATCGCCGTCGGGATCTTCGGTGCGTTCACGATCGTGCTCGGCTCGACACGCATCTACGCGATCGCGTTCATCGCGATGATCGTGCTGTCGGGAGCGGATGCGATCAGCGTGTTCGTCCGGTCGACGCTCGTTCCTCTCATCACGCCGTTCGACAAGCGCGGGCGCGTCCTCGCCGTCGAGAGTGTCTTCATCGGCGCATCGAACGAACTCGGCGCGTTCGAGTCCGGTGTGACCGGACAGATCTTCGGTGCGCCGGGCGCCGTCATCATCGGCGGGGCTGCGACGCTGATCGTCGCGGGGACATACGCGCTCGCGTTCCCGGCGTTACGCGACCTCGATCGATTCCCAGGATGACGCCCTGAACGCTCTTGAGATCTCCGGCCTCGAGTGGTGGTACCGCAAGAGCGAGTACATCCTCAGCGACCTCGACTTCCGCGTTCCCGCCGGAGGCATCGCGAGCATCAGCGGACCGAACGGCAGCGGGAAGAGCACGCTGCTCCGCCTGATCGCCGGTGTGGTTGCGCCGCGCGCCGGCAAGATCGCGCGGTCGGAACGGGTCGGCTACCTCCCGCAGTCGAGCGATGAACCGCCGGTGCGACTCCGTGCGTCGAGCTGGCTCCACCTCGTCGCGCGTATGAAACGATCGGACGCGGCCGACGTCGAGGCCTACGCGCGCGAGCTCGGCGTGGACGAAGCGCTCAGCGGTCCTCTCGAAGCTCTGTCCGTCGGCACGATCGCGAAAGTGCTCCTGCTCGGCGCGTTCACCGCGTCGCCGGGTCTGATCGTGCTGGACGAACCCTTCGCGCCGCTCGACGCGCGCAGCCGCGACGCGCTGACGGCGATGATCGAACGGGCTGCCTCGTCCGGGGCCGGCATCGTCGTCAGTAGTCACGACGAGATGCCCGGGCTCGGCGGCGACCACTACGTGCTGCAACAGGGCAAGCTCGTTCCGCGCGCTCCCGGAGCACGACGGTGGCGCGTGCTGATCGGTTCGTCCGACGGAACGGTCGAACACGTCGTCGACGCCGCCGGGCGCGACAGGTTGCTGCGCGAGGCCCTCGATGCCGGACACGAGATCCTCGCCGTCGAGGAACGGTCGTGATCTCCGGCGTCTGGTACTACGTGCTGATCACCGCTCGCCGGCAAGCTGTGCTCGCGCCGATCGTCACCCTGTTCGCCATCGTCGGGATCGTCTACGCGACCGACGCCGGACCTCCGCTTGCAGCGGCGACGGTTCCGGCGGCATTCCTCGTGCCGATCGGCGCCTGGATCATCCGTCTCGTGGCGACGGCCGAGAGCAAACCGTTCGCGGACGTGACACTCGTCGCGCTCGGCTCCGGCGCGCGACGACACGTGTGCCGCGGTGCGGCCGCGCTCATCTTCGGCCTCGGACTGTCGACCGTCGCCACGGTGTGGGCGCGCATCGCGAACACGCATCACGATTACGCGTCGGGGGTCGTCCTGACGATGGTCGTGATGAACGTCGTGCTCGTGATCGCGGGGATCGGGCTCGGCTCGCTGCTGTCACCGCCGCTCCGTGTCACGGCCGGCGCGGGCGCCCTTGCGGCGACCATCATCGCGCTCGTATCGCTCGTGATCCGGTTCGTCCCGCCGATCGGCCCCGTCCTCGACGCGTACATCGCGCGCCGCACCTCGGGGCCGATCGCGCTGGTCGAAGCGACGACGGTCGGTGCGGTCGCGTTCCTCGTCGCCGGCGTGCTGGGACGACGCGATCGTTAGAACTTCGCGGACGTGCCCTGCCTCAAGCGCCGGATGTCCGGCAGCGGGGTCAGCTTCGCCTCCAGCTCGTCGCGCAGGTTCTTGTAGTTCGGTGGCAACGACAGCTTCTCGCCGAGGGTTTCGAGCGGTTCGTCCACGGTGAACCCCGGACCGATCGTCGCGATCTCGAAGAGGACGCCGCTCGGCTCCCGGTAGTAGATCGACTTGAAGTAGAACCGATCGATGATCGGCGTCGCCGACATCCCGCCGTCGACGACCTGCTCGTGCCAAGCTTCGTGGTCGTCCGGATAATCGGCCCACGCGATGTGATGGACGGACCCCGCGCCCTGCACGCCGCGCTGATCCGTCACGTCGTACGCCCAGATCGATCCGCGGCGCGCGCCGCGCGACTCGAACGTCGTGTTGTCGATGGGACGCATCCCCATCGTTTCCGTCAGGAGCCCGGCGCTCCGCTCCGGATCGATCGTGTACGCGCGAGCGCCGTCGAAGCCCTGCAATGCGAACTCTTTCGGGATCTCGCCGTGGTCGGCGGTGAGCGGTTCGTCCGGGACGTCCACGACGCGGAGTTCGTGCGTCAGCCCTTCGAAGTCCGCGAAACGCAGCGTGGTGTCGGTGCGTTCGAGCTCGACGCCGTGATCGCTCAACCGTTTCTCCCAGAACGACAGAGCTTCGGTCGACGCCAGGCGCCAGCCGATGAGGTGGATCATCCCCGCGCCGGTGCGTCCGGGCGCGGCGCCCGGGTATTCGAAGAAGGTGAGGTCGCACCCGGGATCGCCCGTCTCGTCGCCGTAGAAGAGGTGATAGATGGTGGGGTCGTCCTGATTGAGCGACTTCTTCACGAGACGGAGGCCCATGAGGCCGACGTAGAACTCGACGTTGCGCGGTGCGTCGGCGGTGATGCAGGTGATGTGATGCGTGCCTTCCAGAGGCTTCATCACGACGACTCTACTTCTTCGGTCGCTCTCCGTAGTCGCCGAAGGGTTCGTCCCGGCGACGGATCGTTTCGCGGAACCCGAGCTTCGAGAAGTCCTCCACCCAGCGCAGTGCTTCTTCGGTGTGTCGCGTCACGCCGTCGAAGAATGTCCCGAGGATCTGCGTCGTCCGGAGGCCCATGTTCTCGAAGGCCTGATTGACGAGCAGCTTGTTCAGCGCGAGCTGATTCGCGGGGATGTGTTGGAAGCGCGCGGCGTAGCGCATCGTCTCGTCGTGCAGCTCGTCGTCGGAGAACACCTTCGACACGAGCCCGATGCGGAGCGCCGTCTCCGCGTCGATCGCGTCGCCGGACAGCAGGAACTGCTTCGCATGCTCGAGGCCGACGCGGTACACCCAGAGCATCGTCGTCGGCGTTCCGAACACGCGCGACGGCGGATAGCCGATGTGCGCCGACTCGCCCATGAAGATGAGATCGCAGCAGAGGACGAGGTCCGTCCCACCGCCGAGCGCCCAGCCGGACAGTTCCCCGATCACGGGTTTCGGGCAGTCCCAGATCTTCATGAACCGCCGGACGTTGTGCCCCATCATCTGGTAGTCCCGCACGGGATCCCAGGCCCCCGGACGATGCTCGACGCGCGGCGCGTCGTACTTGAAGGAACGGAACCCCGGGTCACGCTCGCCGAAGTTCAGGTCGTAGCCGGCGGTGAACGTCCCACCGGCGCCGCGCAACACGACGGACCGCGCCGTCTGCGACGCCGACGCGCGGTCGATCGCGTCCGCGATCCCGCCGATGACCGCTTCGTTCAGCGTGTTGAGCTTGTCCGGCCGGTCGATCGTGACGATCGCGACCGAGTCCTGCTCCTCGTAGAGCACGGCGTCATCGGGCATCTCGCGCGCAGCATAATCACTGGCAACCACTACACGAGGGGGCATCTCTATGAAGGTCGGGAACTTCTTCCGTTAGCCAACGTCCGAGCGGCGCCGCGGCCGGAGACACCTCCTGCACTCGCGGTTGCTCGGACGGAGGAGCGCTACGACGTCGTCGTCTGCGCTCGTGCCGTCTTGCTGTCGGCCTCGAACACGACCGTGAACGGCTGGCCCTGCTGGAACACCTCCGCAGCGACGTCGTTCTTGATCGTCATGCGGATCATGCCGGACGGGGTCGCCGCGGCCCACTCCTTGTTGCGGCCCTCGGCGTAGTCCGGCGTCAGCTCCACCTCCGTCGCCCAGTCATTCTTGTTGACGCGGGAGACGATGAACTTCGCGGTTACCGTCATGCCTATCTCACCTCCTTTCGCCCCTCAGATCACTGCGTCGATCGCTGCCACTGCTCGCGCGGCGTCCGGCGACGCTCTCGACGTGAGCCCACGTTCGGACGCGACGCCACCGTCGGATCGGTTCCCTCGCCGTAGACCTGCTTCCACCCGTCGGCACCCGAGAGGTCGAGCACGGACGCGTAGCCGCCCTTGGCGAGCGTGAAAGGTGCCTTCGTCGTGCCGCCGTGATCGAGCACGATGTCGGCCGCGACGTTCGGATCGAACCACGACGGATACACGAAGTCGCTGACGAGCACGCCGTCGATCTGGTAACCGAGCGCGTCGGCCTCGACTGGATCGCCGACTTCGACGGCCCATAGGCGCGAACCGTTCTGCGCCGTGAGGTTGATGAACGGATCGGCGAGCATCTCGAGCAGCTCATGTGACGCCGTGACCGTCCACGACGCGCCATACTGCTGGTCGGTCTTCGCGAACACCTTGCCGAGTGGCAAGCCGTCCTTCGTGAGGTCGTGGTAGCCGAGGGCGCCCGCCTGGTCGCTGTCATCGAGGACGGCGAGCCCCCAGTACCCCGCGGGGATGGTCGAGCCCTTCGCGAAACCGTACAGCGTCGCTCCGGTTCCCCACGCCGGCGTGAAGTCGTTCGAGACCTGTTTCTGCAGCGCCGCGACGGCGGCCCGGAAGTCGGCGTCCGGCACGACGGACGATTCGTTGATGAGTGCGATGTTGGCGAGCACCGAGATCCTCCTAACCCTTCGCTTGCGCCTGCGGTGCATACACATCAGGCCGCCAGGTGGATCCCGACGGCGTCGGTCATGACGGCGACTCGGTCGGGGGCGTCGTGTTGTTCACGACGACGGTGCCGTTCCCGTTGTCGAGCTCCTGCAGCGCCGACCTGGACGTCGTGAGCGGCCGGACGTAGAACAGTCCGAGACCGAGCACGAGCGACGTGTTCGTCGCGAGGATCACGTCCTTCGTCAGGTGGATGATCCCGGCGAGCACGAACACGTTGAGCGTCGCGACGACGAAAGCGCTGATCGCCGTCGGCTCCTGCTTGAACAGGTTCTTCACGCTGTACATACCTCCTCCTTCTCTCGGATCACTTGCCCGCCGTCTTCGCCGGCGGCGTGGCGGCGCCGACGTTCGTCGGAACCTCGTTGGACGTCTTCGTTGCGACGTTCGGACCCTGGATGTGCGCGTGGTTCGTGACCCGGCTGCCGACGACGGCGTTCACGTCGATCTGTACGGCGAAGCGGAAGACGTCCGTCTTGTCCGGACCGAGGCTGCGCGAGTACCTAATCTGGTGGACCCCTGCTTGTCCCTCGGTGAACAGGAACGGACACGACGACGAGACGCTGACGCCGCCGGCGGGGCACGAGTCCGACGAGATGAAGCGCGTCTGGACCGGGATGTGCGTGAGGACCGTGAGCCGGACGCCGTCCTTGCTCCGGTTCTGCACGGCGATCGAGTAGTTGAGCGTGTCGCCCGGCGCCGCCTGTTCCTTGTCGACGTCCATGAAGACGAAGACCCCGGACGTCGACTCCGGACCGAGGGGCAGGACGATCGTGTTGCCGTGTGGAGAAGACGTCCCGAACGGGGTCGGCTTCGCTCGTGTCCGGACGATCGTCACCGACGGCGAAGCGGCCGCCGGACCGCTCTGGACGGCCTCGCGCGTGGCTTGCGTGTTGCTCTGCGTCGCGGCTGTGATCTGCTCGATCTTCGCGAGCGCTTGGCTTTGCCGCTTCGCCAACTGTAGGAGCGTGTCGCGCTGCTTCACGCCGGTGGTCGACGCGAAGGCGAGGAACCCGACGACGAGCGCCATCGCTGCCAGGGCGGCGAAGAACGCGCGTTCACTTCTTGAGGAGCCCAGCGATGACGCCAGCGAGCGCGGAAGTGAGAAGAGCGACGGCGGCTGCGGTGACGCGGCGCCGCCACTGGTCGTTCTCGTCGAGGCGGTAGAGCGCGCGCGACCACTCCGCGCGGAAGCCCTCCCACCAGTCTTCGAGGCGGTCAACGCGATCCCCGAGCGTCTTGGCCATCACTCATGACATCCATACGTCACGAGTAGTCCGCCGTCGCCCCGACGGGGTACGTTCCCTCGTTCTTGATCGAGACCCACGTCTCGTTCGTCACGGGGAAGCGCTTCTGCCCGCGCGGGATGGGAACGTCGTTCGGTCCCCACTTCACGGGCCCCGGGCCGCCCTTCGGGTCGTCCGTGCCGCCGGCGATGCGGATCTTGCACGGCTGGAAGTCCGCGGCGACGCGGACGTTCCCCGGCTTGCCCTTGAGCGGGATCACCACGTACTCGCCCGGTGCGATCGATATCACGTCGTCCTCCTCTCCTTCGTCCGGCGTCCACGCACCCCAGTCGGCGACGTAGATCACGTTCTCGTCCCACGTGTTGCGCGGGTGCGGCGGCATGTCGCGCGTCGGGAAACGCTGCAGGATGTCGACGAAGCTCCGGTTGACCGGCGTCGACTCGCGGAAGCCGCCCGACAGCGTCTGCCATCCGATCTGGATGAGCCCGAGCTGCTTCGCGCGCCGGAGCAGGTAGCCGGATCCGTACCACGCGCGGATGAGATCCCGGTTGACCTCCGCCCAGCCCTCGAGATACGGCAGGCACTCATCGCCGCCATCGAAGTCCGTCGTCCCGCAGCGCGCGACGCGACTCGGCGCGCCGAGTGAGGCGAGACGCTCGTTATGGAAGTTCGCGTCATCGACGCCGGCCCGCTTGCCTTCGCTCGAGCGCCCGGCCGACGATTCGTACTGGAAGAAGAACGGCAGGCCAGCGGCGTGCGCGTTCTGGA
>Ga0307469_10001068_pt1 | contig 10194 bp, 9 predicted proteins | sample atmos_gasesAM2C__FD_203084 | JGI IMG/M metagenome (GOLD analysis project Ga0307469, IMG submission 203084) | Hardwood forest soil microbial communities from Morgan-Monroe State Forest, Indiana, United States - atmos_gasesAM2C_515 | ecosystem: Environmental > Terrestrial > Soil > Temperate forest...
GCTTGCGATTGTAGAGTTGTAGCGGTCGAGCTTTAGCTCGACCGGAGACCGCCGCGGTATTTACCAGATGCGGGCGGAGGCGATCGCGGCGAGCAGCGCGGCCGCGGCAGTTTCCGTCCGCAAGATCGCCGGTCCTAACGAGACGAACGCCGCACCCGCTTCTTTGGCGGCCGCGAGCTCAGCATCCGTGAAACTGCCTTCGGGGCCGATCGCGATCGCGTACGTCATCGAGCCGGCGTTCGCTCGCAACGCCTCCGCGAGAGACCCTTTCGTCGCGCGCTCGGACGCGACGAGGAGCGGCGCCCCGGCGGCTGACAAAGCTTCGGCGAACGACCGCACGTCGTCGACCGCCGGCACGATGTTCCGTCGCGACTGCTGCGCCGCCGAGCGCGCGATGCGTCGCCACCGATCGACCTTGTGCATGCTCGCGTTCGACTCGCTTCGTTCGCAGCGTACGGGTATGATACGGCGCGCGCCGAGCTCGACGCATTTCTCGACGACGTCGTCGAACTTCGCTCCTTTGATGAGGGCTTGCAATACCGTGACGTCTATCCCGATATCGCCGCCGCTTTCCGGCGACGGACTCAGGATGTGCGCGCTCTTGCAATCGGCCGCCGCGATGACGGCATCCCATGCGACGCCGCCGGCGACGATGACGATGGGCGCATCCGCCCGCATTCTCAAAACGTGCGACGCGTGATGCGCGTCATCCGATCGCAGCGAGACGGTCGCTCCGGCCGTGACCGGACCGTCGACGAAAAAACGCGGAGCGCTCATCTCAGCGCTCTTTCACGTGCGCGAATGCGAACCATTCGCCGCTCTTGCGCTCGACGTCGAGACGCAGGCCACGCCGTGCGAACGCGTCGAGCACGGCGCGCCGCCCGCGCCGAGTCACGCCGCTCGTGACGAGCGAGCCACCTTTACGCAGCGCGGCGACGAGTGCGGGTGCGAGCGGTTCGAGGACGTCGGCGGTGATGTTCGCGACGACGACGGCCGCGCGCGGAAACGTCTTAGGCATCCCCGATGCGCGCCGTATCGCTGCGGCACGGACCTCGTTCGCGCGGAAGTTCTCGCGCGTCGCGGCGACCGCGATTGGATCGACGTCGCACGCATAGACGCGGGCACCCCGCTGCGCTGCGGCGATGCCGAGAATGCCCGAGCCGCAGCCGAGGTCTATGACGATCGCGCCCGGACGGACGCGCTCGAGCAGGAGGTCGAGAGCCATCTTCGTCGTCGCATGTTGGCCCGTACCGAACGCCATGCCGGGATCGAGGACGATCGCTCGCGCGCCGCGCGGCGGCTTGAAATCGCGCCGCCACGACGGAACGACGAACGCATCGTGCGCGACGCGCAGCGGCTTGTAATACCGCTTCCAACCGGTCGCCCAATCCTCGTCTCGCACGGTCGCCATCGATGTGCGCGCGGCCTTGAGCAGCCGCAGCCGGCGCGCACGCGCGAGCGCCGTCCGCAAGGCGCTTTCCGCGCGGCCGGCACGCGTGCCGCTGACGTACGCGGCCACGCGGAAATGCGACGGACGCCTTTCGGCGTCCGATCCGAATCCACCGCGAGGGGCGATCTCTTCGACCGATGTCTGCGCTCCGGTCGCTGCCGTGAGCAGCGCGCTTGCCTGCTCGACGTCGGCGGCACCGACGCGCAGCGTCAAGCGCCGCCACTTCATTCGCCGCCGAACGCTTCTTTGACGCGTTTGAAGAAGCCGCGATCCTCCGACTCCTCGCCGCCTGCGCGCGCGAATTCCTCGAGCAGGTCGCGCTGCTTGCGGCTAAGCTTCTTCGGCACGCGGACGAATACGTTGACGATGAGATCGCCGCGACCGCCGCGCTGCATCCTCGGCAGGCCGCGGCCGCCGATGCGAAAGGTCGTGCCGTTCTGCGTGCCGGCAGGCAGATCGATCGTGGCGGTGCCGTCGAGCGCTTCGAGCTCGAGCTTCGCGCCGAGCGCCGCTTGCGTGAACGAGATCGCCGTGTCGCAATGGAGATCCGGCCCGTCGCGCTCGAAGATGTCGTGCGGCTTGATATTGATGTAGACGTAGAGATCGCCGTAGGCGCCGCCACGCTCGCCCGCTTCGCCGAGGCCCTGGAAGCGGACGCGCGATCCTTCATCCACTCCCGCCGGCACCTTCACTTCGACTTGCTGCAGCTCGTCGCGCCGCCCCGAGCCCTTGCACGTCTTGCACGGCGCCGTGATGACGCCGCCCGAACCGCCGCACTTGAGGCACGTGCCGGTCGTCATGAATTGGCCGAGCGGCGTTTGCCGCACCGCGCGGACCTGACCTTGACCGTGGCATTCAGGGCATGTCGTCGGCGCATGACCGTCGGCCGATCCGCTCCCGCGGCAAGCGTTGCAGCGCGCAGGGCGCGTGAACTTGATCTGGCGTGTCGCGCCGCTCAAGACTTCTTCGAACGAGACGTCGATGTCGTAGCGGAGATCGGCGCCACGTGCGGGACCCGAGCGACGTCGTCCGCCGGCGCTCGAGGCTCCAAAGAACAGGTCGAAGATGTCGCCGATGCCCTCGCCGCCGAACCCCGCGCCGAAGCCTCCTGCGCCTTGCGCGGCCGCGCCGGGTATCGTGCCGAAGCGATCGTATTGCGACCGCTTTTGCGGATCGGAGAGGATCGCGTACGCGCCGTTGATCTCTTTGAATTTCGTCTCGGCCGCCGACTTGTCGCCGTCGCGGACGACGTCGGGGTGGTGCTTGCGAGCGAGCGTCCGGTACGCTTTCTTGATATCCTCATCGCTCGCGCCGCGCGCGACGCCGAGGATCTCGTAGAGGTCGCGATGTGTCGCCACTATCCGTCAGTCCGCGCCGTTGCCGCCGTCAGTCGTCGAACTCGCCGGCGAACAGCGCGTTCAGGCTGTCCGCCATGCAGTTGACGAGCGCGATGAGCCGCGCGTAGTGCATCCTTCTCGGCCCGAGGACGCCGACCGCGCCGACGTTGCGGATGCCCACTTTGTAGGGAACGGTCAGCACGCTGCATTCGGTCATGTCGGCATTGCCGAGCTCGCTGCCGATCGTCACGCGAGTCCCGTCGGACCCGAGCGACGTCTGCAGCAGCGCGTACAGCGTGCGCTGCTCTTCCATGAGGTCGAGTATCGCGCGGAGCTTGCGCAAGTCGCGGAACTCTTGCTGGTCGAGCAGGTTGTTCGCGCCGCCCGCATAGAGGCGACGCTCGACTTCGGTCTCGCCCTGCTCGGCGAACAAGCCGGCGAGAACGCGGACGAGATGCGATGGCAGCGGCGTTTCGCGCGACGCGGCCGCGAGGTCGTCGACGGTGATCTCGCTCAATGGCCGGCCGACAAAGCGGCGGTTGAGGTTCTCGCACGCGCGCCCAAGCGCGTCGGCGTCGACGGTCTCATCGACCTCGACCGTCGTCTGCGCTGCGAGCCCGAGATCGGTGACGAGGACGATGTGGATGCTGTGGCTCGCGACCGAGATCAATTGGACGTGGCTCAGCACTTGACTGCGCAGGCGCGGCGCGATCGCGAACGCGATGCTCTTCGTGAGATTCGACAGGACGTGCGACGCTTTGTCGACGGCGGTGTCGAGCTGGCGGCTCGCCTGCCCGACCTCAGCGCGGATGCGCGCGCGTTCTTCGGCCGACAGCGCTTCGGGCAGCATCAGGTGGTCGACGTAGTAGCGATAGCCGCGATCGGAAGGCACGCGTCCGGCCGACGTGTGCGGCTGATCGAGATAGCCTTCGTCTTCGAGCGTCGCCATCTCGGCGCGCACGGTCGCCGGGCTTACGCCCAGGTTGTACTTCTGCGTGAGCATGGCGGAGCCGACCGGTTCGCCCGTCGCGATGTACTCGTAGACGACGGTTCCGAGAATCGACATACGCCGCCGGGCGAGTGGCTCGTCCGGCGGTGGCGACTGCGGGGTGCTGGGCGGAACCGGGGCCGCCGCGTGCGCGGGGGCCGGCCTCCGCTTTTCCCCTCGTGTCGGGGTCGCTTTGTCCGCCATTAGCAATCGTGCTCCTAGAGTGCTAATCGGCCTTTTACGCCGGAAGTTGAGAGGCCACCTTGTACGGTGTCCGTCCGGCAGGTGTATACCGGCTATCTCAAGCGGTAGGGCGCGCGCGCTTCGTCCACAAATGCGCCCGTCGATGATGGAACGTGACCGTTCGCACGCTCGCGTCGCTCTCGTGACCGGCAGTGCCGGCGGGCTGATGCGCGGTGTGTGCGTCTCGTTGGCGCGGCGTGGATTCTCGATCGCGGCGCAGCACCGGCCCGACGGGGCCAACGCCGACGAAACCGCCGCCGCAGTTCGCGCCGCAGGCGGCACGTGTTTCGCATTTCCCGCTGATGTGACGACCGCGGCCGGCGCTTCTTCGCTCGTCGATGCCGCTCATGGCCGGCTTGGCCGCATCCATGCGCTCGTGTGCGGCGTCGGCCCGATGATGATCAAAGACGCGATCGATACGTCGCCTGAAGAATTCGACGAGATGATCTCCGGCAATCTCACCTCCGCGTTTCTGACGATCCGCGCGACGTTGACGGTCATGCGCGAGCAGCGGTACGGACGGATCGTCTGTTTCGGCATGACGGGCAGCGAGTCGACGCAAGGCTTCCGTCACCTGTCCGCGTACGTCGCGGCGAAGGCCGGGTTGACCGCGTTCGTCAAGACGCTCGCGCTCGAAGAAGGCCCGTACGGGATCACCTGCAACCTCGTCAACCCGGGCGATATCAGAGACAAGGAAGCCAATCGAAAGACCGCGGCGGAGCGCCGCGACTATCGCAATCCGACGACACGGCCCGGCAGTTGGGAAGACGTCGGCGACGCCGTCGCGTTTCTGACGAGCGACGAAGCGTCGTTCGTCAACGGCGCGGTGCTGACGGTGAGCGGTGGCTGGCAAGGCTTCTTCGAGAAATATTCCCGCTGGCCGTAGGCCGCGCTCGATCCGAAGAGATGATGTAGCGGTCGAGCTTTAGCTCGACCGCCGCGCCCTATCAACTGCGAGGTCGACTGCGGTCGAGCTAAAGCTCGACCGCTACACGGAGCTGGTTGGATCGCGGCGGTCGAGATGGATCTCGGCCGCTCCCAAGAACGAGCGGACATCTTCGAGCGAGTGCACTCGCCTCGCAGGCGGCAGCGCCTGCATGATGCGCCGGCCGTACGCTTTCGTCTGCAGCCTCCCGTCGAGGATGCACATGAGGCCCCGATCGCTGCGGCTGCGTATGAGCCGCCCGAGTCCTTGCTTCAACCGCACGATCGCAGCAGGCACCATGAGCGCGTCGAACGGATCGACGCCGGATTCCTCGAGCAGCATCGAACGCGCGGCGACGATCGGATCGTCGGGCGGCGGAAACGGCAGCCGGTCGATGATGACGCACGACAGCGTTTCGCCGACGACATCGACGCCTTCCCAGAACGAGGATGTCGCGAACAGCACGGGATTGCTCTCGGCACGGAACCATTCGAGGAGGCGCCCCTTCGGCGCATCGCCCTGCGTCCGGCATCGGAACGGCAAACGCGGCGTTATGAGATCGGAGACCGTGCGCAGCACGGCGTTGCTCGTGAAGAGCACGAAGGCGCGGCCGTTCGTCGCGTCGAGGATGTCGGCGATCACCGGTGCCGCGTCGTGCGCGAAGCGCGGATCGCGCGGATCGAGATGCCGCTCGGGCAGGTAGAGCATCGCTTGGCTCGGGTAGTCGAAGGGTGAGTCGACGACGAGCTCGTCGGCCGGCGACGTCGACAAGCCGACTTGCCGTCGGAGGTACCCGAAGTCGCCGCCGACCGCGATCGTCGCGCTCGTCAAGACGACGCTGCGCGCTTTTTCGAACAGAAGATCGCGAAGCAGCGGCGCGACGGCGACGGGCGCGCACAACGCCGCGTACGAATCGCGCGGTTCGCCGACGCGCTCCGCCCAACAGATCCAGTCCTCGCCGTCAAGGCGGAGCCGCTCGATCGTCTGCGTCTGCGCGACGACGGCACGCGTGAGCAGGTCACGCTTGCGCTCGAGGATCTGTTCGTCGAGCGTCGGGAAGCGCGCGTTCTTCTTCCACCGCTCTTCGATCCAGTTCTCGGTGCGGTAAAGCGCGCGCTGGAGCGGATCCATGAGCTCGAGCGCATGCGGATTGCGGTCGAGGCGGTAGCGGTTCGACGCGCCCCGCGCGAGAGCGGACGAAAGGTTGTCGGCCGATTCGCCGAGCTCGGCCGCAAGGCGCTCGTCGAACACGTACTGCCGCTGGATCTTCCGAAGCAGTCGCCCGACGCTCGCGCGCGACACGGACGACGAGAACGCGGCCGTCGCCCACTGATCGACCTGGTGCGCTTCGTCGAGCACGGCGTAGTCGTACGGCGGGATAAGGCCGCCGCCCATCGCGAGGTCGAGGAAGAACAGCGCGTGGTTGACGACGATGATGTTCGCGTAGCGCGCTTCCTCGCGCGCACGCATGTGGTGGCAGCGCTCCGGCCCGAAGAAATCGCAGGCCTCCATGATGCAGTCGTCGGCGTCCGTGTCGATCTCCGACCACAGGCGCGGGGACGGCACGAAATCCAACTCGGCGCGGTCGCCTGTGTCCGTCGACGCGGCCCATTCGAAGATCTTGCGCTCGTCGGGCGATCGCGCGAGGACGAGCTGGCGCCGCATCGTCTCGAGCTTGTCGCGACAGATGTAGTTCGAACGGCCTTTGAGCTGCACGACGAGCGCTTTGCTCTCGAGCGCGCGCAACAAGAGCGGGATGTCTTTGTTGATGAGCTGGTCCTGGAGCGCAAGCGTCGCGGTCGACACGACGACGCGCTGGCCTGAGAGCAGCGCCGGCACGAGGTAGCCGAACGATTTGCCCGTGCCCGTGCCCGCTTCGACGAGCACGTGCATCTGCTCGAGCAGGCCTCGGTGGACGAGTTTCGCCATCGCGGTTTGCTGCGGACGATGCTCGTAATCCGAAAGCTCGGCGGCTATACGGCCGCCTTCGCCGAGCACCTCATCGATGGTCAGCATGAGCCAGCAGGATTAACGAACGGATGTTCGAGGCCCTTGTGAGCCTCGGGAAGGTCGCTCGCTCAGGCGTGCCTGAATCGGTTTGCGCCATGAAGAAGCGCGTCACGAAGGCGAAAATCGCGGAACTCGAGCGGCGGATCGAAGTGCAGCGCAAGCGTGCTGCCCGGCCCGCGACGCCCATCAACGCGCACGCGACCGTTTCCAAATCGCTCGCCGAGAAGAAGAAAGCGCTCGATCGCAAGGCGCGTCAGCGCAAGGATTGGGAGAAGGACTGACGGTCGACCGTAAAGGTCGACCGCTCCCAACTCTGAGAATGCCTCGCACCGATGCGTGCACTCGTCAAAGAAGCACCTGGCCCAGGCATGGTCTTGAAAGACGTGGCGAAGCCCACGATCGGGCCGACCGACGTCCTCATCCGCGTCCGAAAAGCCGGCATCTGCGGCACCGACGGACACATCTGGCATTGGGATAAGTGGTCGCAGGCGCGCGTCAAGCCGCCGCTCATCGTCGGCCACGAATTCATGGGCGAGGTCGCGGAGATCGGCGCGGCGGTGAGGGCCGTCCAAACCGGCGATCGCGTCTCCGCCGAAGGGCATATCTCGTGCGGCGTCTGCCTCTTGTGCCGGACCGGTCAGGCGTACATCTGCGAACACGTGAAGATCATCGGGGTCGATCGCGACGGCTGCTTCGCCGAATACATCTCGATGCCCGAGAACAACGTCTGGAAACTCGACCCGTCGGTGCCTGACACGTGGGCGGCCGTCTTCGATCCGCTCGGCAACGCCGTCCACTCCGTCATGACCGCGGGCGTGAGCACGAAGAGCGTGATCATCACGGGCGTCGGGTCGATCGGGCTCATGGCGATCCCGGTGGCTCGCGCCGCGGGTGCGGCCAAGGTCATCGCGATCGACATCAACCCGGCGAAGCTCGAACTCGCGAAACGCCTCGGCGCCGACCGCGTCTTCGACGCGCGCGACGAAGGCCTGCAGCAGCGCATCCTCGAGGAGACGAACGGCGACGGCGCCGACGTGCTGCTCGAGATGAGCGGCAGCGGCGCGGCGATCAATCAGGGACTCGGTTTCGTCCGCAACGGCGGGCGAGCCGCTTTGCTCGGGCTTCCATCGGACAACGTCAGCGTCAACCTCGCCGAGAACATCATCTTCAAAGGATTGACCGTTCTCGGCATCAACGGGCGCAAGATGTTCGAGACCTGGTACCAGACGCAGGCGCTCGTCGTCTCCGGCCGCGTCGATCTCGCGCCGATCATCACACACGTCTTGCCGTTCGAGCGCTTTGAGGAATGCTTCAACCTCCTGCAAGACGGCAAGGCGGCGAAGATCGTCATGGACGTGGGAACATGAACCAGTCGTACGACCGCAAATTGAAGACCGACCTCGAGTCGCTGCGCTCGGCGGGCACGCTCAAGGTGCTCCGTCACATCACGACGCCGATGGAAGCGACCGTGCATATGGAGGAGGCGGGCGACGCCGTCGTTCTCTCGAGCAACAACTATCTCGGCCTGGCGGACGATCCGAAAGTCGTCGCCGCCGGGATCGAGGGTCTCAAGCGATTCGGCGCCGGCACCGCGAGCGTGCGCTTCATCTGCGGCACGCTCTCGATCCATCGCGAGCTCGAGGACAAGATCGCGTCGTTCCTCGGCACCGAGGCCGCGCTGACGTACGTCTCATGCTGGAACGCGAACACCGGCCTCATCCCGACGATCGCCGTCGAGGGGACCGCGATCGTCTCGGACGAGCTGAACCACGCATCGATCATCGACGGCTGCCGCATGGCGACGCAATCGCAGCGCCTGCGCTACAGCCACGCCGACATGGCCGATCTCGAAAGCAAGCTCGCGGGGCTTCCCCCGGACATGCCGAAGTTCATCATCACCGACGGCGTCTTCTCGATGGAAGGCGACCTCGCGAAGCTGCCCGAGATCGTCGCGCTCGCGAAGCGCTACAACGGGGTGACGATCGTCGATGACAGCCACGGCACGGGCGTCATGGGCGCGACCGGTCGCGGCACGATCGAACACCACGGTCTGACCGGCCAGATCGACATCATCACCGGCACGCTCGGCAAAGCGTTGGGAGGAGCCGCGGGCGGCTTCGTCGCCGGTTCTGCGGCGCTCATCGATACGCTCATCCAGAAATCGCGGCCCATGCTCTTCTCGAACGCCTTGCCGGCGACGGTGGCATCGAGCGCGCTCGCCGCGATCCGCGAGCTCGAGTCGAATCCGGGCCTACTCGCGAGGCAGCGTCAGAACATCAAATATTTCCGGGCTGGACTTACGTCGCTCGGTTTCAAGCCGCTCGACGGCGAGAGCGCGATCATCCCGATCATCGTCGGCGAGACGGCGTTCGCGATCAAGATGAGCGACATGCTCCTCAAAGAGGGCGTCTTCGTGACGGGCTTCGGCTTCCCGGTCGTACCCGAAGGTTCTGCTCGCATCCGCGTCCAGATGAGCTCGGCGCTCGAGCAATCGCATCTCGACAAGGCGCTCGCCGCGTTCAAGAAGGTCGGCCGCGAGCTCGGCCTGATCAAGTAGCGACGGCCGGGCATACGGCGGGACGCGGCTTCATGCACTTTTCACGGCGGGTCCTTAAGCTCTAAAGCGGGAGGTATTCGTCGTGAAACTCAACTCGATCCGTTTCGCCGGTGTTTGTCTCGCCGTGGTTTGCTCGATGGCGTCGATCGGAGCATCGTTCAGGACCGATCGAGTCGTCTTGCCGGAATTCGTGACCGCCGGATACGGACGGCTGATCCAATCGGGCTTCACCGTCGGCAAGGTCATCCGCACGGCTGACGGCGGTCAGGTCTTCGGTTTTTCGATCGATCTGAACGGCGATGACGGCCTGCTCGCGTCATCGCAGACCGTATCGGGCGGTAACGTGAAGTCGTCCGTCGAGACGTTCAGCCAGTCGACGGCGACGATCACGAAGGTCATCGCACGTACGAACACGATGGATGACTTCGTCGATCTCGGGATCTTCGGCCGAGATGCCGGCCTCATCGAGCACGAACACGTCACGGGCTTCCTTCAAGTCAGGCGTACGTTCCACGTCTTGAACCCGGTGACGGGGCAAGCATTCACGAGCGCGTGGACGCCGCCGAACCGGGCGAACCTCCTCATCGAGCAGACCGCCGACGATCATCAAGCGACGCCGCAAGCGGTCATCTTCGGGACCACGAAGTCCGGCTCGCCGCTGCTCTTCACATCGGACGTCGTCGC
>Ga0307469_10001071_pt1 | contig 10180 bp, 6 predicted proteins | sample atmos_gasesAM2C__FD_203084 | JGI IMG/M metagenome (GOLD analysis project Ga0307469, IMG submission 203084) | Hardwood forest soil microbial communities from Morgan-Monroe State Forest, Indiana, United States - atmos_gasesAM2C_515 | ecosystem: Environmental > Terrestrial > Soil > Temperate forest...
GCGCTTCGAAGACCGAGGCGTGGACGCGTCTGGTGGCCGAGAACAAGCTGGGTGCGCTCGCGCTGCTCCGCAACCTGCGCAATCTGCGGGAGGCTGGAGTGGACGAGACGCTCGTGCTCTCGGCGCTTGAGGCGATGAACACTCAGCGCTTGCTGCCGTTCCGCTTCCTCGCTGCGGCGCGTCACGCCCCGCAGTGGGAGCCTGCGCTTGAGGCGGCGATGCTGAAGTGCGTGGCATCGCAGCCAAAGCTGGCGGGCAAGACTGCGCTGCTCATCGACGTCTCGGGCTCGATGACCGCGCGGCTCTCGGGCCGTTCGGAGATGCTGCGCACCGACGCGGCTTACGGTCTCGCGGTGTTGCTGCGCGAGATCGGCGAGCGCGTGGCGGTGTACTCGTTCTCGGACAACCTGGCCGAGGTGCCGGCGCGTCGCGGCTTCGCATTGCGCGATGCGATCGATGCCTCGCAGCGCCACAACGGAACCTACCTTGGGAAGGCGGTTGAGCAACTGAACGAGCGGGAGCGCTACGACCGCCTGATCGTGATCACCGACGAACAGGCGCACGACACGGTGCCCAACCCGCAAGGGAAGGGCTACGTGATCAACGTGGCGAGCTACAAGAACGGCGTCGGCTACGGCAAGTGGACGCATATCGACGGCTGGTCCGAGTCGGTGGTCGAGTATGTCCGCACGCTGGAAGAGTCAGGTCTCAGGTCTTAGGTGTCAGGGCTTGAGAGTCGGAAAATTCCGATGGGGAGGGTATTCCCCTCCCCCCCGGGTCTTGTGGAATGAGGAGCTTACGCGGGAGACAAGGCCAAAATCTTTGATCTCCAAGAACTTATAGACAAAATATTTCGGACGAAGGACTTAGTGCCCGGAACATTTGTGCTCAGGAGATACGCCCGGCGAGCTATTTATAAACGAGGCAGGAAGTTAACGATAGGACCTCCATCACATATCGGCGTGACACAGCCAGGCGATTCGATCGGGAGTTCGCCTCGACGCATGAGAAATCCCCAGCCTCCGCGCAAAACGCAGAAGGCTGGGGCAGGCAGTCTCTCTTTTTACGGCGAGTGCGAGGTTAGTCGTCGTCGTTGTCGTGATCGGGCGGAGGTGGTGGCGGCATAGGCAACGGGGCAGTGACGTCGTTCGCGTAACTGGGAATGGCGCAGGTAGTCGCGTCGCAGCGCACTTCGGGATAAGCGAACAGCGACTCGTGTCCCTGCCTGTCGACCGAGGCGACGGAGATGTAGAAGCTGTCTCCGGGATTGAAGCCCAGTTTTTGGGGCGAGATGCGGCCGCCGTCGTCGGAAATTGCGACGCGCTGGCGATAGAAGTTTTCGTTGATGGAGCGTGCAGCTATGACGAAGTGGTCGACCCGGCCCTCCGGTTCTTCGAAATGGAACCTCACGCGCTGCATGGTGTTGCCACTGGCATTGAATTCGGTTGGGGCAAGCGGGGCACGAGCAAGGCTGGCGGCGACCGAAGCCATGACTTGCGCGATGCGCGATGCGTAAGTGGGGGTGATGTACTGCACCAGGTCGTTGGGCGAGTGCTGGTGCGTGGTGATGAAAGTAGTGTCCTTACAGAAATCGGGAATCTGTGCAGGCGGAGGGCAGGGGAACGGTCCGCCGCAACTGTTGTCGACGGGCGAGGGCGAACACTCATGGGTTTCCATGAAGCGAACGGCAGGATGGGCTTGACTGATGAAGGATGTGTGGTCGCTGCCGCGGCCGGGACGATCTTCGCGCAGTTTGGGAAGCATGGCTATGGTGGGCACGTAGGCGCTGCCCCAAACGCCTACATAACGCATCACGCCGCGAGAAGGGGATTCGTTGTCGGTGGTGCCGTCGGGATCAGTGCTCAGGCGCTCGCGCGGAATGCCGGGCGAGTAAAGACGGAAGTTCTGGAGATCGGCAGCGGTATTGGCGGTGTTGTCGCCGCCGGGAATGTCGGTGTTCAGCATCGCGATGACGTTTGGCTCGTCGAAATAGCGGGTGAGATTGGCAGCGATCGAAGCGGAGCCGAACAAGCCCTGCTCTTCGCCGGAGAACGAGATAAATACGAGGGTGGCATCGTAGCGATGACCAGCCAGAACGCGGGCAAGCTCCAGGACGACGCCGGTCTGGGCGCCGGCGTCGTTGCCGCCAGGGGCGTCGGAGGTGTTGTCAAGGACATTGGTGGTGCGCGAGTCGTAGTGGCCGCCGATGATCACGAGGCGATTGCGATGGCGGCCGGGCAGCCAGGCGATGACGTTGAAGGTAGGCGCCGTGGGGCAGTTGGCATGCACGAACGGATCGAGCCTTACTTGGAGTCCTGGAATCGATTTGTATTGGTTGAACAGGAAGTCGCGCGCGGCGGTGACACCGTGGCCGGGTTCGGGCTGGTCGGAACACGACTGCCGTGTCCTGAAATTTTGCAGGGCTTGAGCGGTGTTGAAGATTCGGTTGGCGTCGATGTTACCGACGATGGCGCTGATTTCCGGATCCGTGGTCACGGGACTGCTGGGAGGGCTGGCGAGTACAAGGGGAAAGGCGACGACGAGCACGAGGGCGCTGACGATCAGCGTTCTCTTCATAGATATGTTCTCCTTCGCGGACAGTCGGGGAAGACGGACTTCCTTAGAAGGCACAAGCGTGCACGCTCGGCTTTATGGGATTGTGGGGCCGGGTTTTCTCAGACGAGGAACGCGAGGATGATGAAACCGAGTATTTGGGTCGTCAATCAGGTGCTTGCCTGATGACTCGATGATTAACCCGGGTTGAGAAGTAGGGGGGAACTCACGAAACAAATCTCTCCCTCCACACGGGGCATGGAAGGTTGGGCATCGGCTTCGTATTGCTTTGTATTACTGAAGGAGTAACGATGAGCACGAAACAGGCGGTCCCACTCTATCGTGACGGCCGACACTACGATGCGTTGAACAGTTTTCTTGTGGCCGACATTCCGTTCTATGTCGAGGAGGCGCGGCGGGCGGTGGAGGGCAGGGATCCCAACCCTCACGCAAAAGGCGCGGGAAGGATGGGGCACCCGGTTTTGGAGCTAGCGTGCGGGACTGGCAGGCTGACAATTCCGATCGCGCAGAGCGGGATAGAGATCCTGGGACTGGACTTGTCTCCGTCGATGTTGGCGCATGCGGGGACGAAGGCCGACGCGGCGGGGGTTGCAATCGAGTTCGTCGAGGGCGACTGCCGATCGTTCGATCTGGGGCGGAAGTTTGCGTTGATCTTCATGGCGTTCAACTCCATGCAGCATCTGCATGACTATGCGTCGCTGTCAGCTCTGTTCGCAAATGTGCGTAAGCATCTCGCCGAGGACGGGCGGTTTGTATTCGACGTGTTCAATCCGAAGGTGGAAATACTGGCTCGATCTTCGGGAGACCGGCGGTTCGAGCGGGAATACCAGGATCCCGACGGCAGGGGGACGATGGCGTTCGAATACAGCGTGAGCTACGACGACGCTTGGCAGGTGAGCCACATCCAGTGCTATTTCGTGCGGCGCGGCGCGAACGGAGAAGAGGTCGAAGTGCGCGAGGAGGAGTTGCACTTGCGCAGCTTCTTCCCGCGCGAGTTGGATCTGCTGGTGCGGTCGCAGGGGTTTGAGATCGTGGAGAAGTTCGGGAACTTCGGGCGGAAGGCGTTTCGGAGCGGAGATCCGAAGCAGGTGGTGGTGTGCAAGCCCTTGAAAGGGAAGTGAAATGGAGAACCCCGCCCAAGCGGAGCTTGGACGGGGCACCCGATGGCTACTTTTTGTCGGTTTCCTTCAGGGCCGCCGGTTGAACGACGGCATTCTTCGACTTGGATTTGCCGGCCACCACGGGAGCTTCTTCCTTGACGGTCCAGAAGTCCCGGTTGGCGGCGATGAGGGATTGTGGCGGGCGGCTCAAGCTCGGTTCGACGCGCGAATACGTGCTTTCGACGTGCGTGACGCATTCCCGGTCAAACTTGCTGAACGCCTGCTTGACCAGGGCCGGTAGGACAGTTCCTTGTTGTACTCGGCCAGCACCATTTGAGAGCCGCCCGAGGATTCCGCTTCCTGGGAGGACAGGCTGGCGTTCTTCATCAGGGCCTCGCCGACCTTGTCCATGTCCTTCATCATCTTTTCGATGGAGGCCAGGTTGTCGTGAAAAGTGACGTAGGTGATGCGATCGGAGTCGCCCGTTATGGGGGACCCCGCGATCCAGTGAACGTCGGGGGCTGACGTATTCACCGCCTCGCGGAATTGTGAAGCGACTTTCATGTAGACGCCGAACTTACCGCTGTTCACTTTTTCAACCCAGTACCACACGTATTTTGAGGGTTGATCGGAGGACTTGCTGTCTTGCGCGGAAGCGAAGGTGGAACAGGCACACGCCACCGCGAGTCCAATGGCGAGCAGCTTAGCCATATGCTCACTCCTTTTCTTAGAAGGAAGGTGATTTTGTTTTGTGAGGAACGGTGGGCCGGATTACGACCGGACTTCAACACCCAGGCATTGTGAGTGTCAATGCGCGGAACCGAGCACGTCGCGTTTGGGGAAACGCGGCACAATTAAGAAGAAAAGAGACGTTATGACTGACCAATCTTACAACGTAATCAAGCCTGACACCGGTGTGCCCATCAAGGCCTGGACCAAGGGCGTGCAGTTGGAGGACGCTGCGCGTGAGCAGTTGCTCAACGTGGCGCAGTTGCCGTTTATCTACAAGTGGGTAGCGGCCATGCCCGATGTGCACTGGGGAATTGGTGCGACCGTGGGCAGCGTCATTCCAACTCGAGGCGCCATTATTCCTGCGGCCGTCGGCGTCGATATTGGGTGCGGCATGATGGCTGTGCAGACCTCGCTTAATGCGCGGGATCTGCCGGACAACCTGCACGGGATTCGCGATGCGATTGAGCGGGCTGTGCCTGTGGGGCGTACCGACAACGGTGGGAAGAATGATCGCGGAGCGTGGAAGGATGCGCCCGTGCATCATATTGACGTGTGGGCGAAGCTGAACGCTACTTATGAGCAGATTGTCGGCAAGTATCCGAAGCTGGCGCACCCGCAGAAGACCAATCATCTCGGAACGCTCGGCACCGGAAATCACTTTATTGAAGTGTGCCTCGACGAGGGCGAGACGGTGTGGTTCCTGTTGCACTCGGGATCGCGTGGCGTGGGGAACCGGTTCGGCACGTTTTTCATCGAGCTGGCCAAGAATGATATGCGCCAGTGGATGATCAATCTGCCAGATAAAGATCTCGCCTACCTGCCGCAGGGTACCGAGCACTTCGACGACTACGTGCGCGCCGTGCACTGGGCGCAGGACTATGCCCTGGCGAACCGTGAACTGATGATGCGGAATCTGATCGCAGCGGTGCGGGCTTCGGCGCTGGTGCCCGCCTTTGGAGCTGGTGGCGACAGTAACGCCGCTTTCGCCGCGCCGACGGGCGAGGCGCCCGTCGCTTCATTGGGCGCGGGGGGCGGGCAGGAGCGTCCGCCCCGCACGGTCGTTAGTTGCCACCACAACTATGTGACCTGGGAGCATCACTATGGCGAGAACGTGCTCATCACCCGAAAGGGTGCGGTGCGGGCTCGCGAAGGGGACATGGGGATCATCCCGGGCAGCATGGGAGCTCGCTCGTACATTGTGCGCGGCAAAGGCAATCCGGAAAGCTTCATGAGCTGCAGTCATGGAGCGGGACGGGCCATGTCGCGTACCGAGGCGAAGCGTCGCTTCACGCTCGAAGACCATGCCAAGGCGACAGCCAGCGTCGAGTGCCGCAAGGACGCGGACGTGATCGATGAGACGCCCATGGCGTATAAATCGATCGACGCCGTCATGGAAGCGCAGAAGGATTTGGTAGAGGTGGTGCACACGTTGCGCCAGCTGGTCTGCGTGAAGGGGTAGGTAACGAAAGAAGAAGAACTCCTGAGGAAATTCCCCAGCCTTCGCAAGAGTCACGATGGGCTGGGGCACCTCGGCGAGCGAGCGCTCGCAATGCTGTTTTCGGAAATCGATTCGGCGAAAATGGAGGCGAAGACTTCTGGCAGCGACAATCGAAAATGTCGTCGACCTGGAAGTGAGAGGTCAGGTCCAGAGGAGCGGACGAAACTGGAAGGCCTGCCGCGGGGGGGCACAGGGATGGGCGTGGTAAACTGTACCTCCGCACAACGCCGGAGAGGTGGCAGAGTGGCCGAATGCGGCGGTTTGCTAAACCGTTGTACGGGCTAACACCTGTACCGAGGGTTCGAATCCCTCCCTCTCCGCCATTACCTTAGTTATCTAACACTTGCAGGTCGGCTCACCAAGCGCGTCCAAACCAGCAAAGGTCTGCGCTACTGTCCTGTTGTCCTGTCTCCAAACGGCCGGGTCAAGCCCGATCTGGTCATCGTCAACGGCCAGCCCGAACGTCACCCAGAAGGCGCGTACTACTTGGAATGGAGAGAAGGCGGGAAGCGTGTGCGCCTGTCCGTGGGCAAGGATGCGGCAGACGCAAATGCGCGGCGCTTGAGGAAGGAAGCCGAACTCAATGCCGTGAACAACGGCGTCGCAGTGGTGCCTGAGAACGGCAACAACGGGCACAGGTCCTTCGCTGCAGCCGTCACCGAATACCTCGAGGAAACGAAGCTCACGAAGAAGGCCAAGACCCACGCCGCGTACTCAACGGCGCTGGCCTACTTTCAAGAGTCCTGCCACAAGCTGTTCTTGCACGAAATCGAGCGTAGAGATCTGCTGAAGTTCTCAGCATTTCTACGGGATGAGAAAGAGCAGTCACCCCGCTCCGTCTACAACAAATTTGAGAACGTGATGACGTTCTTGAAGGCACAGGGCATCCGGGGGCTGGTCGGAAAGAACGACTGGCCCCGCTACACGGAAGAGGAGCCTGAGATTTACGAGCAGGAGGAACTCCACAAGCTCTTCGCCGCGTGTGATGCAGATGAACGTCTGTGGTTCGAGTTCTTCCTGATGACTGGAATGAGAGAGCAGGAAGCAATGTACACGTACTGGTCGGATCTCAATTTTGCCCACGCGACCGTTCGAGTCAGCCACAAGCCAGATCGAGGATGGACACCGAAGGCGTACAAGGAGCGGGAGATTCCGATCCCTGCGAAGCTTGCGGAGAGGCTCAAGGCGAGAAAAGCGAAAGCCGACAAGAAGTGTTGTCTGGTGTTTCCAACTGCCGGATGCAACCCTAAGCTCGACTTCCTCGACTGCCTGAAGGCCGTTGCCGACCGTGCGAAGCTCGACAAAGAGAACTTCTGGCTTCACAAGTTCCGGGCGACCTTCGCAACCCGGTGTTTGTGGGCCGGCGTCGATCTACGGACCGTCCAGCAGTGGCTCGGACACTCGGACATGGAGTCCACGATGCGCTATCTGAAACCGTCGCGGAGTCGGCAGGTGCGCGAAAAGGTTAACGAGATTTTCGCCTGAACTTCGGCGCCGTATTCCGAAAGCCGAACAAGCGTTCTGAAAACAGAGCGGGCGGCGGACTGGAGGAATTTGGCAGCTGCACTCCGCACTCTCTACCGGGTTGCCTCCCGTCGTACTCCATAAATCACTGAATCTAGGCGATTCGGGGAAGACGGCGAGCGTGCGGGGAGCAAAGCGCCTGTCTTCCGCGCAGGCGTTGCAGCGGATTTGTGAACTACATTCCTGAAGAATTCTGACCGCAGGTTGAGTGCTCCCTGCGAGACTCGGCACCCTGCCTTGACAAGAAGTCATCGACTCTTGACCCGAGGCAACGGTCGCACAGGCGTCGTGACTACCCGAAGCAGGTGAAATAGTTGGAGTCGCTGGCTGTGGCGTTTCGCAACGCCTGCGCAGACTAAGATCATCGAGTTGTGCTAGGCTCGTGCTTGCTGCAGTTATGCTATTCAGTGAAAGCACGTCTACTGCTTCCCAAGTTCGCGTGGCCTCTGGGTTGCATCTGACCCGGACCTTTTAATCTCGAGATTGCGATGGACCACGAGCGATTTATTTTGAACACCGAGAGTGGCCTGCCATTGTACCTGCAGATCGCGCACGAGTTTGTCTACAGAATCGAGACCGGGCTGCTGCAGCCAGGAGACAAGCTGCCGGGGATCCGTAAGCTAGCGAAAGAACTCAAGGTCTCTTTCCTCACGGTTGATAAATCCTATCGATGGTTGCGAACTCGCGGGGTCGTGACTACCCGACGCGGGGTGGGAGTAAAGGTAGCTCTGTCGCTAGATCCTTCTGGTGAACAGGCACGCCTGCGGGCACAGATCAACAAGTTTGTAGACAAGATGATGGCTCAGGCGGCAAGTCTGCGCTTTGATCCGATGACGGTCGCGCAGGCCGCGCTGCACCGCGCGACCGCGATGCAGCGTCGAATGTCTCATCGGAAAGTGACTTTCGTAGAGTGCCTGCCCGAATACGTGGATGATTACATTGCTGAGTTACGGCGCGGGCTTTCCGATACCAGAGTTCACATCAACGGTCTTCTGACGGGCGATCTTGCGCGTATGGTGAAATCCAAGAAACTGAATTCGAAAGCATCGCTCGATGCTGATTATGTGATGACCACGCTTTATCATTATGATTTTGTGCATCGCGCAGTCGCGCCGCTCAACTTGCGGGTCGTCGCTCTTTCGCACACGTTGGACCCCGATGCGATTCGAACAATCGTCGGTCTTCCAGGAAAGACCAAACTCGCTGTATTGCTGGGACCAACGGACCCGCCCGCCGCAATCGTTCAGACGGTTGAGTACTACCGCGATCTCCCCTCCGGTTCGATTCCGTTTGCCATTGCTACCGACGCGAACGCGGTGAAGAAACTAGTTGCCAAAGCCGACGTTCTGCTCTATACGGGGGGCTGCCGATCTCAGATGTCTTCGCTCAAGAAAGACGTGCGCCTGGAAAAGATCCTGCTTCGCTTCGTGCCCGACCAGGAAGCCGTCAATAAAGTCAAGATGCTGCTCGGGGCACAGGATGACAACGGCCACTTCTCTCATTTGCTCCGAAGCTGACACCAACTCAAGGCTGATCCTGGACAATCGGGATGCGAACCAGTGATGGATGTGTTGTGTCGTGGTAGATGGTCTGTTCGGCGGACTTGAAGTTGGCCGTTTTTCCTAGAGGCTCTCCAGTGTTCTGGTTTCGATCATATTTCGGAAACGCGCTGGATGTGACCTCAACCCGGATACGATGTCCTTTCCCCAACCGTTGACAGGTATTCCAGAGGTCGACATCGTAGGTGTAGATCTGTCCTGGATTGATCAGGGAAGGACGATCGCCTCCCTCGCGATAGCGCGCCCGCACCATGCCATCGTAAAGGCGCTGGGCAAAGCCTTCCGGCCAGACATCCAGCAACTTACCCATAAAATCCGTATCAGTTGCCGACGAAGCCGCCGAAAGCTTTACGCGAATCGGACCACAGATCGTGGTCTCGCGCTCAAAAGGCTCGGAGGTAAATACGAGTACATCATCCCGACGCTCCACCGGCCGGTAATCGTCAGGGCCCCCGAGTTGCGCGTAGGTAGGCTCCATCAGGAAGGGGACGGGCGTCGCCGGATCGTAAGTGTAGTGGTCAGCCGGCTCGTTCGCATCGGGTGCAGTCGAGAGTGTGCCGTCGCCGTACTGACTGTTCGCATGTCCCTTGCTGTGCAGGTAGTAGTCAACGTATTTCGTGCGGGCGATCGGCCATTGCTTTTCGTCGTGCCATTTGTTCTCGCCCATCACAAAGATCCGGACAGGAGGCTCCTGCATGATGCCGGTATCAATGCCCTTCAGCCAGTAATCGAACCAACGGAGTTCGTACAGGTTTAGATCAATCACGGCGCTCGGGCCAAATTCAATATCACCCAAGTGCGTCGATGAATTTACGGCGTGGGGCCAGGGTCCCATCAGGAGCTTCTGGTCACGGCGGATCTCCTCGGTCGCGCCCTTGGTGGTCATGCCGATGTAGTTCATAGTGGCGCCGGCCTGCTCGTCGTCGTACCAGCCCGAGATATGCATGATGGGAACACGAACGCGCTCGTACTTGTTCTGGTAGATGAGCGGATCCCACCAGCCATCGATTCCGGGATGGTCCACCACCTGCCGCCAATACGCCGAATCGAGTCCAGCCGCAGCGTCCATCGTGTAAATCGGCAGATGCTCGTACACCGTTGGCCAGTCGACCGATGCCAGGTTGTGCAGAACGTGGCCCGATGTGAGCAGGTGCCAGCTCATGTAGGTGGGCGACTGCAGGCCCGTGGGACTC
>Ga0307469_10001072_pt1 | contig 10176 bp, 10 predicted proteins | sample atmos_gasesAM2C__FD_203084 | JGI IMG/M metagenome (GOLD analysis project Ga0307469, IMG submission 203084) | Hardwood forest soil microbial communities from Morgan-Monroe State Forest, Indiana, United States - atmos_gasesAM2C_515 | ecosystem: Environmental > Terrestrial > Soil > Temperate...
TCAGCAGGGCGCCACCGTGAAGATCATGTTCATTCACGTGCCCAATGCGTGGTTGAGCATGTTTGCGTGGGGCGTGATGAGCGCCGCCGCGCTCGGCACACTGGTATGGCGGCATCCACTTGCCGATGTGGCGGCCAAATGCGCCGCTCCACTCGGCGCCGCCTTCACGTTCCTGGCGCTCGTCACTGGCTCGCTATGGGGCCGGCCGATGTGGGGCACCTACTGGGTCTGGGATGCTCGGCTTACTTCAGTGCTGGTGCTTTTTATCATGTATCTTGCCCTCATCGCATTGTGGCGAACCGTGGATGATCAAGCCCAAGCCGGACGCGCCGCAGCGATCTTGACACTGGTTGGCGCCGTCAATCTGCCAATCATCAAGTTCTCGGTAGATTGGTGGAACACCCTACATCAGCCCGCCTCGGTGTTCCGCACGGGAGGATCGACGATTGATCGCACCATACTGATTCCGCTGGCCGTCATGGCACTTGCTTTTGTGTTGCTGTTTGTCACCCTCCACCTAGCGGCTATGCGCAACGAGATCATGCGCCGTCGCGTGCGCGCCTTGATGCTAATCCAGGCCGAGCGCGCATAAAGGAACCAAACCATGGACCTTGGACCTCATGCCGGATTCATCATCGGCGCTTACCTGATAGCGGCCTTTGTGGTAGCGGCTCTCATCGTCTGGGTGGCGGCCGACCATGTGGCTCAGAAGCGCGCGCTTGCGGATCTCGAACGTCGAGGAATCACCCGTCGATCAGCTGAACCCAGGCCGTTGCAAGTAAAGGAGCCGGCATGATGACGTTGTCTCACGAGCCCCCCCAGCCGACCCCACAAGAAACGGCCCGGGACATGTTGCGCGAATCGGCCGGTCGTGACCGCAGAGTTATCGTGCTGTTGCCGTTGGCAATATTTTTGGGGTTGGCCGTGTTGTTCTTTCTCCGGCTCGGCGCCGGCGATGCATCACGCATTCCATCCGCTTTGATCGGCCGCGAAGCGCCGGCAACGGACCTGCCGCCAGTAACGGGGCTCGAACGCAACGGTAAGCCGATTCCGGGCATTGTAACGGAGGATTTCAAAGGCGCCGTAACCGTCCTCAATGTTTGGGCATCATGGTGCGTGCCATGTCATGACGAAGCGCCGTTACTGATGCGGCTTGCGGGCGACGCGCGCATCAGGTTGGTCGGCATCAATTATAAGGATCAAGCCGATAATGCGCGACGTTTTCTCGGCCGCTATGGCAATCCGTTCGCGGCCTCGGGCGCCGATACCAGCGGACGCGCCGCAATCGAATGGGGCGTTTATGGCGTACCGGAAACCTTCATCGTCGGTCGCGACGGTAGGATCGCCTACAAGCTGGTAGGGCCGATTACGCCGGAAAACCTTGAGAGCGTGATGAGGCCGCAAATCGAGAAAGCGCTTGAGGGCAGCTGAGCAGCGGCATTAGTCGCGATCTCCGACAGGATCGGTTTTGGCAATTGCCGGGGTTTCCGGTTTCGGCTCGTCGCCGTGGTCAGCTGTCGGTTGCGTCGCGTAGCGCATCAAGAGCGGATATTGCGCCGCTGCGAAGATGAAGGTGAGCAGAATGCAGGATGCCTTAAAGGCACCCCATACCGCTTCCGATTGCGTGTTCCTGAATACCTCGTTGAGCGCAGCCAGCGTGAAGAAGAAGCAGGCCCAACGTAACGTCAGCTTGCGCCAGCCTTCTGCGGTAAGGTGGAACGCCGAATCGAACACGATCGCCAGCATCGGCGTGTCGAACAGATAGCCGCCGAGCAACACTGCCCCGAACAGCGTGTAGACGATCGTGGGCTTGACCATGATGAAGGTCTTGTCATGCAACGCGACCGTGAGCCCGCCGAAAACGACAACGACGACGGTCGACACCACCAGCATGATCGGCCAACGCCGGGTCAGGGCGTAGGAGGTAATGAGCGCAACAATGGCGGCAGCGACGAACGCCCCGGAGGCGACGTATAGGTCAACCCACCACCACACGATAAAGAACAGCACCAGCGGGCCGACATCGATAGCAAGCTTGAGTAGAGGATCGAGTTCTTTCTTTTCGGTCATGGCAGCCTTCTAGGGCACGTTGCGGTCATATTGAACCACTTTTTCCGAAGTCATGGCCGGGCATGACGGAGGAGAGTTCAATCTCATCGGAACGCGCCCTCATTCACCGATCCGCAATTACGGGTCGACCCCACTGCGTGCGCCGCCTTAATGCGCACGGAGCCTCATGGGCGGCCCGTCACCGCTCTAACCCGGCAAGGGCGCGAGCAAAATCCTTGGCAACGAAAGGCGCAAGATCGTCGACGCCTTCACCGACCCCGACGAAATGAACTGGCGTTGGATATCTCGCGGCTATCGCCACCAGGATGCCGCCCTTCGCGGTGCCGTCCAGCTTGGTCATGACAAGACCGGTAACGCCTGCGGTCCGGGAGAATTCCCCGACCTGAGATAGGGCATTCTGGCCTACTGTCGCGTCGAGCACCAGCAGCACCGCGTGGGGCGCCGTGGGGTCGAGCTTTCGGATGACGCGAACGATTTTTTGCAATTCGTCCATCAAGCCTGCCTTGTTCTGCAGACGTCCGGCGGTATCGACGATCAGTACGTCGATTGCTTGAGTACGAGCCGCCGCCAGCGCCTCATATACAAGTCCGGCGGCATCGGCGCCTTGGGTGCCGGCAACGACGGGGCTTGCGGTGCGCTCTCCCCAGATCTTCAGCTGTTCGATGGCCGCGGCCCGGAAGGTGTCGCCGGCCGCCAACATCACATGGTGGCCTTCGCGTGAATATCTTGAGGCAAGCTTGCCGATGGTCGTGGTCTTGCCCGACCCATTGACGCCGGCCACCAGGATGACGAATGGCCGGCATCCGCCGTCGATAGTAAGCGGCTTTGCGACCGGGGCTAGGATCTTCTCGATCTCTGTTGCAAGAATTGCCTTGACCTCGTCGGGGCTGATCATCTTGTCGTAGCGGCCTTCACCGACCGCTGCCGCGACGCGGGCCGCAACATCGACACCAAAATCGGCACGAATAAGCAATTCCTCGAGTTCCTCGACCACCCCGGTATCGAGCTTGCGCTTGAAAACGAGGTCCGAGATTGCGGTGGTAATGGCGGCCGAGGTGCGGCTCAGGCCACCGCGCAGACGGCGCCACCAGGTTTGACGGGGGTCGCCAGTCACTTCGGATGTGCTGTCATTCATGTCGGCGGCCGTGATACCGGTTTCGTCATGCCACTTAAAGAGATTACTCCCGACGATATGCTGGCTCGCGTGCTTTATCGCGATGGCCTGATGCTGATTGTCGACAAGCCCGCCGGGCTCCCGGTTCATCGCGGACCGAAAGGGGGAGCGAGCCTCGAGGACTATTTCGACGTCCTGCGGTTCGGCCTGCCGCGCCCGCCTGCCCTGGCACATCGCCTCGACAAGGACACTTCCGGATGCCTCGTGCTTGGGCGCCATCGCAAGGCACTTGCTCACCTGGGGCTTTTGTTCAAGCACGGCAAGGTGGGCAAGACCTATTGGGCCATTGTAGAAGGGGGGCCGGATACCGATGAAGGCACGATCGATCTGCCGCTTGGTCGCCTCGACGAAACCCGGGGCTGGTGGATGAAGCCCGACCCGCGGGGCCTGCCTTCGGTGACAACTTGGAAGGTGCTAGGGCGGGGTTCCTCGCTTACAGTTACTGATTTACGCCATAACAGCGCGCCTAACTTCTCCTCTCCCCCTTGTGACGAAGGGGAGGCTCCAGTTCGGACAGTGCCTAAGGGGATGGCCCTGACCTCCCCGCGCTGCCCCGCAAGCGGGGACGGGGAAATGACTTGGCTCGCGCTTACACCGGTGACCGGCCGGACGCATCAATTGCGGGTGCACTGCGCGGCTTCCGGATGGTCGATCGTGGGCGACAATATCTACGGCACCGCGCCGCGCTTCGGCCGACCGCTGCAACAACTCCACGCACGTGAAATCGTCGTGCCGATCTCAAAAAATAAGCCGCCTGTGCGTGTCACCGCACCGACACCGGCCCACATGCGCGATCTACTGCGAGCGTGCGGCTGGACCGGCGAGACGCCGGCGGCTCAATAGATGGTGGCCTTCAGGCGTTCCGGCGCGGTTCGATCGTGTTCCGGACCACCGATTGCGCCCTTGCTGATGCCGGCCAGAATGGTACCGGAAGATGGGAGCTCTCTGCGGTCGATCTGCGTTGCCGGGTCCCACAGCCTGGACCGCACGATCGCCTTGGCGCACTGGTAATAGACACGATCCACCGTGACGACGATGACGCTGCGTGGCACCTTTCCGGCGAAAATGAAGCTTTCACACAGTGTCGGCTCGATCGAGATCACGGCGCACCCGTTGACTCGAATCGTCTCACCGCAGCCGGGGATCAAGAACAGCAACGAGATGCGCGGATCTGCGATGAGGTTACGCAGGCTGTCGATGCGATTGTTGCCGCGGCGATCCGGAATCAGCAGTGTCTTTTCATCCTTGACGCGCACAAAGCCCGGCGGATCGCCCCTCGGCGTGCAATCGAGCCCGCCAGGACCGCTAGTTGCCATCGCGCAGAATGGCGCCGCTTCGATGAAGGCGCGATAGTCGGCATTGACGTGATCGATCTCCTTCACGACCGACGGTCCAACCGGCTGCCCGTAAACTGCTTCAAGCTCGTCAATCGAGGTGACGAAATGATGACTCGATCCGTCAGTCGTCATGCCCCATTCCCTTTCATGCAGCCGCGATCAGGCGACTACCATCATGGCCGATCATTTTCCTCTCGACAATGATTCCGGGTTCGACAGCAGCATCGAAACGGACCTGCGTGAAATGCTCGCTGCGGCCGCCTGCGGCGGACTCCGTCAAAACGCGACGCACCGACCCAATCTCGCCGTCGAGATGGCGGCGCAATGCGGCCTCGCCGCGGCGGCGCAGGCGGCGGGCACGATCTTTGATGACATCACGCGGCACTTGCGGCATGCGGGCTGCGGGCGTGCCGGGGCGTGGTGAGTATGGGAATACGTGGAGATGCGTAAGGCTGCATTCTTCGACGAGGTCAAGGGAACGGCGGAACATGTCCTCGGTTTCGGTCGGAAATCCCGCAATGATGTCGGCGCCAAACACCATGCCGGGACGCCGGCGGCGCAGTTCTTGGCAAAGCACGATGGCGTCCGCACGCGAATGGCGCCGCTTCATGCGCTTGAGGATGAGGTCATCACCGGCCTGCAGCGACAAATGCAAGTGCGGCATCAATCTGTCCTCCTCGGAAAACGCTTCCATCAGGGCATCATCAATCTCGACGCAATCGAGCGAGGACAACCTCAGCCGTTCGAGACCCGCCACATGCTTGAGAATTTGCCGGACTAGCGTTCCGAGCTTGGGCGCCCCCGGCAGATCGGCGCCGTAGCTCGTGAGATCGACGCCGGTCAGCACAACCTCGCGATAGCCATTGCGGGCGAGGCGTCGCACCTCTTCGATCACCCCGCCCATCGGTGTCGAGCGAGAGTTTCCGCGCCCGAATGGGATGATGCAGAAGGTGCAGCGATGGTCGCAGCCATTCTGGACCTGCACATAGGCGCGGGCACGCCCTTCGATGCCTTCGATCAGGTGCCCCGCGGTTTCCCTTACCGACATGATATCGTTGATGGCGATCTTCTCGTCCAGGCCGATGCCGAAATCCGGGGCACGGGCGAAAATGCTTTGTGCTTCAGTCCAAGCGTCGCCATGCATTTTTAGGTCGTTTCCGACCACGCGATCCACCTGCGGCATTGCGGCGAAGTGGTCGGGATTGATCTGTGCCGCGCAGCCCGTGACGACGATTCGCACCTTCGGGCGTTCACGCTTGAGCCGACGAATGGCCTGGCGCGCTTGGCGTTCGGCCTCGGCCGTAACGGCGCAAGTATTGACGATCACTACGTCGTTGCCTGTCCCAAGGCCGGCGGCCGCGGCATGACGACGAATCACCTCCGATTCATAGGAGTTGAGCCGACACCCGAATGTGACGATATCGACACTCATGGGGCGCCGCCCACCGTTGTGAACAGCGCCGGATCGAAACGGCCTTCAAACTCATATGCGATCGGCCCAGTCATCAATACATGATCATCTTCACGCCATTCGATGCCCAAATCGCCTCCCGGTAACGTAACGACAGCCTTGCGCCCCGTGCGCCCCGTGCGCGCAGCGCATACCACCGCTGCGCAAGCCGCAGAGCCGCATGCTTGGGTCAGCCCGACGCCACGCTCCCAGGTCCGTACGATCACCTGCGAGGGCGAAATCACCCTGGCGAGAGAAATGTTGGCGCGCTCCGGAAAGATCGGATGGTTTTCCAGCAACGGCCCAATCTTGCCCAGATCATAGGCATTCACGTCGCCGACCCAGAACACCGCATGAGGGTTCCCCATGCTGACGACCGAGGGCGAATGCAGGATCGGCCGATCAATCGGTCCGATTTGCAATTCGATTGCCCGGGTATCGTAAAACTCCTCTGATAAGGGAACTTCATTCCATTTAAACCGGGGTAGCCCCATGTCGACTGTGCACGTCAATGGTGTCTCGCCCTGCCAACAATTCAGCACACCGGCGCGAGTTTCGACCGTCAGCACCGTCTTGCGGCTTGCCTTGAATAAAATATCGGCAACACAGCGCATACCGTTGCCGCAGGCACCGGCCTCGGAACCGTCATTATTGAAAATGCGCACGTAGGCATCAGTTCCGGTCACACGCGGCGGATAGACTGCCATCAGTTGGTCGTACGGTGCGGCCAGCGCGGCCGCACGTGCATCACCAGCGGTAATGGGCTGCGGCTTCGTCCGCATATCCACCACCACGATCGCGTTGCCGAGACCGTTCATCTTCACGAAGGGATGATTGGATAAAGCGCTCATGCCTCGATCTTGCCGATATGTTTCCGGTTATATGGGGCCAGCGATTTCATGGCCAGCCGCTTGCGCAATCGTGTATAAAATCAGTGGCCGGCCCACCGTGCCGGGTCCAGATATGCCCGAATGACAGCGTCGCCGGGAAAATGGACCTGGGGGAGATTTCAATGCTCGTGTCGCGAAATTTGCGGCTGCCCCTCGCGGCAGCATTGGTGGTGGGCTTCGGCCTGTCTGGCGCTGTTGCGCAGACACCCCGGTCCCCACCCGCGGTCACCGTCGCACCCAACGATCCTTTCGGCGAAGAAGTGATGATGACCGAGATGACCATCATCTATCTCGCCGGTTCCGGCCTATGGGATTCCGCATTCGAAACGATCGTGGAAGCGTTCAAGTCGGTTTATAGCGCAATGGACAAACTTGGCGCCAAACCCAACGGGGCGCCCATGACCATCTACACGGCTACCGACGATACGGGATTTCAATTTCAGGCCGCAGTCCCGGTTGCACAGCCACCTGCCACGCTACCAGGCGGCGACATCAAGGTGGGCAAATCGCCGATCGGCAAGGCGCTCAAATTTGTCCATCGCGGCTCCTACGACGCGATGGATACCACCTATGAGGCAATCACCAACTACCTCGATGAAAAGAGGCTCGAAGCCAAGGATTTGTTTGTCGAGCAATATTTGAAAGACCCGGTAACGACGCCGGAAGACGACCTCGTGATCGAGGTCTATGTGCCGCTTAAGTGAGTAAAAGCGGATTGTTTATCGGCACATAGCGTCGAAACGTCCTCGAATCGGACGGGATCAATAACCGGCCATCGAGGTCACAAGAATATATTCGAATAAACGACTGTCCCGACGGCGTGCTGGAGGTGCGGAGCCGCGTGGCAAACGCTGGAGTTGACCCGCGATAAGGCTTTGGCGGCCGTTCACGCGATCGACGACGCGACGATGCGGAAATCATTGCAACCGCCATCAATCATGATGAATTGGTAGCTGCCATTTCTGCGCCAAGGACCACGCCCGCGGAGGTACCGCTTGGCCGGACCGGACCTATCGATCCCGGAACGAACCAATGCGCAGGCCGGCTCGGCGAGTTCGGCTCAACCAGTGATGATGGCCGGCCAGGCACAGTTGCGGTAACGACAATCGAACCCATCGTTGACTTTGCGACCCGCCGGCCATAAGTCTGCCGGGCTCTCGAATGAGCCGTGAGTGAGCCGCCGCCCGGTCCCGTGAGATCGGAGGCCAACGTCCGACAGCGCTATGCGCCCTCGGGCGATCTAGGTGTTTTGGATGTTCGAAGGCTTGTCCGACAAGTTGTCCGGCATTCTTGACCGGTTGACGCGGCGTGGCGCCCTTACGGTTGCCGATGTCGACGCGGCGTCACTGGAGGTCCGGCGTGCACTGCTCGAGGCCGATGTCGCGCTCGACGTGGTGCGTGAGTTCGTCGGTAAATTGCGTGAACGGGCGGTCGGCGTCGAGGTGGTGAAGTCGGTAACACCCGGCCAGATGGTGGTAAAGATCGTTCACGACCAGCTGATCGAGACGCTCGGGGGTACGGCCGATCCCATCGATCTCAACGCGCCGGTGCCGGTTCCGATCATGATGGTCGGCCTGCAAGGCTCGGGCAAGACCACCACAACTGCCAAGATAGCGCGGCGCCTCAACGAGAACATGCGGCGCAAGACCCTGATGGCGTCGCTTGACACGCGCCGCCCGGCCGCCATGGAGCAGCTGGCGGTTCTGGGGCAGCAGGTCGGGATCAGCACCCTGCCAATCGTTCCCGCACAAACGCCGGTGCAGATCGCGCGACGCGCCATCGAGGCCGCTCGCCTTGGCGGCTATGACGTGGTGCTGCTCGACACCGCCGGCCGCACGACGCTTGACGACGCCTTGATGACGGAGGCCACCGAGGTGAAGGCGGCTGCCCACCCGCACGAAGTGCTTCTGGTGGCCGACAGTCTGACCGGCCAGGACGCCGTCAATCTCGCGCGCGCGTTCGACCAGCGGGTCGGCCTTACCGGCATCGTGCTGACGAGGGTCGATGGCGACGGGCGCGGCGGCGCAGCGCTGTCCATGCGGGCTGTCACCGGCAAGCCGATCAAGCTCATCGGCACCGGCGAAAAGCTCGATGCGCTGGAGGATTTCCATCCGGCCCGCATCGCCGACCGGATCCTCGGCATGGGCGACATCGTTTCGTTGGTCGAGAAGGCCGCGGCAACGATCGATGCCGAGAAGGCCATGCGGACCGCGGAGCGTATGCGTAAGGGCGCGTTCGATCTCTACGATCTGCGCGAGCAGCTCGAGCAGATGCAGAAGATGGGCGGCCTGGGCGGATTGATGGGCATGCTGCCGGGCATTGCGAAGATCAAGAACCAGATCGCCGCCGCGAACCTCGACGACAAGATTCTCAAGCGCCAGGTCGCTATCATCCAGTCGATGACGGTCGAGGAGCGGCGTCGCCCCGATGTGCTCAAGGCCAGTCGCAAGAAGCGCATCGCCGCCGGCTCCGGCACCAAGGTTGAGGAAATCAACAAGCTCCTGAAGATGCACCGGGGCATGTCCGACATGATGAAGGCCATGGGCGGCGCCAAGCGTGGTCCGCTCGCGGGCCTCGCCAATGCGCTTGGGATGGGCCCCGGCATGCCAAGCCCCGAGGAAATGGCAAAGCTCGCCGAAAAAATGCCTGGCGGTCTGCCGGGCGGCCTCTCCAACATGCCGCAGCTCCCGACCGGAATGACGGAGCTCCCCCCGCAATTTCCCCGTTCACCGGGTGGCTTGCCGGGGCTCGGTGGCCCCAAGGGACCAGGATTACCGGGTCTCGGCGGCTTTCCGGGCTCCGGCAAAAAGAAATGAGCTTGCCCACACGATTGATCGCACCGAGAAAGGACGCCAAATGTCTCTGAAGATCCGGATGGCCCGTGCCGGCACCAAGAAGCGGCCCGTCTATCACATCGTGGTGGCGGACAGCCGCTATCCGCGCGACGGCCGTTTCATCGAACGGCTGGGCTATTTCAATCCCTTGCTGCCGAAGGACAATGCGGACCGGATCAAATTCGATATCGAGAAGGCCAAGAGCTGGCTCGCAAAGGGCGCGACTCCGTCCGATCGCATCCTGCGTTTCCTCGATGCCGCCGGCGTGCGCAAACGCCCCACGCGCAACAATCCCGAGCGGGCGGTTCCCCGCAAAGAGCGCAAGGCCAGAGCCGAAGCTGCCGCCAAAGCGGCCGCCGCGGCTCCCAAGCCCGCCGCAAAGCCAGCGGCCCCGGCGACACGCTGAGCATAGCCCCCCATG
>Ga0307469_10001073_pt1 | contig 10170 bp, 12 predicted proteins | sample atmos_gasesAM2C__FD_203084 | JGI IMG/M metagenome (GOLD analysis project Ga0307469, IMG submission 203084) | Hardwood forest soil microbial communities from Morgan-Monroe State Forest, Indiana, United States - atmos_gasesAM2C_515 | ecosystem: Environmental > Terrestrial > Soil > Temperate...
GTGGTGGCCATATGTGAGGACGCTAGAAGACGGTAGAGGTCGGTAGAGGATGTAGAGGTCGCGATTACCTCTACCGTCCTCTACCGACCCTACCGCCGCTCCACCTCAGACGTCGTAGTACAGGAAGAACTCGTACGGATGCGGCCGCAACGCAACGGGATCGACTTCCTTGGCGCGCTTGTACGCGAGCCACGTCTCGATCAGGTCCGGTGTGAACACACCACCCTCGAGCAGGAACGCATGGTCCGCTTCCAAGGCCGCGAGCGACTCTCCCAGCGAGCCGGGCGTGTTCTTCACATGCTTCCGCTCCTCGGGCTCGAGATCGTAGAGGTCCACGTCCATTGGTTTGGGCGGCTCGATCTTGTGCTTGATCCCGTCCAGTCCCGCCATGAGGAGCGCGGCGAACGTGAGGTACGGGTTGCTCGAAGGATCGGGCGCCCGGAACTCGATGCGCTTGGCCTTGGGCGACTTGGAGTACACGGGAATGCGGCAGATCGCCGAGCGGTTCCGCTGCGAATAGATCAGGTTGATCGGCGCCTCGTACCCCGGCACCAGCCGCCGGTAGCTGTTGGTCGTCGGCGCGGCGAACGCGAGCAGCGCGGGTGCGTGCTTGATGAGCCCGCCGATGTACCAGCGCGCGCTCTCCGAAAGCAACGCGTACCCGTTGGCGTCGAAAAAGAGGTTCTTGCCATCCTTCCAGAGGCTCATGTGCACGTGCATCCCGGAGCCGTTGTCGCCGAACATCGGCTTGGGCATGAACGTCGCCGTGTAGCCGTGCCGGTGGCACACATTCTTGACGATGTACTTGTACATCATGAGCTGATCGCCCATGCGCGCCAAGGTGTTGAACCGCATGTCGATCTCGGTCTGACCCGCGGTCCCCACCTCGTGGTGGTGGACCTCGACGTCGATCCCGGAGGCCATCAACGCGAGCATGATCTTGGAGCGGAGGTCCTGCAGCCGGTCGACGGGCGGGACGGGGAAGTAGCCCTCCTTATGCCGGGGCCGATGACCCATGTTCGGGCTCCCGTTGGCGCCGGAGTTCCAGATCCCTTCCTCCGAATCGATGTGGTAGTAGCCCTCGTGCGCGTTCTGGTCGAAGCGCACGGAGTTGAAGATGTAGAACTCCGCCTCCGGGCCGTAGTAGGCGGTCGTGGCGACGCCGCTCTTCACGAGATACTGCTCCGCCTTTTGCGCCACGTAGCGCGGATCGCGCGAGTAGCGCTCGCCGGTCACTGGGTCCGCGACGTCGCACGTGAGCGAGAGCGTCGGCACCTCGAGGCAGGGATCGACGAAGGCGCTCGCGGGATCCGGGAAGAGCAGCATGTCGCTCTCGTTGATCGCCTGAAAGCCGCGAATCGAGGAGCCGTCGAACCCGATGCCCTCCTTGAAGAGGTCCTCGGAGAGCTCTTTCAATGGGATCGAAAAGTGCTGCCACGTGCCTGGGAGGTCGGTGAATCTCAAGTCAACCACCTGCACGCCGGCTTCCTTCGCTTTGCGAACCACGTCGGCCGGCGAGGCGCCGGCAGCCGGTTTCGCCCCGAGGGCGGCCGTGGTTGGCTCCAACGTCGCGGTCATAAGATCGGTCTCCTAGAGCTGTCGCTGAGAGGGACGTGTGCGGACTGTGCTAACAGCGGAAGAGCCCGTGGCGAGTTTCGGGCCGCGGGCTCTGGGCGGGATTCCAAGGCGGTCGCCGCTGTTGGCATGCGGCAAGGTACGGGCGCCGTTGCGCAGTGTCAACCGTTTCGTGTCACTTACGCAACATCTCGCAGGCTCTCGTACCTTCGACCTCGGTTCATGGTATCTGTGTGAGCAAGATTGTGCACAATTAGCACCGTTTTCCACACACCGGGGCTACCCGTCAATGGCCTGCACGAAGTGCCACAGCTCCACGGCCGAAAATTCCCCGAAGCGCTCCTGGATCTCGCGCTCTGTCCGCTCGAGGAAGATCCAGCTCGTGGTGCGTCGCCGTTCCCCACTGACGAAGTGCACACGCCCCCGCGTGGCGCCGACTTCGGTGTCTGGCTGCATCTCGATGAAGACGTCCCAGCGCTCATCGCCGCGCTTCAATTCGCCCATGTGCTTGGTGCGTTCCGATCCCGGAAAGGGGGCGCTCATGGCGGTACACTATGCGCTCCCGCGCGCAATCCTGCCAGTTAGATTCCGGCCCAGTGAACTGTCGCGCGTGCGGAACGGCCCTCGCCCCGACGGCGAGGTTCTGCCACAAATGCGGCGCCCAGGTAGCTGGCGCCGAGGCGGCCGGCTGGCGGGCGGGCCTCCCATGGGGCGTGGCGGGGCTCGCGCTGGGGGCGTTGGTGACGGTGCTGCTGCTTCGCGTCGGCGGGAGCGGGGAGCGGGGAGCGGGACCCGCCGATGCGGTCGAAGGTACCGCTCCCCGCTCCCAGCTCCCCGTCGGTGCCCCCGACATCTCCCAAATGTCGCCCGAAGAGCGCGCCACGCGCCTATATAACCGGGTGATGACGTTGCATTCCCAGGGCAAAGCCGACAGCGCCGAGTTCTTCCTTCCCATGGCCATCCAGGCGTACGCCATGCTGCCGGCGCTGGACGTGGACGCCCGGTATCACATCGGCGTCCTCGACCTGACCGCCGGAAACGCCACGGCAGCGCTGGCGCAGGCCGACACGATCCGCCGGGCCGTGCCCACGCATCTCTTCGGGTTCATGTTACGGGCCCGTGCGCTCGACCTCGAGCGCCAGTCCGCCGGCGCTCGACGGGCGTACAGCGACTTCCTCAAGAACGAGTCGGCGGAACGGGCGCGTCAGCGGCCCGAGTACACCGAGCACGCTCAGAACCTCGACGCGTTTCACGAGCAGGCGACACAGGTGACCCGTGGAAGCGCGAAACGCGGTGGCTGACGCGCCGCGCACGATCCGGCTGGCGCACAGTCCGGATGCCGACGATGCCTTCATGTTCTGGGCGCTGGCTGCCGGCCGCATTGACACGGATGGCCGGCGCTACGTCCACGAGCTCGGCGACATCGAGTCGCTCAATCGTCGCGCGCTCGCCGGGGAGCTGGAAGTGACGGCGGTGTCGCTCCACGCCTACGCCTACCTCGCCCAGCGCTATGCCCTCCTGGCTCACGGCGCGAGCATCGGCGAGCGGTACGGGCCCCGCGTGGTCGCCGTCGCCCCCCGCCCGGCCGCACCCCGCACGGCGCTCGCGGCGCCGGGGCGCGTCGTGGCCGTTCCGGGGGAGCTCACCACGGCCTTCCTCGCGCTCAAGCTCTACCAGCCGGCCGTGCGGCACGTCGTGGTGCCCTTCGACGAGATCGAGGACTACGTCCTGGCGGGTCGCGCGGACGCGGGCTTGCTCATCCACGAGGGGCAACTCACCTACGGCGACCGCGGCCTGCACCTGTGGGTCGATCTGGGCGAATGGTGGCACGCCGAAACGGGGTTGCCCCTCCCGCTCGGTGGAAACGTCGTGCGTCGCGACTTGGGCGAGGCGTTGATGCGCGATATCGCGCGCGACTTGAAGGCCAGCATCGAGTACGGCCTCACGCACCGGGCCGAGGCCCTGGCGCACGCGAGCGGCTACAGCCGCGGCCTCGACACGGCGCGGACGGACCGGTTCATCGGGATGTATGTGAACGACTATACGGTGGATTACGGGGCGACGGGGCGCCGCGCGGTGGCGGAGCTGCTCGACCGGGCGCACCGCGCCGGCCTACTCGCCGAGCCGGTCCACGTCAGCTTCGTCGCCGCTGGCGACTGAGCACTGTCCAGACGGACCGGCGGGCGCCATTTTCCCTAACGTATCACCCAAGGAGTCGCGAGTGACCGACATGACGGGGGGCGGGCCCGTCCAGATCCTGGTGGTGGACGACGAGGAGCCCATCCGGAACGCCCTCAAGAAGTTCCTCGCGCAACAGCAGTTCGAGGTATACACGGCGAGTACCGGGGAAGAAGCCCTGCAGCAACTCCGGCGTCACCGCGTCGCGCTGATGCTGTGCGACATCCGGATGCCGGGCACGAGTGGCGTGGACCTCGTCCCCCAGGCGATCGAAGTCGAGCCCGAGCTTGCGATCCTCATGCTGACGGCCGTGAACGATGCGACGAGCGCGGCGCTGTGCATGCAGCGCGGGGCCATGGACTACCTGACGAAGCCGATCGAGCTCGCGGACCTGGGACGCGCCGTCCAGCGAGCGTTGAAGCGGCGTGAAATGCTGCACGAGAATCGCGAGCTGAACCAATGGCTCAAAGAAGAGGTCACAACCCGGACCGCGGAGCTCCACCGCGAGCGCATGAAGCTCGAGCGCCTATCGATCGCGACGCTCGAAGCGCTGGTCAACGCCCTCGAGGCGAAGGACCCCTACATGCGGGGACACTCGGCGCGCGTGGCCGATCTGTCGGCCACGATCGCGCATCAACTCGGCCTGGGAGACGAAGAGGTCGAGCACGTGCGCGTGGCGGGCCGACTCCACGACATCGGCAAGATCGGTACGCGGGAATCCGTCCTGAACAAGCAAGGTGCGCTCACGCCCGATGAGTTCGAGCACGTCAAGCAGCACGTGATCATCGGCTCGCAGATCCTCGCACCGCTCTCACACCTTGGCGACATGATGCCGGCAGTGCGCCACCATCACGAGCGCTGGGATGGCACCGGGTACCCCGACGGCCTGCGCGGGGAAGAAATCCCCCTTGCCGCGCGCATCATCGGCGCCGCCGAGGTGTTCGACGCCCTGAGCACGTCGAGGGCCTACCAGGAGAAGATGGCGCCCGAGAAGGCGATCGAGCGCATCGCCGACCTGGCAGGCACGGTGCTCGACCCGAAAGTCCACGAGGCGCTCGCGACGGTCGTCGCTCGACGCAGGACGCTCGTATTTCTCGACGAGGGCGGTACCACCTCCGGCTGAATCCAGGCCGACCGTGCGGATCGCCGTCACCGGAGGCACTGGATTCGTGGGACGGCACGTCGCCGCCTTGTTGGCCCGCCGGGGGCACGCGGTGCGGGCGCTGGTGCGGAACCCGATCCGCTCGCAGGCCCTCCGGAACGTGCCGGTCGAAGTCGTGGCCGGGGAGCTGTCGGATCCGGGAGCGCTCGCGCTCCTCGCGCAGGGGGCGGATGCCATCGTCCACCTGGTCGGCATCATCGTCGAGTCGCGCCACGCCACCTTCCACGGCGTGCACGTCGAGGGCACCCGCCGCCTCCTCGCGGCCGCGCGGGAGGCGGGAGTGCCCCGCTTCGTCCATATGAGCGCGATCGGCGCGCGCGCTGGGAGCGACGCGACGCGGTACCACCGCACCAAGTGGGAAGGAGAGGAGCTGGTCCGCGCCTCGGGCCTCTCGTACGCGATCTTCCGGCCGTCGATCATCAGCGGGCCGGAGAGCGCGCCGATCCGCACCCTCGCGCGTTGGCACCGGTGGTCGCCGGTCGTACCTATGTTTGGTGACGGTCAATTCCCTACGCAGCCGGTATGGATCGAGGACGTGGCGCTCGCCTTCGCGCTCGCGGCGGAGAACGCTCGCATCACGGGTGCTTTCGAGCTCGGTGGTCCGAAGGCGATGACGTATGAGACGTTCGTCCGCGCGATCGGGCGGGCGACGGGTCACCCCAGGCGGCTCGCTCATCTCCCGCTGGCCTTTGCGCGCCTGGCGGCCCGCGTGTTCGACCTGCTCGGGCCGGCCGCGCCCCTGACGAGCGACCAGCTCCAGATGCTCGTCGAAGGTGCGGCGACACCCGCCAACGCCATGGAATCGGTGTTCGACATCAGCTCGCTCCCGTTCGAGCAAGGGCTCGAGCGCTATCTCGGTCGGAGGAGCGCATGAGCCGGGCGCGGCTTGCGGTCGCGGGAGCCGTGTGGCTGTTCCCTCCGGCGGTGGGGGCGCAAGGTCGCCCGGTGGACTCCGTCGTGTACGTGCTGTCGCAAACGAGCCGCCTCGAAGTCAAGACGGGCAAGGCAGGACTGTTCGGTTTCGCCGGCCACGAGCATATCGTTCGCGCCCGGGCGTTCTCAGGGCGCGTCGTGTACTACCCGAGCGCGCCGGCCGACTCGCGTGTCGAGATCTCCGTCCCCACTGACAGTCTCCAGGTGTTGACGCCCCCGGACACGGCCGAGATCCGGAAGGTCACGCAGTCAATGCGCGGGGAGGTCCTCCACGTCGATCAGTATCCTGTCATCACCTTCATCTCCACCGCGGTCGTGCCGACCGCGGAGGGCTTCCGAGTGGACGGCCAGCTTACGATGGCGGGTCGGACGCGCGACGTGAGCGCGGAGCTCGAGACCGCGGTGGGCCCCGATACGCTCCAAGCGAGCGGGAGTTTCTCGGTGAAACAGACGGACTTCGGGATCAGGCCGTACCGGGGCGGCCCCGCGAATACCGTTCGGGTCGCGGACCGCGTCACGCTGACCCTAGAGGTGGTCGGCATCCGGACAGAGTGAGCAGCATCGGGGAGCCCCCGACCCCGCCCCCCCCCCCCAAAAAACCAAACCCGGGGCTTACAGCTCCCCGGGTTGGTGGTCGGGCGAAGTGGCCGTCACACTTCGGCCGCGACCCCTGCATCACCCATAGCTGAATACGCGCCGCTCTGCCGGATGTTTCAGGCACCCGACATCGGCGCCCACCCGGCCCACGTTCCCTATGATGCCCGCGTCGCGGAATTGGTTGCACGCCGGCCTACCAACGTTTTATCCGGCCAAGTCGAGAGACGGTGATCATCTCGGAACGAGTGCCGCGGCGCAGGACCACCTTGGTGTTGGACACGCCCCACCCCAGGCCGATGGGGTCGAATACGATCTCGGGATTGGACACTTCCAGGGTTACGCCGTGCGCCGCCGGGCCGGGCCAGCGATGGAGGGGGCCCCACGAATCCCCCATCCAGCGGTCAATGCGCAGCGTGTCGGCGGCGATCACTGCGCGGCTTCGGGCGCCTTGCATCACCGCCGAGCTCCGGGCTACGGCCATCGCCGTCGAAACGTCCTGCGCGGCGGCGTTTACGGCGATCCAGTCCAAGAGCCCCCCAAGGCGAGGCAATGTGATGGCGGTCACGATGGCCACAATGGCCAACGCGACGGCCATTTCGACGAGTGTGACTCCCCGGGACATGGCCCGAATAAAGCGCCCGCCGGGCGTGCGACCGGCATCCGAATCGTGCGGCGAAAAGCACGAAAACGCGAAAACTGCGGCCTAACGCCCCTGTCCCGAAATGGCTATGTTCAGTGCCGGCCACACGTTGCGGGTGAGGCATGGTCCCTGCCCTTGCCTGGAGCGCCAAGCCACGTGCCCACTGGGAGACACGGGATGCCGGTTTCACGCCTCAAGGTCGATTCGCTTCCCCACGCCATCTTTCTGCAGCGCGTGTCCGGTCGCCAAACCGCCACGACGCTCGACGCGCGTTTGGGACAAGGGGCGTTCCTCGCACTCCGGTTGGTGGACCTCCTCGCATCGGACCGCGCGCCGGCGTCGGCCGATGCATTCCATTACCAGTGGGTCGCCACCGATCGATTCTGCCGTGAGCTCCGAGCCGCGGCGACCGAGGGTGCGCACGTGCACGGCATTGCGTCGAGCGCCGCGGACGCCCACCGCCTGGGTGAAATCCAGCTGATCGCGCCCGCGCTGTTCGCCTACGCCCACTTTCTGGAAGACGAGCTGCGCCTCGAGGAAGCGATCGACGTATTGACGACGCTCCTGGTGGTGGTCGGGAGCCGTCTGTCACCGGCCGACGTCGTCGCGGCGCAGCTGCGGTTCGCCCGCGTGCATCGAAAACTGAACCGGTTCGACGACGCGGAGGCCGCCTACGCCGAGGCCGGGGACCTCGCGACCGCCGCCGGCGATCGCTACTCCGCGCTGCTCAGCCGGATCGGTCGCGCCAACACGGTCCTGGGGCGCGGGAACCTCGCGGATGCCGAGCGCCGATTGCAGGGGGTTCTCGCGGACGCACGCGCCGCCGGCGAGCAGGACGCCGAGGCGCGTGCGGAGCACGGTATCGCCGTAGCGCACTACCATATGGGGCAGGCCGCGGACGGGATTCCACACGCGTGGCGTGCGTTCGAGCTCTACGAAGATGACGATTCGCGGATGCGTGCCCTGAACGACCTGGGCATCATGCTGTTGTGCCTGGGAGATGCCACGGGCGCGGAGCGCGCCTTAGCAGAGGTTGTCCGTCGTGGAGGCACCCGGGAGAGTACGAGCAACGCCTTGGTGGAATTGATGTACTGCGCATCGTTCAAGAGGGACCACGTCGGATTCGCACGGTGGCGGGAGCGCTGCGAAGAGCGCGTGGCCGACATGCCTCCCAACATCCTCGCTGACTTCTATCTGAAACAAGGGATCGGCCAGGCACGCTTCGGACGATTCCGCCGGGCCGAAGCCCTCATGAAACAGGCGCTCGAGATCGCGAGTGCGGCGGGCCTGCACGAGTTTGAGTTTCGCATCGAGCGGATTATGGCGGGGCTGGGGGACTGCGAAGCAGCGCTCGCGGCCGAGGGACTGGCGGGGTCCGAGCCGATCCTGCAGACGGCCGAGCTGCGCGAGGTGTCCGAGTCGCTCGCGCAGCTCGTCCGCTAGCGTCTTAGTGGCAGGTGTTGCTGTTCTGAGTGTCGCAGCCGTGACTGGGACCGGTGGCGTCGGCGCAGGCGACCGTGGAGAGAGCGAACGCGACGACCAACAGGGCGAATAGGGCGCGAATCCGGGACATGAAGACCTCCGCATACCTGGGTGTGGTTCGACCGCAACGGGACTCCACAACCTCGGTATGCGAGCGTCCATTTTTTAGGGCGTTTTTGCGGCATCGTAGGGCGATTTTGCGACATTTGGGGGTTTTGGGGCATTCATGCTCGTTCTAGCCGCCGTTTCGGACGTCCAGTTCCTCAAGCTGCGCCGGGCTGCCGCCTCTCGATTCAGCATGGCGCGAGCCCAGACGTGGGACGACGTGCTCGGCGCCATCCGGGGGCGCCCGGTAGAGCTCGCGGTCGTCGACCCGCTGCTCTCGGGGGACGCCCGCTCGCAGGAGATCGAGCGGCTGCGCGTGCTGTTCCCGTCCCTCCCGCTGATCCTGTACACCGCGCTCACACCCAAGACCGCGGGCGTGCTCCTGGCGCTCGGCCAGCGCGGGATCCAGCACGTTGTCTTCACGAACTACGACGACCATCCAAGCCGACTGCGGGAGGTGCTCGGTCAGGAGGAGGCTCGCTCCTCGTCGCGCCAGCTCCTCGACCAGCTCGCCGAGGCGCTGTCGCCGCTGCCGAGCGAGCTACGGTGGGTACTGGAGGAGGCGCTGCGCTCGCCCGGGGAAGTGCAGACGGTCGGCCAGGTCGCGGCGCGCGCACGGGTGGATCGGCGTACCTGCGAGCGATGGTTCACCCGCGTGGGATTGCCGTCCCCTCGGCATTTTCTCTGCGCGGCGCGCGTTCTGTACGCCCACCGCCTGTTGCAGGACCCTGGCTTCACGATCGAGGACGTCGCGAAGCGGCTCGGGTACGCGCAGACCAAGACCTTGCAGCTGCACGCCCGTGCGTACCTGGGACTGACCGCCGGCGAGATGCGACTCTCACTCGGCTCGAGCGACGCGTTGGCGCGCGTGGTCCAGCGCTTCCTCACGGCGCCACCCACTCAGGCGTCGGTCTCGTCGGCATGAAGCCCTGCACCATACTCATCGTCGACGACGAAGCGCCTCTGCGGCGCGTGCTCGATCGTTCCCTGTCGCGCCACGGCATCCGCGTGATCGGCGCCGGCAGCGCCGAAACCGCCTACGAGCTGCTCGCCAGCGAGGACCCCGACGCCATTTTGCTGGACATCCGCCTGCCCACCATGTCGGGGCTCGCCCTGTACCTCGCGATCGTGCACCGCTGGCCCAGGCTCGATGGCCGCATCGCGATCATGACGGGGGATGCCGAAGCGGAAGAGGTGCGCACTTGGCTCGAGCGCCACGAATGCGCCCTGATCCGGAAGCCGTTCAACCTCCAGGAAATCCTCGACTGGCTCGCCTTGACGCTTCGCGCGGGCGAGGAGGGGGAGCGCAAACAGGGAGGCGCGGAAGCGTGACGGCCGGGGGGACGCCGCAGCACGAGCCGCTTCACGTCCTGCGGGAGTACCGCAACCTCGCGCCCTGGAACCTGCGCGACCTGGCCGCCCTCGTCGGCGCGGTGCTCGACACGTCCGCCATTACGCCGATCAATGCCGCGGCCCGGGCCCAACCGAGCGAGCGGGC
>Ga0307469_10001074_pt1 | contig 10168 bp, 9 predicted proteins | sample atmos_gasesAM2C__FD_203084 | JGI IMG/M metagenome (GOLD analysis project Ga0307469, IMG submission 203084) | Hardwood forest soil microbial communities from Morgan-Monroe State Forest, Indiana, United States - atmos_gasesAM2C_515 | ecosystem: Environmental > Terrestrial > Soil > Temperate forest...
AGGTTGACGGCGTCGGCTACCGGGAAGGAACCACAGATGCCCACCCTCACCCAGACGAACGACGTCGAAGAGCTCGCGGACATCGCCCGGCGGATCCGTGTCCTGAGCCTGCTCATGACGTCACATGTGAAGCCGGAACCGGCCGGACACCCCTCGTCCGCGATGTCTGCGGCCGACATCATCGCGGCCCTCCACTTCTCGCGGTTGCGTTGGGATCCGCTCAACGCCGGCTGGGAGGACCGCGACCGGTTCGTCCTGTCGAAGGGACACGGTGTCCCCGTGCTCTACGCCGTTTACGCGATCGCCGGCGCGATCCCTTCCGACGAGATCTACACGCTGCGCCAGGCGGGAAGCAGGCTCCAAGGCCACCCCGACCCGACGCGGCTCCCGTTCGTCGAGGCGGCGACCGGCTCCCTCGGCCAGGGGATCTCCATCGCGATCGGTCTCGCGCTCGGCGCGAAGGCCGACCGTGCGAACTGGCGCACCTACTGCATGCTCGGCGACGGCGAGAGCGAAGAGGGCCAGGTGTGGGAGGCCGCGATGTTCGCGCCGAAGTACGACACCGACGATCTCTGCGTGATCGTCGACAACAACCGCATCCAGCAGACCGGCTCCGTGGAACACATCCTTCCGACGCTCAACCCGATCGTCGACAAATGGAAGGCCTTCGGCTGGCACCTCATCGAGGTCGACGGTCACAACATCCAGGCGGTGCTCGATGCGCTGGACGAAGCCGCCGCAACGAAGGGCAAGCCGACGGTGATCATCGCGCACACGATCAAGGGCAAGGGCGTCCCGGAGATGGAGAACTCGGAGCACTGGCACGGGAAAGCGCCGCCGCCGGAGAAAGCCGACGAATGGATCAAGGAGTACCTCTCATGAGTGGCGACACAGCGACACGGACGGCTTTCGGCGAAGCGCTCGTCCGGCTGGGCGAGTCGAACAAGCGCATCGTCGCGCTCGACGGCGACGTCGCCGGAAGCGTGATGACGGCGGAGTTCGGCGAGAAGCATCCCGACCGCTACTTCCAGTGCGGGATCGCCGAGTCGAACATGATCGGCGTTGCGTCCGGCCTGGCGATGTCGGGACACATCCCCTTCGTCGCGTCCTTCGCGTGCTTCATCACCGGACGCTTCGATCAGATCCGGATGTCCGTCGGCTACAACCGGTCGAACGTGCGCATCGTCGGCACGCACGTCGGTGTGGGCATCGGCTCGGACGGCCACTCGCAGATGGGCCTCGAGGACATGGCGTTGATGCGCACGATCCCGAACATCGCGGTCATCCAACCGGCGACGGGGATCGAGACGCAGAAGGCCGTCGACTATCTCGCCGAGCATGTCGGACCGGCCTACCTCCGGCTCACGCGGCAGAAGCTCCCCGAACTGTTCGGCGACGACTATCGCTTCGAGTTCGGGAAGGGCCGCGTCCTCCGTGAAGGAACCGACGTTGCGCTCATCGGTACCGGGTCGACGGTGACGGAGGCGCTGCAGGCCGCCGACCTCCTCGAGCAGCAGGGCGTATCGGCCGCCGTCGCCAACATCCACACGATCGCGCCGATCGACGCCGACCTTCTCGCAGATCTCGCCGGACGAACCCGCCGCATCGTCACGATCGAAGACCACTCGGTTCACGGCGGTCTCGGCGGCGCGGTGTGCGAAGCACTCGCCGAACGGCAACCGGCCCCCGTGCTGCGTCTCGGCATCCGTGGGTTCGGTGAGTCCGGCGATCCCGCCGAGCTCTACGAACGCTTCGGGATCTCGGCGCGGCGGATCGCGATCCAAGCGGCGTCGTTCCTCGAGTCGGGGGCCGAGGTCGCGCTGATCGCTGAGGGTTCGGCGTAAGGCGCAAACCGTGTGCAGAAGGGCGGGCGGGGGCGCATGCTCTATGCCGTGATGCGGGGGTTCCTTCGCTCAGGGCGTATACGACTGCTCATGGCCGCGCTGTTGCTGACGGCGGCGGCCTTCCTCATCGTCGAGGGTGGCCTCGCACCGCGGGCCCGGACGGTCGCGCCACGCCCCGTCCCGACGACCGGGAACCCGATCACAGCCGAGAATCGCAAGGCGGGCACGACGGCGTGGCGGATCACCGACGACAAGATCACCGGGAGCGCCCTGCAGGGCTACGCGTCGCGGACGAGCGTCCCGCCGAACGGCCACATCAGCCTCTTCATCACGAGCATCTATCCGACCTACAACCTCGACGTGTACCGCATGGGCTGGTACGGCGGCGACGGCGCGCGCCTCGTCTACTCGCGGCATGGGTTGCCGGGTGTGAAGCAACCCGAGAAAACCGTCGACCCTGACACGCGCATGGTCGAGGCGCCGTGGGCGAAGTCGCTGACGCTCACCGTCGCCGACGATTGGACGACCGGGACGTACCTCGCGAAGCTCTCCGGCCCTCAGGGTCAGGGGTCGTACATCCCGTTCGTCGTCCGCGAGGGACGCGAGCGTGCGCCGATCGTGTTCCAGTCGTCGGTCACGACGTGGCAGGCGTACAACATCTGGGGTGGACACAGCCTCTACTTCGGCTACACGACGAACGAAGGCGAGTCGAACGCCCTTCGCTCGAAGGTCGTCTCGTTCGACCGTCCCTACGGGTACGGCATCGGTGCCGCCGACTACCTCGGCCTCGAGCTGCCACTCGTGCAGTGGCTCGAACGCAACAACTACGACGTCGGCTACGCGACGGATCTCGACACGCACGAGGACCCGTTGCTCCTCGTCGGTCGCAAAGCGTTCCTCTCGCTCGGACACGACGAATACTGGTCGACCGCGATGCGCGACCAGGTCGAGCAAGCGACCAAGGCCGGAGTGAACCTCGCGTTCTTCGGCGCGAACGCGATGTACCGCCACATCCGCTTCGAGCGCTCGTCCGTCGGACGCGACCGTCATGAGGTGAACTACCGGTCGACGAGCGATCCGATCTTTGACGTCGATCGCAAAGAGACGACCGTGCAATGGCGCGACTGGCCACTCGACCGTCCGGAGGATTCCGTCCTGGGCGCGATGTACGAGTGCGTCCCCGTGCACGGTGACGCGACCGTCTACGACCCGCTCCCGTGGCTCTTCAACAGCACGAAGCTCGCCATCGGTGACGAGATCACGGGGATCGTCGGCGACGAGTACGATCGCGTCTTCCCGGACACGACTCGGCCGAAGCGGCTCTGGGTCCTGTTCCGGACGCCGGTGACGTGCGGAGGTGCGACGTCGGTACAGGACACGACGTTCGCGCGGCTGCCGTCGGGCGCCGGCGTGTTCGATGCCGGGACGAGTCGCTTCCTCTGCATCTTCTCCGGATGTACGAAAGCGCCGGCGGACGAACGGATGCAGTTACTCGTCAAGAACCTCCTCGACGCGTATCTCGCGCCGCATCCGCCGAGCCTTGAGCCCGATCCGCGCGAGTTCACGACGAACACGCGCCACATCGAAGTGACGACGGAACAGTCGTCGCGCACGCCGACGTTCGGACCGTTCCCATCGACGGGACCGATGCCGACGCCGATCGTGCCGGAGCCGCCGCCACCGTCGACGCCGCAGGGCCCGGAACCCACTCCGAAACACTTCCTCGGTATCCCGTGAAAGTCGTTGCCGGGGTCGGACGCCTGGGTTAGTCTCGGCTCGACCTTTCGCGCGCAGGCAGCCACGTCGCGAAACGCAAACCCATGATCAAGACCGAGCACGTATCGAAGGTGTACCGGGGTGACGTCAAAGCCCTCGTCGACGTGAACGTCGATATCGCGAAAGGTGAGTTCGTCTTCCTCGTCGGTGCGTCCGGGTCCGGGAAGTCGACGTTCACGAAGATCCTCACGAAGGATGAGGCACCGAGCGAGGGCGAGGTCTTCGTGGCCGGCCGCCCCCTCAACCGGCTCCCGAAGTGGCGCGTCCCGTACCTGCGCCGGGCCCTCGGCGTCGTCTTCCAGGATTACAAGCTCCTCGAGAACAAGACGGCCTACGAGAATGTCTCGTTCGCCCTCGAGGTGATCGGACACTCCGAGCCGCGGATCCGTCCGCTCGTGCTCCAGACCCTCGAGCTCGTCGGCCTGTCGGACAAGCTCGATCGCATGCCGCACGAGCTCTCCGGTGGCGAGCAGCAGCGCGTGTGCATCGCGCGCGCGTTCGTGAACCGTCCGCAGATCCTCATCGCCGACGAGCCAACAGGGAACCTCGACCCGGCGACGTCGCTCGAGATCGTCCGGCTGCTCGACCGCATCAACCGCACGGGCACGACCGTGCTCATGACGACGCACGACCACACGATCGTCGACGCGATGCGCCGCCGCGTGATCGAGCTCGAGGGTGGACACGTCGTCCGGGACCAGGACCGCGGCGTCTACGGATCAACGGACTGACCGATGCCGATCAAGGTCGGATACTTCGTACGCGAAGCGACGACGAACCTTCGTCGCAACAAGCTCATGACGATGGCGGCGATCCTGACGGCCGCCGTTTCGTTGCTGCTGCTCGGCGGCGTCCTCACGCTCGGCTCGTTCGTCGCGAGCATCACGCATCAGATCGAGAACCAGGTCGAGGTGTCGGTGTTCCTGAACGACAACATCACGCAACAACAGCAAGATGACGTCCGGACGACCCTCAAGGAGCTCGACGTCGTCAAGAAGGTGACGTTCGTCTCGAAGGCGCAGGCGTTCAGAGAGTTCAAGTCGCTCTACCGCGACCAGCCCGCGCTGTACGAGAACATCACGCCGGACGTGCTCCCGGCGTCGTTCCGGGTCGAGCTCTCCGACCCCCAGCGGGTCGACGTGATCAGATCGAAGCTCGCACGGAACCCGGCGGTCGAGGAGATCGCCGATCAGCGGGCGACGGTGCAGCGCCTCGTCCGGTTCACGGGCCTCTTACGGACGTTCTCCGTCGTCATGATCCTCGTCCTGCTCGGCGCGGCGGTGTTGCTCATCTCCAACCAGACGCAGCTCGCGATCTATGCCCGACGGCGCGAGATCGAGATCATGAAGCTCGTCGGCGCGACGAACTGGTTCGTCCGGCTCCCGTTCATGCTTGAGGGCATCGCGACCGGACTCGCCGGAGCCGTCATCGCGTTGTTGCTCCTCGGCGTGGGCAAACGCATCGCGCGATCGCAGTTCCCGGTGTGGATCCCGACGACGGCCCTCCACGGTGTCGCGTTCGGCCAGGTGCTGTGGCTTGTGATCCTGGGCGGCGTCGTCGGCGCGATCGGCTCGGCGGTCGCGATGCGGAGATTCCTCGAGGCGTAGCGTGAGGAGATCTGTCGCAGCCTTCGTGACGCTGTGGGTCCTCAGTCTCGCTGTTCCTGCCCAAGCGTCGCCCGTGTCGGTGTCGATCACCAACCGCACGATCGACCCGCGGAGCGTTTCGATCGCCATGAATTTCAGCAGCGGTGTCTCATGGACGAACAACGGAACGAGGACGCACCACGTACATGTCCGCACGTTCACGTTCGCGATCGACCCAGGAGCGACGTCGCCAACCGTGGTGAGCCTCGCCGCGCAGCGTCTCAGCTACACCGTCGATACGAACCGCACGTCGCGCGGGATCGTGAACGTCCCGGACGAGGTCGACGCGACGTCGAAGACCCTCGGAACGCCCTTCACGCTGACGTGGTCCCATGACGGGGCGCAGAGCAGCTACGACGTCCAGGCGAAGTACCCGCACGCAGACGGCTACGTGACCCTGTTCCACGCGACGACCGACACGACGGGCACGTTCTTGCCGCCGAGGAGGGGCACGTACAAGATCCGCAGCCGTTTCACCGTCGGGTCGTTCGTCGCGTCGTACTCGCTACCGATCACGATCGTCGTCACGTAGTCCGCGTCCGCGAGGCGCCAGACGACGTCCGGGCGATCTGCAAGAGTCGCGACGCCTTGAGCTCGGTTTCGTCCCACTCCGCCTCCGGCGTCGAGTCGGCCACGATCCCGCCGCCGACGCCGAAGTACGTCTTACCGCCGGTGATCGTGAAGGTGCGGATCGCAACGTTCCAGTCCATGACGTCGTTGTCCGCATCGATGAAGCCGACGGCACCGCAGTAGACGCCGCGGCGGACGGGCTCGAGCGCCTCGATGATCTCGAGGACGCGCGGCTTCGGACACCCCGTCACGGACGCGGGCGGGAACGTCGCACGTATGACGTCGCCGCGTGATGCGTCCGGACGGAGCTCTCCGTGGATCGTGCTGACGAGATGGAATAGCCCGGGATGCGCCTCGAGCTCCCACAACTGGGGCACGTCGATCGAACCGTAGGTGCACACACGGCCGAGATCGTTCCGCGCGAGGTCGACGATCATCACGTTCTCGGCGCGGTCCTTCTCGCTGCGCTGCAGTGCGTCCGGATCGCGTGACGTTCCTTTGATCGGACGCGTCTCGATGCGGCGTCCGTCGACGCGGAGGAACCGTTCCGGGGAGGCGGACACGACGGCGATGTCGTCGAAGCGGAGGAGCGCCGCGTGCGGTGCGGGATTCTCGCGCGCCAGCGCGTCGTACAGCGCGACGGGATCGGCTTCGACGTCGCACTCGAGGCGGCGCGTCAGGTTCACCTGGTAGCAGTCGCCGGCCTGGAGGTGCTCGATGATCGTCTTGACCGCGGCGTTCCACGCTTCGCGGTCGAGGCTGGAGCGCCAGCCAACGAGCGGCTCAGTGGTTTTCCGCCCGCCGGGGTCCGTAACCCAGTCATGGGGATCGTCGAAGCGTGCGAGGAGCAGATCGGGCACGACCGGGTCGGGCGCGTTCACTAGCGGCACGCGCTCCACGGCGCGTCCGAGGTCGTAGGACAGGAACCCGGCCCACCACCCGCCGTCGATCGCATCGAGCACGTCGAACGCGTCGGCACCGTTCGCGCGAACGACCTCAGCCGGACGAATCCCTGTGAGCGTCCGCCCGTTGTCGCGGACGATCGCTGCCGGGTCCATCGCACGACCCTACGGCTTGTAGGAAGTCAGCGTCGCTGTGTAGTCGTCGTCGTAGGTGAAGTGGATCCCGTAGTTGCGTTCCGCGTGCATCGTTTCGTGCCACTTCACCCACAGAGAGCGCCCGGGGTCGTACCAGTACGTGCGGTCACGCGTCACCTGCTCCGATGAACCGGCTCGGGTCTGACGGTGGACCTGCACGACGTAGGTCGGGATGGACGCGCCGGCGATCTCGATCCTCTCCTTCCGGAGGACGCGTACCGTCCAGTCCTCCGTGCGGGTAACGGATCCGTTCGGCGCGACGGCCTTCGCCGTGCCGGACCGCTTGGCCCCCACGGCAAGGGGTAGCGGGATCTGCGTCATCGCCGGGTCGTAGGACGCTTCGCTGGTCTGCGTGTACGGACCGAACGTGACGGAACCCGCTTCGTACGTGAGCGCCACCGAGTCCGGGTGATACGCGACGACTTCGCGTTCCTCGTGCTGCGACGAGTAGGTGAGGTCGAACACGGCTTCGTCCGGCTTGGTGTCGCTCGAGTGCTGTGCACGGAGCGTCATGGTCGGCGGGAAGTCGCGGCGGCCGAAGCCCGTGACGCTCTCCCAACCGGCGACGGCGAAGTTGTACGTGCCGAGGGCCAAACGCGTCGAGGCGACGTGGGGCGCTGACGTCGCGTGTGGACGCGCCGCGGCCGACGTCTGCACGCCACGGACCGTGTCGCCGCGGGACACGGGACGCGCCGCTGTCGCGATCGTCGCGGACGCGGACGGCGACGGTGTCGTGACGGCGGGATCGACGAACACGCCGCCTCTCGAGAAGACGGGCGCCGACGTTCCGCGCGTCGCCAGCGCGAGTACGGAGAGCACAGCGACGACGGCGGCGATCCCTCCGGCGAGACGCGTCCTTGACATCCACAGGACGCTACGTCATATTCTCCAGCAAGTCAATCGAGTTAGAGCACAAACTCCCCCCGAGAACGTCGAGAGAACCGTCCCCTGAAGGAGGGAGTGCTCCATGCGGAAGGTCTTGCACCGGTGGCGCCGCTCGGGCGTTATGTTGGCGATCCCCGCGCTGGTGGCGACGGCGTTCGCGTTGCCACAGGCGGGGGTTGGAAGGGCAGGTGTCGACGTGGTCAGGTCGTCCGTCAAGGTCTCGGACGGCCGGACGTTCACGGCGACGAATCATCTCGTGCAGCCGGCGTCGGGTCTCGCGGGTGCGTTCGCCGCGGATCAGGGTGGGGAGTACCTGCTCGTGTGGGCGGGCGACAGCAACGCGTCCGACAACACGTCGAACACGCTCGCGAGCAGGGTCACCCGCGGCCCCACCGTCAACCTCGTGCAGCTCCAGAACGAGGAGGTCCCGGACGACAGTGTGAGCAACGACTTCCTCGCGGTGATCGACGCCGATGCATCGTCGCCGAACTACGGGAAGGTCGTGAACACGATCACCGTCTCGCCGATCGTGGAGAACGAGCCGCACCACATGCAGTACATCTGGCACAAGGGCAATCTCGTCTACGCCGGCGGCCTCTTCAGTGACACGACGTACGTCTTCGACGTGTCGAAGCTGCCGACGGTGTCGCTCGCCGGCGTGAACCTGCCGACGGACACGCCGTGCGGCTCTGTGCCCGACGCGTATTGGGTGCTGAAGGACGGCACCGCCTACGGCACCTACATGGGCGGTCCGGACCTTCCGGGTCCGTGCGCGTACACCGATGGCTCGACCGCGATCGGCAACGGTTTCGCGGGAACGCCGGGTGAACTCGTCCACATCGGCAAGGACGGATCCACGCTCTCCGAAACGAAAGCGACGACGGACACAGCGGCGGACACGGACGCGACGAACTGCCCGTCGGTGACGCCGCTTCCCGTCGCGAGTTGCGCGAACCCACACGGGATCCAGGTGCGCGAAGACCTGCACCGGATGATCACGACGGACTACGCCGAGCCGCGCAACGTCCCGATCGACCCGGTGAAGCCCGCGGAGGCTGGTCTGTTCCGCGACACGGTGCGTGTCTGGGACATCACGAACGAGAACGCGCCGAAGGTCACGTCCGTCTCGGTCATGCCGGACGGGCCACGCGTCGAACGCAACCCTGGGCACGAAGAGATGCGCGGGATGATGGAAGGCACGGTTACGAACCTTCCTCAACACAAGGGAGCGTTCTCCGAATCGATGTGCGGTGGCGTGATCTACTACACGCCGGACATCACCGCGAAGGCGCCCGCGTGGAAGGAAGTGTTCGATGACACGACAGCGTCGCGCGCACTGAACCCGAACATCACCGAGGGCGCAGGGTGCGACGGCGGCGGCTGGGTGCAGACGAGCCTCGATGACCGGTACCTCTACCACGCGGTCATCGGACGCAACCCGGGCGCGCTCGAGGCGTCGGATCCGGGGGTGCCGAAGATGGTGTACGTCCTCGACATCCAGAAGCTCCTCGCCGCCGGTTCCAGCCCGAAGTGCTCGATCACCAAGATCTCCGAGGTCTACGACGGCGGAAGCGCGACCGACTGCCCCGCGCTCGCCGGCGTGCTGCCGATCTCGGACCTGTCGTCGGGCGGGCCCCACTGGGGAACCTTCGACAACTTCGTGAAGGGGTCGAACGGTCTGTACGCCGAAACGACCAACGTGAAGCGGATCGCCGTGTCCGATTACTTCGTGGCACGATCCGGTGTCGACGGCGATCACAAGGTGTGCATGATCAACGCCTCTTCGACCGGGAAGCTGACGCTCGACACGTCGTTCCGTGACGAGCACGAGGGAACACCGTGCGTGGACTTCAACCGGACGATCTGGCCGCAAGGGCCGACCGGGAACGCGAAGCCGCACTCGGAGCTGTTCGTCGTCACGTCGTCACTCGTCAAGTAGTGAGGCATCGTTGTCGAGGGGGCCGGTTCGCCGGCCCCCTCGCAGCTTTCATCGCTGTCGTGACGACGGCGCGGCCCGCGCTCGCGCACAACCACGTGCAAGGTGCGGCAACATCGTCGCTGGCCGTGCCGCTCGTCGCTGTGTTCGCGACGCTGACGTTCGCTGGGCTGTTGCTCGCGCGGAGCGTCCTCGGAGCGGCGAAGGCGCGACGGGCGGCGCCGATCACGGCGACGATCGGGTTCGTCGCCATCATCGCGTCGACGCCGTCCGGGCTGTGGGAACCCATCGCACTCGCCGTTGCGATCGTGGCACTCGTCCGACGCCCGGTCGCCGGACGGATCGACGCCGTGCTCGGCGCGCTCGTGCTGGCGCCACTCGCGGTGTACGGCTCGGCGTTGGCTTCGACGCTGA
>Ga0307469_10001075_pt1 | contig 10163 bp, 11 predicted proteins | sample atmos_gasesAM2C__FD_203084 | JGI IMG/M metagenome (GOLD analysis project Ga0307469, IMG submission 203084) | Hardwood forest soil microbial communities from Morgan-Monroe State Forest, Indiana, United States - atmos_gasesAM2C_515 | ecosystem: Environmental > Terrestrial > Soil > Temperate...
GTACGAGGGTCCGCGCACCACCGCGACCAGCAGCGCCACTTCCGACAGGTCGAGCTCCGCGAGCGGCTTGCCGAAATAGAACTGGCTGGCGAGGCCAAAGCCGTGGATCGCGCGGTCGCCGTCCTGACCGAGGAAGATCTCGTTGATGTACGCGTTCATGAGATCGGCCTTGGTGAAGTGCGCATCCAGCGCCATCGCCATGATCGCCTCACGGACCTTGCGCGACAGCGTCTGCCGCGAACTGAGGAAGTAGCTGCGCACCAGCTGCTGGGTGAGCGTGCTGCCGCCCTGCTCGATCTGACGGGCGCGCACGTCGACCCACAGCGCGCGCAGCATCCCGACGGGGTCGACGCCGTGATGGCTGTCGAACTTGCGGTCCTCGACCGCCTTGAGCGCAGCGGGCAGGAGCGAGGGCACTTCCTGCGGCGTGACGATGATGCGATCCTCGCCGTGGATCGGAAAGATGCTGCCGATGAGCAGCGGTTCGAGCCGCAGCACCGGCACCTCACGGCCGGCGCTGTCGCGCAGGCTCTCCAGCCCCTGCGGGCCTGCGACGATGCTCAGCAGCGCCGCGTTGCGCGTCTCGTCCGCGAAGCGCGCCGGCCGCAGCGCGACGTCGAAGCGCGCGCCGGCCACGCGGTAGGTGCCGGGACGATCGAGCTGCTCGGCGCGCCGGTAATGCAGGCGTTGCAGCTCCTGCTCCAGCTGTGTCGGGGACAGCGCCAGTCCCGTGTACAGCTCGAGCGGCGCCGCGAACACCTGCGCCGGCAGCGTCCAGCGACGGCCTTCGAATTGCCGGGTCACCAGGCGATCCAGATACAGAACATAGAGCGCGCCGGCGAGCGCGGCGACCCCCAGAGCGAGGAGCAGCAGGCGCTTCAGATGAACAGCTCCGCCGCCGGCGTGCGCAGGTTGTAATGCGAGCTCATGGCATGCCCGTAGGCCCCGGCGTTGGCGATCACCAGCACGTCCCCCTCATGGGTCACCGGCAGCAGGCGATCGTGCCCGAGGACGTCCGCGCTCTCGCAGATGGGTCCGACGATGTTGACGAGCTCGGTGGCCGGTTCATCCGCGCGGCTGAGGTTGGCGATTTCGTGGTATGCCCCATAGAGCGCCGGACGGATGAGAGAGTTCATGCCGGTGGTCACGCCGACGAAGCGTACTGCGCCCTTGGCCTTCAGTTGCGTCACGCGCGCGAGCAGCACCCCGGCCGCGGCCACCAGGTAGCGTCCGGGTTCGAGCCACACCTCCAGCTGCGGATGCTCGGCGCGCACCGCCAGCAGCAGCGTGTCGAGCCTGGCGAGATCGACGCCCGCCTGATCGGGACGCTCGGGCACGCCCAGGCCGCCGCCGACGTCGATTACGCGCAGATCCGCAAAGCCCGGCGCCGCGCCCGCCAGCAGGCGCGCCGTGTGCTCCCAGCTGGTCACGTCGAATACACCGCTCCCGACGTGCGCCTGCAGGCCCACGATGCGCACGCCGGCGTCGTGCGCGCGACGGGTAAACTCCCGCAGTTCCGCGATCGGCACACCGAATTTGGAGCGCGTCCCGGCAGTACGCACGTGCGTGTGATGGCCGCGGCCGACGCCGGTGTCGATGCGCACGAAGATGTCGTGATTGCGGAACAGCTGCGGCCACGCGGCCAGCACGTAGGTGTTGTCGACGGTGACGCGCACCCCCGCGGCGAGCGCCCAGGCGTACTCGGCGCGTGGCGCGAAGTTCGGCGTATACAGAATGCGCTGCGGGTCGAGATCGGGAAACAGTTGCAGCAGCCGCTCCACTTCGCCGCGTGATACGCACTCGAAGTCGATGCCCTCGGTGCGCAGCGTGCGTAACAGCAGCGGGTGCGGATTGGCCTTCATGGAGTAGTGCACCCGCGCGAGAGCCGCGAGTTTGCGCAACGCCCGCGCGGCGTCCCGCACCGCCTCCAGGTCATAGACGAAGGCCGCGTCATGCTCCCCGAGGGCGCCGAGCAGCTGCGTGCGCTTGCAGCGCCACCATGGCGCGCTGCCGCTTGCCGAGTCCCGCGGCTGCGAAAACAGCTGCTGCCAGGTCGGACCCAGCACCTTGTCCCCGGGCACCGGGCGGATGAGCAGTTCGTGGAGTTGCTGGACCAGACGGTCGCCCTGGTCCTCGTCGACCACGAAGGTGAAATTCAGATCGTTGGCCGCCTGGCTCACCAGGTGGATCTTCTGTTCCTCGAAGAACTCGAAGGCGCCTCCCAGCTGGTGCAGGATCGCGCGGATGTTGCGCCCCACGAGGCTCACCGAGGCGCACGGTCCGATCACCTGCACGCGGCACAGGCGCGACAGGTCGGCGGCCAGCTCGGCGACCAGCGTGTTGTCGAGTGTGTTGGCCGCCGGGTCCAGCGACACCGTGACGTTGGTCTCGGAGGTCGACACCAGGTCGACCGACATGCCGTGCTGCTTGAACACCTGGAAGGCATCGGCCAGGAACCCGACCTGGTGCCACATGCCGGGGCTCTCCAGCGAAATGAGCGTGATGCCCTTGCGGGTGCAGACGGCCTTCACCTGCGCGCCGCCGTCGCTTTCGGCACTCAGCACCGTGCCTTCCAGATGCGGCGCCTGGGTCGCATAGATATGCAGCGGAATGCGGTATTGCCGCACCGGCAGGATGCAGCGCGGGTGCAGCACCTTGGCGCCGCTGGTGGCGATTTCCTGGGCCTCGTCGTAGTGCAGCGCGCGCAGCAGGCGCGCGGTGGGCGTGGCGTGCGGGTTGGCGCTGAACATGCCCGGGACGTCGGTCCAGATCTCCAGCCGTTGAGCGCGCAACTTGGCCGCAAAGTAGGCCGCCGAGGTATCCGAGCCGCCGCGCCCCAGCAGCACGGTGTTGCCGTCGTAATCGCTGGCGATGAATCCCTGGGTAACCACCACCGGCGCAAGCCCCTGCAGCTGCTCCTCGAGCGCCGCATCGGGCGCGAAACCGCACACCGCCGAGAGCACGCTCGCCTTGGGCGTGGCGCTGTGGCGCTCTTCGGCGCGCAGCATGGTGCGCGCATCGGCCCACGCCGCCTCGAGCCCGCGCGTGCGCAGGAAGCGCGTGCCAATCTGCGTGGCCATCAGCTCACCGCTGGCCATGACGCGCGCGCGCGTGCGGTCGCTCACTTCACCCACCAGCGCGACCCCGGCGGCGATCTCGCGCAGCTCGGCGAGCTGGCGCTCGACGTCGTCCCCGAGGGCGACGCCCAGCTCCGCCGCCAGGCGCCGGTGGCGTTCCTCGATCGCGCGCAACTCCTCCTCCTGCGCCTGAGCGATGGCGGCATCCAGGAGTCGCTCGAGGCGGTCGGTGATGCCCGTAACGGCCGAATGCACGATGAGTACGCGCGCGCCGCCGGCGCAGCGCTCGGCCGCGACACGCGCGATGTTCGTCCAGTTGGCCAGCGTGGAGACGCTCGTTCCGCCGAACTTCATGACGATCCAGACCGAGGGCGTGCGGGTCACTTCTTCAGTCCTCCAGACACGCGACCTCGAGCGCGGGAGGTGCGCTTACCGCCGCAGCCTGTGCTTCAGATTGGAGCGGGCCGGATGCCGGCTGGCATTAAAGCTCGTCGTCGAAGTCCTTGAGATCTTTCTCGAGCTTCTTGTCCGCCAGCACTTCCTCGAGGCGGCTCCACGCGGCCTTGCCGCGCTTGCCCTGGTTACGGACGCGCTTGTCCACCCGGTCGAGCAGCCGGTCGTAATCGGTGCCGTCCTCGGGGGGACTGCTCAGGAATTCATCGTCGAGATCGAAAGTCTCGTTGTCTCGTTCCGACATCTGGCGGCGCAAATCCCGAATTAATTCAACAACTAAGGTGCCTTAAGGGCACGGAACAAGGCTGCGAACTATAGCCGATTCACGCCGCCGATCAACTTTTGGCCACCCAGGCGACCTCAAGGCGGGGTATGAGCCGCAGGCTCAGCCCCGGGGGGCCCGGTTCGGCCGCGCCCCGGGGAGGCCTCAGGGCTGATCCGTCCGGTCGCGAACCACCACCGGGGCGCCGCGGCTCAGACCCAGACCCTCCGCGGCGCTGTGCTCGGCGCGGGCGATCTCGACCACTCCGAAGGAGTTCACGAGCGCGAGATATTCCCCGGGCCGGGTGTCGCCGTAGGTGCGCAGCAGTGGAAAACCGTGATTCCCGGCGTGCACCCGCGGCAGCCGGAAGCGCTCGATCAGCGCCGCGTCGATATTGGTGATGAGGTTGCCGAAGTGATCGATGCTGATGACGACGCCGGTGACGCTGCGAGGCTCGACCGTCGGGTCCTCCACCCACGCCGGAACCAGTGTGCTGACCGTCTCGCCCAGGGACTGCGGCTGACAGCGCCCGGCGGCGAGCTCGGCGGCGACCGGCGCGAAAATATCCCGGCCGTGGAAGGTGGCACTCGGATGATGCACTCCGAGGTGCGCAAGCTGTGCGCTCCCGAGGCGCACGATGAGCGCGTCGCGCGTGCGGTCGACGACGGGGGCCAGCAGTCCGTTGTCGGGTGCCAGGAAATAGTGTCCGCCGGCCTGCACGGCGAGGATGTTCCGCGAGGTGCCGACGCCCGGATCGACCACGGCGACGTGCACGGTCGCGGGCGGGAAGTAGCTGAAGGCGCGCGCCAGCCAGAAGCCCGCTTCCGCGGGCCAGTGCACCACGATCTCATGCATGAGATCGACGATGCGCGCACCCGGGAAGCGCGCGAGCATGCAACCCTTCATGACGCCCACGAACGGCCCCTGATGGCCGAAGTCGGTCGTGATGGTGATGACCCCTGAGGCGCTCAAGGGTTGATGTGCGCGTGCTTCGTCAGCCGCGGGCACCGCGGCCGCCGGCGGCACGGGCGCCTTCCGCGCAGGAGCGACACCGATCGGTATAGGGCACGGCGTCCAGCCGCTCCGGCTCGATGTCCTCACCGCACACCGAACAGGTGCTGTAGCGGCCGGAGGCGAGGCGACGCAGCGCCGACTCGACCTGCTGCAACTCTGCCTGGGCGGAGTTCGAGATCGCCCCGAGCACGTCATCGTTCTCGCGCTGCGTCACCTGCTCGGCGAAGTCGGCGGACAGCGGATCCGCCTCGTGGCGCAGATCGGCGCTCGCCTCGCTGGCGCGCTGGCGCAGCTCGTCGCGGCGCTTGAGCAGTCGGTCCCGTACCGCATTGGTATCCACTTCGGTCCCCCAGGAAAACAGCCTCAGGACGCTCGCCGGCCGCGGCGTCGCTCCTCGAGCCATTGTTGCAGCTTGTCGAAAGGCTCGATGAACTTCGTCACGCCTTCGCGCTCAAGTTGCGCCGCGACGGCCTCCAGATCGACATCGAGCCGCTCCAGTCCCTCGCGCGCATCGCTCCCCTCGGCCATGTGGCGCTCAAGACGCAGCTCCGGCCTGCCCAGGCGCCGATAGGCATTGAGTGTCTCGAGCGGCATGGTGTTGACCGTGTTGGGCACCACCAGCTCCTCGACATACTTGATCGGACTGTAGCTTGGATCCTTGGTGGAGGTTGACGCCCACAGCAGCCGTTGAGGCCGCGCACCGCGGGACGCCAACTCCTGCCACTGCGGCGTGGCGATCATCTCCTGGTAAATTTCGTACGCACGACAGGCGCTGGCGATCGCCGCCTTGCCGCGCAAGGTGCGCGCAGCGGGCTGGCCGTGCGCCGCGAGGCCGTCCAGCAGCTTGTCCACCGCGGAGTCGATGCGGCTCAGGAAGAAGCTCGCGACCGAGGCGAGTCGGCTGAGCGGCTGGCCAGCGGCGGCGCGCGCGCTCAAGCCCTCCATGTAGGCGCGCGCAACGGCGCGATAACGCTCGGGCGAGAACAGCAGCGTCACGTTCACGTTGATGCCCGCAGCGATGAGATCGCGGATCACCGGCAGCCCGGCTTCCGTGCCCGGGATCTTGATGAGCGCGTTGGGGAGTCGCAGACGCTGCCACAGGCGTTGCGCCTCCGCCAGACTCCCGGGGCCGTCGTAGGCGAGGTGCGGCGACACCTCCATGCTCACGAAGCCGTCGCCGCCGGAGGTGTCTTCGTAGAGCGGGCGCAGCAGCGCTGCGGCGTCGCGCAGATCCCCAATGGCGAGTTCCTCATACAGCGCGATGCTGGATGACACCCTGGGCAGAAGCTGCGCGATCGGCTGCCCGTATTGCGGGTCAGTCATGATGGAGCTGGCGAATATCGCCGGGTTGGACGTGAGCCCGGCGATGCCGTCCTCGCGGATCAGGCGTGCGAGACTGCCATCCTGCAGCATGCGGCGGCTGATGTCATCGAGCCAGGCGCTCTCGCCGAGCTTGCGCAACTCGAGCAGCGGATTTGGCACCGGCGCGTTCATAAAGGCACTCTTGCGCGAGAGTAGCGCAGGCGGCAGCGCGAGTCTCGCGGTTTCGGTATCCTGACGGCGAGGAACACGCTATGACTGAGATGTTCGATGCCGGGAAGCTGGCCGAGGAGCTGCGTTCCCTGGTGAGCGATGCCGAAGCGCTGTTGCGGGCGAGCACCGGCGCCGACGACGCGCAGATGCAGGAGCGCGCCGAGGCCACTTTGCGGGATCTGCGTGCCCGGCTCAGCGGGCTCGAGGAGCAGGTGACCGCGCGGGCGCGCGATCTCGACAGCTACGTGCGTGGCAACCCCTGGCAGGCCGTGGCCGTCACGGGTGGGGTTGCGCTGCTGCTCGGGCTCATGATGGGCCGCCGGTGATGGACGCGCCCGAATCGCCTGCGGAGAATGCGCGCGCCGCTGAGCCGCTACAGTCGGGGCTCACGGGTCTGCTCGGCGCGGGTCTGGACGCTCTGAGAACCCGCCTGGACCTCGCCGCGGTCGAGCTCGAGATCCACCTGTTGGCGCTGCTGCGGATACTCGTGTGCCTGATCGGTGCGGTCGCGTGCGCGTTGCTCGCGCTCGCCTTCGCACTGACCACGCTGGTGGTGGCGCTGTGGGACACGCATCGCACTCTGGCTCTGCTCGGCGGGACCCTGGTGTTCATCGGACTCGCCGTGCTATTCGGCGCACTGGGCGCGCGCACGCTGCGCGACCAGCCGCGGATTCTGGAGGGTTCGCTGCAGCAACTGCGCGAAGACCAGCGCGGCGCAGGGGGCGGGTCATGACGCGCATGGCGGACCTGCAGGCGCGGCGGCGCGCGCTGTTGGCGCGCAGCGCGCAGCAGCGCGTCGAACTCGCGCAGCGCCTGGCAGTGCTACGCCCGCAGCCGACGCGGGCGGCCGGTGCCGCGGGCGCCGCGGGGCAGTACGGCTCGCGGCACCCGCTCGCCTGGATCGCGGTACTCGCCGGGCTCATGCTGACGAGGCGCACGCGCCAAGTGTTGTCGCTGCTGGTGTTCATCCGCTCCGCGGTGGCGCTGGTGACGCGCGCCGCGCAGCTGCTGCGTCTCTTCGGACAGGCGCGCGCGCCGCGCCCGGGCGGCACGCTGGAGCCCTGATCGAGCGGCGCGCAGCGGCGCTCAGTGCGTCGTCGGCGACACGCTGGCCGCCTGCGGGGCGGGGGCCGGCGCCTCGGGGTCGGCCGCAATACCCACCAGCGTCGGAATGCCGCTGGCGGCCGCGAGCGTCGCACGGGCCAGATCCCAGTGAATGGCAGCGGTATTGCTGCCGAGGGCCTGGTCCAGCATCTGCGATAACAGCTGCACATCCGGCTCGATGCTCTGGCCTTCGGCGTCCACCGGCGGATGCGCCTCGAGCAGCAGTTGACCCTCGACCCACGCGACCTTCACCGGCTCGTTGACCAGTCGCACCCGGGTTCCGATGGGCACCAGCGCAAAGAGCGCGGCGACGTCTTCCGGGTACATGCGGATGCAGCCGTGCGTGACCGCCATGCCCACCGCCGTGGGGTTGTTGGTGCCGTGAAGCATGTACTCGCCGTTGCCGGCGGCCAGCCGCAGGGCAAAATCACCGAGTGGATTGTCGGGGCCCGGCCCCACGACCTTCGGCAGCGGATCGCCATTGTCGGCGTGCTCCTTGCGGATCGACTCCGGCGGATACCAGGCAGGATGTTTGATCTTGGCGATGACCCGCGTCTCGCCGAGCGGCGTGCGCCAGTCCATCTTGCCGATGCTCACCGGATAGGTGATGACTACCGGCTTCTCGCCCCGGCGGGGCCTGGGGTAGTAGTACAGCCGGTGCTCGGGCAGGTTCACGACCAGGCCGTCGCGCGGACCCGCCGGCAGGATGCGCCGCCCGGGGAGCACGAGCTTCCTGCCCGCTCCCGGCAACCACACATCGACACCCGGGTTGGCGCGGATGATTTCGTAATAGCCGAGACTGAAGCGGTGCGCCAGATCCGGCAGCGTGTCCTCATACACCGTCTGCATGGTCTCGTCGGTCCCCACCACCGAAGAACCGTCTGCCGGCAAGGGGTAGACGTTGGCCCAGGCGGGAGCCGCCAGCAGGCCAACGCACGACAACGACCAGAGAAGGGATCCCGGTTTCCGCGTCTGCTTCATGTGATTTCCGCGAAGACTCCGTAACATATTGATTGCACAAATTTCTCAGCTCAAACGGCAGACCCCCTTTGGGTCCTGCGCCGCGGCCTATTGTAGAGGATTCCTTGTACTATCGCGCGCGGTGAGCCGCGGCGAAAAACTCCCGCGCGCCTTTTTCGCGCGCAGCACTCTGGCCGTCGCCCGCGAACTCATCGGCATGCACCTGGTGCACGACGATGGGGATGGCGTGCGCGCCGGCCGCATCGTCGAGACCGAGGCGTATCTGGGACCTCGCGATCTTGCGGCGCACTCCTCCCGCGGCCGCACCGCACGCACTGAAGTCATGTTTGGGCCGCCGGGGCACGCTTATGTGTATTTGATCTACGGCTTCTGGAATTGTCTGAACGTAGTCACGGCCGCTCCGGGTGTGCCGCACGCCGTGCTGGTGCGCGCGCTCGAGCCGCTCGAGGGCATCACCGATCGCACCTGCGGTCCGGGTCTCCTGTGCCGCGCGATGCACATCGATCGGCGTCTGAACGGCGTGGATCTCGCGGGCGAGGTACTGTGGCTGGAACGTGCACCCGCGCGCGCGCCGCCGCTGCGCATCGCGCGCAGCCCCCGCATCGGGGTCGACTACGCCGGTGAATGGGCGCAGCGGCCCTGGAGATTTTTCGATCGCGCTTCGGCTCATGTTTCCACCGCCGCGGCGCGCCGGCGGCCGAGCCGCTCCGCCGCGCCGGCCGGCGCCGGGAACTAATGTGCGGCACTCGCCGATGCGTTCACGCCTAAACTACGGGCCGACGCCGCACGCTGAACGAAAGGAAACCGAATGTCGATCCGCAACTGCGCCCTTACGCTGGCACTGTGGGTCTTGTCCGTAGCCGCGCACGCGCAGGGCGTGGAAGGCACCGACTACCGCAAGATCGAGCCGCCCCAGCCGGCCGTGAGCCCGGGGAAAATCGAGGTTATCGAATTCTTCTCGTACATGTGCCCGCATTGCAAGGAGTTCTACCCTTTGGTTACCACCTGGGCGGCGAAGCTCCCCAAGAACGTGGTGTTCCGGCGCGTGCCGGTCGGCTTCAACCGCCCGCCGTGGATCAACCTCGCGCGTGCTTACTACGCGCTGCAGGCGAGCGGCGATCTGGACAAGCTGGACGGCGCGCTGTTTCACGCCATCCACGAGGAGCACTTACAGCTGTTTGACGAACCCAGCCTCGCCGACTGGGTGGCCAAGAACGGGGGCAATGCCGACAAGTTCGCGGCCGCCTATACCTCCTTTGGCGTCAACAACCTGACGGTACAGGCCGATCAGCTGGTCGAGAAATACCACATCGAGGCGGTTCCGACGATGGCGGTCAATGGCGAGTACCAGGCGATGGGGCAGAACCTCGCCGAAATTCTCGCCAACACCGACCGCCTGATTGCCCAGGTGCACACCGAAGCGCGCGCCGCGGGCCCGGCGGGGAAACACAAGTAGGATCAGGGCGCGACCGGGGGCTCGCGCGAGAGCGCCAACAACTCGCTCGCCTCGGGCACACGCTCGCCGCGAGCGAAGTGAATCAGCTCTACCGTGCCAGCGTACGGGGCGGTGATGGTGTGTTCCATTTTCATGGCTTCGATCACCATGAGCACGTCCCCGGCCGCAACCTTCTGTCCCACGGCGACCGCCACCGACACCACCACGCCGGGCAAGGGCGTGGTCAGCCCGCCGGTGGCGGCGCTCGCCGTGAACTCGCGCGTCCTCGGGTCCTCCAGAGCCA
>Ga0307469_10001076_pt1 | contig 10157 bp, 10 predicted proteins | sample atmos_gasesAM2C__FD_203084 | JGI IMG/M metagenome (GOLD analysis project Ga0307469, IMG submission 203084) | Hardwood forest soil microbial communities from Morgan-Monroe State Forest, Indiana, United States - atmos_gasesAM2C_515 | ecosystem: Environmental > Terrestrial > Soil > Temperate...
AGATCGAGCTGGGCGCGCTCGCGCAGCAGCAGCTTGCCGAAGCCGCGCGCTTCGCAGGCGCGCCGGATGGCCGAGCCCACCAGGCCACGGTGCCCTGCGACGTAGATGCGGCTGTCGGGCTTCATCGGCGGGCGCGGGTGCGCGCTGGCCCGGCCGCTCAATCGGGCGCGTGCGCGACGCGGTAGCCTTCGCGGCTCACCAGCGCGTCGCGCCGCGCCAGCGCCAGGTCCGACTCGACCATCTCGCGCACCAGCTCGTCGAAGCCGACGCGCGGCGCCCAGCCGAGCTCGGCGCGCGCCCGCGACGCATCGCCCAGCAGCGTGTCGACTTCGGTGGGACGGAGGTAGCGCGGGTCGATGCGGATCACGGTCTGCCCGGTGTGGCGATGGACGCCGACCTCCTCCGGCCCCCGGCCGCGCCACTCGAGGGGCAGGTCGAGCAGCGCCGCGGTCTTCTCCACGAAGTCGCGCACCGAATGCTGCCGGCCGGTCGCGATCACGTAGTCCTGCGGCCGAGGCTGCTGGAGCATGAGCCACTGCGCCTCGACGTAGTCGCGCGCGTGGCCCCAGTCGCGCCGCGCCTCGAGGTTGCCGAGATACAGGCAGTCCTGGAGCCCCGCGCTGATCCGCGTGAGTCCGCGGGTGATCTTGCGCGACACGAAGGTCTCGCCGCGGATCGGCGACTCATGATTGAAGAGGATGCCGCTGCAGGCGTACAGCCCGTAGGCCTCGCGATAGTTGATGGTGATCCAGTGCGCGTACAGCTTGGCGACGCCGTAAGGCGAGCGCGGATGGAACGGCGTCCGTTCGTTCTGCGGCGACTCCGGCACCAGCCCGAACATTTCCGAGGTCGAGGCCTGATAGAAGCGCGTGCGGCCCTCGAGGCGCAGGATGCGCATGGCCTCCAGTATCCGCAGCGTGCCGAGCCCGTCGGCGTTGGCGGTGTACTCCGGGGTCTCGAACGACACCTGCACGTGGCTCTGCGCGGCGAGGTTGTAGATCTCGTCCGGCTGTACCTCCTGGATGATGCGCAGCATGTTGGTGGCGTCGGTGAGATCGCCGTAGTGCAGCGTCAGCCGCGCGCCGCTCACGTGCGGATCCTCGTAGAGATGGTCGATGCGGTCGGTGTTGAAGAGCGACGCCCGGCGCTTGATGCCGTGCACCTCGTAGCCCTTCTTCAGCAGCAGCTCGGCGAGGTACGCGCCATCCTGGCCGGTGATGCCGGTGATCAGGGCACGTTTGCTCATGGACTGCTCACGCTGGGCCGATGCTCATGGCGTTTGTCGCCGGCGCAGCGGACTGTAAGTGAGCCGCATAGCGATCGCAAGACACGGCCCTGCAGGCGCCTAGCCCTTCTGCTTCACCGGCCGCTTCCAGCCCGCGAGCGTCTGCTGTCGTGCGCGGGCGACGGTGAGCCCGCCGGCCGGTACGGCGCGCGTCACGGTGGAACCCGCGCCGATCGTGGCGCCGGCGCCGACGGTGATGGGAGCGACCAGCACGCTGTTGCTGCCGGTGTGCACGTCGTCTTCGATGACGGTGCGGTTCTTGCGGGCGCCGTCGTAGTTGGCAATGATAGTGCCGGCGCCGATGTTGACGCGCGCGCCGAGCTGCGCATCGCCGACGTAGGCGAGGTGATTGGCCTTGGAGCCGTCGCCGAGGCTCGAATTCTTCACCTCGACGAAGTTGCCGATATGCACGCCGCGCCCGGCCCTGGAGCTCGGCCTGAAGCGCGCGAACGGCCCGATGTGGCAGTCGGGACCGATGACGGCGGCATCGATGACGCAGTGCGCGAACACTTCCGTGCCCGCCCCGATCTCGCTGTCGCGGATGAGACTGCCGGGACCGACGCGTACGCCGTCACCCAGCACCACGCGCCCCTCGAGCACCACGTTGACGTCGAGAAACACGTCGGCGCCGTGGGTGACCGTGCCGCGTACGTCGAGCCGCGCGGGATCGGCGACCGTGACCCCGGCCAGCATCAGCGCGCGCGCCGCCTGCGCCCGCCAGGCGGCCTCGACCTGCGCGAGCTGCGCCTTGTCGTTGACGCCCAGGACCTCGATCGGCTCTCCCGCCACGACCGGCTTCACGGGAATCCGGTCCTTCACCGCGAGCGCGATGACATCCGTCAGGTAGTACTCGCCCTGGGAGTTGTCGGGCTTGAGCAGCGCGAGCCATTTGCGCAACTGGACCGCCGGCGCCGCCAGCACGCCGGTGTTGCATTCGCGGATCGCGAGCTGCGCGCGGCTGGCATCCTTCTCCTCGACGATGCCGCGCACGCTCCCGCGGCGGTCGCGCACGATGCGTCCGTAGCCGGCCGGATCGTCGGCGTTCATGGTGAGGAGGCTCACGCCGGCACGCTGACGGGATGCGAGGAGCTCGAGGAGCGTCGCGCGGCGAATGAGCGGCACGTCGCCGTAGAGGACCAGCACGACGTGGTCGTCCGGGATCTGCGGCATGGCCTGCAGGAGCGCATGGCCGGTGCCGCGGCGCTCGGCCTGCAGCGTCCAGCTGACCGGCTCGTGCTCGAGCGCCGCGCGCACCCGCTCGCCGCCGTGTCCGTACACCACGCAGATGCCGGCGGGATCGAGCGCGCGCGCGGTGTCGATGACGTGCTTCAGGAGCGCTCGCCCGGCGAGCGGCTGCAGCACCTTCGGGAGCGAGGACTTCATGCGCTTGCCCTCGCCCGCCGCGAGGATGACGACCGAGAGCGGCGCCGGGACGGACGGGGCGTTGCCGCGCGCCGCGGCCCGCTGAGCGGTCTTGCGCATGGGCGAAATTGTACCCTAGCGCCTGACGATCACCGGGCTCCCCGGGGCGGTGGGGTGCGAGGATTCCAGCTCCCTGAGCTTGTGGCGCATCAGCGCGCCCACGTAGAGCTGCGGGTTGGAATGCGCCTCGTGCTCGCTGTCCTCGCGCTGCGCGATGAGCCTGGTGGCCCTCGCGAACGCCTGCTCGAGCGAGTCGCTCTCGGGGAGCGAGTCCCTGAGGAAGGCCTCGCCGAACCAGGTGAGGGCGCGGTCCTCCTGGCAGCCGAAGGAGCTGTGGGCGGCGTCAGAGGCGGTCACCACCGCCGTGGTCTCGTTCTTCAGGGCGTCGACGAACACGCCGGCATAACAGGCCGACACTACCACCACGCGCCAGCGGATCCCGGACTCATCGAGCGCCTGCCGCAGGTCCTCGGGGTCGATCTGCGCCAGCGGCAGCGAGCCGTTGCGCACCTCGAGGCCGTCCTCCGAGCCGTGCGAGGTGAGATAGAGCACCAGCACGTCCTGCTCCGGATCCATGCGCGCGGCGAGGAGCCGGAGCGCCTGCTCGAGCCCGGAGAGGCTCGCGAGCGGCCAGGAATCGCGGTCGCCGGCGTCGTTGACGAGCAGCACCGAGCGGTCCGCGGAGCCGAAGCGGGCCGCGAATGCCTGCCGGGCGAACTGGGTCTCGCGGCTGAAGACTTCCGGTTCCGCATCGCCGGCGAAGCCGACGAAGTAAGCGCGCGGCGCCCCGGGCTGCGACGGGGTGACGCGCGCGACCACCGCGGCGATGCGCGCCGGCTGGTCGTAGAGCAGCGCCTCGGCCGCGGCCGGGTCGTCGTCCTCCTGCGCCGTCTCCGTATCTGGCGGGACCCAGAGCCGCGTCTCGAGATCGAGCCAGCCGAGCGCCGGGGGCGTGGCGAGCACCAGGGCGACAGCGATCAGGGCGGGTGCGAGGCGCAGCGGGCCGAAGGCGGCGCCCAGCACCCGCACCGCCAGCACCACCAGCCAGGCGAGCGCGCCCACGGTCGTCAGCAGCGACCGCCACGACGCCTCGCCCAGCCACAGGGTCGTCAGCTGCGGCCGCGCGGCGCCCCACGGCAGATCGCCGGCCAGCCACAGGATCGTCAGGACCCACGGCGACACGGCGAGCATCGTGACCGTGAGGGCGCGCGTCGGCGCGGCGCGGCTCTGGGCGCGAGCCACCAGGGCGCAGGCGATGAATGCCAGCAGCAGGTAGCAGGCCCCGCCGAACAGGCCGTCAGGCCCGAGCTCGGCGCTGCGCCCGGCGTGCAGCTTGTCGAGCGCCGCCCAGACCGCGAGATTCACCACGAGGAGCGCCGCGAGCTGATCGAAGCTCACCGCGAAGCGCGGCGGCCAGCGCCGCAGGAGCGCGACGAGCGCGAGTCCGCCGGTGAGGTTCCGCCACAGCCCCGCAATCAGGCCAGGCGGTGGCGCATCCGGCGCCGCCGGCGGGGTGTTGGAGCGTTCCGTCGCCGGGTCCAGGGGTCAGGTCCGTTGGTCTCTGAGGCGCTTGAAGACCTTGATCATTGCGACGGAGCGGGCGATCTCCGCCAGCGCTTCGGCTTCGGTCATGTGCCCGGTCTTCTCCCGCAGGGCGTCCTCCGCACGCTGCTTGGCGGCGAGCGCTGCCGCCTCGTCGATGTCCCGGGCGCGCAGCGCCGTGTCGGCGAGCACGGTGACGCGCTTCGGCTGTACCTCGAGCGCCCCGCCGCCGACGAAGAAGTGATGCTCCTCGCCGTCGGGGGTCCGCACCCGCACCTCGCCGGGCTTGAGCAGCGTCAGGAGCGGCGCGTGCCGCGGCATGATGCCGAGATCGCCCTGCGAGGCCGGAGCGAATACCTCGGAGGCGGCCCCGGAGAACAGCTCTCCCTCGGCGCTCACGATGTCGACGTGGATGGTCAGTGCTTCGGCCATGGTTCGATTGTGGACCTTACTGCAGCGTCTTGGCCTTGGCGACCGCTTCCTCGATCGAGCCGACCATGTAGAAAGCCTGCTCGGGAAGCGCGTCGAACTCACCGGAGATGATGCCCTTGAATCCGCGGATCGTGTCCTTCAGGGGCACGATCTTGCCGTCCTGGCCGGTGAACACCTTGGCGACGTTGAAGGGCTGCGACAGGAAGCGCTGCACCTTGCGCGCGCGGTAGACGGTGAGCTTGTCCTCTTCCGAGAGCTCGTCCATCCCTAAGATCGCGATGATGTCCTGCAGTTCCTTGTAGCGCTGCAGAACGGCCTGCACGCCGCGCGCGGTGTTGTAGTGCTCCTCGCCCACCACCAGCGGATCGAGCTGGCGGCTGGTGGAATCGAGCGGATCGACCGCCGGGTAGATGCCGAGCGAGGCGATCTGGCGCGACAGCACGACGGTGGCGTCGAGGTGCGCGAAGGTGGTCGCCGGAGAGGGGTCGGTGAGGTCGTCGGCCGGCACGTACACCGCCTGGATCGACGTGATCGAGCCCGTCTTGGTGGAGGTGATGCGCTCCTGCAGCACGCCCATCTCCTCGGCGAGGGTCGGCTGGTAGCCCACCGCCGACGGCATGCGCCCGAGGAGCGCCGAAACTTCCGTGCCGGCCAGGGTGTAGCGATAGATGTTGTCGACGAAGAACAGCACATCGCGGCCCCGGCCGCCGTCCTCGCGCTGCTCGTCGCGGAAGTACTCGGCCATGGTGAGGCCGGTGAGGCCGACGCGCAGGCGGTTGCCCGGCGGCTCGTTCATCTGGCCGTAGACCATGGCGACCTTGGAGTTCGACAGGTTGTCCTTGTCGATGACGCCCGACTCGATCATCTCGTGATAGAAGTCGTTGCCCTCGCGGGTGCGCTCGCCGACGCCCGCGAACACCGACAGTCCCGAGTACTGCTTGGCGATGTTGTTGATGAGCTCGAGCATGTTGACGGTCTTGCCGACGCCGGCGCCGCCGAAGAGTCCCACCTTGCCGCCCTTGGCGAACGGCACCAGCAGGTCGATGACCTTGATGCCGGTGACCAGCAGGTCGCGACCGCCTGCCTGCTCCTCGAACGACGGCGGGGGACGGTGGATCGGCAGGTGCTCCTGCGCCTCGACCGGGCCGCGGTTGTCCTGGGGCTTGCCGAGCACGTCCATGATGCGCCCGAGCGTGCCCTTGCCGACCGGCACCGAGATCGGGGCTCCGGTCGAGAGCACTGCGAGGCCGCGCTTCAGGCCCTCGGAGGAGCCCATGGCGATGGCGCGCACCACGCCGTCGCCGAGCTGCTGCTGCACCTCGAGAGTCAGGTCGACGTCCTTGAGCTTGAGCGCCTCGTAGATGCGCGGGATCGACTCGCGCGGAAACTCGACGTCGATGACGGCGCCGATGATCTGGGTGATCTTTCCCTCGCCGGGAGTGGCCATGGTGCTTGTCCTCAAACCGCTGCGGCGCCGCCCACGATCTCCGAAAGCTCTTTCGTGATCGCAGCCTGGCGGGCCTTGTTGTAGATCAGTTGCAATTCGTTGATGAGCTTGCCGGCGTTGTCGGTGGCCGCCTTCATGGCGACCATGCGCGCCGCCATCTCGGAAGCCACGTTCTCGACCGCCGCACGGTAAACCTGCGACTCGATGTAGCGCATCAGGAGGCCGTCGAGGATGCCGGCGGCATCCGGCTCGTAGATGTAGTCCCAGTGATCCTGCAGCCCCTCGGTATCGAGCGCCTCGATCGGCAGCAGCTGCTGCGCCACGGGTTTCTGGGTCATGGTGTTGACGAACTGCGCGTTCACCAGCAGCAGCCGGTCGAGGTCGCCGTTGCGGTAGCCGTCCAGCATCACCTTGACGGTGCCGATGAGATCCTTGACGTGCGGCTTGTCGCCGAGGTGCGTGACGCTCGCGAGGATCGGCAGCGACAGGCGCCGGAAGAAGTTGAGCGCCTTGGTGCCGATCAGGCACAGCTTCACCGCCACGCCCTTGCCCTGCCATTCGCGCATCAGGTGCAGCGTCTGCCTGAAGACGTTGGCGTTGAGCGCCCCGGCGAGCCCGCGATCGGAGGAGATCACGATGATGCCGACGGCCCTGGCCTCGCGGGTGACGAGAAACGGGTGGCGATAGTCGGGATTGGCTTCGGTGAGATGGCCGATCACTTCCAGCATGCGCTTGGCGTAGGGGCGCGCGAGCTTCATGCGCTCCTGCGCGCGGCGCATCTTGCTGGTCGCCACCATCTGCATCGCCCTGGTGATCTTCTGAGTGTTCTTGACACTCGAGATCTTGGCGCGGATTTCCTTGGTGCCGGGCATCGTTCTTCCAAATGACCCTAGTAGGTCCCGGTCGCGACAAAGTCCTCGATCACCTTCTTCATCGCCGCCTCGTTCTCCTTGGTGAGCTTGGGCTGGGCGTTGATGGCATCGAGGACGCCCTTGTGGTTGCTCTGCGCGAAGGCCTGCAGCGCCGCCTCGAAGTCGACCATTTTCTTCAGCTCCACCTTGTCCATGTAGCCGTTGTTGACCGCGTAGATCGACAGCGCCATCTCCGCCACCGACATCGGCGCGTACTGCTTCTGCTTCATGACTTCGGTGACCCGCTGGCCGCGCTCGAGCTGCTTGCGGGTGGCCTCGTCGAGATCGGAGGCGAACTGCGAGAAGGCGGCGAGCTCACGGTACTGGGCGAGCGCCAGGCGGATGCCGCCGCCGAGCTTCTTGATGATGTCGGTCTGTGCGGCGCCGCCGACGCGCGACACCGAGATGCCGGCATTCATCGCCGGGCGGATGCCGGCGTTGAAGAGATCGGTCTCGAGGAAGATCTGCCCGTCGGTGATCGAGATGACGTTGGTCGGCACGAACGCCGTCACGTCGCCCGCCTGCGTCTCGATGATCGGCAGTCCCGTGAGCGAGCCGGTCTTGCCCTTGACGCGCCCCTGGCTTGCCGTGGTGACGTACTCCTCGTTGACGCGCGCCGAGCGCTCCAGCAGCCGCGAGTGGAGGTAGAACACGTCGCCGGGGAACGCCTCGCGTCCGGGCGGGCGGCGCAGCAGGAGCGAGATCTGCCGGTAGGCGACCGCCTGCTTGGAGAGGTCGTCATAGATGATGAGCGCGTCCTCGCCGTTGTCCATGAAGTACTCGCCCATGGTGACGCCCGAGTAGGCGGCGATGTACTGCAGGGCGGCCGGGGTCGAGGCCGAGGCCGCAACGACCACCGTGTGGCCGAGCGCACCGTGCTCCTCGAGCTTGCGCACGACGTTGGCGATGGTCGACTGTTTCTGGCCGATCGCGACGTAGATGCACTTAATCCCGGAGCCCTTCTGGTTGATGATGGTGTCGACCGCGAGCGCGGTCTTGCCGGTCTGGCGGTCGCCGATGATGAGCTCGCGCTGGCCGCGGCCGATCGGCACCATCGAGTCGATGGCCTTGTAGCCGGTCTGCACCGGCTGGCTGACTGACTTTCGGTAGATGACGCCCGGGGCCACGCGCTCGATCGGCGCCGCGCGCGCCGCCTTCACCGGGCCCTTGCCGTCGAGCGGGGCGCCCAGCGCATCGACCACGCGCCCGAGGAGCTCCGGTCCCACCGGCACCTCGAGGATGCGGTTGGTGGTCTTGACGGTATCGCCTTCCTTGAGGTGCTTGTACTCGCCGAGCACCACCGCGCCGACCGAGTCCTGCTCGAGGTTGAGCGCGAGGCCGAAGGTGTTTCCCGGGAATTCCAGCATCTCGCCGTAGCGCGCATCCGCCAGCCCGTGGATGCGGGTGATGCCGTCGGTCACCGAGATGACGGTGCCGACGTTGCGCGCCTCGGTGACGGACTTGAAGTTCTCGATCCGTTGCTTGATGAGATCGGAGATCTCGGATGCCTTGATGGCCATGTGGGTTCCTATGCAGTCAATTCGTAGGCGATGCGCTCGAGGCGCGTACGGAGCGACCCGTCGATCACCAGGTCGCCGCTCCTCACCACCGCGCCGCCGATGAGGGCGGCGTCGGTCGCGAAGTGCAGGCGCACCGTGCGCTTCAGGCGCTTCTCGAGCGCCGCGGACAGCGTCTCGCGCTGCCCGGCATCGAGCGGTGCCGCGGAGGTGACCGTGACGTCGGCCACGCCCTCGGCGGCGTCCTTGAGCTCATCGAAGCGCGCCGCGATCTGCGGCAGCACCGCGAGGCGGCGGTTGGCGGCGAGCGTGCGCACGAAGTTGCCGCCCTCCTCGCCGAGCTTCGATCCCGCGATGCCGCTCACGAGCTGCGCGAGCTCCTCCGGCGTCACGCGCGGGTTGCCGAGGAGCGCGACGACGCGCGGATCGGCCACCACCGCGGCGGCGACGTGCAGCGCCTCCGACCAGGGCGTCAGGAGCTTGAGCTCGCGGGCCTCCTCGAAGGCGGCACGGGCGTAGGGCCTGGCGATGGTGCTCTTGTCCGCCATGGCGGCTCTTTAGACCTCCGCGGCCAGCTTATCGAGAAGATCGGCGTGCTTGCTGGCGTCGATCTCGCGCCCGAGGAGCTTGGCGGCCGCGCCGACCGCGATGCCGGCGACCTCGCGCCGCAGACTCTCGCGCGCGTGCGTGGTCTCGAGCTCGATCTGCTGCCCGGCGGCGGCGACCAGGCGCGCGCCCTCGGCGCTCGCGGTGGTCTTCGCCTGCTCCACCAGCTCGTTGGCGCGGTGCTGGGCGTGATCGATGATCTGGTTGGCGCGCTCGCGTGCCTCGCGCACGATCGCGTCCGCCTTGCCGCGCGCGTCGGCGAGGGCCTGCTCGCCCTTGTCCGCGGCCGCGAGGCCCTCGGCGATCTTGCGCTCGCGCGCCTGCATCGCATCGAGCAGCGGCGGCCAGATCCATTTCATGGTGCCGTAGATCAGCAGAGCGAACACGACCATCTGCACGACGAGCGTGAGATTGATGTTCACGGTAGGGCCTCCGCGGCTCTTACTTCAGCGCGCCCAGGAACGGGTTCGCGAACGTGAAGAACAGCGCGAAGCCGATGCCGATCATCGCGACCGCGTCCAGCAGGCCCGCGACCAGAAACATCTGCACGCGCAGGACCGGCAGCAGCTCCGGCTGACGGGCCGAGCCCTCGATGAAGCGGCCGCCGAGAATGCCGAAGCCGATGGCGGTACCGAGCGCGCCCATGCCGAAGATGATGCCGACGGCCAGCACGGTCATGGCCTGGATGTGTGCAACGTTTTCCATTCAACTCTCCTCGAAAAAACCTGACTGAAAACCTCAGGGTGCCGCCATCCGCCTCAGTGAGGCTCGTGAGCCATCGAGAGGTAGACGACCGTCAGCACCGAAAAAATGAAGGCCTGGATGGTGATGATCAGGATGTGAAACACCGTCCAGACCAGTCCCAGGATGAATTCCCCGATGAGGCCGAACCACCCGCCGACAGTGGCGAGCGAGCCGAGCCCGTGCGAGAGCGTCAGCACCGCGATCAGCAGGAAGATCATCTCGCCGGCGTAGAGGTTGCCGTAGAGACGCAG
>Ga0307469_10001077_pt1 | contig 10156 bp, 10 predicted proteins | sample atmos_gasesAM2C__FD_203084 | JGI IMG/M metagenome (GOLD analysis project Ga0307469, IMG submission 203084) | Hardwood forest soil microbial communities from Morgan-Monroe State Forest, Indiana, United States - atmos_gasesAM2C_515 | ecosystem: Environmental > Terrestrial > Soil > Temperate...
AAAAACTGTTGTTATCTTGGGCTATGGAAGCTGCGGCCCGGCCAAAGCCCAAGGAACTGTTTGTGAACTTAAAACACTTGATAACCTTGCGTTTTTAACAAAGATCACTTTAACACGCAAGGTGAACAGAAAAAACGGGGAAGGTTACTGGTTCATGGACTCAAGGAATTCCTTGTTATTCTTGGTGCCGTGCATCTTGTCAAGCAAGAATTCCATCGCCTCAACCACGCTAAGCTGAGACAAAACCTTGCGTAAAATCCAAATGCGATTGAGGTCTTCTCTGGAAATCAGCAACTCCTCTTTTCTGGTTCCCGATTTGTTGATATCAATGGCCGGAAATACTCTCTTATCCATGAGCCGGCGATCCAAATGGACTTCCATATTACCCGTCCCTTTGAATTCCTCGAAAATAACCTCGTCCATGCGACTGCCGGTATCGATCAACGCGGTGGCTATAATGGTTAGACTGCCGCCATCCTCGATATTCCGCGCCGCGCCAAAAAATTTCTTGGGTTTGTGCAGCGCGTTGGAATCGACGCCGCCGGATAAGATTTTGCCGCTCGGCGGAACGACCGTATTGTAGGCCCGCGCTAGGCGAGTGATACTATCGAGTAAAATAACGACATCTTTTCCGTGCTCCACCAACCGTTTGGCCTTTTCGATGACCATCTCCGCGACCTGCACGTGCCGCGTGGCCGGTTCATCAAAGGTCGAGCTGATGACTTCACCATCCACCGAACGCTGCATGTCAGTGACTTCCTCGGGACGTTCGTCGATCAACAGCACGATAAGAATCACCTCTTTGTGATTGTGGGCGATGGCCTTAGCGATATGCTGTAGCATCATCGTCTTGCCCGTCCGCGGCGCCGCCACGATAAGACCGCGCTGGCCCTTACCTATAGGCGTCATTAGATCGACGATGCGCGTCGTGTAGTCGTCCGGCTGATATTCGAGCTGCAACCTTTCGTTGGGATAAAGAGGGGTGAGGTTGTCAAAAAGAATCTTCTCTCTGGCCCGCTCGGGATCTTCATAGTTGATGGATTCCACTTTAAGGAGCGCAAAATAACGCTCGCCCTCTTTAGGGGGTCTGATATGTCCCGATATGATGTCCCCGGTCCGCAGGTTGAAGCGGCGAATCTGACTGGGTGAGACATAAATATCGTCAGGGCCCGGAAGATAGTTGTAATCCGGCGCGCGGAGAAAACCAAAGCCGTCCGGGAGCGTTTCCAAAACACCTTCGCCGTAGATGTGACCATTCTGCTCAGTTTGGGCTTGCAAGATCGCAAAAATTAGCTCCTGTTTGCGCATGTTTGCAGCCCCCTCGATGTTGAAATTTTTGCCAATCAACGCGAGGTCGCTGATTTTCTTTTCCTTGAGCGCCTTGAGATTTAACCCGTTGTCTTCGACGGCCTCCGGTTCGGCGGTTCGAGTTCTGCCACGCACCATAATCTATGCCTCTCCTTTCATCTCCCTAGGACCAAACAGAATGGTTTATACTTACTACTCAAAGTGACCGTGGCGAGGGTCCACGATCAACCAACAACGCTGCGTTCCAACTCTCAGTTGCAACCCAACCACCTCCAGGCTGGACCTAAACACTGATCACAAGTGTCGCTATGACAAGCTTCAGGACGGATATATCTCTTTGTCGAAAATAAAATCCAATTCAGGAACGGATTTAGTACAGAATGACTTTGTCGCCGGTGTGGGGATTAGTTTAAAGAGAGCGCTGAATTGATTTCTCTCTCCGTAAGTTATACTAAGTAAAACTCCTTTCCTTGTCAACCCCTCACTCGGCAAAAATCGCCTTGTTGCCGCCCCTGCAACGCTCTAGTGCGCTCAATAGGCTCCGTAGGTCGTCGGCCAAAGGAGCAAGAAACTCTATTTGTTGATCGGTCCGAGGATGATGAATCACAAGCTTCTCCGCATGCAGGGCATGCCGCGGGAAAAGATCAATCCAGGGGATATTAGTTTGTTTAACCCTGCTCTTCTTCCTCTGTTGACCATAGAGTTTCTCCCCTACCAGGGGAAATCCCAGATCAGCCAGATGAACTCGAATCTGATGGGTGCGCCCCGTTCGGGGTGTGAGTCTCAAAAGGCTCAACCCGATATCTCCAATCCGTGGGAAATAGGATTCCACACGCCACTCGGTGACGGCGTCTCGCTTACGCGCCAGGGAATGAATGCTAGACATTCTTTTACGATCCGAGCGATGCCGGCCGATCGGGCGGTTAATGACTCCTGTTTCGGCATTCATCCTTCCCCATACCAGACCGAGGTATTCCTTGGTTACGCTACGGTCCATGAACTGCCGCGCCAATTGTCTAAAGGCGACCGCGTTCTTCGCAATGACCATAACGCCGGAGGTATCCTTGTCCAAACGATGAACGATGCCGGGCCGCCGCTCGCCGCCGATACCTTCTATATCGGGACAATGATGCAAAAGCGCGTTCACCAGTGTGCCTTGGGTTCGCCCCGCCGCCGGATGGACAACAATCCCAGCCGGCTTGTTGATAACGATACAATCTGCGTCCTCATAGAGTATATTCAGCGGCAGCGCTTCTGGCTCCAGCGTGCTCGCCCGGGCCGGCAATTGTTGAACTTGTACCAGATCATTGGCTCTTACCCTTGCGCTTGGCTTTACCCGGTTGCCGTTGAGAGTCACTTCGCCCTCGCCGATGAGCCGTTGTATTTCGGAACGGCTGAATTTGGATGGGGACGATTCATGCAAAAGATGGCGCGTAAGAAACACGTCCAAACGCATGCCCGCTTTCGCGCCATCCACAAACATCTCTTGGAGCGACATGGGAACGTTAATGGCTCGACCCAGTGAAACTCAGCTGGTTGAAAATGGACTGGGCGGCGGTGACATCGCCGCGCATTTGTGAGATCAGCTGCTCGACAGAATCGAACTTCTTTTCCTCCCGAATTCTCTTGACGAAGGAAAGCCTGACAGACTCGCCGTAGATGGACCGGTCAAAATTTAGAACGAAGCTTTCGATGGTGCGAGCAGCGGGGCCGAAGGTGGGATTGACTCCGACACTGCTCACGCTCGAAAGCGATTCTTCTCCAATTTGCAACAGAGTGGCATAAATCCCGTCTTGAGGCAGCACTTCATTACGGCTTGCAATGTTGGCGGTGGGAAAACCTAGCTCTCGACCCCGCCTATGACCACTTACCACCTTACCGGAAACAAAATGATAGCGCCCCAACAGCGGTGTAGCCTCTTCGACGCGCCCTTCCTCGACCAGTTGTCGAATCCGCGAGCTGCTAACGCGCTCTTGGTCTACGACGATAGGCTCCACCGCTCCTATCTCAAAATCGTAGCGGGTTCCCCATTGCACCAATTTCTCCACGGTTCCTTTTCTGCCTTTGCCGAATCTCAAGTCTCGCCCCACCCATAGTTTTTTACTCCTTAGACGCTCCACAAGAAAACTACGCACGAAATCTGGCGCTTCCAAAGCGGCAAAAGACTCATCGAAGTTTTGTATCACCACAATGTCCACCCCGAAGGATTGAAACAAACGCATCTTGTCCTTGTGGAGCAAGATCAATTTAGGAGCGCGGGCAGGAGCGAGAAGTTTGAGCGGATGCGGCTCAAAGGTCAGGACTACGGAAGGGACGCCTAAACGTTTGCCTTCCTCGACGGTGTGCCGAATGAGAGCTTGGTGGCCGAGATGGACGCCGTCGAAGTTGCCGAGGGTCACAACCGTCCGGGAGGCGGATAGTTTCGGCTCTTCAATGTGGCGAAATATTTCCATGCCTTCGCGCCGCGATACTAATTATGGAAATCCTCCACTGGTAATACGACCCCAGAAAGGATGGACAAACAGATTTGCTCTTAAAGCACGCAAACAGGCGCGAATGCGCGGCTACGATTCGATTGCTTTCAACCGCTGCTTGGCTCGTGTCGCCTCGGGACTTTGAGGGTATTTCTCAACGACCTCCTGCAGAACCAAGCGGGCATTGACTTTTTCACCCAACTCGGCGAACGCAAATCCTTGCTTCAAGAGCGCCGCCGGAACTTTGTCACTTTGCGGATACTTGCTTCGCACTGTGTCAAAATCGACAATCGCCTGACCAAAGTCTTTCAATGAGTAATTACATTCCCCTATCCAGTATTGCGCGTTTCCGGCTAGCTTGCTCTTGGGATACTTCTTGAGAAACTCTTTGAATCGGCCCAAGGCCATCTTATAGTCCTTTTTATCGAGGGGACGCCATGCAGCTTCGTAATCCTTCCGGATCGCCTCCGACTCCGCCAGATTGCTTTCGGCCATTGCCGCGGCGGCTTCCGCGCGTTGCTCCTCTTGGGCCGCCTGCGCTGCTTGAGTCGTCTCGCGAAACTGTTTAAGCTCCTCGTCACGCTTCCTCAGAAGATCTCCTTGAGCTTTAAAGTCTTCCTCGAGTTTAGCCAGCCGCCCGTCAAGATTTTTGACTCTTTGGTCGCCCTCACGACTCGACTGACCGAGCTGCTTGCCCATCTGGACCCGCGCTTCGTCAATCCTGTCCTTTATCGCGTTCAATTCTCTCTGCATTTGTTGCATGTTGGCCCGGCTGTCCGCCTGATTGCTGCGAATTGCCTCTAGGTCGGATTGCATGCTTGAGATATCGTTGCGCATCCGTCGCTGCTCCCGTTCGATTATTTCCACCTGTTGCGGGATCGCGCATGCGGAGAGAAGCACAACGGTCAGGAAAACCGGAATGAGACTATTTGTTTTCATGGGCCTACAGTTGATCTCGCTTCGACTCGAAGAGTCACGCCTGGTCACGACGCGGGCTTGCCCGCAATAACGACGAAGCGCGCACGACGGTTCTGGCTCCAGCAACTCTCGTTTTGTTCCTTACAGACCGGAATTTCTGCCCCGTAGCTAATGGTCGACAGCCGCTCACTTGGGATGCCCAAGTTTGCCAGATAGTCCTTTGCGGCCTGCGCTCTCTTGGCACCGAGCGCCAAATTATATTCATTGGTTCCCCTACTGTCGCAATGACCTTCGATCTCGATCCGCGCCGTCGGATTGCGTTTGAGCCAATCGGCGTTGACCTTCAATGTTTCCCGCGCATCCGTAAGCAGATCGTAACGGTCGAATTCGAAAAATACATCCTTGAGTGGACTTGACGCTGAAGTAGCCGAACTCTGCCCTTTTTGAAGAGCTTCGAGGGAGCCGGGTGCTGTACTTGACTCGCTTCCTGAGCCACGTTGCCCTTCTCCCTGACCCTGACTTGAGCCCCCCGCCGCGGGAGTGCCAGCAGATTTCGGCGCTGTCTCAGGCTTGGCCGCGGTCGATGGAGCGCATCCACCGAAAGCAAAAGCGAAGAGAGCCGCTAAGCTGTAGCACGCGATTTTTAAATGAGGCATAAATACTCCCTCCTGCACAAGGAATTGGGAAATTGACAAACTGTTGGCATGAAAAAAAGAGAAATTAGTCTAATCGAGGGGACCAATTAGGTTTTGTATCATCCCCCCCGGAACCTGTCAATCTACGTTGATTTTCTCCGCTTGCTTGCATCACGTAGAGTTGATACCTCCCCCCTCGATTGGAAGAGAAAGCGATAAACCTCCCGTCCGGCGACCACGTAGGATCTTCACTATCCGAAGATTCCGACGTAACCTTGCGCGCCTCTCCACCCTCGCTACCAATCGTGAAAATAGCGAACCGGTTTCCGACTCGTCCCGTATATGCGATTTTGTCTCCCTTGGGCGACCATTCCGGCGCCGTGTTATAATTTCCACTATAGGTGAGCCTGCGTGATTTTCCGCTCGCGAGATCCATAATGTATAGCTGCGGCGAGCCGCTGCGGTCCGAAACGAAAACTAACTGCCGGCCGTCGGGGGACCACGATGGCGAAACTTCAATCCCTGGATCTTCAGTAAGTCGACGAACTACATTGCCGCTTCGGTCGAGCAGATAAAGATTCGTATTGCCTGCCGTCTCCACTGTGGCAGCCACGTATTGGCCGTCCGGAGAGACTTTGCCGCCCAAATATCTTCCCGTCTTCGACGACAACTTCACCTCTTTCCCGCTGTAAAGCTCAAAAAGATATAAGTTAGGGCTCCGGTCCTTATACGACGTGTAGAGAATCGATTTGCCGTCCGGGGTCCAAGACGGGGAAAGATTAATTGTATGGTTGTTGGTAACCTGGAATTTCTCACTACCATCGAGATGCGACACGTGAATCTCTTTGAAGCGCCCACCACTGGTAGAGACGTAGGTAATTCTTGTATTGAATATTCCCGGTATCCCGGTAAACTCATTTATAATTTCATCGGCAAATTTGTGCGCGATGCGGCGAAAGTCCTTGAGCCGACCGACGTAGCGCTTCCCGATTCTTTCTTTGTTCTGAAAAACATCGAATAGCCTCAATTCCACTGTGATATCTTCTCCTTGCACGGAGAAGCCACCTTTGACCAATCCTTCGGCCCCAATAGTGGACCAGTCGTGGAAATCGAAAGTGCCAAGTGTGATACCGCTTCGCTGGGGCTGCTCGATATACGCTGACCTATCCAACACCTTGAACCAGCCCGATAGGTCGAGATCATGGACGATGGCGTCTGCTATACCTTCAGAGAGTTTCCCGCTGTCGGGCGCAGTCCCCGTATTATTTAACGGTGAAACCGCGATGGGAAACTTTTGCCCCCCTTGACCGATAATCTCGCCCTTAAACTGGGCGAGCGCTGGTCGGGTACTCAGAATCAAAAAACAAACGATCGAGACAATCCTTGCAATCACCACGCTACGCTCCCAAATCCTCCGGACGAAACGCCAGTTCCACCTCTGAAAAATCCTTGCGAACCTCTTCTGGGGGAACCGGCAAAGGGCTCGATTTTCTTACGGCACGCAGAACCGACTCATCATAAGATGCGTTTCCGGAAGGCTGCACCAATTTGAGTCCAACAATCTCGCCGTTATCTTTTATATTAAAACGGACCACAACTCTCAGATTACCACGCTGCCCTACCCAAACCCAATTGTTTTTGATTGTGCTGAGCACTTGATTTTGATACTTGATGAAATCTATTCCCTTGACCACTCCACCACCAACGCCGCCTGGGCCTAAAGATGCCGCTCCTTGACCCTGACCGGTTCCTGAGCTGATCTGTTCTCCTTTAGAAGTTTTTTGCGCGCTTTCCGTTCGATTTTTCGCTCGCTCTACAGCGGACTGGAGCAGTCTTTCGCGCACTCGATCAAGAGAATCCTCTTCCGATTTAGATTCGCTTTTGGTCTCCTTGGTTAGTTCTTTTTTCGCCGGCTCTTTCTTTACGTTCTCTTTTAGCGCTACTTTCTCCTGAGGCGGCGGTGTCTTTTCTACGGTCTTGACCTTTTCTTTTTTGATCTCCTTTTTTGTTTCCGAAGCAGGAACAGCTGGCTCCGCTTCCGCTTTTTCCGGCAAAGCCTTCGCCTGAGGCGCCAACTGTGTGCCCAGGTTAGTCGCGCCTATTTTTTCTCCTCCCACAAGATCGACCGTGTAAACGGGGTATGACGGAGCGCGGTTCGTAGGTAAAAAAGGGATAAGAAAAAGGCTGGCCACCAACCCTAGATGGAAAAGAAACGAAAATGCCAACCACTTCGACAGCTTTTCTTCCGATGCTGAAGCAGAAAAGCGTCGCGGGCTGCGCGTGGGGGCAGACGACTCCCCTGACATCGAAGGTTATCCCTCTTCAGCGGATGGACGAGTGACCATGCCTAGTCTTTCGATGCCCGCTTGTTTGATCTCCGCCACCGTCTTCATGACAATGCCATAACGCACATCTTGATCGGCTCTCAAATAAACCTGTTTATCCGCCTGAAGTTTCCGGATGGCTCTGAGTTTTTGTCCCAACTCTTCCAGGCCGATGAGGTTATCGTTTAAATAAATTTTGCCGTTCTTCGCGATGGTAACCACCAATAGCTCCTCGGTTCCAGGAATCGCGCCACCTTTTGCCTGGGGCAGATTGACCTGAACCCCCTGCTGAATGATGGGAGCCGTCACCATGAAGATGACCAAAAGAACCAGCATCACGTCTACTAAGGGCGTTACATTTATCTGGGAGATCGTTACGCCGCTTCGCTGGGATGAGGAATCGAAAGCCATAAAATCCCCTGTCGAACTTGCTATTTGAAAAAATGCCGCTCCGCGATGTTAAGAAACTCGTGCGAAAAGTTGTCCATGTCGACTGCCAAAACTTTGATACGTTCGGCAAAGTGATTATAGGCCATGAGCGCCGGGATTGCGGCCGCCAATCCAGCCGCCGTGGCGATCAAAGCTTCCGCGATGCCCGGCGCCACGGCTTGAATACTTGAGGAATGCGTCACGCTGAGGCCGCGAAACGCATTCATGATTCCCCAAACTGTTCCAAACAAACCGACGAAGGGCGCCGTGCTGGCGGTCGTCGCCAGGAAAGTCAGAGATTTCTCCAGTTTGGTAATCTCGACGCTTGTTGCTCGCTTCATCGCCCGCGAAACATTTTCGACTCCTCCCAATTCAGTGGTGAAACTCTCTCCGGGGGAAAAGTCCTTCTTGGTGCGCGATACACGCACCAGTTCCTCATAGCCGGCGCGAAATACCTGCGCCACGGGGCTCGCCTTCAACTCCCGGCTGGCATCGTGAATCGATGATAGATTGCGCCGGTCCCAAAAAATTTCGATAAACTCCGCTGATTCCTTTTTTGCTTTTCGCACCTGTTTGAATTTGTAAAAGATGATACCCCAACTCGCAATGGAGAAGGCAATCAACAGATAAAGGACGAGTTGCACTAGCAACCCCGATCCCTTTACCAATTCCAGTATATCGTGTTGCTGAGGTATTGAAAGCCCGTCCTGAGCTAACAAGTGGAACGACCAAGCAAAAAACATTAGGGGTCCGACAAGCTATTTGAAAAAGTATTATAAGGCCTGTATTTAGTCAAATGGGGCGACGTTTATCTTGGACCGGAAGAGAACGTATGATTTCAAAGATTGACGAGCTTGACCTCGGCGATAAGATTGTCTTCTTGCGTGCTGACTTCAACGTTCCCATCGACCAGGGAAAGATTACCGAACCGCATCGCGTTGACAGCACGCTGCCCACGATTAGGCTGATCTTGCAGCGCGCCAAGAAGGTGGTCATTGCCTCGCACCTGGGACGGCCGGACGGCAAAGTCGTCCCCCAATACAGTCTTGCTCCGGTTCGGGAACATCTGGAAAATTCCTTCCGGCAACCCGTTGTTCTGGCACCGGATTGCGTCGGCTCTGAAGTCGAAAGCTTGGTGCGCAACCCGATCCACCGCATCATCTTGCTCGAGAATCTCCGCTTTCATAAGGAAGAGGAAAAAAATGACGCGAATTTTTCCCGCGCCCTCGCCTCCCTAGCGGATGTGTATGTAGACGATGCTTTCGGCGCAGCTCACCGCGCCCATGCCTCCATTGCCGGCATAACGGCTTTTTTCAAGGAAAAAGGGGCCGGGCTCTTGCTGCAAAAGGAGCTCGACTACTTATCGAGGGTTCTAACGAATACTGACAAACCATTCGTCACGATACTGGGCGGCGCCAAGGTCTCGGACAAGATCGGAGTCATCAGAAATTTGCTGCCGAAGGTGACTACTCTCTTGATCGGTGGCGGCATGGCCTACACGTTCTTGAAAGCCCGCGGGATAGAAGTCGGTAAGTCGCTGGTAGAAAACGACAAGATCCAGCTTGCCAGCGATCTCTTGAACGAGGCCGCCGCTCATCGCGTGTCCATACTTTTACCTGTGGATCACGTCACTGGCGATGCGCAGAAGCAAAACCCCTTGGTTACAGCTGGCTCCATTCCGCCGGACCGACTGGGGCTCGATATTGGACCGCAAACCGTGCAACAATTCAGCGCTAAAATTTGTACGGCAAAAATGGTTCTCTGGAACGGGCCGGTGGGTCTTTTTGAAGTGAAACCCTACCATCAAGGCAGTCACACGCTAGCACGCACGCTGGCCGACAATCACTCCTCGCTGGTGAGCATTATCGCCGGCGGCGACACCGTAGCCGCGGTCACTTCCGCCGGAGTCCAGGACAAGATCAGCCATCTTTCCACCGGAGGAGGAGCAACCTTGGAATTTCTAGAAGGCAAAACATTGCCCGGGATCCAAGCTCTTGAGAAGTGAAACTATGGAAAGTCCACATGCTTCAAACCAATCACATTGAAGGGTCGAGCGAAAGATGTTATA